>Ga0075364_10000673_pt1 | contig 17735 bp, 16 predicted proteins | sample EndMetdeltDD1764_FD_71517 | JGI IMG/M metagenome (GOLD analysis project Ga0075364, IMG submission 71517) | Populus endosphere microbial communities from Tennessee, USA - Endosphere MetaG P. deltoides DD176-4 | ecosystem: Host-associated > Plants > Roots > Endosphere | place: USA: Tennessee...
ATTTTTCTTAGTCGTTGGTTAGCTTTTACCCCAAACCCTTTCTAAGCTTTTTTCCTTTCTCTCAAGCCGAAAACTCAAGAGCTCGCGAATTCTACATCAATCAGCTTTTCTGTCAAGCGGCAAAAAATTTTTTAACTATTTTGTTAGAAAAAATTAAGTGCCTTGAAAAAGTTTTCTGTTGAAGTAATTTATTTACTTTATGACAGTAGAATAAACCTATTATACCATTATTTAGTATAGAAATTAACCCTTATTAACATTATATTTATGCTTTATTTTGTATTTTTTAAACCGTATATCTAGTGATGATAAACATGTCTATACAGTATAATTTTTTAATAGTAAAAATCTTTTACGCAGGGTGTTACTCCTAAGTTTAACATTTGGAATTCTGTTAATACCAAATTTAATAAATAGCAAATAGATTAAATAATAAGATCAATAAATCATGAGCGCTGTGATAACAGAAAATCAAAATAATTTGAATGAAAAATATAACATGCACAATCGCGCATTTCGTTAGCCTATTACTTTTTCAAACTGCATCTGACATTGACTAACTGGTGCAAAAGAACGGCGATGGATGGGGCTAGGACCTAGCTTTTTTAAGGCTTGTAAATGTTGCTGTGTGGTATAGCCTTTATGCTGCGCTAAACCATAACCAGGATATTCTTCATCCAACATCAGCATGGTAGCATCACGGTGTACTTTAGCTAGGATGGAGGCCGCACTAATAACGGAAATTTTCTCATCGCCTTTAATAATGGCCTTAGCTGCACAGTTTAGCTTAGGACAATGCTTACCATCTACTAGCACTAAGCTCGGTATTAACACTAACGCAGACACGGCACGTTGCATAGCTAGCAAACTTGCATGAAAAATATTTAAACGATCGATTTCTTCTACTTCAGCACGACCTAGCGCCCATGCCTTTGCTCTTTCTTGAATTTTTTTAGCAAGATAGTCGCGTTTTTTTGCAGTTAATTGTTTGGAGTCTGCTAAATCTGCAATTGATTTTTTGCTATCCAAAATAACTGCTGCTGCAAACACGGGACCAGCCAAAGGGCCACGCCCTGCTTCGTCAACGCCAGCTATCCTCTTCTCAATTTGATTTTTGTCTGCGTTGTCGCTCAATTCGCAATCCTCATGTATATGCATACACTCCGGTTGCTCATTCTTACGACGCCTTGCCAAAAATCCAATTGCTGCGAAGATATCAATTGCGTTTCCATGATGACAAAAGCTTATGGAATTATAAAAAAATTAAATCACATCTAGAAAAACATATTTTCAAACGTGTGTGCTTAAAATTTTTAATACTGCATCCACCGCTTGTTTACTTGCATGACAACGTAGTTGTTGATGAAGTACTAAAAATTCTTTTTCTAGTTTACTCACAATATCTGCATTGTTCAAATAATAAAGTAGTGCTTGTGATAAATTATCAACGTTAGCTTTTTCTTGAATAAATTCCGGAACCAGTAATTTTTTAGCTAATAAATTGGGTAAAGCAATATAATCGACTTTAATTAAAAGTTTTGCCATCCAATAAGAGAGTTTGCTCATTCTATAAGCAACAACCATGGGTTTTTTTAATAGCATTGCTTCTAATGTCGCTGTACCTGAAGCTAACAATACTACATTGGCTGCTGCCATCACTTGGCGAGATTGACCGCGAACAAGCTGTAAAGGGAGATCCGGTGTTATTTGTTTGGCTAACTGCAGAAATTGCTGTTCTCTTTCTTGATTGACCATAGCAACAACAAAAAACAGTTTAGGATTTTGTTGATAACAACGCTGCGCAGTTTTGAGAAATAATTCTCCTAAGTAATTAATTTCATTACGTCGACTACCCGGCAGAATGGCAATGATAGCAGCAGATTCTGGTAAACCTAAAGTTTTACGGGCGGCTAAACTATCGATGGTGCATGGAATTTCATCGGCGCTAGGATGTCCGACAAACTGTACGGGGATGTCATGTTCCTCATAAAAACATTTTTCAAATGGAAAAAGACATAACATTAAGTCGACGGCTTTTGCAATTTTTTTTAATCGCCAACGACGCCATGCCCAAACACTGGGACTGACATAATGTAGGGTGCGTATACCATGCTTTTTTAATTTTTTTTCTAAATCGAGATTAAATTCGGGTGCATCAACACCTATAAATATATCGGGCGGATGCGCGATAAAATATTCAGTGATTTCTCGACGACAACGCAGTAGTTGCGGCAATTGCTTCAGGATTTCACCTAAACCCATAACCGACAAGCGTTCCATGGGAAATAAAGAACGGACGCCTTGTTGCTGCAGTTCTGGTCCAGCAATCCCTGAAACACTAAATGGGATTTGTCTGCGTTTTAATTCCTTGCACAGATCAGCGGCCAGCAAATCGCCTGAAGTTTCACCAACCACGATGCCAATACGAAGTGGAAGTTTAACGAATGATGCCACGTTCTGAATTTTTAAGTGCTGATGCCATGAGTTTTACCTGAGGAGAATTGAGCTCTAAAGGCTTTAATTTTTCTAAAGCTTGTTCAACCGTTAAATTTTTACGAAAAATTAACTTGTATGCGCAGCGTAAAAAACTAATCGCTTCCTCGCTGAAACCACTTCTTCTTAGGCCTTCTTTGTTGAGACCGCAAACGCGCGCTTCATGTCCACCTTCTACTAAAATATAAGGTAATACATTTTGTCGTACCATACTTGAAGCGGCAATAAAGCTATGATCCCCAATATGGCAAAATTGATGCACCGCACTGTAAGCACCCAAAATGGCATAATTTCCGATGGTAACATGACCCGCTAAAGCCACGTTATTAACAAAAATAGCATGGTCACCAATGACACAATCATGCGCAATATGGGATCCGACCATGAAAAGATTGTGGTGACCAATTTTAGTTAAGCTTTTATCTTGAGCGGTTCCACGATTAATCGTGCAATATTCGCGAATGACATTATGATCGCCAATTTCTAGATAAGTTTTTTCACCTTGATATTTTTTATCCTGTGGATCATCACCGACAGAAGAAAAAGAATAAATTTTGTTATGCGCACCCAAACGCGTGGGGCCTTTCACTACGACATGCGAACCAATAACAGTGCCAGGGCCTATCTCTACATCAGGTCCAATAATACTCCAAGGCCCTACACTCACGTCAGAACCTAACTTAGCAGCGGGATCTACAATAGCCAGCGCATCTATCATTTTAGCACTTTCTCCCAGCACCCATCAGCGTTGCTTCACAAGCTAGTTCGTTGTCTACTTTAGCGGTGACTTTGCATTTCCATATATTACCTTTTACCTTGATAACCTCAGCTTCTATTAACAACTGGTCCCCCGGAACTACGGGTCGTTTGAAACGTGCATCATCAATACCTGCAAAAAGATATAAGAAACCTTCTTTATTTTCTCTATTGGCATGTAAAGCAAGAATACCGGTCGCCTGCGCCATTGTTTCTAAAATAAGTACACCTGGCATAATCGGATTACCAGGAAAATGACCTAAAAAATAAGGTTCATTCACAGTTACATTTTTTATAGCTACTATCGATTTTCCGGGTACTATTGAAATGACTTTGTCGATCATTAAAATAGGATAACGCTGCGGTAAATAAGATAGTATTTCTTGGATATCCATAACGTCGCTCATAGTGCTTACCTAAGTATATTTTTTCTGTTTTTACTGATTTTTAATCATTATCGATCGATTTATTATTAACTAATGCTTCCGTTTTTTTCAATCTTTTCGCCAATTGATCCAGTTGACGAAATCGTATGCTGTTTTTTTGCCATTCACGCTGCGGTTGGGTTGAATGTGTTGAAGAGTAAATTCCAGGATTACTGATAGAATGTACTACACTCGACATACCGGTAATATACACATTATCCACAATTTCTATATGTCCGTTGATGCAGACTCCGCCACCAATCATACAGTTTTTACCGATATGTGTACTTCCAGCAATACCGGTGCATCCTGCAATAGCAGTATTTTCACCAATCCTAACGTTATGACCTACTTGTATTTGGTTATCTAACTTTACACCATCACCAATGATCGTATCATCCAGCGCGCCACGATCAATACTGACATTCGCTCCGATTTCAACATCATCACCGATTTGTACTTTTCCTAATTGAGGAATCTTAAGCCATTTATTATTTTCTTTGGCTAAACCAAAACCATCACTACCAATAACTGTTCCATTGTGAATAATCACTCGTTCGCCTATTCGCGTATCTGCACAGACACTGACAAGCGACGTTAAACGTGTATTGGCACCGATGATGACATTATTGCCAATCACACACGCAGCGCCTATTACAACCCCCTCATCTAAACGCGTGTTAGCGCCTATTACAACGTACGGGGCGATGCTGACACTAGGGTGAATATAACAATCTTCACCAATGATAGCCGTTGCATGAATTCCGGGACTAAATGCTGATACTGGTTCAAATAATTTAGCAATCTTAGCAAAGGCAAGGTAAGGATCGGCGACCACTAAGGCATTATTCGGGGCATGTTTCAAACATTCTGCACGCAGAATAACCGCTGAAGCTTGTGTAGTCGTAAGATATTTTAGATAACGTTTATTATCTAAAAAAGAAATTTGTCCCAGCTGTGCATTTTGCAAAGTCATAATGCCGCTGATCGAACAAGCCGGATCGCCTTTCAGATCAGCACCGATTAAATGGGCAATTTCTTGTAATGAATATTGACGCGGCATGTCTAACTCTATTTTTTATTTCAGCCTGGAGTAAAGAATTTTTCGTCATTGCGAGCGTCGTAGGTCCGCGGCAATCAAAGTGATGGCCACGTCCTCACTAACATCCGCCATGACGGGTTATTTTTGTGCGAAGAGTATTAAGCTCTTTTTAATGCATCTAATATTTGTTGCGTAATATCAAGATTATTTTTAGCATATAAAGTGCTGCCTTTTTGAATGACTAAATCATAACCTGATTGTGCAGCTACTTTACTCACCACACCATCTAGTTGCTGACTAAAATTGTGCAATGATGCACTTTGCTGCTTAGATAAATCTTTTTGAAATGTAGCTATCATGGAATTCACATTATTACGATCCGTCATGAGCTTATTTTCTAGATTATTACGCTCATCGGCTTTCATAACAGCAGCATTTTTTTGCAAATTAGAAGCTTCTTTCTGTAATTCGTTTTGTGCTTTAACAATACTATCTTGTCGACCTTTAAATTGGCGTGTTAAAGCCTCATTGATTTTGGAAATCTGTGGAGCCTTTTGTAATATTACTTGCATATCAACAACCGCTAATTTTAACTCGTCGGCATGAACTGGTAAAGTCAACAGACCTGCCATTAATGTCACGATAGATACTAAGCAAATTTTGTTCATTATCAGCTCCTTAAATAAGCTAAAATTAAAAACCTGTTCCAATATTAAACTGGAAAACTTGGGTTTGATCGCCAGGTTGAGGGTTCATAGCCTTGGCTATGCTAAAGCTTAATGTTACATTAAAAACTGGAACTCGCCAATCTACATCTATTCCGGCGGAATAGCGCAGTGGTCCTGAGCCGCTCCCCCCCCTAACAATAGGCGGTGGGGGGGTCTGTCGGGTGATACCTAACGTAGAATAAGTATTACCCGCATCGACAAAAATACTGGTTCTTAGTTTATCAGATACTGGGTTCGGTACAATTAAAGCCAAACTTCCGACTGTCATCACATTACCCCCCAGAGAATTGCCGTTGGTATCTTTAGGGCCTAGCGTACTAATTTCGTAGCCTCTAACTTGGCCATCGATACCGATACCACCGGCGTAATAATTGGTAAAGAAAGGCAATCCTGAAGTTGATGCAAATCCATTACCATAACCTAAGCTTAAACGACTTTGCAGAATAAAATTATGTTTGAAAGGCAAATAACCTGTTCCTGAGTAATTCGCTTTATAATAATATAGGGGTCTACCGCCAACAGGTAAAGCAAGTTGGACAGTGGCATTTTGTAAGATTCCACTTGTAGGAAATATCAATCGATCGAAGCTATTTCGTGACCAACCCAATGTAAATAAAAACTGATTAAATTGTACACCGTGCTGTGCAACAAATTTTTGTACTTCGAGTGATTGTTGAGCAGTCGGAGGCAAATTCAGCTGGATTTTTTGTAAGCCACCTTGTATCAGCAAACTATCCCCACGCTCATCAAAAGGAATACTATAATGGAGATCACCGCCATAGGTGTTGGTGTTATAGGTCGTGGTATTCAAATCACTTGGAGTTGATCGTTGATAGAATAAATCATATCCACGTTGTATACCATCTAGGGTGTAATAAGGATTGTTATAGCTAATACTATAAACAGTTGCCGCACGGGTATTATTGAAATTTAAAGCTAATTGATTACCGGTTCCGAAAACGTTATTTTGATTCAGGGATGCACCCACTACAGGTCCGTTAGTACCATAACCTAAACTAAATAAAGCTTGTGCCGCATGTGCTTCATTGACGTTAACATCGAGATCAACTTGATCGGTATATCCAGCAATAGGAACCGGCGTTAATTGTGGCTCTCCTTCAAGATAGCCGCTAAGAGCAAGTTGTCTTATAGACGTTTTCATATCGGCTTCGGAAATCACGCTCGCTTCTTGTTGACGTAACAAACGTCGAAATACCAAATCTTGTGTTTTTAGATTACCGGATATATTGATATGTCGTACATAGACTCGATTACCTGGATCAATATAGAAAGTTAAAAAAACAGTTTTGTTTTCTTCATCTATTTGCGGCGCGGTATTGACGGTTGCAAATAGATAACCAAAATCGCCTAGCGCTTTTTTAATGCCCTGCTCTGCCGCTACAATTTTTTCACGCGAAAATATCTGGCCCGATTGTAAAGGAACTAAAAGCTGGTGTAATTTAGTTTGCGAAACAATTGCGCTTCCTGTGAATTGATAACCGCTGAGTTTGTATATCGGTCCTTCGGTAATATGGATAATTAAATAAACATGTTTTCTATCGGGAGTTAAACTGGCCTGCGTAGAATCTACTTTAAATTTAAGATAACCTCGATCCATATAATAAGATTGTAAGGCGTCTAAGCTAGCGGATAATCGATCTTGACTATATTGATCACTATTCGTGAAAAATGACCAAAAATGGTGTGTACCTAAGGGTAAGGCGCCACGCAACTTTCTTTCACTAAAAACATGATTACCGATGATAGAAATATCGGCAATTTCTACGGTAAGACCCTCTGAAATAAGAATTCGCACCGAAACGCGATTATTAGGCAACGGCGTAACGATGGGTGTTACCCGCGCAGAATATTTTCCCATATTGTCGTATTGTGTACGGAGTTGTGCAACAAAACGATCTAAAGTGGCTTTATCAAATAAGCGACCGCGAACTAAACCAATTTTTTTTACAATTTGTTTTAACTTATCTTTAGGAATTTCTTTATTACCGGTGATGTCCACTTCACTAATGGTCGGTCTTTCCACCACTTTTATAATTAAAGCATTCGATTGCTCTTCTAAAGTGACATCACTAAAAAAACCAGTTCCATACAGCGCATCGATAACAGCAGAAGATTGATAGGACTGAAAAGACTGACCGGTTCTAACCGGTAAATAACTAAGCACGGTATCACGACTGATACCTTGTAGACCATCGATTTGAATCCGGTTGACAGTAAAAGCTTGCGCAGGCAGAGCAAGAAAAAAAATGATCGATAATGATCCTACTAAAAAAATTCTCAATAAAAGTCGCAACATAATCGTTATTTTTTAGCCAAAAAAAGACATTACTCTTCGCATTTAAGTTTTTATCTGCGTTGCCCGCTCAATTCGCAATTTTCATGGTTATTGTTTACACCAGATTGCGGCATGGACGCGGCGCTTGCCAAAAACCTCATTGCCGTGAGTATTTAAAAAGTTTGCCAAAGAACTAAACTGTGTTTTTACATGCATATTCTAACGGATAACGGATTTTCTTCGCACCATTTTCGTTACTCTCGCGCTATAATGCTTTAAAATCATCTCTTTAGCAATCTCACGAGCCAAATTATCATCCTCCAAAATAACACTGAGATTAGAAACAGGTCGGGAATGAAGTTTTTCCAATACGTCCTGATTGAGCTTAGCAATATCAGTAAAATAGATTTTGCCATCTAAAAACGCTTGTACTGCAATTTCATTCGCAGCATTCAGGATCGTTGTTGCAGTCCCGCCAATACGTAATGCTTGATAAGCTAAGTTTAAACACGGATAGCGTTTTTCATCAATCGCTAAAAAGTCTAGACGTGCTACTTTTAATAAATTTAAAGCCGCTGCAGAATTATTAATTCGCTCTGGAAAAGCCAAAGCATAGGAGATAGGAATACGCATATCAGGGCTACCTAATTGCGCTAAAATTGAGCCATCTAAATATTCTACTAGGGAATGCACAATACTCTGCGGATGTAACACCACTTCAATTTGATCCAACGTTAAACCAAACAAAAAATAAGCTTCTATGACTTCAAAGCCCTTATTCATGAGCGTCGCCGAATCAACGCTAATTTTGCGTCCCATACGCCAATTTGGATGTTGACAGGCCTGTGCGGGTGTCGTTGCTTGCAATTGTGCTAAAGATTTATGGCGTAGTGCACCGCCCGATGCAGTTAAAATAATTTTTGCCAGATTTTTACAGGGATTATCACATACAACTTGTCCATGTAAACATTGAAAAATAGCATTATGTTCACTATCTACCGGTATTAAAGTAATTTGCGCGCGTTGCGCTTCTTCTATGAATAAAGGACCTGCCATGACTAAAGCTTCTTTATTTGCAAGGAGTACTTGCTTCTTAGCTTTAATGGCAGCTAAGGTAGGTAATAAACCTGCAGCACCTACGATAGCGGCCATCACGGTATCAACCTCATCGAGATTCGCAACAAAAGCTAAGGCATCCCCACCAAATAATACTTTTGTTTTTACAGATTCCGCGCGCAAACGTTGCTGAAGGTGTTCGCTTAGGTTTTCACTGCCCACTACAGCATAAGTAGGCTTAAATTTTAGACATTGTTGAAATAATAAATCGATATTGTAGTGTGCCGTTAAAGCGATCACATTGAAACGCGTAGGATGTTTACTGACAACATCCAAAGTATTAACACCAATAGATCCGGTTGCACCTAAAATAGTTAAAGATTTCATGTGACTAAACCTAGTAGTAATAAAGATCCTGCATACACAGGAGCGGCAGCCAGTAAACTATCTATCCTATCCAAAATTCCACCATGGCCAGGCAATAATTGGCCACTATCTTTTAAACCTCGCAGTCGTTTTAATTGACTTTCAAATAAATCACCTGCTACCGCTGCTAAACTTGTCAATAATACCAATAACCACATTTGACTCAACGTTGGCTTCAATCCTTGGAAAAAATAGAGCATTAGCATTGCCGAAAAAAAAGTAAACAATAATCCTATAATAAAACCTTCCCAGGTTTTTTTTGGGCTCAAGGTCGGCGCTAAAAGATGCCGCCCCCATAGACGACCACTGGCATAAGCTGCTGTATCCGATAACCAAATTATCAGTAACACAAACATTAAATAAACCGGTGTCAGCTGCAGTTTTTGTAAGGCCACCCAACATAAGCTAATGATTAACCAACCTAAGCCAGCACTGATAGCTGGACTTATCTTCGGTAATTTGGATTGACTACGCGCCCAAATTAGATAAACACTTAATAGTAACCAAAAAACTAAACCACACTTCAAAATCCAGTCATAGCTTACATAAGATAAAATGAGAAATAAAATCGCCGCTTGCACACCTACATATAAAAATCGCTGCGCCAGATCATTGTAAGCACTCAAACGTGCCCATTCCCAAGCAGCCAGTAACATGATAACCGCTGTAATCAGTTTAAAATAAAATTCCGATGTATAAAAAATTCCAATGATAACTAAAGGAATCAATATCAGTGCTGTTAAAATTCTAAGTTTAAGCATTTATTTCCGCGAGTTGCTCACTAATGCATCCAAATCGCCTTTCTCGTTGTGTATAAAACTGTAACGCTTTATTCAGGGCGTGTTCATCAAAATCAGGCCATAAGACATCGGTAAAATACAGTTCAGTATAAGCCAACTGCCAGAGCAAAAAATTACTGATTCGATATTCACCACTGGTGCGGATTAACAAATCGACCGCTGGCAGATCCGCTAAGCTTAAATACTCAGCAAATATTTCTCGCGTTAATATTTCAGTCTCGAGCTTGCCTGACTTAACTTGATTCATAATTCTCTGAGCGGCCTGAACAATATCCCACTGACCACTATAATTCACGGCAATTACCAGTTGCAGACCGGTATTTTTAGCCGTTAAAGTCTGAGATTTATCGATCCATTCACGTAGTGGTTGATTAAACCCTTCCAAATTACCTACCATTCTTAACTGCACGTTGTTCTTAGTTAATTTATCGATTTCGTTTTTCAAGGTGTTTAGAAAAAGCGTCATTAAATAATTAACTTCTTGTTCAGGGCGCTGCCAGTTTTCACTACTAAAGGCAAATAAGGTGAGCGCTTCAATCTTCATTTCGCCACAGAGTTTAATTACTTTACGAACAGCTTTCACCCCTTCTTGGTGACCTAGCATCCGCGGTAAGTGACGACGTTTCGCCCAACGACCATTTCCATCCATAATGATAGCGATATGGCGTGGACGTTTTAATGCATGAACATTGTCTGGAATTGACATAGAATGGTGAGATTAAATTTGCATTAACTCTTCTTCTTTGGTCTTTGCTATCTTTTCTACTTCTGCGATATTTTGATCAGTCATTTTTTGTATCATATCCTTAGCGCGACGTTCTTCATCTTCAGTGATGAGCTTTTTCTTAATCAATTCTTTAAGTTGTTGATTGGCATCTTGACGATAGTTTCGGATGGATACACGGGCATCCTCAGCTTCTTGTTTGACTAACTTACTCATATCGCGCCGACGTTCTTCGGTTAACATTGCTAATGGAACGCGAATAACATTGCCTGCTGTTACAGGGTTTAAACCTAAATTAGATTGAATAATAGCTTTTTCGATGGAAGTAATTGACGATTTTTCCCAAGGTGTAACCAATAAGGTTCGTGCATCGGCGACAGTAATACTCGCCACATGATTCAAAGGGACTTCTTTTCCACCGTATTGGGGAATACGTAATTGCTCTAATAAACTAGGGTGCGCCCTGCCCGTTCGTAACTTAGCTAAATTAACTTTTAAAGCTTCCAATGCTTTTCGCATACCTTGTTCAGTTGTTAGTTTTATCGGTCCTATCATACCAAATTCCTCTTACTCACTAATGTACCTTTACTTTTGCCTTGTAGAATATCAACTAATGCATTTTTGCATTTAATATTAAAGACAAGTATGGGTAAATCATGATCGCGACATTGTGTAAATGCACCTAAATCCATGATACCGAGTTCTTGTTCCAAGGCTTTTTCATAGCTCACCTGGGAATATAACACAGCTTTTGGATCTTTTTTAGGATCGGCATTGTATATACCATCAACATGCGTTGCTTTAAGCAATAATTCAGCACCAATCTCTACGCCACGTAAACTCGCGGCAGAATCGGTACTAACCAAGGGATTTCCTGTGCCGCCCGCGAAGATAACGATGTATCCTTTTTCTAGATAACGTATCGCCTTGTAACGTTCAAACAGGGGGGCGAAACCACCGATAGGAATTGCTGACATAATTTTGGCTATTTTTTTGTGTTGTTCAAAGGAATCACGCAATGCCAATGCATTGATCACCGTACCCAACATCCCCATTTGATCACCGGTAATTCTATCAATACCGCTACGTGCTAATACTTCTCCACGAAAAATATTACCACCACCTATCACGATACCTATCTGCACGCCTAAATTTGCCGCAGCAATAATGTCAGATACAATACGGTTAAGCGCTATGGGATCCAGCATTCGCGAAGATTCTCCGTGGAGTGCCTCTCCACTGAGTTTTAGCAAAACACGTCGATACTTTAATGGATGTGCCATCATAAAATAACAAGTTTAAAGAGAAGGAATAATAACCTATGCAGCGCGCTGATTCTAGCCCAAATGCCTGATCTAAGAATAGAAAAAATAAATTTAGTTTAACCTCAAACTCTGAACTTTTTGAATAAATTCAGCATTTGCACCGGCTACACACGCACCTTCATCGTGCATGGCTAACTGAGCTTTTATTTCTTGGTGAGATTGGATTTTAGCTTCTAGAATGTCAAAAAATGTATTTATCCAAACTTTTGCTTGTTCCTTAATCTGGCAACTAAGATCGTTACCAATTTTATGTTCCTTAATTAAAGCAGCATTTATTTCTTCTTTCCAAATTTGATCCCAGTTTTTCATAAATAAGTCATTTAATATATTTCTGATTAGCTTCAATTTGGTCATTAAAACTTCATGATGGTTAACCTTTAAAGGTAATTTCATCGCTAGAGAATGCTGTAGTTTAATTTTTTCAATATTAGACGCCGAGATTATCCTAGCTAAATGACCCATCAATTCCGAGGCCGTTATCTCATTAATTTTATCAACCCGCCTATCCATTGGATCGAGCACCCAACCTTCTTGCCAAGCTTCTTGCTCTTCATTGGGTTTAGCATCACATTCTAAAAACCGTAGATTTCTATCTAAAACAAGAAAATTATGCCCTGGTTCATTTGGAATAATTGCCTGAAACCATTCTAAGTTGATTTTTTCATCGCTAAGCAAAAACTGATTAAAAGCCACTGCAACCTGTTCATCACATCGACCCACTTGAAAAGCTTCTGCTAAACTCGCATGGATAATCCGAAAAATAATATTCGATGCTTTTAAATCGTTTACAATTTGATTAAGAATCTGTTTTGTTAAACACATTATTTCTTGTAATACATCAATCCGATAAAAGTTGGCATCATCAAGTTTCCATTCACTGGCTGGGCTAGGTTTTTGTTTGGGAAAATTAAATTGTTGCCAATTAGGCGCACCAAAAACTATTTTTTGTTTAACAATCGCGTTGATCATTTCTAGAAAGATTAGGTTTCTTAAGCTTGGTTTTAAGTCAAAGTTTTTTATAAAATCTATCGATAAATTTTTTACTAATTCTAACGGTTTTTTACCCTCACTATTTTCTTTATGGAGGTCAATTTGATCTTGTTCAAAAAGAAACGCTAGTATTTCTTTTTTGCTCTTTTCACAAGCTAAATGTAATGCGGTATTGCCTTTAGCATCTACAGAATTTAATGTATAGGCATCACAATACTTTTGCACATCCAGGAGATTTCCTTGCGCGGCAGCTACTCGAAAACAGATGGCTTTTCTTTTTTGTTCCTGAGAAATAATTTTGTTAAACATAAATAATTTTATTTTTTCCTTGCAAAAATTCTGATATCTTAAAAATTAAAGCATTTTTTTTTAGTAATAATCAAGTAATTTTTGCAAAGAATAATTAAAAAAATTAAGTAATCCTTTTTATTTCAAACAGATACAACATTGGGTTTTATTTAAGCCAATGTTGATCGTAGATGAAATTTTTATCCAAAACTACGCGCACTGATTGTAGAGGTTATTGAAATTGCTCAAAATTAAACGGTATCATTTTAGAATGCATTTTACCTGATTTTCATCTGCTTATTTAAACCGCAGGCTAAGATTTCTGCAGAGCTTACAATTTCGAAACGTTGCTCCAGACGAGTGAGACTATCTTGCACTTCATAAAGATGCATTTTATCTGCCATTGCAGCATGGATGTCGACTTTTTTTGCTAAGACATCCCAAAGCTTTTCTAGCCAATTTTTTACCATTCTTTCTTTTACAGACGGGTAGTTTTTTTTCATCTCAGGCCAATAAAGATGCCAATTTAAATCAAAGTACCCTTTTAACAAAGTCCTTAGCATTTCTAAATTTTCCGCAATCTGCGCGTGTTGTTTTCCTTCTAAAGGTAAACTTGATATTAAGTTAGTATATAATTGAATTTGTTCTCTGTCGGGTTGATTGATAATTCTCGTTAAACTTTCCATTAACTGAGGTGAACATTCTTTTAGAGACGCTATTTTATCGTCCAGCGGATCCATCAATAAACCACTTTCCCACGTTTCAGGTTTCTCCCCACCCACTTTATCTAAAATAATAAAACTGTGGCTTCGGGTAATTTTTAAGCTTTCAGTTGGTCGCCATTTTAAGTTTTCGGCCTGTATCCAAGTTAAATAAGCCTTTTTACCATAAATGAGCAATTGATCAAATGCTACCGCTATATACTCATAACAACGACCAACTTGCAGCACTTCTGCTAGAGAGCTATGGATGATTCGAATAATAAGTATACGCATAATAAAGTCGAGCGAAATTTCTGTAAGCTCATTTTCTATAGTACAAAGAAGATCTTGTAATATATCAATACGATAATAATCCGCTTGCTTTTTTTTCCATAATGATGCACAGGTTGCTTGCTGATGAGGAAATTTTTCTTGTTTCCAATCCGGTGCGCCATAAATTAACGTTTGTTTAACATAAAGATTAATTCGCGATAAATCTTCAAGCGTAAACGATTCATTAGCATTATTTTCGTTATTCAAAATAAAATCATAGCTTTTCTTAAGTAAGTATTTTTGACGTAATACCGATGCTTGTACCAAATTCTTTTCTGTTACTAACAATTCTTGCCAAAGTTTGGCAGTTGATCGCTGATTAATCAGATCGACCGCTTTTTTATCCTCAGCATTGAGTGGATGAAAATTTATTCGGGGCTGTTGAAAAAGAAACTGTATAATTTCATTATGACCCTTTTCAGATGCTAAATGTAAAGCGGTATTATCTTTTGCATCCCGACTATTTAATGTATAGGTATCACAATACTTTTGAACATCCAGCAGATTTCCTTGCGCGGCAGCCACTCGAAAACGGATGGCTTTTCTTATTTGTTTTTGAGAAATAATATTATTAATATTATTGTTAGGCATACTTAATTCCTTTTTTTCTCTATAAAATAACCGATGTTTATAAAAATTAAAGCATTTTTTTTTAGTAATAATCAAGCGAATTTTTTACAGAATAATAAAAAGAAAGAATGAATAATTAATTTAAAGTGGATACCCAACACTGACTTCTAAAGTAAGTGTTGGGCCAATTAGAAGTTTAAGAAGAACCCTTAACTTGCGCCATCACTGCTTCTGCGAAATCTTCAGTTGGTTTTTCTATCCCTTCACCAACGGCAAATCGCACAAAACTTATGATCTCCGCTCCTGTGCTTTTTAATAACTGTCCGACACGCACGTTCGGATCTTTTACAAATGCTTGACCTAATAAACTCATTTCATCACGAAATTTATTTAGTCGCCCTTCTACCATCTTATCGATAACGGCTTGTGGTTTACCAGTACCTTGCGATTGCGCCATAATAATTTCTCGCTCTTTCGCCAGAATTTGTTCAGCAATATCATCAGCCGAAATTACCACTGGATTATTAGCAATAATATGTAAGGCTAAATCTTTAGCCAATTGTTCGTCGCCACCTTTTAATTGCACGATAGCGCCGATACGGCCCATATGCACATACGATCCGAGGAGGGTATCGGTTTGTACGCCAACGAGCTGTAAACGTCTTATTTGAATGTTTTCACCTAGTTTAGCGACAAGTGCTTCACGAGTTTTTTCTACTGTTTCGCCGGTATCCGCAAACGTAAAGGCTAACAGTGACTCAAGCTTAGCAATCTGATGATCCAATGCGCATTGTGCAGTTTTCTCGGCAAATTGTTTGAAATTTTCATCGCGAGCGACAAAATCTGTCTCGCAATTAACTTCTAAAATAATTGAAGGCCCTGTCACCCCTTTAGATTTAATAATTATTAAACCTTCAGCGGCAATACGTCCTGATTTCTTTTCAGCTTGAATTTGACCTGATTTACGCATCGCTTCAGCCGCTGCATCCAGATCACCCCCTACTGACTCTAATGCTTTTTTACAATCCATCATGCCAGCGCCGGTTCGAGCACGTAAAGCCTGAACCATAGTGGCCGTTATTATTGTTGACGTCATGTGCTTATTCCTCTTTCCCTTGCGTAGAGTTAGTCGATTCCACTGCAGGTTCTTGAGTTTCGGCTTTTTCTACTTCAGTGCGTGTTGAGTCGCTTGGTTTTTTTGCAGCCGCGCGTGCTTCTAAAATAGTATCTGCAACCATCTGCGTATACAGTGTAATTGCACGTGCCGCATCATCATTACCTGGAATGATATAATCAATACCTTCGGGTGAATGATTGGTATCAATAATACTGATGACCGGTATCTTTAGCTTTTGTGCTTCACAAATAGCAATATGCTCATAGCCTCTATCAATCACAAATAAGGCGTCCGGTAAACCACTCATATCTTTAATACCGCCTAAACCTCGTTCCAATTTATCCATTTGTCGCTGTAAATTCAGCGCTTCCTTTTTAGTCAACTGGTTAAAGCTACCATCCTTGCTTTGCGCTTCTAATTCTTTAAGTCGTTTAATGGACTGACGGATGGTACGATAATTCGTTAACAACCCACCTAACCAACGATGGTTAACATAAGGCATACCGCAGCGTAATGCTTGATCTTTAACTAAATCTTGTGCGGCACGCTTTGTTCCGACAAATAAGATTTTACTACCCGGCCGAGCCGCTATTTTCGCAATATAATTCAGCGCTTCGGTAATATATTCTCGGGTTTTTTCTAGATCGATGATGCTAATTCCATTACGCACACCGTAGATATAAGGCGCCATTTTTGGCTCGCGAAAACATGTACGATGGCCAAAATGCACACCTGCTTCAAATAATTGTCTTAATGTTGCTGTTGCTGACACTGTATATAATCTCCAATTGGGTTAAACCTCCACCTAGGATTATTTGAAGACTATCTTTAAAACATAGCCACCCTCAAATAACGCTTAAATTAATAGGTGTGTGAAATAACGCTTTTCAGCGCGGTGTTTTATACCATAGAATGACTTGTTGCATCAACATCAAGCCCGACATTACTGGGTTTATACTCACAGCAATGGATTTTTGGCAAAGCGGCGCGAGAATAAAGCAAACGGAATGTATTCAAGATACATGAGGATTGCGAATTGAGCGTCAACATAGAGAAAAATTCAAATGCGCAGAGAATCAGAAGGAGGCAATCCATGCCCTATGTATTAGTACTTTATTACAGCCGTTATGGCGCGGTAGCAAAAATGGCCCAACAAGTCGCAAGAGGCATAGAGTCTATCGCCGATGTAGAAGTAAGAATTCGTACCGTTCCAAATATTTCAACGGTGTCTGAAGCCGTGGAAGAAAAAGTCCCAGCCGCAGGCCCTCCTTACGCCACACACGAGGATGTTCGCGACGCTATCGGTATCGCCTTAGGCAGCCCAACGCGTTTTGGGAATATGGCTGCACCTTTAAAGCATTTTATCGATAGCCTAAGTGGTCTATGGTTTTCAGGCGAACTCGTCGATAAACCGGTTGGTTTTTTTTCTTCGACCTCTAGTCTACATGGGGGCCAAGAAACCACATTACTGAGTATGATGCTACCCATGATTCATCTCGGCATGATTGTCGTTGGCATCCCTTATACAGAATCCGATTTAAGTACCACCCAAACTGGCGGCACGCCTTATGGACCCACGCATATGGCCGGTAAGGAAAGCAAAAATCCGCTGAGCGACGAAGAAAAACGTCTTTGCCAAGCCTTAGGCAAACGTTTAGCACATGT
>Ga0075364_10000674_pt1 | contig 17718 bp, 16 predicted proteins | sample EndMetdeltDD1764_FD_71517 | JGI IMG/M metagenome (GOLD analysis project Ga0075364, IMG submission 71517) | Populus endosphere microbial communities from Tennessee, USA - Endosphere MetaG P. deltoides DD176-4 | ecosystem: Host-associated > Plants > Roots > Endosphere | place: USA: Tennessee...
CCGGCGTCGGAGGCCGATTGAGCAGGCGAGTAGTGGTGACGGGCGTCGGGCTGGTGTCCCCGCTCGCCATCGGGACACAGGCTAACTGGGACGCCCTCCTCGCAGGGAAGAGCGGCATCGGACCGATCACACGGTTCGACGCGTCGCTGTACTCGGCGCGGATCGCCGGCGAGGTGAAGGGCTTCGATCCCCTTCAGTTCGTCGACAAGAAGGACGTCAAGAAGATGGACGTCTTCATCCAGTTCGCGCTCGCCGCTTCGCAGTTCGCGGTCGACGACGCGCGGCTGGAGGTGACGCCGGAGATCGCCGACCACGTCGGCGTCTTCATCGCCTCTGGCATCGGCGGCTTCCAGACCATCGAGCGCGAGCACATCGAGCTCCAGAAGGGCGGCCCGCGCCGCATCTCCCCGTTCTTCATTCCCGCGTCCATCATCAATCTCGCCGCCGGGCAGGTATCGATCCGCTTCGGCGCGCGCGGCCCCAATCTCGCCACGTGCACCGCCTGCACCGCGTCGGCGCACGCCATCGGCGAGGCGTTCGAGATCATCCGCCGCGGCGACGCCGACATCATGATCGCCGGCGGATCCGAGGCGGCGATCACCCCCATGGGCGTCGGCGGCTTCGCCGCGATGCGCGCGCTCTCGACGCGCAACGACGAGCCGGCGCGCGCCAGCCGGCCGTTCGACAAGGACCGGGACGGCTTCGTGATGGGCGAAGGGGCCGGGATCTGCGTGCTCGAGACGCTCGAGTCGGCCGAGCGCCGGGGCGCCTCGATCTACGCCGAGCTCGTCGGGTACGGCCTCACCTCCGACGCCTACCATCTCACCGGCCAGCCCGAAGAGGCGCACGGCGCCATCCGGTCGATGACGATGGCGCTGCGCAAGGCGGGCGTGAAACCGGAGGACGTGGATTACATCAACGCACACGGCACGTCCACGCCGATCAACGATCCGACCGAGACCCGCGGCGTCCGGACGCTCTTCGGCGATCACGCCTACAAGCTGTCGATGTCGTCCACCAAGTCGATGACCGGGCACCTGCTCGGCGCCGCCGGCGGCCTCGAAGCCGGCATCACGGCGCTGGCCGTGAAGCACCAGATCGCCCCGCCGACGATCAACCTCGACCATCCGGACGAGGGCTGCGACCTGGACTACGTTCCGCACACGCCCAAGCCGATGCCCATCCGCTACGCCCTCTCGAACTCCTTCGGCTTCGGCGGAACGAACGGCACGCTCCTGATGAAGAAATTCGACGGCTGACGCTTGCCAGGATCGCGGCGGCAGTCACGCACGTACTCCCGGGAGGACGCGGAGCACGCGAAGAACGCAGGGCTTTATTAGTTAAGATAACCAGAGAGTCTCGGCGGGCTCTGCGGCCTCCCGCGAAATCGTGCCGTGACGGTTCTCACCATGAAGATCGCTGTCTGTATCAAGCAGGTCGTGACACGTGAGTGGCAGTTGCGCGTCAACGACCAGAAGACCTGGATCCGCGACCAGGACGCCAGCTTCGAGCTGAACGAGCCCGACGCCTACGCGCTCGAAGAGGCGCTGCGCCTCAAGGAGAAGCACGGCGGCGAGGTCGTCGTCTGCTGTGCCGGGCCGGCGCGCAGCACGCAGGTGATCCGCGAGGCGCTCGCCCGCGGCGCCGACCGCGCCGTGCATGTCGAGTCGGACGCCCTCGCGGCCGCCGACGCCGGCACCGTCGCGGCCGCCCTCGCCGAGGCGATTGCGCCCGAGCAGGTCGACCTCGTGCTCACCGGCCTCCAGTCGGACGACCAGGGCTTCGGCCAGGTGGGCGTCATCCTGGCGGAGCGGCTCGGGATGCCGCACGCGACGATCATCATGGAAGTGCAGGCCGAGCCGGGCCAGACGTCGCTCCGCGTCAAGCGCGAGCTCGAGGGCGGCTGGTTCCAGTGGGTCGGACTGCCGATGCCGGCGCTGCTCACGATCCAGAGCGGGATCAACCAGCTCCGCTACGCGACGCTGAAGGGCATCATGGCGGCGAAGAAGAAAGAGATCAGGAAGGTCACCCCGCCGGCGGCGGCGCCGGGCGGCCCGCGCATCGCCAGTCTCTACTTCCCCGAGAAGGGGAAGAAGACGCAGATCGTGACCGGCACGCCCGCCGAAGCGGCGAAGGAGCTGGTCAGGCGCCTGCGCGAGGAAGCGAGGGCGCTGTGATTCTCGTCGTCGCCGAACAGCGGGACGGGACGCTCAACCGGGCGTCGCTCGAGACGATCGCGGCTGCCCAGTCGACGGGCGACGCGATCAAGATCGCGGTGCTCGGATCCGGCGTCGACGCGGTCGCGCAGGAGCTGGGCAAGGCAGCGGCCAGCGAAGTGATCGCGGTCGACGATCCGGCGCTGAAGGACTACACGGCCGACGGCTTCGTGATGGCGCTCGAGCAGCTCTTCGCCGCCGAGACGCCCGACCGCGTGTTCCTGCCGCACACCTACCAGACGCGCGATTTCGCGCCGGCGCTCGCCGCGCGCGTGACGCGGCCGCTGATCACCGACTGCATCGCCGTCAAGGATGGGGCGTACGTGCGGCCGATGTTCCAGGGCAAGCTCCAGGCCGACATCGCCGTGAACGACGCCGGGCCGCACATCGCCACGTTCCAGATCGGCGCGTATCGCGCCGACGCGATGAAGGCCGGCAGCGCTCCGGTGCGTCAGGCGTCGGTCGCGATCGACGCGGCGAAGATCCGCCAGAAGCCCGAGGCGCCGTTCAAGGAAGCGAAGCAGGCGGTGGACCTGTCGCAGGCGGAGCGGATCGTCGCCGTCGGCCGCGGCATCAAGGCGCAGGAGCACGTGGCGCTCGCGCAGCAGCTCGCCGCCGCCATGGGCGCCGAGCTCGCCGCGTCGCGGCCGATCTGCGACGCGGGATGGCTGCCGATGGATCGGCAGATCGGCAGCTCGGGCCAGACGGTGGCGCCGAAGCTCTACGTGGCGCTCGGGATCTCCGGCGCCATCCAGCACCTCGTCGGCATGAAGGGATCGCGCACCATCGTCGCGGTCAACAAGGATCCCGAGGCACCCATTCTCGAGATCGCCGACTACGGGATCGTCGGCGACCTCTTCGAGATCGTCCCGGCCATGATTGCGGCGCTGAACGCGTAACGTGGCCGACCGCGAGACGCTCGACGTCGACATCCTCATCGTGGGCGGCGGACCCGCCGGGATGTCGGCGGCCCTCCGGCTGGCGCAGCTCCAGAAGGAAAAGGGGGGCGAGCCGCTCGCCATCGCCGTCCTCGAGAAAGCACGCGAAGCCGGGGCGCACATGCTGTCGGGCGCCGTGCTCGATCCCTCGACGTTGAAGGACCTGGTGCCCGACTTCAAGGAGCGGGGCGCGCCGCTCGCGGCCGACGTGCGGCGCGACGACATTTATTTCCTGACGCGCAGCGCCAAGTTCCGCCTGCCGATCACGCCCCCGTTCTTCCGGAACCACGGCAACTACATCATCTCGCTCAACCGGTTCGTGAAGTGGCTCGCCGGGCTCGTCGAAGCCGAAGGCATCGACATCTTCACGGGGTTCCCGGCGACGGAAGTGCTGTTCGACGGCGGCGCCGTCGCCGGCGTCCGCACCGGCGATCGCGGGATCGACAAGCACGGGCAGCGAAAGCCGACGTTCGAGCCCGGCGTCGACATCCGCGCCAAGGTGACGATTCTCACCGACGGCGTCCGCGGCAACCTGACCAAGTCGATCGTGCGCCAGCTGGGGCTCGACGAGGGGAAGAGTCCCGCCGTCTACGCCATCGGCATCAAGGAGCTGTGGGAGGTCCCCGCCGGACGCACGGAAGCCGGACGTGTCGTCCACACGATGGGGTTCCCGCTGAAGATGGAAGAGTTCGGCGGCGGATTCATGTACTCGCTGCCCGACAATCTCGTGTCGCTCGGGCTGGTCGCGGGCCTCGACTACAAAGACCCGATGTTCGATCCGCACGTCGCGTTCCAGCACCTGAAGCGGCATCCGCTCGTCGCGTCGGTGCTCGACGGCGGCTCGCTCGTCCGCTACGGCGCCAAGGCGCTGCCCGAGGGCGGGTGGTACACGATTCCCAAGACCTACGCGTCCGGCGTCCTGATCGCCGGCGACGCGGCCGGGTTCATGAACTCCGCGCGGCTGAAGGGCATTCACCTCGCGATGCGGACGGGCATGCTCGCGGCCGAGACGGCGTTCGACGCGGTGCGCAACGGCGATACGTCGGAGGCCGCGCTGAAGGCGTACGACGATCGCGTCCAGGCGAGCGCCGTGCGCGCGGAGCTCTACCCGGTCCGCAACGTGCACCAGGCGTTCGGCTACGGCACGATCGCCGGCGCCGCCTTCACCGGTCTCTCGCTCGTGACCGGCGGCGGGTGGATCAAGGATCCGCTGCCCGCGCACGGCGGGTGGACGCGCATCCGCAAGCTGGCGAGCTACTACAAGGACGCCCGGCCCGACTCCGAGTCGACCGTCAATCCGGTGAAGATCGACCGGCAGCTCACGTTCGATCGGCTCACCGGCGTGCACTATTCGGGCACGCGGCATCCCGAGGATCAGCCGTCGCACCTGATCGTGCACGACGCGAACATCTGCGCGACGCGCTGCCGCGAGGAGTACGGCAATCCGTGCATCCGGTTCTGTCCCGCCAACGTCTACGAGATGGTGGACGCCGGCGACGGCACGAAGAAGCTGCAGGTGAACGCGTCGAACTGCGTCCACTGCAAGACGTGCGACATCATGGACCCGTATCAGATCATCGACTGGGTGCCTCCTGAAGGAGGCGGCGGACCCCACTACGAAGGCATGTGAGCGAGTCCCGCCTCACGTCGAGCCAGCTTCGCAGGGCCGCGCTGATTACGGCCGCGGTCGTGCCGGCCATCCGCATGCTGGGGGCCACCTACCGCTGGCGGACCGACGGGCTCCAGCACTACGACGCGATCGTGCGATCCGGCAGGCAGCCGATCCTCGGGTTCTGGCACGGGCGCATCCTTCCGGCCGCCTACTTCTTCCGCCATCGCGGCATCATCGTCATGATCAGCCTGAACTTCGACGGCGAGTGGATCGGGCGGACGATTCAGCGGTTCGGCTACGGCGTGGCGCGCGGATCGACGTCGCGCGGCGGCTCGCGCGCGCTCGTGCAGATGCGGCGCGACCTGGCCCGGGGACGGCCTGCCGGATTCGCGCTCGACGGACCGAGAGGGCCGGCGCGCGTGGCGCAGCCCGGCGCGGTGTTTCTCGCCGGCGCGACCGGCCATCCGATCCTGCCGTTCCATTTCGAGGCCGATCGCTTCTGGAGCGCGGGGCGCTGGGATCGCACGCAGGTGCCGAAGCCCTTCGCTCGCGTCGGGCTGGCGGTCGGCGAGCCCATGTTCGTGCCTGATACGGGCGAGGATACGATCGAGCGATCGCGCGTGGCGCTGGAAGCGAGACTCGCTGCGCTGGAAACTCGGGCGCGGCAGCTGGCGGAAGGTTGACCGACGCCGGGTCTGAAGACCCGGCCTGCGTTCCGCCTGAAGGCGGAAGCTACAGAAGCCGGGCATTCGTAGGCCGGACCTTCAGGTCCGGCGCGTAGTGAATCTCTATGCTGCTGATCTCGTCGAAGCGTTTTCAGGAACACACTACGCCGCCGGGGCACCCGGAGCGGCCCGAGCGTGCGGTGGTCTTCGACCGTGTCGCGGCCGCGTGGCGCGACGGCGGCGGACGGGTCGTCGAGCCGAGGGCGGCGACGCGCGACGAGCTGCTGCGCGTGCACGATGCGGCGTATCTCGAGGCCATCGACGCGGTGCACGGACGCGCGGCGATGCTGGATGCCGACACCTTCACCTCGCCCGAGTCGGTGGACGTGGCGCGGCTCGCGGCGGGAGCGGCGGTCCAGGCGGCCGAGCACGCGCTCGACACGGGGGAGACGGCGTTCGCGCTCGTGCGTCCTCCCGGCCATCACGCGGAGCGCGACCGGGCGATGGGCTTCTGCCTGTTCAACAACGTCGCCGTGGCGGCGGCGGCCGCCGTCGCGCGCGGGCTCGAGCGCGTCGCGGTCGTGGACATCGACGTGCACCACGGCAACGGCACGCAGTGGATGTTCTACAGCGATCCGCGCGTGTTCTACGTCTCGACGCACCAGTTTCCCTTCTATCCCGGCACCGGCGCGGCCGACGAGACCGGCGCCGGCCCCGGAAAGGGGTTCACGCTGAACCTCCCGCTCGCCGCCGGCGCGCGCGACGGCGACTACGAGATGGCCTACGGCGAGATTGCCGGCGCCCTCGATCGCTACGCGCCCCAGCTGCTCCTGGTGTCGGCCGGCTACGATGCCCACGCCGAGGATCCGCTCGCCTCGATGCGCGTGACCACCGAGGGATACGCGCAGGTCGTCCGGATCCTCGTCTCCGCCGCGCGACGCGCGGCGTGCCCGCTCGCGCTGGTGACCGAGGGCGGCTACGACCTCGACGCGCTCGCCGCGTGCCTCGAGGCGACGCTGAGGGAGCTTGTATAATCGAAGGATCGTGGCCGAGTACAAGCCGCACACCATAGAGCAGAAGTGGCAGGATCGCTGGCGCGCCGCGCGGGCCTTCGAAGTCGTCGAGGATCCCTCGAAGCCGAAGTTCTACTGCCTCGAGATGTTCGCGTATCCCTCCGGTCACGCGCACATGGGGCACGTCCGGAACTATTCGATCGGCGACGTCGTCGCCCGGCTGAAGCGGATGCGCGGATTCAACGTGCTGCATCCGTTCGGCTGGGACGCGTTCGGCCTGCCGGCCGAGAACGCGGCGATCAAGAACCGCACGCATCCCGAAACGTGGACGCTCGAGAACATCGCCCACATGAAGGGGCAGCTCCAGCGGCTGGGCATCAGCTACGCCTGGGAGCGCGAGATCGCCACGTGCCTGCCCGAGTACTACAAGTGGAACCAGTGGCTGTTCCTGAAGATGCTGGAGCGCGGGCTCGCGTACCGCAAGCGCTCGAGCGTCAACTGGTGCCCGAGCTGCAACACGGTGCTCGCCAACGAGCAGGTCATCGAGGGGCGCTGCTGGCGCTGCAAGTCGCTCGTCGAGACGCGGGATCTCGAGCAGTGGTTCCTGAAGATCACGCACTACGCCGACGAGCTGCTGACGGGCATGAAGGAGCTGGGTGAGTGGCCCGCCAAGGTCCTCACCATGCAGACCAACTGGGTCGGCCGATCCGAAGGCGCGCGTGTGCGCTTTTCACTCGACGCCGGCCGGACGCCGGACGCCGGACCTGGGACGTCGGACCTCGAAGTGTTCACGACGCGGATCGACACGATCTACGGCGCCAATTTCATCGTGCTGGCGCCCGAGCATCCGCTGGTGAAGACCTTCGCGGAGTCGGCGCCGGATCCCGCGGCCTTCCGCGCGCAGGTGGCGAAGTTCACCTCGCAGGACAAGTCCGCGCGGATGACCGGCGAAGTGGAGAAGGAAGGCTTCGACACCGGCCGGACAGCGATCAACCCGTTCACCGGCAAGCCGGTGCCGATCTGGGTCGCCAACTTCGTGCTGATCGACTACGGCACCGGCGCCGTCATGGGCGTTCCGGGCCACGACGAGCGCGATTTCGAGTTCGCGCGCAAGTACGGCCTGCCCGTCACCATTGTCGTCCAGCCCGATGACGCGCCGATCGACGCGGCGACGATGACGGAGGCGCACGCCGGAGAAGGAAAGCTCGTCAACTCCGGACCGTACAACGGCCTGCCGTGGGAAGAGGCCAACCGGAAGATGACCGCCGACGTGGAGACGCGCGGCATCGGCCAGGGCACCGTGCAGTACCGCCTGAAGGACTGGGGCATTTCGCGGCAGCGCTACTGGGGCACGCCGATCCCCGTCATCCACTGCGAGAAGGACGGCCTCGTCCCCGTTCCCTACGATCAGCTGCCGGTCGTGCTGCCGAAGATCGCGGAGTTCAGCGGGCGCGGCGACTCGCCGCTGGCGCAGATTCCCGAGTTCGTCAACGTGGCGTGTCCCGAGTGCGGCGGCCCCGCGCGGCGCGAGACCGACACGATGGACACGTTCGTCGATTCGTCGTGGTACTTCTTCCGGTTCTGCGATCCCAAGGACGATCAACTGCCGTTCGACCCGGAAACCGTCGGCTACTGGGGCCCGGTCGACTTCTACGTCGGCGGCGTCGAGCACGCCATCCTGCATCTCATCTACTCGCGCTTCTTCACGCGCGTGTTCCGCGACCTCGGCATGACCCATCTCGGCGAGCCCTTCACCACCTTGCTGACGCAGGGCATGGTCCTCAAGGACGGCGAGGTCATGTCGAAATCGATCGGCAACGTGGTCGATCCCGACGCGATGATCGAGAAGTACGGCGCGGACGCGCTCCGGCTGTACGTGATGTTCGTCGCGCCTCCCGAGAAGGAAATCGAGTGGAGCGACGCAGGCATCGAGGGCAGCTGGCGCTTCCTGTCGCGGGTGTGGCGGCTGACCGATTCGCTCGCCGAGACGATCGGCGGGCAGGGAATCCCCGCGCCGTCGCAGGTGGAGCTGAACGACGCGGAGCGCGCGCTCCGGCGCAAGACGCACGAGACGATCAAGCGCGTGACGATCGACCTCGATCCGCGCGTGCACCTGAACACCGCGGTCTCGGCGATGATGGAGCTCGTCAACGAGCTGTACGCGTTCTGCGGCGCCAACCGCGGCGTCGCGGTCGGCGCGGGGGAGGAGGCCGATACCGTCGGCCGCGTCGATCGTCCGGGCACGATCGCCGTGCTCAAGGAAGCGATCGAGGCGCTCGTGCGCATGCTGTCCCCGTTCGCGCCGCACATGTGCGAGGAGCTGTGGGAGTCGCTCGGCCACACCGGCGGCATCGTCGCCGCGGGCTGGCCCGAGTACGACGAGGCCGTGGCGAAGGCCTCCGAGATCGTCGTGCCGGTGCAGGTGAACGGCAAGGTGCGCGGGCGCGTGACCGTGCCGGCCGACGCGACCGACGACGAGCTCCGCGCCGCGGCGCTCGCCGATCCGCAGGTGAAGGCGCACGTCGACGGCAAGACCGTGAAGAAGGTCGTCGTCGCCAAAGGGAAGCTCGTCAGCATCGTCGTGGGCTGAAGAAGGCACACGGAAGGCAGAAAGCGGAAAGACAGGAATGAAAAAGACTCTGTCGGTCGTGATCGTGGCCCTGGCGGTGCTCGCGCAGAGCGGATGCGGCTATTCGCTCGCCGGCCGCGGGTCGTTCCTGCCGGCCTACATCAAGCGGATCGGCATTCCGCTCTTCTCCAATGCGACGACGGTGTTCGATCTGGATCGACGGGTGACCGACAAGGTGCGCGCCGAGTTCATCGGCCGCGGCAAGTGGACGATCGTTCCGGACCAGGCCGGCGTCGACGGCCTCCTGAGCGGAACGATCACCGGCGTCACGCTGACGCCCGTCGCCTTCAACCAGCAGCAGCAGGCGACGCGCTACGCGCTCTCGATGACGGGCAGCGTCGAGTTCAAGGACCTGCAGTCGAACAAGGTGCTCTGGAGCAATCCCGGCATGTCGTATCGCGAGGAGTTCGACGTGCCGGCGACGTCCGACACGCTGGACACGCAGACCTACTTCGGGCAGGACACCAACGCGCTGGACCGCCTGTCGAACGAGTTCGCGCGCGCGCTGGTGAGCGCGCTCCTCGAGGCGTTCTAGGGCGGGGGCCGGGGTCCGAGGTCCGCAAGGAGCATGAGATGGCGATCATTGGGCTGCACGCGATTCTCTACTCGAAGAAAGACGACGCGACGCGGACGTTCTTCAAGGACGTGCTCGGCTGGCCCTCCGTCGATGCGGGCCGCGGCTGGCTGATCTTCAAAGCGCCGCCCGCCGAAGTGGCCGTGCATCCGGCCGACGGCGAGGAGCTCCACGAGCTGTACCTGATGTGCGACGACCTCGATCGGACCATCGCCGACCTGAAGGCCAAGGGCGTCGAGACGACGGCGATCAGCGAACAGCGGTGGGGCCGCCTGACGCACATCGTGCTGCCCAGCGGCGACGAGTTGGGTCTCTACGAGCCGAAGCACCCCATCGCCATCGACGTGCCGCGCGGCTGACAGGCGGGATACCTATCTGTTACAGTCCCAAGACTGCGAGCAGCGGGAAGGAGCCCCATTGGCCGGAGAAGCGTCAACCGAACGTCGTCAAGTCGCCTGGATCGGACAGGGCGTCACGGTCGAAGGCCGGATCGTCAGCAAGCAGGACATCCGCATCGACGGGCACGTCCAGGGCACCATCGAAGTCGGGCAGTTCGAGCTCGTGCTCGGACCCGGATCCGCCATCAAGGGCGCCGTCAACGCGCGCTCGGTGCTGGTCGGCGGCACGCTCGAAGGCGACGTCACGGCGACGGATCGTCTCCAGATCCAGTCGACAGGGGTCCTGCTCGGCGACGTCGTGTCGCCGCGGCTGATCATCCAGGACGGCGGCCTGATGCGCGGAAAGGCCGACATCGCGGGCGCCCGGCCGAAATAGCTTCACTACAATAGACGGATGCCCCAGGCGTCTCCGGCCGACGTGCGCGCCGCCATCGCGAAGCGCGCGCCGGCGCCCGTCTACCTGCTGCTCGGCGACGACGAAGCGGAGATGTCGCATCTCGCGGCCGACGTCATGTCGCTCGTCGAGGACGAGCTGCGCGCGTTCAACGTCGATCGTCTCTATGCCGGCGACAAGGGGACGTCGCCGTCCACCGTTGTCGAAGCCGCGCGGATGCTGCCGATGATGGGCGATCGGCGAGTCGTCGTGGTCCTGCGCGCCGAGCGGCTGCTCAAGCCGAAGCGCCGCAAGCAGGCCGAAGCGGCCGAGGACGGCGGCGAAGACGCCGAGCCCCCCAGCGATCTCGACACGCTGACCGACTACGTCCAGTCGCCGGTGCCCTCGACGACGCTGGTCCTCGTGAGCAGCGATCTCGACAAGACGCGAAAGATCGGGAAGACGCTGGTCAAGCACGCCACGGTGGTGGAGTGCTGGGGGCTGAAGAACGAGAAGAACCCGCGGTTCGTGGACTTCCGCGCGACGGCCCGGCGGGCGGAGGAGATGGTGCGGCGGGCGGTCGCCGAATCCGGACAGCAGATCGAGCCGGCGGCGGCGCGGCTGGTGGCCGAGCGCGCCGGCATCGACATCGTCAGGCTCCGCGGCGATCTGGATCGGCTGATGCTCTACACGGTGGGCAAGCCGAAGATCACGCTGGCCGACGCGCAGGACATCGTGAGCGCCGAGGCGGCGCAGGACGACTGGGCGGTCACCAACGCGATCCAGCAGCGCAACGCGGGCGAGGCCCTGCGTCAGCTGTCGCTGGCGATGGAGGCCGGCGCGGTGCCGTACATGATCCTCGGGCAGCTCGGCTGGTTCGTGCGCGACAAGCTGTCGGCGGTCGATCCGCGGCGCGTGCCGCGCGCCGTGGACGCGCTCTTCCGCGCGGACCAGGACCTGAAGAGCTCCGGCGGGGACCCGCGGGTCCTGCTGGAGCGGCTGGTCATCGAGCTGTGTGAACGGGAACGCCGGTGAAATGCCGGATCTGAAGATCCGGCCTACGTCGATCGCTGGATCTCACGATTCCCTACGTCGATCGCCCGGATCTGACCGCGCCTACGTGTGTTCTCGTAGGCCGGGTCTTTAGACCCGGCGACGCGCGGGCGGTCGGAGACGCTTACGCGGCGGTACGCTTCGCGACGCGCTTCGCCAGGCGCGACTTGTAGCGCGCGGCGGCGTTGCGGTGGATGACCTTCTTGCCGGCCATCTTGTCGACGAGCGAGATCGTGCTGCGGAGCGCGTCCTTGACCTTCGTCGCATCGCCCGAGTCGATGGCGACGCGGATGGAACGGAGCGCCCCGCGGAGCCGTGCGCGGTACTGCCGGTTGGCCTCGCGCTTGACCAGGGACTGACGGTGCGCCTTGATTGCGGATTCGTGACTAGCCATAAACTCCTGATTTTAGCACAGCAGGGCTCAGCCCCGCCCCTTCCACCGCCGCAGCTCCCGCCGCTCCCGCTTGTCCGGCGCGCCGGCGGAGGCGGGGCGGAAGGGCGCGGCGAGCCGCGCCATGCGGCGCAGCTCGACTTCCTCGGGGGTCGGCTTGGGCGTCAGATCCTCGTAGAGCTGCCTGGCGTCGGCCTTTTTCATGTGCTGCTCGGCGAGCCCGCGGACAGCGACCTTCTGCCGGCGGCCGAACGGCCGCGTGATGTCGAGCTCGTCGCCGACCTTGATCTCGCGATGGGGCTTGGCCGCCTGCCCGTTGAGATCCACCTTCCCGCCCTCGCAGGCCTTCTTCGCCTCCGAGCGGGTCTTGAACAGGCAGGTGACGTCGAGCCAGACGTCCAGACGCATCGAGCGATCTTATTCCGCCTGAAGGCGGAAACTACAGAGAGGCTCCCTGCGGAACCTACGAGAGGCTCCCTGCGGAAACTACAGCGAGGCTCGCTGTCGTCGGCCTTCAGGCGGACGATCAGTCCTGGCGCAAGGCCCGGATCGGGTCGACGGCGGCGGCGCGTCTTGCGGGAATCCAGATGGCCGCGGCGGCGACCAGCACCAGCAGGAGCGTGACGCCGGCGTAGGTGAGGGGATCGCGCGGCGTGACGCCGCGCAGGAAGGCGGCGGCGAACTGCCCGCCGACCGCGGACGCCGCGAGGCCGGCCGCGACGCCGGCGGCGACGGGCGCCGTGCCCTGGCGGAGGACGAGGTGCCGGATGCGCTCCCGGTCGGCGCCGAGGGCGATGCGAATCCCGATCTCGCGCGTCCGCAGGCGCGTCACGTACGACGCGACCGCATAGATGCCGAGCGCCGAGAGGACCAGCGCGAGCGCCGCGAACGCGCCGAAGAGCGCCGTCCCCATGCGCTGCGGCATCACGAGGCGCCGCACCCGCCATGCGAACGTGCTCACGTCGTAGACGGGCGCGCTCGCGTCGATGCCGCGCAGCGCCGCCGAGAGCGGCCCGAGCGCCGCTTCTTCGTTCTCGTCCGTCCGCACGAGCAGGTGCAGCGTGTTCACCTGGTCGCCGAACGGATCCTGCGTCAGGGGCGAATAGAGAAACGGTTCCGGCGCGTCGCCGATGTCGCGGAGCGTCGTGTCCTCGGCGACGCCGACGACTTCGATCCAGTGCTCCTCGTCCACCTTCAGGCGGCCGCCGACCGCGTCGCGTCCCGGGAAGTACTTGCGGGCCGCCGTGTCGTTGACGATGCCGACGAGCGGCGACGCGGCGGTATCGGTCGGCGCGAAGGGACGGCCCCGCAGGAGGCGCGTGCCCGACGCCGCGAAGTACTCCGGCGTGACCGCGGTGCTGTAGACGTGCGGGTCTTCCTGCGGCGCCGGCTGATAGCCCTCGAACGTGACGCTCATGCTGCGTGAGCCGAGTGTCGGCACGAGGCTCGTCCACGCCGCGGCGGTGACCCCGGGCAGGCGCTTCGCGCGGGCGATGGCTTCGTCGTAGAACTCGCGCGCGCGGACCGGCGTGTAGCGCGCGGCGCCGAGATTCACCGATGCCGTCGCCACGTGCTCGACGCGGAACCCGAGCGGCGCCTGGAGGGAGGCGGCGAGGCTTCGCAGGAAGAGGCCCGTGCCGGCCAGCAGCACCAGGCTGAGCGCGACCTGCGCCGCGACGAGCGTCGACCGCAGCGCGCTGCGCGCCGTCGAGGCGCGCGATTCATCCCGCAGCGATCGGATCGCGTCGGCGCGCGCCGCGCGCCAGGCCGGCGCGATGCCGAACAGCAGCCCGGTGCCGCAGGCGGTGAGCATCGTGAAGCCGAGCACCGGGCGGCTCACCGCGAGGCCGAGCGCGTCGATCTCGATGCCGCCGGGCAGCTGGAACCGCGCGAGCAGGCGCAGGCCGAGCGAGGCGACCACGACGCTCGCGGCGCCCCCCATGACGGCGAGGACGAGGCTCTCGACGACCAGCTGGCGGAAGATGCGCATCCGCGAGGCGCCGATGGCCAGGCGGACGCCGAGCTCCCGGCGCCGCGCCGCGGCGCGCGCGAGCAGCAGGTTGGCCACGTTCGCGCAGCCGATGAGGAGCGTGACGCCGACCACCGCGGCGAGCAGGATGACGAACCGCTGCACGTTGTCGATCCCCGCTCCGAGCGATCGCTGTCCGAGCGGGGTCAGCGTGATCGCCTCGGGATGCGTGCGCGGGTGGCTCTGGCGGTAGACGCCCTCCAGGACCGACGCCGCGGCGGCCGGCGTGACGCCCGGCCGGAGCCGCAGGATCGCCCCCACCCAGGACATGTTGCGGCCGGTCAGCAACGACGGCCGAGCGAAGAAGCCCGTCTGCACGCGCGGCGTGTGCGTCATCGGCAGGAAGAGGTGGTACGGCTCCGACACGCTGGTGCCCTGGAAGCCGGGAGCCGCCACGCCGATGACGGTGACCGGCACGTTGTTGACCTGGATCGTGCGGCCGATCAGTCCCGGGTCGGCGCCGAACCGCGTCCGCCACCAGCGATCCGTGAGCACCGCGACGCCCGGCCCGTTGCGGTCGTCGTCTTCGATCCGGAACAGGCGTCCCGCCGCCGGCGGCACGCCGAGCACGTCGAAGTAGTTCCCCGAGACGAATCCCGCGGCGACGAACTCGCCGCGGCCGTCGGCGACCGCATTGACCCGGCCGCCGTTCGATCCGGCCACGCCGGCGAACACGTCACGGCGCTGCTGGTAGTCGAGGAAGTCCGGATAGGAGCTCGAGAACCGCGGCGCGTACAGCTCGGACGGATGTGACACTTTCAACGGCCGCAGCAGCGTGGAGTCGGCGAGGCTGAAGATGGCGGCGTTGGCGCCGATTCCGAGCGCGAGGGTCACGACGGCGGCGGCGCTGAAGCCGGGACTGCGCCGCAGCAGCCGCAGCGCGTAGGCGAAGTCTCGAAGGATGCCGTGCATGGGAACGCCTTTCGTGAGGAGGAGCCATTCGCGGGGAACGCTGACGAGGAGATCGGCGAAGAGCCGTGGAAGCGCCGCGGCCCCGCGGGCGGCGACGTCCGCCCGCGCGCACTGCAGCATCTCGGCCGTGTGGCTGCGCCGCAGATCGGCCGGATACGCGCGGAGGGCGATCGCGTAGACGCGGAGGAGCCACGCCGTCATCGCGCGCGCACCCGCTTCGCGCGCGCCGCGCCGAGCAGCGCCGCCATCCTCTCGGTCTCTGCCGCCAGGACGGCCGTGCCGAGCGGCGTCGCCCGGTAGTACCGCCGCCGCTCGTCGTCCAGCGCCGGATCCGGCCGCGCGTCCGTCTCCTCGACGAGGCGGCTGGCGAGCATCCGCTTGAGCGTGCCGTAGAGCGTGCCCGGTCCCATCCGGACGGCGCCCTCCGTCATCCGCTCGATCTCCTGCATGATGGCGTAGCCGTGCCGGTCCTCGTCCGCGAGCGCCAGCAGGATGTGGGCGATCGCGGGGGTGAGCGGCAGGAAGTCGCGCGGGTCGGGGGGTCGCTTCGTCATCTACATCCGTTGCGGATATAGTTTAGACGCAGACGGCCGGCGTTGGTTGACTCGAGGGTTCTAGCGGACGGGGACGGCGCCGGGGGACGGCCGGTTGGAGTAGCTGACGATCTCGTGGCCGTCCACGACCTTGACGATCTTGTAGATGACGGTCGGGGAATTCTTCGGGGCCTCGTCGCCTTCCGCCTGCTTCTTGATGCGGGCGACGTAGCTGCGCGTTTCCTTGTACGGCGGGACCTTGCGGCCGTACTTCTCGACGGCGGTCGGCCCGGCGTTGTAGGCGGCGAGCGCCAGCGACACGTCGTTGTCGTAGCGCGTCATCAGGCTCTTGAGGTAGGCGACGCCGGCGCGGATGTTCTCGGCCGGGTTGTACGCGTCGAGGACGCGGTAGACGGCGGCCGTCGCCGGCATCAGCTGCATCAGCCCCATCGCGCCCTTCGGGGACTTCGCGAACGGATTGAAGGCCGATTCCGCCTGGATGACGGCGCGGACGAAGTCGGGGTTCAGTTCGTGAGCGGTGGCGTGTTCGGTGATGAGGTCGTCGTAGCCGGCCGCCTGCACGGATGTGGGCTTGGTCGTCCCGTAGGCGGCGATAGCGGCGCGGCGGCTCGAGCCCGTGGCGACGGCGACGTTCGAGCTTGTGGCGACGGCGGCGGCCTTCGGCGTGGCCTCGCGGCCGAAGACCAGATACGTCTTGGCCCCCGGGTCGCGCGGCTGGTCCGAGATGATCAGCCGGCCGTCCGCATCGGTCCATGAATAGAGCTGCGCCTGAGCGAGCGACGGCGTCAGCGCACAGAGCGCGGCGGCGAAGAGGACGATCCGAACCATATTCCCGTGGAAGGTCAACAGTTTAGCGCGAGACGCGCACCCGTGTCAGCGCAAAGGCGCTGCCGTACCCTGTCAACGACTTACGGGGATCCTATCGGCCGCGGCGACCCGATCCTGCACAACTGATTACGAAACCGGCATCCACCCCAGCCGAGGGGTCAGACCGGGGTCAGACTGGGGTCAGACTGGGGTCAGACCACCTTAGGCAGTCTAGGGGTACGCTAAAGCTGCGCAGCCAGGACGTCGGGGGCCTTCGCGATGAGCTCGTCGATCTTCGACGGATCCTTGCCTCCCGCCTCGGCAAAGTCCGGACGGCCGCCGCCGCCGCCGCCCACGATGGGGGCGAGCTCCTTCACGAGCCGTCCCGCCTGTACCCGTGACGTCAGGTCCTTCGTGACCGAGACCACGAGCGACACCTTGCCGTCGTTTTCCGACGCGATGACGACGACCCCCGAGCCGAGACGGTCGCGCAGCGAGTCCGACAGCCCGCGGAGCGCCCCCTTCTCGAGCCCGCTGACGCGGCGCGCGACCATCTTCACGCCCTTCACGTCGCGCGTATCGTCCTGCGCCGCGCCGCCGCCGCCGCCGAGCGCCGCCTTCATCTTCGCCTGCTCGAGATCGCGCGTCAGGCGCTTCACGTCCGCCTGCAGCCGCTGCACGATCTCGACGCCCTGATCCGGCGTCGTGTTCAGCGCGCCGGCGATGCGATCCAGCGCCGCCCGCTGCTGCTGGTAGTACGCGACCGCGCCGTCGCCGGTCAGCGCCTCGATGCGGCGGACGCCCGCCGCGACGCCGCTTTCCTGCGTGATCGCGAAGAACCCGATGTCGCCCGTCGCCCGCACGTGCGTGCCGCCGCAGAGCTCCAGGCTGAATCCCGGGATCGAGACGACGCGCACGCGGTCGCCGTACTTCTCGCCGAAGAGCGCCATCGCGCCCGACGCCATCGCCTCCTCCGTCGCACGGACTTCGGTCTGGACCGCCGTGTTCCGGTGGATCTGCTCGTTGACGATCCGCTCGATCCGATCGAGCTCGTCGCGCGTCATCGCGGAGAAGTGCTGGAAGTCGAACCGCAGGCGATCGGGCGCGACGAGCGATCCCGCCTGTTTGACGTGCGTGCCGAGCACCTGCCTCAACGCGGCGTGGAGCAGGTGGGTCGCGGTGTGATTGCGCCGTGTCGCGTCGCGCGTCTTCTCGTCGACGGCGGCCGTCACGATGTCGCGCGGCGTGATGGCGCCGCTCGAGACCGACACCCGGTGCGCGCGCGGCCCTCCCGGCGCGAGCCGTGTGAGCCCGGTGACCGCCGCCGACGCGCCGGTCGCCTCGTTGACGATCGTGCCGCCGTCGGAGACCTGTCCGCCCGACTCGACGTAGAACGGCGTGCGCTCGAGCACGACGAAGCCTGTCTCTCCCGCCTCGAGCGCGGCCACCTGCTTCCGGTCGGCGTCGAAGACCGCGAGGACCGGCACTCCCGTGACGGTGGTGCGCGAGTAGCCTTCGAACTGGTCTCCCGCCGACACCGCCGCCGTCCGGGCC
>Ga0075364_10000675_pt1 | contig 17717 bp, 19 predicted proteins | sample EndMetdeltDD1764_FD_71517 | JGI IMG/M metagenome (GOLD analysis project Ga0075364, IMG submission 71517) | Populus endosphere microbial communities from Tennessee, USA - Endosphere MetaG P. deltoides DD176-4 | ecosystem: Host-associated > Plants > Roots > Endosphere | place: USA: Tennessee...
GTTCACTAGGTTGGTTCAACGAAGGAGCCCCGTGACAGCCCCACGGCCCTATGCGAGCCTTCTCGCCAAGGGGGAGGATCGCCGGCAGCGGATACTCGCTGTGGCTGAGCGGTTGCTGGCGCGCAACGGCTGGCGGACCACCTCGCTGGCGCTGATCGCCAAGGAAGCGGGGGTGACCCCGGCGGGGCTGTTGCACCATTTCGAATCCAAGGAGCAGCTGCTCAACGCCGTCCTCGACGCGCGCGACGCCGACGACGAGATTCACGCCGACTACCGCTCGGGCGATCTCATCACCGAACTCAGCCGCGTGCCCGAGCGGTTCGACCGCGCACCCGAACTGGTCGGCACGTTCACGGTGCTGCTGGTCGAGAACATCGCACCCGACGCGCCGCTGCACGACCGGCTGCACCACCGCTACCGCGAAGCGGTGAACATCATCATCGATCTCATCAAGCAAGGCCAGAGCGACGGCCGGTACCGCCCAGATTTCGACGCGGCCAGCAAGGCAGTCGAGATACTCGCGTTTATCAACGGAATGGAGACCCTATGGCTACTCGATCCCTCAATCCCGCTGGCCGAGGTGTTCAAGGGGTACGCGGAGTCACTGGGTCGCGACTTCTCTCCGAGGAGCTCGATGTGAGGTACCGACTCGACGTCGTCGCCCCGACCGTGCTGGACGCGGTGCGATGTGCCGGCGGCTGGATCTACGACCGCGTGATGGCTGGGTGGGACGTCACCGTTCTCATCGGCAGCCAGGACGATCTGCGGCCGCTGCACATCCTCGGCGCACAGACGCTCGATCTGCAAGCAGTCCTGGACGAGTGGGAGGACCGCCCCCACCCGCAGACTGTCGCCGTCGCCGCTGATCTCTTCGATCGCGACCCGCGGGTGCTCCAGCATGTGCGCAACGCCCTCGAGCAGGGTGCCACCGAGGTGACCTTGTGGGGCGAGGGCCTGCCCGCCGAGCTGGACGACAGCGTCGACTCCGCACAGCACCACTTGAGCGCTGCCGCACGGGCTTTCAAGTCTCGCGCGCTCGCAGCAGCCAACGATCCGGAAGCGAATTCCGTCGCCGCCAGCGAGACGTTCCGCTGCGGCATGATGGCCTCCGTCGCCGCGGACCTGGTCCCCGCCAGCTAGTCCCCTGCCTTCGGCGTGGGCCCATCGGCGACTATCAGGTGAGGTCGATCAGGATCTTGCCGATCGCGCGCCCTTCGGCGACGTGCTCGAGCGCCTGAACCGTCTCGGCGAGCGGATAGACCGCCCCCACGTGCGGACGCACCACGCCAGTCACCAGAAGTTCGCGTAGCTCGTCCTCGTTGCGTGCGAACTCGTCGGCGGGGACATCCTGGAACTGAAAGCCCTGGACGTGAATGCCCTTCACCAGCACCAGATTCAGCGGTATGCGGGGGATGTCGCCGGAGGCGAAGCCGACGGTGACGAACCGTCCACCACGCCGCAGTGAGCGCAACGCGGGCTCAGACAGCTCACCACCCACCGGGTCGACGACCGCGTCGGCTCCGCCGGGCAGCGCTTCGCGCAGCGCATCGCGCAATGCCCGCGAACGGTGATTGATCAGATGGTGCGCTCCGTAAGAGGCTGCGGCGTCAAGCTTCTCGTCCGACGACGCCACGGCGCTGACCGATGCTCCGAGCTGCACAGCGAGTTGCACCGCGGCCATGCCGACGCCACCGCCGGCGCCGAGCACCACCACCTCGTCACCCGGTTTTACCCGCGCCACCGAGCGCAGGGTGTGGTACGCCGTGCGGTAGGCCACGCCGAACGCCGCGGCGGTGCGGTCGTTTACGCCGTCGGGGATCCGGGCCAGCCCAGCCGGGTCGACGGTGACCTCCTCCGCGAACGCGCCGAACATACCGGTGCCGGTGACTCGGTCGCCAACGGCAAAATCGGTTGCGTCCGCGCCGGTTTCGACGATCACCCCGGCGAATTCACTGCCGGGGACGAACGGGACGGGCACGGTGACCTGGTACTGGCCGGCGATCAACAGCACGTCGGGGAAGTTGACCGCGGCGGCCGCGACGCGAATGCGGACCTGCCCCGCTGCGACGGCCGGAGACGGTTGGTCCACGATGCGGACCACGTCAGGCGGCCCGTACTGCGGGCAGACCGCGGCCCTCACCGGTAGTCGCTGGATTCCGCGAGGTCGGCCGCCGAACGCATCAATGACGTGATGACCGGTCCATAGGCGAGCAGTTTCTCGTTGTCACCCGCGCGCTGGAAACCCTGTTCCAGGACGATCGCGAGCTTCCACTTGGCCAGCACCAGGTAGTAGTCGAGGTCGTCGACCTGACGCCCGGACACCTTCGCGTAGTGATCGATCACCGCGGTGCGCGACGGCATGCCGCGCATGTCGACGTAGCTCATCGCCGAAGGTTCTTCGGTGTCCTCGGGCCAGCTCTGCACCATCCATCCGAGGTCGAGCTTCGGATCTCCGACGGTGCCCATCTCCCAGTCGACGATCGCGGCCATCTGCGCCGGGGCGCCGTGACGGTACATCACGTTGGCGAATTGATAGTCGCCGTGCATGAGGCCGGGGATGAAGTCCAGCGGCCGGTGGGCGCGGAGCCATCGGGTCGCGGCGTCGAGGCCGTCGATCTCGCGGCCCTTGATCCGCTCGAAGAACGCGGTCCACCGGTCGACCTGGCGTTCGTGAAAACCGTCCGGGCGGCCAAGATCCTGTAGTCCCTTGGCTTTCCAGTCGACCTTCGACAACAGTGCGATTCCCTCGGCCAGTTGATACGACAGCCCGGGACGTGCCGCCATATCGCTGTCGAACGGCTCGGGCCACTTACCGTGCTGGTCCATCGGCGACCAGCCGTCGACGTGTCCCATCAGATAGAACGGCCGGCCTAAGACCGACGCGTCCGGACAGACACCCACCGCCGCGGTATGCGGTACGTCGGTGCCGTCGAGCGCCTCGATGATCCGCCACTCGCGCAGGATGCCCTTGTCCCGGTCGGGCGGTGCGCCCGCGGGGGGCATGCGCAGGACGCACACATTCTCGCCGCGGCTGACCTTGTAGATGACGTTCTGCGTACCCCCGGACAGGAAGTCGGCCTGCAGGGGTTCGCCTTTACCGGGGAGCTGCGCCCCGTCCATCCAGTCGGCAAGCCGCGCGGTGTCGATCTTCTCCTCGGTCACAGGTTCCCGACCTCGTTCTCGAGGTAATCGGCGTACTTCGCCCGTGCCGCTTCGCGTTTGCGCGGCTCCCATTCGGTGGGCCAGGTGTCCTCGGTCGGCCGGTAGTCCCGCAGCACCTGCTTGGCCACCGTCGTCTTGTGTACCTCGGTGGGCCCGTCGGCAAGCCCCATCACCGCAGCCCCGGTGACCATCCCGAGGAATGGCATCTCGTTGGTGACACCGAGGGCGCCGTGTACTTGCATTGCCCGCCAGGCGATGTCATGCAGCACCGTCGGCATCGCGACCTTGACCGCGGCGATGTCCTTGCGCACCTTCTTGTAGTCGTTGTACTTGTCGATCTCCCACGCGGCGTAGAGCACCATCAGCCGGAACTGCAGCAGCTGCGCATACGAGTCGGCGATGTAGCCCTGCACGAACTGCTTGTCCGACAGCCGGCTGCCCTGCGTCTCGCGACTCAGCGCGCGTTCGCACATCATGTCCAGCGCCCTCTGCGACATACCGATGGTCCGCATCGCGTGGTGGATGCGTCCGCCGCCGAGACGGGTCTGCGCGATGACGAACGCCTGACCCTCGCCACCCAGCAGGGCCTCGGCGGGCACCCGGACGTTGTCATAGTGGATCAACGCGTGCGAGCCCTGGCCCTCGGGTTCGCCGTACAAACCGAGATTGCGGACGATGTTCACCCCGGGCGTGTCCGTCGGCACCAGAAACATCGACATGCCTTGGTAGGCACTGACATCGGGATTCGTCACCACCATCACGATGAGGAACGAGGACGTGCTGGCGTTGGAGGAGAAGAACTTGTGACCGTTGATCACCCAGTCGTCGCCGTCGCGCACCGCCGAGGTCGTGAACAGGGTGGGATCGGCGCCGGCATGCGGTTCGGTCATCGAGTAGCAGGAGAACAGCTCGCCGTTGAGCAGCGGCATCAGGTACCGCTGCTTCTGTTCGTCGGTCCCGTAGTGGGCGATGATCTCGGCGTTGCCGGTGTCGGGCGCCTGGCAGCCGAACACGATCGGCGCCCACTGCGACCTGCCGAGGATCTCGTTGAGCAGCGCGAGTTTCAGCTGCCCGTAACCTTGTCCGCCGAGTTCGGGTCCGAGGTGAGTGGCCCACAGACCGCGCCGACGGACCTCCTCCTTCAGGGGATCGATGGCATCGCGCCGCTTGCCCTCCAGCGGTGTGAACTGCAGATGCGGAAACGCGAGGTCCAGCGGTTCGATCTCCTCGCGGACGAATTCGTCGGCCCAGTCCAGCACCTTCTGGTATTCGGGGTCAGTCTCGAAATCCCACGCCATGTGCGTACTCCTCTCAGCTGAAAGTGACTATCAGTCAAAAACCACGACGACCTTATCGGCTGCGCCGGGGGTGGACGCCATGCGCAGCGCCTCGTCGACATCCGCGAACGGGATTGTGTGGCTGACGATTACCGCGTACTTCTCCCAGTTCGCGACGATGTCCTTGGTGACTTCGAAGATCTCGTCCGGATAGCCGATCGATCCGACGATGGTGATCTCGTTGCTCATGATGTTGAGGAAGTCGACGGCCACGGGCTCCTTGTGCACCGCGACCACACACAGCCGCGCGCCCGTTTTGGCGGCGCCCAGAGCCGCGGTGATCACCGGCGGCGCACCCGCGGCGTCGTAGTAGATGTCCGTACCCGCCTTGCCGGGAAACATCGACTCACCGGCACCGTGCAATTCGATGAGCCGTTTCGCGACGTCCTCCTCGGCGGAGTTGATCACGGCGTCGGCGCCGACGGCGAGGGCCTTCTCCAGTCGTGCGGGAATCAGGTCGGCGACCACCACGTGGCCGACGCCCGCGGATTTGAATCCGATGGTGGCGCCCAATCCGATGGGTCCCGCGCCGAAGATCACGACCTTGTCCGACGGTTTCGGGTGGCAGCGGTTGACGCCGTGGCGGGCCACTGCCATCGGCTCGTTGAGTGCGGCCACCTCGAACGGGATGTGGTCGGGCACAATCTCGGCACTCGTGCCGCGGATGGCGTCCTCGATCAGCAGGTACTCGGCGAGCGCACCGGTTTCGCCGCCGTTGCCGATGATTCCGCTGGGCGCGATCATCGGGTTGACGACGACGTGGTCGCCGACTGTGAAACCGGCGACCGCACTTCCGATCTCGACGATCTCGCCGGCTGGTTCGTGGCCCAGCGGCATGTGACCCTTGCCGAGACCGCCCATCGAGATGTACAGGCTGTCCGAACCACAGATGCCACACGCGCGAATCCTGACCAGGACATCGTTTGGCCCGACCGTCGGCTTCGGCACGTCGACCACCCGGGTTTCGCCCGGTCCGGTGATCACCGTCGACTTCATCGCCGTGCCTTGAGGTTGAACCCGGCGATCAGTGCGGCGATGTCGGTGGTGACCACCTCGGAGAAGGACTTGGTGCCGAAACTTCCCGACGCCCAATGGCGCACTCCCTCGCTGACATGCATCCCGGCGAGGTGCGACAGGTGCCTCACGTCGACGTGGGCCGCGAGCTTGCCATCGGTTTGAGCCTTGATGAACAGTTCGCCGAACATATCGGCATCGGTGTCGCTGCGCTCGTCGCCGGACAGTATCCGGTGCTCGTGGCGATACCCCTCGAGGATGGTCTCGACGATCAGGTCGCGCGGGTTGCGGGCCATCGACCGTTCGAGGCTGCGCAGTGCCTCGGCGATCACGTCCTCGATCTCGTAGTCGGTGTCGAGCATCGTGTGAACCTTCTTCTGCGCCGCCCGCGTCGACAACAGGCCGACTTCGAACAACACATCCTCTTTGGCGGGGAAATAGAAGTAGAACAGGGCGCGGGAGACGCCCGCGGCCCTGCAGATGTCGGCGACAGTGGTCTGGGCGTAGCCGTTGGTGCGCCACAGTGCCATGGCCGCCTGCACCAGGCTGCGCTTCGTTTCGTGCGACCGCGCACGTTGGAAAGACGCTCGGCGCTGACCACTGTCAGCGCCGTTGACCACGACAGACTTGGGCACAGCCGCACTGTAACAGCTAGATTGGGGCTTGCATATAGTTGACGTTTGTCTAACTATCTAAGGGTGGCAGGTTCCCTCGATGGCAGACGAATATTGGTGACCGGCGGCGCGACGGGTATCGGTGCGGCGGCGGTCGAGGTGCTCAGCGGTGCGGGCGCGCAGGTCGTGGCGACATATCACTCGACACCCCCGCCCGACTTCGATGGCGTTTCATGGTTGCGGTGCGACGTGCGCGACGCTGCTGCCGTCGACGACATGGTGACGGCTGCCGCTCAGCAGATGGGTGGTCTCGATGTGCTGCTGCACGCCGCCGGCATGTGGCAGGCGGGCATCCCCGGCCAGATCACCGGCGACGACATCGACTTTCTGATGGACACCAATATCAAGGCGACCATCTTCACCAACCAGGCCGCCTACGCGGTGATGCGCCGCAGCGGCGGCGGCCGCATCATCAACTTCGGGTCGGGGGAGGCGGTGATGGGCAGTCCGATCTCGGCGGTCTACGCCGCGACAAAGGGCGCGGTGTCGGCCTGGACCCGTTCGATCGCCAAGGCGTGGGCGTCCGAGAAGATTTCGGCGATCGCACTGGCGCCCGCTGTGCAGACACCCGGAGCCGACCGGCTGCGCGAATTCCTGGGGCCTGCGGCCGCGAAGTTCATCGACGAGGAGATCAAGAAGACCATTCCGCTCGGCGGCGCGCTCGGCGATCCGGTCAAGGATCTCGGTCCAGCGTTGGTGTTCTTCTGCAGTGCCGATTCACATTTCATGACCGGACAACTGGTGGCGATCGACGGCGGCCTCGTCATGCTGGGCGCATAGGGGTCGGTATGCCTGCTCACTTGCATCACGTGGTCATGCGCAGCCATTCGGCGCAGACATTCGTCGCGTTCCTGACCGATGTCGTGGGTATGGAGGTCCAATTCCAGATGCGCGTACGGGGGGAGATTCTGGAGAAGACGCTGGGCTGGCCGCCGTCCGATGGCGCGGACGTGACGATGCTCGGCTCGGGCGATGCCGGTCTCGTCGAGGTGCTCGACGTTCCGCCGCACTTACGCGACATTGCACCGGAAGGACTTGCCGCCCTGTCGTTTCTCACCGATGAGTACGACGCCACCCGCGAACGGGCCAGGTCGTTCGCCGATGACGTCACGCCACTGGACACCGGTGTGCCTGGCGTCGACCTGTTCATCTGCACGATGGGCGGCGTGCCGGTCGAGTTCATGGGTGCCTATTCACCTGACTCCTGAGGACATCGAGCACCACGCGCACGGCGGGTGTGGTGGCGACATCGCGTCTCACCGCCGCGCCCATGTCGCGACGGGCCCCCCGGTCGGTGATCGGGATCTGCACGCATCCGCGCGGTACGACTGACTCGCGCGGGGCGATGGCGATGCCGAGACCGGATGCCACCAGGCCACGCATCGTGTGGAGATCGTCGCCCTCGAAGGCGATCGCGGGCAACACGTTCGCGGCGGCGAACAACTCATCGAGGGAACCGCGCAGACCGAAATCAGGCTTGAGCGTGATGATCGGTTCGGCGCCCAAACTCCTTATCCGCAAGGACTTCTCGTGTGCCCACCGGTGATCCTTGGATACCAGGACGCACAATGGTTGCTCGAACAGGTGGATGGTGTCCAGACCGTCAGGCGGCGGCTTCAGCCGGGAGACGAGCGCAATGTCCGTCTCGCCGTCCACGAGCATGTCGAGGCACATGCGGCGAGCGCCCTGACTGAGCACGAACTTGATGCCGGAGTGCGCCTGACGAGTCGCCCTGATCAACTCCGGGACGAACCGCTCGCCGAGCGAGGTCTGGAAGGCGATCCGAACGGTGGCGCGCGCCGATGCCTCGCGGGAACGCAGACGCTCCAAGCCATCAGACACCGACTCGAGCGCACGTTCGGCGTAGGGAATGAACGCGCGCGCACTGTCCGTCAGCCGGACGCCGCGGCCGACCGGTTCGACCAGCCGCACCTCCAACTTCTCCTCCAGGCGTCGGATGATGCGGCTGACGGTCGGTTGGGGCATGCCCAGCATCGCTGCCGCTGTCGTGACGTGTTCCACCTCGCCGAGTGCCACCAACACCCGCAGGTACGGGAGCACGTCGGCGACAGCGTCATCATTCATGACGTTAATGTATGCGAGTCGTGCGATATATGCATTAGACATATGAGTAGGAGATTCCTACATTCAACTGCGTGGTGTCGGTAACCGCCCAGGCAGCGTCGAAATCGGAGCGGCAGTTGTCCGCGGCGTTGTGGTGCGCGGGGCTGGCGGCGTTCTCGCTGATGTACGCCCCGCAGGGGCTGTTGACACAGATTGCCGACGAGACCGCGGTTGATGCATCGCGGGTGTCGTTGTTGGTGTCGGCGACCACATTCGGCCTGGCGTTGTCCGTGTTGCCTTGGGCCTGGCTGTCCGACCGGATAGGTCGACGAACCGCGATGCGCCTGGCCGCCGCCGGTGCCGCGGTCACCGCGGTGACCGTTCCCTGGTTGACCTCGTTCGACGCACTGCTGGCCGGGCGGCTCGTGCAGGGCATCGCGCTTGGGGGAATTCCCGCGCTGGCAGTTGCCCTGCTGCACGAGACCTCGCAGCCGTCCAGGGCCGCGGGCATGGCGGGAAGCTATGTCGCCGCAACATCTTTGGGTGGTTTGAGTGGCCGCATCGTCGTGACTCCGGTGGCCGAGCATCTCGGCTGGCGGCTGTCGCTCACGGTCCTCGGCGCCGTCGTGGTGATCCTGATGGCGGCCCTCATCGCGTTGTTGCCGGCGGGGGACTCGCCATCGGCGCCGCGTCCGGCACCAGGGGCGGTGTTCGCTCACCTCCGCGACCCCCGGATGCTCGCGCTCTTCGGAATTGGCGGAACTCTCGTCGGCGGAATGATCGCGGTGTTCAACTACCTCCCGTTCCGGCTCGAAGCACCGCCGTACTCGCTGACCCCGACGGTGGTTTCGCTGATCTTTCTCGCCTATCTGGGCGGCACCATAGGTTCTCAGGTAGCCGGCCGGCTCACCGGCCGAGTCGGATCGTCGGCGGTGCTCGCTTTCGCGAGTTTCCTCCTCGCCGTAGGTGCCGCGATCACGTTGGCGAAGCCGTTGGCCGCGATCATCGTCGGCGTCGTCGTCTTGACGACGGGACTGTTCATCGGACACGCCGTCGCGACGCATCTGGTCGGTGCGCGGGCCTCCAGCGGGCGGGCTCAGGCGAGCGCGCTGTACACCATCAGCTATTACGCGGGGTCCAGCGTTTTCGGCTGGATCGGCGGGCTGGCCTGGATGGCGGCCGAATGGGCCGGTGTCGTCGCGCTGGTCATCGCACTGGGGCTGACCGCCGCGCTGATGACAGTTCGCGCCGCGTCACGACCCAAGTGACTCGATGTGCGACGACAGGAATTCCTGTGTCCGGCGGCGTGATTCGCTGCGGCTCTTCGCGTCGTCACCGAGTGGAACCACGCGGACGGCGAGATCGGTGACACCGGCGTCGCGATAGCTGCGCAGCCGCGCGAGCACAGTTGATTCGTCGCCAGCGGCCATGGTGTCCCCGACGTCCTCGGCGTCGCCATGCTCGAGCAGCCGAACGTAGTTGGGGGAGAAGTCGGCATGGCCGAGCACCTCACTCGCGTACTCGCGGGCACCGTCGACCTCATTGTTCGAGCAGAGCGCTACGGGCACGCCCGCGACGACACGGGCTCCGGTGCGTCCGGCGGCATTGGCCGCGTCCGTGATGCGCGGGACGACATAGTCGCCGATCGCCCGTTCGTCAGCCATCCACAGGATGGTTCCGTCGGTGCGTTCGCCGGCGATCCGCAGCATCGCGGGTCCGAGCGCGGCCACGAGTACCCGCATCTCGAAGCCCTCGGTGACATCCACCGGGCTATGCACCCGAAAGTTGTCGTTGTCCACCGCAATCGGGCCGGGACCGGCGAACGCGGCATCCAGCACATCGAAGTAGTCGCGCACCATCAACGCGGGTTTGTCATACGGCAGTCCGAGTTGGTCGGAGATGATCCAGTGGTGTGACGGGCCGACACCGAGGGCGAACCGCCCGGAGCAGGCCACCTGGGTGGTCAGTGCCTGCTGCGCCAGGATCAGCGGATGTCGGGTCTGCAGGGGCACCACCGCTGTCCCGATTTCGATGCGCTCGGTAACCTGGCCGAGCAGCGCGACAGCCGTCATCGCGTCGAGGTAGCCGGGAACCTGAGGAATCCAGAACGAGGCGAAACCGTCGCGCTCGGCTGCCTTTCCGTCGTCAAGAAGCCCCGTCAGTCGGTCCGCGCGCGAGCGTTCCTTGTCGGAGCCGATCATCAGACCGATCCGCATGACAGCCTCCTACGGCACATAGCGATCCCATTCGTGCGGTACGACAACGTAAAACGGTGCAGCCAGTAGCGGTTCGACACCACCCTGACCCCATCGCGAAGTCAACACCGGCCCAAGGCGTTCCGCGGTGGCGAGGGGGTCGTCGTCGAGAAAGCAGTACGTGATCGTTTGGCCCACTTGTGCACTCGCCAGCCTCGCATCGACATCCAGTGTCACCGCTGACCACACGCCGGCCACACCGTCGACCGCGAGCAACGGATCTGCCGGCGCGTCGCCACGTTCCAGCAGCAGGTACACGCCTTTGACCGGCCACCACGGCAGCACGTCCCCGCCTACCTTGACCCGTGGTGCCGCCGACTTGCGTTGCACGTCGTAGACGCCGCGTTCGACGGGTGGCAGCAGCGGCAACTTGCGCTTACCGCCGATCAGCGCCTTCGCCAGCGCCAGAAAGCCTTCCATGCCGCCGGGATCCGTGAAGAAGTACGTCATGACATGGTCGATAGTGTCGTAGCGATCGGCCCCTGCGGCGCGAGCGGCCCGGCACGCGGGCGTCGAGACCAGCCGCATAGAGGCACGCACGGCCGACAGCCGGTGTTGTTCGGGGCGATGATCGAGGGTGTGCCAGCGCAGGTACTCGGCGTCGGCGCCGTCGGGATGCCGTGTGGCCATCGAGACGAACAACGTGGTGATGTCGCCACGGCCGGTGGCCAGGACGTCGTCGATGTCGTCGGACGGGGTTCCGGGCAGTTGCATCCAATGTCCCTAGGGCTTCAAGTGTTCGGGCAAGGCGATTTCGGGGTGACGCGCCGCGATCATGCGCCGGAACCCGTCACGCCAATGCACTTTGGTCGCACCGAGTATCTCGTGCATGTAGGTGACGTCTGGCCATAACGGGGTGTGCGCGTCCGCGGTGTAGGTGAAGACCGGTTCGACGCCGACAAGCTCACCCAGGTAGGCGCAGTAGTCCTCGGCGCTGACCGTCTCGCTGCCGGCCCAGTTCACCACGATGGGCGGCGTCGCCGCGACCTCCATCGCGCGGATTCCGAGGTCAACGTAGTCGTCCTCGTAGATCGGGTTGTAATTGTTCGGCTTATCGGGATGCAGCCGAATTGGTTTGCCCGCCAACATCATATCCAGCCGGTCGGCGGGCGCTCCGCCTTCCGGGCCATAGGTCGAGCAGATGCGAATGACGGTGAGCGGTATGCCGTACAGCTTCGCCACCCACGTGCACACGGCCTCGGCGGCGATCTTGGAGAAACTGTAGTTCGGGCGTAGCGGCACTCCGGGCGGATCCGATTCCCGCAGTGGCCGCTGCCCCTGATACCCGTATACCGATCCGGTGGAGCAGAGGACGAAACCCTTCGCGGTGCGGCAGTGGTACAGCAGGTCGCCGGACTTCTGCGCGTTCGTGTCGACGCACCGCTCCCAGTCACCGGAGCCGGCGTCGACGGCCGCGTGGAACACGTAGGTGAAATCGGTGGGGAGCGCGGAGAAGTCGCCGACGCTCATGTCGAGCGCGACCGGCCTGATGCCCGCGGCCGTGAGCTTGTCGCGATCCGCGGGGTCCCTCAGCCGTGCGGCACCCCAGACCTCATTGCGCTGTGCCAACGCCCGCGCGATCGGGAACGCGATTTTTCCCGTGGCGCCGGTGATCAGGATCTTCTCCGCATCGAGCATCCCTTCAGTCTTAGCGCACCACGACTCAAATGTTAAGTACTTGATACTGTTGATTCGTGCAGCTCACCTTCGATGCCGACGTCGAGGCGTTTCGCGCGGAGTTGATCGACTTTCTCGATCAGCATCTGCCGCCGGAGGCCGAAGCCGAGACCGAGCGGTCCCGGTCGACGTCGCACGTACCGGAGTGGTCGCGCCGGTGGCAGCGCCTCCAGTTCGACCGCGGCTGGCTCCTCCCGGGCAATCCGCCCGAGTTCGGCGGCCGCAACGCGGGCATCCTCGAACAGTTCGTTCACCGCGAGGAGCTCGCGCGACGCCGCATCTATCACGCGTTCAACCCGCAGGGCGTCGGGATCATCGCCGCGTCGCTGCTGTCGTTCGGCACCGAGGAGCAGAAAGAGAAGTGGGCGGTGCCCATCCTGCGTGCCGAGATGACAGCGTCGCTGGGCATGAGCGAACCGGGTGCGGGCTCGGATCTGGCTGGTCTGCGTACCCGGGCCGACATGGTGGACGAGCACTTCGTGGTGAACGGGCAGAAGGTGTGGACCAGCGGCGCCCACGACGCCGACGTCATCCTGACCTTCGTGCGCACCGATCAGGAAGCGCCGAAACACAAAGGGATCAGCGCGTTGATCATCCCGACCACTCTGCCGGGGGTGGAGCGCCGCCCGTTCGCGTCGGTGTACGGCCGCGATGACGTCGACTTCAACGAGGTGTTCTTCAGCGACGTGCGGGTGCCGGCGGAGAACCTCGTCGGACCGCTCGGCGGTGGATGGAAGGTCGCCAACGGATCGCTGGGCCACGAACGGACCATGATGTGGATGGCGTTCGCCAACCGGCTCGAACAACTGCTGGAGGATTACCGTCCCGTCGGCGAGGTGAATAGCGACCGGTACGCGACGATCGCGATGGACTATCAAGCGTTGCGTCTGTTGGGTTCGGCAGCGCTCGGACAGGCTGCGCGGGGTGAGCGCGACATCCCCGGTGTCTCGGTGCTCAAACTCTTCGGATCCGAGGCTGAGCAGAGCGCGCTGCGGTACGCGCTGGACGGCGCGGGTGCCGACGGCTTGCTCAGCCCGTCGTTGACCGGGCGCCACAACCCCTACAGCCCAGATCTTTTCACCGCGAGCTGGTTCACCCGTTACATCAGTAGCTATGCCGGCACCATCTCCGGCGGCACGTCAGAGATTCAGCGCAACATCATCGCGCAGCGCGTGCTGGGGCTGCCTGCGAGGTGAGCGCTTGCGGCGCGGCGAGTTCTCCAAGCGCGCCGAGGAACAACTCGTCCATGTGCGGACTGAGGACGGCCAGGTTCGGTGCGCTGGCATGCCCTGCAGACCCGAAGACACGTTCGAGGGCTTCGGTGTCGGTGGCGGCGCCGATCGAAAGGCACAGGCAGGCAACGCCATCGGTGCGGAGCTCTTCGAGCGCCTTGTGAGTGTCGGCTTCCGCGTAGCGGCCTTCGTAGCCGTCGTCGTAGGGAAACCCGTCGGATAGTACGACCAAGAGCCGATTGGGAGTGCCGGCCTGCGCCTTCAGGATCTCGCCCGCTCCCCGGATGCCTGCACCCAGGCGGGTGTAGCCCGAGGGCTGCAGCTGATTGAGACGGGCGCGGCCAAGGGCACCAAAGCGTTGACCGAAGGTCTTGATCGCGGGCAGCTGGACGGAATGGCGCCCGTGAGAACGAAAGGCGTAGAAGGCGACGCGGTCGCCCAGCTCCTCGAGAGTGACGACCATGGTGGCGGCGGCCCGTCGCTGGTGCTCGTGGACGGCCAGTCCGTCGGCATCGGTGTCGGTGGCGGATCCAGAAGCGTCGAGCAGGATGAGCACGCCGAGGTTGCGCTCGAGTTGGCGGCGCTCCGAGTAGACGTGTTCCGCTGGTGAGTGACCCGAGCGCAGGTCGACGAACAGGTCGATCAGCGCTTCGATGTCGAGGTCGTCGCCATCGGGGCGGCGACGCAGCGTTTTGGGACCGAGTCCAATGCGCGAAAGGCGGCGCCGCAACACATCGTCGTGAATGACGCCGCCGGTGGAGACGTCGGCCGCATCCGTCAGATCGAAGTCGACGACTCGGCACCAGTCCGGTCGATACCGGTTGTTGTGCACGTCCCACTCTGGAAAGAGTGCGCCCGCGACGCCCACTGCCGCGCCGGGCGAGGCGTCGTCGGTGAAGCGAATGCGCGTCGGAAGAGGCCGAGCGTTAGATCCGACGGCGCGTGCCCGTCGACCCGCGCGGACCTGAAGATGTCCGCCGACATCCTCGTTGCCCGGCGATCGAGCGGAACCGAGCAACTTGCGAAAGTAGTCGGCGAGCGACTCCACCGCTGAGACGGGGCTTTCGAACAGCTTGAGGATCTTGCTCCGTTCGGACGGGCGGCCATCCTCGTCGTCCTCGTCCTCGTCGTCGGCCGCCTCGAGCTGATCGATCTGCGTGTGCAGGTCTCGGCGGGTAGGCGATGCTCCGTGTTCTGCAGACGTCGTGGGGAGCAGGCGGGACGGTCTGATGACGCCGAACCATTCCGGCGCCTCTTCGACTTTCGTCCGACCCCTGGCCTTTTCGAGCGATTCACCGGCGGTCATGGTGGCCGGTTGGTCGTCGGGTCGCAGTGCCGCAGCAAGGGGGAGGCGATCCGCGAGCTCAGCGAGCACTCTGCGGCCTTCGAGGGACAGGTAGCGCCGCGTCAGCCGCGGTCGCGCCCGCAGCGATGCCGTCACACGCGGATCGAGACTTCCGCCACCGAGCAGCGCGCTCTGCAGCAGGACTTCGCGGCGTTGTTCATCAGCGGAGCGGCCGGACGCCACGAAGATGACTTCACCGTTGGTGTAGGACGGCTCCCCGGGGCGCGTTTCGGCGATCTCCACCGCTCGGTTAGCGACGAACATGGCGAGCAGCCGAAACCGCTCGGCACCGGTCGTCACGTCCGGGGCAGGATGGCGTCGGCGAGCTCCCCGAGCGCGTATACGACGTCGGCGTCATCGGAGAGGGCCTCGACGACGGCCGCCTGCACCGCGCGGCGCAAACTCAATCCCTCTGCGACAAGTCCACCCGCAAGAATCAACATTCGGGTGGACGACACTTCGCGCAGCCCGGAACCGTCGAGGTTACGGATGGCATCGCCGAGTGTGACGAGCGTGCGCGCCGTCGCGAGGTCGATTCCCGCTTCGTGCGCAACGACTTCCGTCTCGATGGCAGCGGGTGGGAAGTCGAGCTCGAGCGCGATGAATCGTTGTCTCGTCGACTCCTTGAGATTCTTGAGCACACTCTGGTAGCCGGGGTTATATGAGATGACGAGTAGGAAGCCCGGAGCCGCCGGCACGGTCGTGCCAAGCCGGTCGACCGGAAGCTCGCGCCGGTGATCGGCGAGCGGATGAATGACGACCGTCGTATCTTGGCGGGCTTCGACGACCTCGTCGAGATAGAAGATGGCGCCCTCGCGGGCGGCGCGGGTCAGCGGCCCATCCACCCACACGGTCTCTGACCCCTTGAGAAGAAAGCGGCCCACCAAATCGGCCGACGTCATGTCCTCGTGGCCGGCCACGGTGATGAGTTCGCGGCCGAGATCGTGCGCCATCGCTTCGACGAAGCGAGTCTTGCCGCACCCAGTAGGACCCTTGAGTAGAACTGGCAGACCCCGGCGGGCCGCCGCTCGAAAGACGTCCGCTTCGTCAGCGACCGGCCGGTAAAACGGCGCCTCCGAATGCTTTTCGGCAACGCCGGGCTGATGGTTGGTCAGCAAGTCAGCGCCCCTCGATTGGCACGACGGCTGGGAGCGACACGCCGTCCGGCAGCACGAGCTGACCGTCGTGGTTGACGAACCCTGAGCGATGGGTCGGTAGCGGCAGGTCAGGATTCGGACACGGTCGATCGGTTCCTTCACCGCAGATGCCAGGGTTGAAATACGAGCGCTTCTGGACGTCCTCGGGCCACGGATCTGCCTGCGTGCCGAGCCAGGTGGCGGGCACGTTGTAGAAGAGGAAGAAGCATGCGCTGACCCCGCCGAAAATCGCCAGAAAGCGAACGAACTGCTGTTTGACGAATCCGCCTCGGATGCTGTCGAGTCCTCGTTCGACGAGGGTGCGGCCTTTGTCGTCGGTGAAGAACCGCAGGCACACCAATGCGGTTTGGACACCACCCCACATGAGGCCCTCGTAGATGGGCCACTGGTAGTAGGTGCCTGCGTTGAACGACAATGACTGGATGGCCCCGGGGTAGGAGTAGAACCCGATCGGCAGCATGATCAAGGCTTCCATCACGAAGTCGAATGCGATCGCGATTGCATACGTGACAAGAACCAGCCGCAGATTACTGATCCGCGGCCAACGGCCCTTGATCTTGCGCATGAGCGCACATCCGACGATGGTGAGCAGCAAGACACCGTACGCGTAGCCGGGAATGTTGGTCAGCAACGGTTCGGGCACTGTATGGCCCGGTTCCTCGTGCGCCACCCAGCCCGGGAAGTACGGTGCCCAGGAGCCCTGGTTGAACAGCCATGCGTTATACGTGCACCAGGTGCTGTAGTAGTTGAGCATCGGATCCTGGAACATCATCAGGCCCATCGACACCAGCAACATGCCGTCGAGGGTGATACGCCGTTCCCGCACCCACGGTCGAATGATGAAGTACCACAACGCGAACGGCAAGCCGATCCACAGGATGACCGCGTTCGCGATCAGCGGGATCTTCATGTACATCGGCGGTTCGGTCGGACCACTCGCCACCGTCTCGAAGTAGGGTCCGCTGACCCACCGGACGAAGAGATACAGCGTCAGTGTCAGGAACACAGCGCCGACAGTCGCCCAGATTTTGACCGACGCCGACGATCGCGCGGCCTCTGTGCCGAGGACCGCTGCGCGACTGATCGGCTCGGTGACGGGGGGCTTCTTTGAAGGGGTCACGCTCGAAAAGATACCAACCAGTATCTCAGTATCCAATAGGTTTCTCAGATTCTGTGGCAGACTTTCGTCATGGTGGAGCCCTGGACGCGGGAGAAGCGCCTCGAGCGCACCCGCTCGCTCCTCCTGGATGCCGCCGAGGAGGTGTTCGCCGAAAAGGGTTTCACCCCGGCAAGTCTCGATGACATTGCACGCGCCGCGGGCTACACCAAGGGCGCCATCTACAAACACTTCGCGACCAAAGAGGATCTCTTCCTGGCGGTGAGCGATCGGTATTGGCGCCGCTATTTCGACAACTTCGCCGAAGTGATGGCTTCGGCGAAGCAGGTCGGGGCGCGCGAATTCGACGAGATCGCCAAGCGATGGCGCACGCTGAGCCGCGACCGCGGCGCCGAGCACGCCGCCCTGGGTCACGAGTTCACGCTGTACCTCCTGCGCAATCCGGAAGCGCGGGAACGGGTGGCTTCCAAGAGGTCAGAGGTCGTCGAGGCGCTGGCGAAGTTCATCGTCGACGGTATGGACCGGCTGGGTGGCACGCTGCTGATCCCGCCGTTGACGTTCGCACAAGTGCTTGTCGCCACCAGCGACGCCGTTGTGTTGGGCAGCGAACTCGACGACGTCGACCTCTACCGCCCGATCATCGAGATGTACACGTCAGCGATCAAGCTGCCGTGACGCGCGGC
>Ga0075364_10000676_pt1 | contig 17716 bp, 18 predicted proteins | sample EndMetdeltDD1764_FD_71517 | JGI IMG/M metagenome (GOLD analysis project Ga0075364, IMG submission 71517) | Populus endosphere microbial communities from Tennessee, USA - Endosphere MetaG P. deltoides DD176-4 | ecosystem: Host-associated > Plants > Roots > Endosphere | place: USA: Tennessee...
CGCGCGCAGTCACGGTCCTGTGCGCGCGGAACCCGCGCACGCACCGCGGCCGCATCGGTGCTTGCCACGTCCAGCCACCAGCGCGTGGGACCGGGCGTTCCGGACGGGCGCAGCTGCGCCGGGAATCCGGCCGCCTGCAGCGCCGCCACGCGGCGGTCGGCGCTGTCGCGGCTGCGGAACGCGCCCAGGGCGATCACATGCGCGTCCTCGCCCTGGTTGAGGATCAGGTAGTCGTCGAATCCGGCCGCGGCGATCCGCTCGGCCGTGGCCTGCGCTTCGGCGCGGTCGGCGGCGCCCGGCAGCACGACCCGGTAGCTGGCGGCCTCGCCCGGTACCTCCTCGATGGCGCTGCGCCGCACCCGGTCGCCCAGCTCGGCCAGCAGCGCTTCGGCGACGTTGCGGGCACTGAACGGGCCCATCCGCAGGCACTGCAGCGGCGCCGCGGGCATGGCCGGGTCCGCGGGTGCCGCGGGGCCCTCGGTCGTCTCGCTCGCCGTCAGTGACGGCGCCCCGGGCGTGGACGCGGCCCCGGCATCGGCGGCTGCAATCCGCAGCGCGACACCACCACGGTCCGACACCGGCACCGGCGCCGGCGCTGGATCGGCACTGGCGATCCACCACAGGGCCACGCCGAGATTGAGGACGAGCAGGACGACGAGCAGGGTGCGGACGAGCATGGCGGGATTCTAGCCCGCATCCCGCGCCGGTCGCGGCAGTGCAGGTTGCCGGTGCGGTCGGTGGCGGGGACACCCGACGCACGGCGGCGCACGTCCGCTCACGTTCCGCGCCGAAGGACAGGGCCGACAGCTGCAGGCCGGAAGCGCCGAGGCGACGGTCATGCAAGTGTGCTCCTCCGCCCTGCAGTCGGCGTGCGTCCGCCACCGGGCGCGTCGCGCGTCAGCCGCGCGGGCGTCGTGCCCAGCGCGTCCACGCCGCCAGGCCATCGAGCACCAGGGTCGGCTGTGGGTGTGCCTGCGGCAACAGGGGCAACAGATCCGGCGCGCCGCCGCCGTGCAGCAGCAGCACCGGCTGCGTGCCGAGCAGCCGCCTGCCCTGGTCCAGCGAGCGCTCCACCAGGGCCACCGCGGCACCATCGCAGCCGGAGGCCAGCGCGTCGGCGGTGTCGTCGGCGAATTCGCTGTAACGGCCACCGCTGGCCGGCAGCTGCGCGGCGCGCGCCTGCAGCGCCTGGCGCATGACCGTCGGCGAGGCCGCGATGCGACCGCCATGGTGGCGACCGGAGGCATCCAGCAGGTCGATGGTCAGCGCGGTGCCGACCCCGACCACCAGCGCCGGGCCGCCCAGCGCATGCGCAGCCAGCAGCGCCAGAAACCGGTCCACGCCGAAACGCGCCGGATCGGCATAGGCGATGCGCACGCCGGCGCACTCGGCCTCGACCCTGATCAGCTCCACCCGCGCGAACCGGGCCGCCAGCGCATCGACCACCTGCGCGGTCAGCGCAGGCGAGGCGACGCTGGCCAGCCACGCGGTCGCGCCATCGGGCAGCGCCGCGCCGCCCTGCTCAAGCCGCTCCGCGCCATGCGCCCAGACCCGCACGGCACCGACCTGGCCATCGTCGCGCAGGGGTGCGGCCTTGAAACGGGAGTTGCCCAGATCGAACAGCCAGTCGCTCATCGCGGCCTCACGCTGACTTCGCCGGCATGGAACACGCGCTCGCCATCGGCGGTGGCCACCCGCAGGCCACCATCGGGCGCAAGTCCCAGCGCCTGCCCCTGGACCAGCTCGCGTCCGTGGACCGTCACCTGCCGGCCCTGCAGCACATCGAGGGCGGCGTAGCGCGGCAGGAACGGCTCCAGCCCGGTGTCGTCGAACAGGTCAAGCGCCGGCAGCAGCCGCGACAGCACGGCGCTGGCCACCGCGTCGCGCGCAGGCGCCACGCCGCCGGACAAGGTGGCCAGGTCGGTCCAGGGCTGGCCGATCGTCGAGGCCAGGTCGGGCGGCAGGTCCACATTGATCCCGATCCCGATCACCGCCTGCACCGGGCCGGCATGCTCGCCACCGCCTTCGATCAGCAGGCCGGCCAGCTTGCGGTTGCCGGCGACCAGATCGTTCGGCCATTTCAGGCCGACGCCGGTGCAGCCCAGGTCGCGCAGCGCCTCGGCGACCGCGACACCGGCCACCAGGCTCAGCCCGCCCAGTCGCGCCAGGCCGCCGCCAAAGCCGCGTCGCAGCGACAGGCAGACCTGGGCGCCCAGCGGCGCCACCCAGGCGCGGCCCAGGCGGCCGCGACCCGCCGACTGCCGTTCGGCCAGCAGCACCTCGACGCCGGGCCCCGCCATTCGCGGGCGCCGCAGCAGTTCGCTGTTGGTCGAATCCAGTGCCCAGGCCACCTCGAGGCCGGCCAGCGCATCGCGCAGGGCGGCGGGCAGTCCGGCCCGGATCCGGTCCGCGTCGAGCAGGTCCAGCGGCCGCTCCAGTGCATAGCCGCGACCCGCGGCGGCCGCGACGCCGATACCGGCCGCGCGCAGTCCTTGGATCCGCTTCCAGACCGCGGCACGGGTCAGCCCCGCCTCCCGCGCCAGCGCGTCGCCGGACTGGACACCGCTGGCCAGGCGAAGCAACAGCTCGCGATCGTCCACCTCAGTTCCTCCTGCTCATCCCGGCGATTATCCCCGTCGCGGGGCACGCGGCCCAGCCCGGCCGGCGCCGCGCTGCGGCGCCCCCGGATCCGCGTTATAGTCGGCGCTTGCCCCCGGCCCGCTGGATCCGCCATGCGCTGCCTTGCCCTCCTGCTGCTGCTCTCCGCTCCGGTCGTAGCCTGCGCGGGACCCGGCGATGCCGATCCCGCACCCAAGCGCGGCGCCTGCGATTACGTGCCGGCCGCCAACGGCGACGACGTCACCGTCGCCGCACCGCAGGCACGCGCGCCGATCCCGGCCGCCTCGCGCAGCGTCGGCAAGCCGGCCAGCGGCAACGGCAACGCCGGCGGCGGCGATGCCGACATCGCGCTGCCGCGCACGCGTGCAGCCAAGTGGCACAGCTTCCTGCCGGGCATGTTCCGCTGATCGGTCCGTTGTCGCGCTGGCTGAGGCCACGCCCCGCCTCCATCGATCCCCACCTCTGGCAGACCGCGCTGTCCGCGCTGCCGTGGGCCGCCGGCCTGGACCAGACGCGCCGCAGCCGCCTGCACTCGCTGGCCGCACGTTTCCTCCAGCAGAAGACGATCACCCCGCTCGACGGGCTGGAACTGGACGACGGCCAGCGCGTGCTGCTGGCCGCATTGTGCTGCCTGCCGCTGATCGAGTTCGGCGAGAACGGCCTGCGCGGCTGGTCGCAGCTGCTGGTGTATCCGGAGGCGTTCCGGGTGCAGCGCAGCCACGTCGACGCGGCCGGCGTGCTGCACGAATGGGAAGACGAGCTGATCGGCGAAGCCTGGGACCAGGGCCCGCTGATCCTGTCCTGGGCCGACGTGCAGGCGGACCTGGCCGACCCGGATGCCGGTTACTGCGTGGCCGTGCACGAAATGGCGCACAAGCTCGATGCGCTCGATGGCGTGCTCGACGGCACCCCGCTGCTGCCGGCCAGCTGGCAGCGGCAATGGGCCCGCGACTTCCAGCAGGCCTACGACGCGTTCTGCCGCCAGGTCGATGCCGGCGAGGAGGTCGCGATCGATCCCTACGCGGCCGAGGCGCCGGAGGAGTTCTTCGCCGTGGTCAGCGAGTACCACTTCTCCGCGCCCGACGTGCTCGCCGCGACGATGCCCGCGGTCGCCGCGCACCTGGTGCGCCTCTACGGCGGCTCCGGCCCGGCACGCTAGCAGCGGGCCGGTTCCGGCCACGCCCTCATGCCGGCCCGTTCATGCGGGCCGCGCGATACGCCGCTGCACGCGTCCGGCGCGTTCGCCCGGAATGGCCGCGCAGCTTTTTCGCATGCCCGTTCCGGTACTGCCTCGTCGGCCCGCGGCGAACAAGCAAGCTCGGACACATCGGCGCCGCCACTGGTCACGCAGTTGAAGGCGCCCGGTTTTGCATCGACGCCATGCAAGCGATGCGATGCCCTGCGTGGGCGTGATGCCGATCGTGCGGATCCGGCGTGTGCACGTTGCCGGCCAGACCGGCGCGCCGGCTCACAGACCAGGCGGCAGGGTCACCTCGAAGCGGGCGCCGCCCAGTTCGGTCGAACGCAGTACCTGCAGTTCGCCGCGATAGTCCTTGACCAGGTCCTGCACGATCGACAGGCCGATGCCGTGGCCCTGCACGCGCTCGTCGCCGCGCACGCCGCGCTGCAGCACCTTGGCGATGTCGTCGGGCGCGATGCCCGGGCCGTCGTCGTCGACCGCCAGGATCAGGCCGGCGCGGCGGTTGGGCGCGGTCGGGCCGGGTCGGGCGGTCAGCAGCACGCGCCGGTGCGCCCACTTGAACGCGTTCTCCAGCAGGTTGCCGAGCAGTTCCTGCAGGTCGCCGGGCTCGCCGTAGAACTGCACGTCGGGCGCGACATCGAACTCGCACAGCACGCCCTTGGTCGCGTACACCTTTTCCAATCCGCGCACGATCTCCTCGGCACTGGACTCGATCGGCACCGGCGCGGAGAACAGCTTGTGGCCGCCGGACGCGGCGCGTGCCAGCTGGTAGGAGACCAGGTCGTTCATGCGCTTGAGCTGGGTGTCGAGTTCCTCGCGCAGGCTGCCTTCGCCGGTGCCGCTGTCGAGCTGGGTGCGCAGCACCGCCAGCGGCGTCTTCAGGCTGTGGGCGAGGTCGGCCAGCGTGTTGCGCTGCCGCTCCAGATGCTCGCGCTCGCTCTCGATCAACGCGTTGATGCTCTCGGTCAGCGGTTCGAGTTCGCGCGGATGGCGCTCGCTCATGCGCTGCAGCTGGCCGCGCTGCACGCGGGTCAGTTCGGCGATCACCCGCCGCAGCGGCTTCAGGCTCCACTGCAGCACCAGGGTCTGCAGCAGCAGCAGCAGCAGGCCGGCGCCGCCCAGATAGATCCACAGCGCGCCGCGGAACACGCGCACCTGGGCATCCAGGGTCTGCGCGTCCTCCAGCACGTAGATGGTGTACGGGAACTCGGCCTCAGGGCCGCGCTCTCCCCAGATCAGGCCGATGCCGTAGCGATAGACCTCGCCGGGGCTGCCATCGATCTGGGTCATCGGCAGCTGGGTATGGAAGCTTTCCTGGCGCGGCAACAGCATGCCGCCGACCTCGGGCAGCAGCGGCCCTTCCGCCGACAGCGACGCCCAGTGCCCGTTCGGCAGCACGACCTCGGCATACAGGCCGCTGCCCGGGCGGTGGAAGCGCGGGTCGGGGCCGAGTTCGGGGGTGTAGAGCGAGCCGTCGCGACCGAAGTCGATGTTGTCGGCATACGCCATCGCGTAGCTCTTCAGCCGCTGGCGCAGGTTGTTCTCGGCGGTCTCGGCGAACGCGCGGTCCAGCGCGTAGCCGGCCAGCATCAGGAAGGCGACCAGCCCGAGGCTGGCTGCGGTGAGCTGACGCGCCTTGAGCGAGCGCGTGCGCCACGGCCGGAAACCCACGCGTTCGCGATTCACCCGGCCGGCCGCTCCATCGGGATCAGGCGTCGGTGCGCGGAATCGCGAAACGGTAGCCGCGACCGCGGACGGTTTCGATCGGCTTCAGCTCGCCGTCCGGATCCAGCTTCTTGCGCAGGCGGCCGATGAAGACCTCCAGCACGTTGGAGTCGCGGTCGAAATCCTGCTGGTAGATGTGCTCGGTCAGGTCGGCCTTCGACACCAGCTCGCCGGCATGCATCATCAGGTACTCGAGCACCTTGTACTCGTAGCTGGTGAGATCGACGTTGTGGCCGGTGACGCTGACCGTCTGCGCCGCCAGGTCCAGCGCGACCGGGCCGCACTCGAGCACCGGCTTGCTCCAGCCCGCGGCGCGGCGGACCAGCGCATTGAGGCGCGCCAGCAGCTCCTCGACGTGGAACGGCTTGACCAGATAGTCGTCTGCGCCCTGCTTGAGGCCCTCGACCTTGTCCTGCCAGCTGGAGCGGGCGGTCAGGATCAGCACCGGGAAATTCTTGCCTTCGTCGCGCAGCGCCTTGACCAGTTCCATGCCGGACATCTTGGGCAGGCCCAGGTCGATGATGGCCACGTCGAACGGCACCTCGCGGCCCATGTACAGGCCCTCTTCGCCATCCTGTGCGGCATCGACCGCAAAGCCTTCTCGCTTCAGCCGGGCAGCCAGGGTTTCGCGCAACGGGGCTTCGTCTTCGACCAGAAGGATACGCATGCACTCTCCGTAGTAACTGTGGTGGCGGTCGTGTCACCCCGAGGATGACCGTCCGATGGTCTACCGTTCGTCGTTATCGGCGCGTCGCGGCGCGCGCGAACGACGCTCGCCGGGCCCGCCGGGGTCATCCATATAGCGGACCCGGCCGCGATCGTCCATGTACTTGATCCGGGTGATCACGCCGCCCTCGTAGGGCACGCGTTCGGCACCGAGGATCTGTCCACCGGTACGCCGCTGCACGCTCCGCACCGCCTCGGACAGCGAACGCATCTCCTGGCGGTTCGGTTCGCGCGACGGCGGCATCTCGGCCTGCGCCCGGTCGGGCATCGCACCGTCGAGCCGCGACGGCGCCATGTGCGGGCGCTGGCCCACCGCTCGCGCCATGCCGTCGGCCGGCGGGCGGGTGGACTGCGCCACGACATCCCCTGCCAGTGCGGCGGAGGCGATCAGGGCGATGGCGGACAGTAACCGGCGAAACATCCTTGGATCCTAACGGAAATGGGCGCTGCGAGGCTGGGACCGACCACGTCCCGCGGTCGCGAGGCTGGACCCGCATGTTCGTTAGAAAGCCGTGAATCCGATCTGAACTTATCCACATGGCGCGACCGGCGCGTTCAGCTTGCTGCGTCGTTTGTCGACCCTGCATGCAGACGCTTCTGGACGGCTGACGCCACGCGCATGACCGGCTCCCGCGCAGGCGTGAGCAGTTCGCTTCATCCGAGCCGAGGGCGACGCTCCGGGCCGGGCCGGGCCGGGCCGGGCCGGGGCGGCGTTGCGTCAGGCGGCGCTGCGGCGGTCGCCGCCGGTCATCGCCAGGGCCTGTTCGATCAGGTCCCAGCCGGCGCCCGGCCGATGCGCCTGCTCGCTCAGCACCTGCCGGAACGCGCGCCCGCCGGGCTGGCCATGGAACAGGCCCAGCAGGTGGCGGGTGATGTGCTTGAGCGCGACGCCGTCATCGAGCTGCGCCTGGACGTAGGGGCGCAGTGCGCGCAGCAGCTCGGCGCGTTCGCGCACCGGGCCGCCGTAGAGGGCCGCGTCCAGCCGGTGCAGCTCATAGGGGTTGTGGTAGGCGGCGCGCCCCAGCATCACCCCGTCAACCTGCGGCAGGTGCGCAAGCGCCGCCTCGACGGTGGCGATGCCGCCGTTGAGCACCACCGGCAGCGCCGGCCGTTCGCGCTTGAGCCGGTACGCCCAGTCGTAGCGCAGCGGCGGGATCTCCCGGTTCTCCTTCGGCGACAACCCCTGCAGCCAGGCATTGCGGGCGTGCACCACGACCATCGCGCTGCCGGCCGCGACGACCTGGTCGACGAAGGCCGCGAAGTTGTCGTAGTCGTTGTCCTCGTCCACGCCGAGCCGGCACTTGACCGTGATCGGGAGCGACGCCGCGCCGGCCATCGCCGCCACGCACTCGGCCACCAGCGCCGGCTCGCGCATCAGGCAGGCGCCGAAGCGCCCGGCCTGGACCCGGTCGGACGGGCATCCGCAGTTGAGGTTGACCTCGGCATAGCCCCAGTCCTGGGCGATGCGCGCGGCCTCGGCCAGCAGGGCCGGATCGCTGCCGCCGAGCTGCAGCGCCAGTGGCTGTTCGGACGCCGAGAAGCCGAGCAGGCGCTCGCGATCGCCCAGCCGGACCGCGTTGGCGTGCACCATTTCGGTGTACAGCCGCGCATTGGGCGCCAGGATGCGGTGGAACACCCTGCAATGCCGGTCGGTCCAGTCCATCATCGGCGCGACGGACAGGCGCAGGGAATCGCGGTAACGGGAAGCGGCGGACATCATCGGCGCATTGTAGCGGGCGCGTCCCGGCCCGCCCCGCCGGCCGCGTTCAGCGCGCGGTGGCGGCCTCGTCGCGCTGCCTGGCCTGCTCGCGCTCGCGCAGGGCGCGGCGCAGCGCGGCATCGGCGTCGAGCGGGCGCGCCCAGCGCCGGTAACTGTCGGCCAGGGCCAGGCGGATGCTGCGATAGGCCGCGCCGCCCGGTGCCGCCTCAAAGCCTTCGGCGACCGCCGACCAGTCCGCGTCGGGACCGGCGACCGCCCGCTGCCGGACCACCGCCCGACACGTCGCCTGTACGGCGCGGCCGAGAACACAGGCGAACCACACGTCGCCGGGATGCCAGCCGGGCTGCTGCGCCAGCGCCTGCGTGTAGGCACGCGGTACGCCGGCATAGCGCTCCAGTTCGTCGGCGAACGCGTCCGGATAGCGCGCCGCATAGCGGTCGATGTCCAACAGCTGGCGGTCCAGCCAGCCATCGCCGGTGGCCGGCGCGCGCGGCCCGGATGCGGCAGCCGACGGCGTCGGTGTGGCCTGCGCGAGCGCATCGGCGATGCCCCCGCCGAGGATCAGCAGGACGGGAACCAGCACGTGGCGCAGCCAGGACGCTTGCATGCCGGCATTGTGCCGCAGACGCCGCCCGCGCTGCAGCGACGGACGGTGCCGTGGCCCGGCGTGCTGCCTGTAGGCGACGCGCTCAGGCCACCGCGGCCTGCTGCGCGATCCGGCTGACCGCGGCAGGCAGCGCATCGGCCTGCTCGACGGTCAGCACGCGCGGATGGGCATCGTCCAGGCCGTGCTCGGCCTCGTGCGCCCAGGTCACCTCGTACGGCATGTGGATGCCCCAGCCGCCCAGCCGCACCACCGGCTCGATGTCCGAGCGCAGCGAGTTGCCGACCATCACGAACTGCGAGGCCTCCAGCCCGAACTCGGCCAGCACCCGGGCGTAGGTCGGCGGGTCCTTCTCGGAGACGATCTCGATCCGCGGGAACAGGTCGGACAGGCCGGAGCTGGCGATCTTGGCTTCCTGGTGGAACAGGTCGCCCTTGGTGATCAGCACCACCGGCACCTCGGCCGCGATCGCGGCGACCGCCTCGCGGATGCCGGGGATCAACTCCATCGGATGCTGCAGCGTGGTGCGCCCGATCTCGATCACCTGCTGGATGTCGCCGGCGCTGATGCGCGCATCGGTGAGTTCGATCGCCGCCTCGATCATCGACAGGGTCATGCCCTTCACGCCGTAGCCGAAGATCTTCAGGTTGCGCCGTTCCACCGCGAGCAGGTGGCCGAGCACGCGCGGGTCGTTCAGATCGATGTAGTGCCCGAGGATCGCCTCGAAGTCGGCCTCGGCCTTGCGGTAGTAGTCCTCGCTGCGCCAGAGCGTGTCGTCGCCGTCGAAGCCCACCAGTCCGATCTGCTGCATTGCCAGGTCCTGCGATGTGCGGGGAGGCGCAGCATACCGGCTCGTTCCTCCCCGCGCCGGCCCGGTTCCCGCAACGCGACGGGGCGGACCCGAAGGCCCGCCCCGTGCGTGTGCTGCAGCCGCAGAATGCGGCGCGATCGATGCCCGATCAATTCTGGGTCGCGGCGTCCTGCTGGGCCTGGATGAAGCCACGGTACTCGTCCGGGGTCAGCTGGCCGTCGCCGTTGGTGTCGGCCTCGTCGAAGACGCTGGACAGGCCGGTGTGGCGCTGCGCTTCTTCCTTGCTGATGTTGCCGTCGCCGTCGACATCGAGGTCGGCCCAGCCCATGGCCTGGCCACTGCCCTGCGACTGCTGCGCCTGCTGCTGGGCGGCGCCGGTGGCCTGCTGTGCCTGCTGCATCTGCTGGGCCTGCTGTTCGGCCTGCGCCTCGGTGGCGGTGGTCGGCTGGGTCTGGGCGAACGCCAGCGGCGCGGCGGCGAGCATGCCCAGGATCATCAGCGGAGCGGCGGTCAGTCGGGTGGTGGTCTTCATGGCGTGTCTCCTGGTGGTTTTGAGCGTGACGGTGCGTGGCACCGCGTCACGGCCCGCACCTTGCGACCGCTGGAATGAACCGCTCTTGCAGCGCGGCGGGGCCGGCAACATCTGCTTAACCACCGCCGCGGGAAGTCGCGCTAGGGCGCCGGTTAGCCGCTGGTGAGGGCCGGGTTAGCCGCCGGTTGAATCGGGATCTGCGGCTTCTTTCCCGGGTGCCGGACGCCCCTCTTCGGCATCCGCAGCTGCGAAACGCCCGCTGAACACCCACCAGCCCAGCACCACGCCGCAGAGGGCTCCGATGACCTCGAACATGACCCGGGTGCCCAGATTGTCCGCATCATGGATGCCGGCCAGGGCCAGCCGCGCGTACAACGGCGACTCGAGCCGGGCGATGCCCAGGTAGAACAGGTTCCAGGCATCGATGCCGGCGCCGATGACCACCGCGATGGCGCCACTCCAGCCGATCGCATGCCCGATCGTCAGCGCCGCGCGCCGGCAGACCCAGGCCCAGCCGGCGTACACGAGCACGCCGATCACGAAGGCGATCAGGCCGGCTTCCAGTGCGCCGAGCAGGCCGTAATGCAGGGGCAGGTTCATCGCGTTCCGGGAGGTGGAGGAAGCGCGCAGTCTACCTGTCGCGCCATCGCGGCCCGCCCGCGCCGGTCCGGCGCGGATGCGGGCCGCCGCCGATACGCGCGCCTGCGCGGCAGCCGTCCCGGCTCAGGCCTCGTCTTCGCGCCGCACCGACACCTGCGCCTGGCCGTCGATGTCGACCTGGAGCATGACCACGATCGGCCGGCAGCAGACCTGGCAGTCCTCGATGTAATGCTGGTCGCCGGCGGAGGTGTCGACCACGAGGCCGATGGGCTCGCCGCAGTACGGGCAGTGGATGTCGGCGAACGGCATGCGGCGTCCTCGATGAAGGCGGCTGCGCGCGTCAGCGCACGGGCACATCGTAGGCGGTCTGCGGATCGGGCTCCGGCCGCAGGCTGAAGTGCCACCACTCCAGCGGATAGTTGACGAACCCCTGCGCGGCCATCGCCTGCACCAGGCGCTGGCGGTTGCCGCGTATCTCGGGCGTCAGCCCGGGCGCGTCGGTATGCGCGGCGGGGCCGAACAGGTCGAAACCGGTGCCCATGTCCAGAGGCGTGCAGCGGCCATCGGCGCAGCGCAGCGCACCAGGGTGAGGTCGACCGTGGCGGCACGGCTGTGGCCGGACCTGTCGGCGATGTAGTCCGGGACCAGCGCGCCCTTGTCGACCTGCGGATAGAAGCGCGCCTTGCTCGCCGGGTCGTCCGGCGCCGCGGCCCAGGCCACGAAACTGCGCACCGCGCGCACCGGCCGGTAGCAGTCGAAGATCTCCAGCCCCAGCCCGTCGGCACGCAGCGCCTGCTGGACGCGCGCCAGCGCCTCGGCCGCCGGACGCAGCAGGTAGCAGCGGTTGGCCTCATAGCCGGGCACCGGCGCACCGGTGAAGTTGTCGTCGCCGACGTAGCGCATGCGCACGTGCAGATCCGGTGCCAGCGTCGCCACATCGACCAGCCCGGCCTCGGCGGCATCGCGGGCCGGCGAGACGACCGGCGCCGCCACACCGCCCGCCGACAGCAGTACCGCGACCAGCAACGAGGCGAGCGCGACCACGCGCCGGCGACGACGCGACCTCATGGCGGTACGCGCCCGCATCGCGCCCGCCCCGGTCAAGGCAGGTCGCCTTCGGCTGCCGCGGGCCGCAGCACCGCCGGCTCGGGGTACAGGGTCAGCGCGTGCAGGATGCGCAGATCCTCGGCATCGAAGGTGGTCAGCTCATCGCCGCGGTAGCGGCTGCGAAACGCACGCACCGCGGCGCTGCGGTCGGCGATGGGATAGCCGAGCACGCGCATCGCCAGCCACGGATCGAAGCCCGCGGGCGCGGGCGGCGCGTCGGCGGCCGGCCACAGGCCGAAGCCGGCCTCGGCCAGCGTCTTCCAGGGAAACAGCGGGCCGGGATCGCGCTTGCGGGTCGGCGCCAGGTCCTCGTGGCCGATGATCGCGCTGCGCGGGATCCGCCAGCGCGTGCACAGGTCCTCCAGCAGCGCGATCAGCGTCTGCACCTGCGCCGGTGGAAACGGCGAGTGCCCGTCGTTGTCGATCTCGATGCCGATCGATGCCGAGTTCACGTCGCCGATGGTGCCCCACGAGCCGGCGCCGGCGTGCCACGCGCGGCGCTCGTCGCTGACCAGCTGGTACAGGTCGCCGTCGCGGCCGACCAGGTAGTGCGCGCTGACCCGCCCGCCGGCATTGCGGGTGCGCAGCGTGTCCAGGCTGCGCTGGACCGAGTCCTGGTCGGTGAAATGCAGCACCACCAGCACCGGCCGGCGCGCATCGTGGTTGTCCGACGGCACCCACTGCGCGATCGGATTGCGCTGCGGCGCATGGCTGCAGGCGGCCAGCAGCAGCGCGGCGGCCGCGAGCAGTGCCAGGCGAAGGCTCCGCCAGGAGATCGGGCGTGCGGGCGCGGGCGGGATCGGGGACTGGGCGTGCATCGGGAACTCCTGCGGCGGCATCGGATGGCGGAAGGGGCGGCTCAGCGTCCGCAGCCGGCGACGCGCTCCAGCGCCAGGTCGCCGTAGTCGTAACTGGAGTCGGCGTCGGGGTCGACGTGCGACATCGCCAATCGCGCCGGTCCACGGCCGGGACGGCTGAAGTCCAGCCAGGGCTCGGCGTCGACGCTGCGGTCGTTCCATTCGACCAGATAGCGCCCGCCGACCTGCATCACCCGGCCGGACATGCGCGGCGACTTGTGCGCGCGGAAGCCGATGGCGTCGCCGCGCGCGCACAGCGAGACATCGCCGAACCACGGATCGCGCCATGTGCCGGTCCAGGCGAAATCGCGTGCGGAGACCGGCAGCCGCGCCGAGGTGTCCGGCGCCATGGCGCGCGCGGTCGCGCCGCCCGCCGCGGCCTGCGCCCGCGCACGCGCCGCCGCGTCCGCGCCGGCGTCGACATCCAGTGCCTGCGCGTCGCGGGTGAAGGCACGGGTCAGCACCTGGCCCAGTACGCTGCGCGCCTCGCCGCCCTGCCCGTTGATCAGGATCACGAAGCCGCTGCGGCGGTCCGGCAGCAGCACCAGCGAGGCGTACATGCCCATCAGGGTGCCGGTGTGCGCGACCATCCATTCGCCGTCCACATCCGAGATGCGCCAGCCGTAGCCGTAGCCGTACATGCGGGTGCGGTCCTCATCGCGCATCCGGCGCGAGATCGGCATCGGCTGGTGCAGCGTCCACAGCGCGCGGCGCTGGGTCTCGGACAGCCAGTCCGGCGCGGCCGACGGATCGAGCCAGGCGCGCATCCAGGCCAGCATGTCGTCCAGCCCGCAGCGGATGCCACCGGCGGCCATCGAGGCGGTATCCGGAATCTGCGGCCCGTCCTCGCGCACCACCACGTTGCGCCCGTCCTGCGACATGTGCGGCTGGGCGACGTTGCCCACCGCGTCGCGCGACCACGCGCCGGCCTGGCAGCGCTGCATGCCCAGCGGCGCGAACACCTCCTCGTGCACCAGCTGCGCGTACGGCTTGCCGGCGACCTGCGCCGCGACCTCGCCGGCCACCACGTAGAGCAGGTTGTCGTAGGAGTAATGCGAACGGAAACTGTGGGTCGGCCGCAGGTGGGCGAGCGCGGCGATGATGTCGTCGCGGTCGAACGCGTTCGGCTCCGGCCACAGCATCAGATCGCCGGCACCGATGCCGAGCCCGCTGTTGTGGATCAGCAGGTCGCGCACCTGCATGTGCTCGGTCACCCAGGCATCGTGCATGCGGAATTGCGGCAGATGCCGGCGGACCGGGTCGTCCCAGGCCAGCAGCCCGGCATCGACCTGGCGTGCCAGCACCGCGGTGGTCATCGCCTTGCTGAGCGAGGCGATCTTGAACAGGCTGCCGGCATCGACCGGCTCGCCGCTGCCCGCGCGGAGCTCGCCGTGCGTGCCGCGGTAGACCACCTCGCCATCGACGATCACGCCGACCGCGATGCCCGGCAGCGAAAAGCGCTCCATGGTCCGCAGCACGGCCGCGTCCACCGCCTCCGGCGACGGCGATGACGGCGCCGCGACCTGCGCTGCGGCACCGCTCCACGCCAGGGCCAGGCCCGCTGCCAGCAGGCGGAGGCGGCCCGCACGGGGGCCGCTCCGCTGCAACCACGCGAACACGCCGTTCCCCATCAGAACGTGTATTCGGCCTGCAGGGTGAACGCACGGCCGCGCGGATCGCCCACGCGCGCATCCCAGCCGGCGCCGTCGCCGTGGTCCAGGTAGCGCAGGGTGAACGGCGGATCGGTGTTCAGCACGTTGCGCACGCCGAAGGTGAGCTTGAGGCTGTCGATGCCGGTCCACGCCACGCTGTAGTTGTAGGTGGTGTAGTCGTCCACCTCCGGCTCCCAGCGCTCCGGCATGTAGCTGCCGTTGCGGATGCCCGGCGGCACGTAGTCGGTGTAGCCGTCGCGGTAGATCTGGGTCAGCGAGTGGATCCAGTCGCCCTTGCTCCAGGTGAAGCCCAGCGTGTGCTTCCACTTCAGCGGCAGGTTGAAGTACGGCTCGTACAGGCCCACCGTGCTGTCGCCGTAAGGCTGCGAGGCCAGGCTCTTGCTCTTGAAGGTGTCCAGGTAGTTGCCGTTGAGGTGCAGGCGCCAGTTGCCGCCGGCCAGTTCGCCGACCAGGTTGGCGTCCAGCTCGACGCCGCGGGTCAGGGTGCCGCCGGTGTTGACGAAGCGCTGGTCGATCTGGACGACCTCGCCGCTGGCGTCGCGGATCCAGTTGGCCGTGAACAGGTCGTACTCGGCGATCAGCGTGTCCAGGGTCACGCCGCGGATCGTGTTGATGCGCTCGATCTCCCACCAGTCCACGCTGAGGTTGAAATTGGCGGTCGGCGCGAGCACGAAGCCGATGCTCTTCTGCTTGGACTCCTCCGGCGCCAGGTTGGGGTTGCCGCCGCTGAGCACCGTCATGCCGGTGATCTCCTCGCAACCGGCCACGGCCGGGTTGGGGATGGCGCCCGGGCAGGTGGCCGGATCGGCGAGGCCGCGTGCGGTGTACACGCTCTCGGTGGTGCCGCGGAACAGCTGGGCGAAGCTGGGCACCTTGAAGCCGGTGCTGTACGCGCCGCGGAACGCCAGCCACTCGACCGGCTGGTACTTGAACGAGTACTTCGGGTTGGTGGTGCCACCGAAGCCGTCGTAGCGGTCGTGGCGGCCGGCCAGGGTCAGTTCCAGCGAGTCGAACAGCGGCAGGTAGGCCTCGACGAAGACCGCCTTCACGTCGCGGTGGACCGGAGCCAGGTAGTTCACCGCATCGCCCGGCGCGCCGAAGATCCAGGCGTTGCCGCCAGCCGCGGCGGCCGGCCCGTTGAACTCGTACTCCTCGCGACGCAGGTCCGCGCCCACCGCGGCCTGCACCTCGCCGCCGGGCAGGTTGAAGCCCAGGCCGCCGGAGAAGCTGGCATCGAGGATGGTGCTGGTGGTCTCGCCACGGTAGAGCTGCACGCCCGCGGCCGAGGCGGCACGCAGGGCGGACATCGCCGCCTCGCTCTGCTCCTGGCCGGGCATCAGGAACGGGTTGAGCAGGCCCGACGCCAGCGCCGCCTTCAGCTGCGGCGTGTAGTAGTAACCGGTGCCGAGCACGGACTCGGAGCGGCTGACCGCGCGCGACAGGCCGGCGCTGTAGTCCCAGCTGCCCAGCGAACCTTCGAAGCCGAGCACCAGGCGCGCGGACTTGGTGCTGGTCTCGATCTGGCGCGGGCCGCAGGCGTAGCAGCGCCAGCGGTAGTTGATCGGATTGCCGTAGACCAGGTTGGCGGTGCCGAAGTAGTCGGCCAGCGCGTTGTAGACCATGTCGTAGGTCTCGCGCGTCAGGTCGTTGAGCGGATAGGCGTCCAGCGCGGTCGCCGCCGCGGTCGGCGTGGTCGGGACCGACGAGGAGATCTGCTGTGCTTCGAAGTGGCGCGTCGCCTTGACGTCCGAGCCCATCAGCTCGACGTAGGCCTGGTGGTTGTCGGACAGCATGAAGGTCGCGCGGCCGAGGAACTGCACCGACTCCACCGGCTGCTGGATCGTGCGTGCGCGGCCGTAGTCCCAGGCGCAGGCGTAACGGTTGACCGTCTGCGCCCAGATCCGTTCGTCGTACGGCCCCATCATGTCGCCGCCGGCTTCGCAGCCCGCACCGCCCGGCAGATCGAGGATGTTGGGGCGCGAGATCAGCGCGCCGTCGCGCGGATCGACCAGATTGCCGCTGATCAGGCCGCCGGCCAGGTTGGTCACGGTCGCGAACGGCGTGCCGCTGGTATCGGGCGACAGGCCGCGGTCGGCCTGGAAGCTGTTGGAGAAATCGCGGTCGCTGCCGCGCAGGATCTCGTTGCGCTTGTAGCTGACCGCGCCCCAGACGTTCCAGCGGTCGCTGTCGAGGTCGCCGGCGCCGCCGATGATGTTGGCGGTGTAGATGTTGCCGCCGCCCTCCTCGGTCACGTCGACGCCGCCGGTGATCGCCGCGCCGCGGTAGTCGTTGCGGGTGATGAAGTTGATGACGCCGCCGATCGCATCGGTGCCGTACACCGCCGAGGCGCCGTCGCGCAGGACCTCGACCCGCTCGATCGCCGCGAACGGGATCGAGTTCAGGTCCACGACCTGGCCGGCCAGGCCATGGGTGGCCACGCGGCGCCCGTTGAGCAGCACCAGGGTCGCGTCGGCGCCCTGACCACGCAGGTTGGCGCCGGACACGCCGTTGTTGCCGCGCGTGCCGGGCGGCGCGATGCCGCTGTTGGCGGCCAGGCTGTCGGAGCTGTTGCTGGCGATGTTGAGGAACTGCAGCAGCTGTTCGGCCGAGGTGATGCCCTGCTGTTCGATCTCCTGCTTCTGCATCACGGTGACGGGCAGCGCGGCCTCGATGTCGGTGCGCTTGATGCGCGAACCGGTCACGGTGACGCGGTCCAGTTCCTGCGGTGCCTGGGTGGACGGCGTGTCCTGCGCGGCGGCGATGGTGGGCACACACAGCGACGCCAGCAGCGCCACGGCGAGACGATGGCGCTTCGGATGCGGGGTTCGAACGGACATGGGTCTCTCTCTCCTGGACCGATGGTTGGGACACGCTGTAACTGGATGAAGCGACCGTGCAGCCCGCCGGATTCCCCGACTCCCCTGAACCGGCTGTGCGTCCTCACGGTCGCCGATGCCGGCCGCGACCGCCCTCTCGCGGTACACGACCCGCCGCCGGCTGCGACCACCGACCGGCATTGCGGTCCCGGTTCCCGGAACGTCTCCGGGATATGCTGGAACCTGCGTCCTGCACGACTCTTCCCCTGTCGCACGCCGACCACTTGCAACACCGGCGCGCTGTCGGTGTAACACGCCTCCGACGACGCGGTCAATAATTTATTCTTGCAATTTCCACCCGCAGGAATTAAGTATTCCACGCAGGGGTCACGACGCCGGAGGACATCGCCGATGAGGCTGCAACGCACGCATTCGGCGTGGCGCTGGTCGGGGCTGATCGCCTGCCTGATGCTGGCCGGTCTGTCCCCGCTCGCCGCCCGCCCGACCACCGGAGCGCTGGCGGTCCCCGGCATCGAGGAGGTCCACTTGTCCGCCCAGCACTGGATCGCGCGCCTGCCCGATCCCGACCGGATCGTGCTCGACCGCGCCGGCAATGCGCGCAGATCGTGGATGGAGGGATCCTCGGCGCGCATCCGCGCGTTCTGCGCGTCGATGCCGGCGCGGTCGAGCACGATCCGGTCGGGATCGGGCAGGCGCGCGATCCA
>Ga0075364_10000677_pt1 | contig 17710 bp, 11 predicted proteins | sample EndMetdeltDD1764_FD_71517 | JGI IMG/M metagenome (GOLD analysis project Ga0075364, IMG submission 71517) | Populus endosphere microbial communities from Tennessee, USA - Endosphere MetaG P. deltoides DD176-4 | ecosystem: Host-associated > Plants > Roots > Endosphere | place: USA: Tennessee...
CGTTGCGCCTATGCTGCACTTGCGCAAGAAGGCCGATTCGATGCTCAGGCCCGAGCGCATTTGGGGCGCCATCAGTTGATTGAAGTAGTGCGTGGCGCGCGAGTTTCGCGGAGGCTGTGCGTTGCGTATTGCAAGGTTGATCGCGCTATCAGTATTGCTCGCCCTGGCTGCAATCATGTCCTCTGCGCAGGGTCTGCTGGCGAGCGGAACGACCCGGTTGGCGCCTGGCGATCGCGTCACGATTGCAGTGTTCGGCCAGGCCGATCTGTCGGGCGTATTCCAGGTTGATGGCGATGGCAACATAGAGCTGCCGGTTGTGGGGGCGATTGCCGTCGCTCAGCTGTCCGTGAAGGAGTGCGAGGCTCGCATCGTCGAGCGGCTGGCCAACGGCTATATCCGACAGCCGGTGGTGAGCGTGCGCCTCACCGAGCCGCGGCCGATTTTTATACTAGGTGACGTGCGCACACCCGGCTCCTTTCCATTTCGGCATGGCAGTTCCGTGTTGAGCGCCATCGCGCTGGCAGGCGGCTATGCGGGTGGGGAACTGCCGGTCACGGTCGCGGTTGCGGACTACGTCAATGCCGACGAGCGGGTTCGCACGCTGGAGGGGACGCGTCGCAATTTGCTCATCCGGGTCGCTCGCCTCGAGGCGCAGCGCGACGGCAAGACGGCCTTTGATACTCCTGCGGCCGTGGAGCCGGACGATCGAGCCGCGTCTATGATCGCCGCCGCGGTGGCTGGCGAGAGCGAGATGCTCGAAGCCCAGACCAGGGCGCTGCAGAAGGAACTGGAACTGCTGCGCGGTCAAAAGCCCCGCCTGGAGAGTGCGGCGGATGCGGTGGAGAAGCAGATTGCCGCCGAAAAAAGGCAGTTCGAACTGGTGCAGAGCCAGCTCAACGATGTCGCCAAGCTGCAGACAATGGGCCTCGCCCGCCGCACGACGGAAGTCGCCTTGCAGCGCGAGCAGGCAGTGCTCGACAGCAACATCTCGAGGTACCGGTCGGAACTTGCCCGGTTGGCTGTCACCGTTGGCGATATCGACATCAGGATCCAGGATACGCAGAACAACTACGAGCGGCGCATTCTCGGCGAACTCCAGGATGCGCGCACGCGGCTGCAGGAGATCGACGCTTCGTTGCCCAGTGCGCGCGAGGTGCGCGAACTCAGGCTGCAGCAGGCCGGCAATACGACCGCGTTCGATGCGCTGGCTGCATCGCGCCGGATCGTGGTGACACGAACGATCAACAATCAGGTCAAACAAATGGATGTCGCCGAGGACACGCTTCTGGAGCCTGGTGACGTGGTCGACATCAAGAAAGTCAGGACGCGGGAACGCGCCAAAGGTGCCTCTATCGAAGCGCCGAAGGAGCGAGCACAAGCAAACGCTGACTCCCGAGTGCCGGCTACGACATGCACATGGGCGAACGGTCGCCGGAGTGGAGCAGCCTGTGTCTAACCAGGATATGAGGTCTTTCCGCAGCCGGGAAACCGTGGCGCCTCTGAGAATGGGCTGGGCCCAGCGTGCCAAATCGGCGGCCGGGGCGTCCTACGCGGCTGTGGCCGGGGCTGTGGGCGAGTTGTGGACCGTTTGGCGCGGCGCTGGAGTGAGGCTCGCAAGAGCCTTGCCGGGACTGACCGACGGCCTCTCCGCATTGCACGCCAAATTGTCGGCTTCTCCAAAGTTGAAGAGTGCCTTGCAAGCGCTGCAGCGTCAGCCGGCAGATGCGAACCGGACATCGCTGCCCGTACCTTCCGGGCTGACGCACAGTCCAAAGGGCGTGCAGCCCGGGCTTGCGATGTTGCGCAGCCAATTTCCGAAGTCCCTCAAGCTGACGCCGTCGCCGAAGGAATTCCAGCGTGGCCTCTCCTCGGTCTATGAGGCGGTGGCGTTCGACACGCTGCGTGCTCTGTGGCGGGACAGGCTGCTGATCTTGTCTTTCGTCGCGGTGGGCCTGTTGGTCGCGCTGGTCGCCAGTTTTCTCGCTGAGAGACGCTACACAGCGGAAGCCCTCATCCATCTCGACTTCGGTCGGGAAGATATCGCCGCAAGGACCAAGGGCCCGCCGTCTGCATCCATGGATGCCGCAGTTCTGGTGGAGAGCGAGGCGCGGCTTATCCGTTCGCACGGCATGGCGCGCCGGGTGGTGACCCGGCTCAAGCTCGACGAGAATCCTTCGTACACCTCACGTGGCCTGCTGACCCGTCTGCTGAGCGTCGTGAATACCTCGGACGCCGAGCTTTCCAACGTCGATCGCGCAGCCCGGGTGTTGGCGAGGCAATTGGCGGTCTCCAACGACACGCGTTCGTATCTCATCAGCATCGCCGTCACATCCAACGTGCCCGCGCAGTCGGCAAAATTAGCGAACGCTTTCGCGGTCGAGTACTTGAACGACCGCATCGTTCAGCGTCTTCGCGAGGCGGAGGCGGGGGCAAGAAACGCGTTGGCGGAAGCGACCGTTGTCTACGGTGAAAGGCATCCCGCCCTGATCCAGGCCCGGGCGAGCTTGGCAGGGGCAACCGAACAGCTGCTCGCTCAAGAAAGATTGACGGCCGAACGCCCAGATCAGATTACGTCGGTGCCGGGTCTCTCCCTCATCAAAGCCGAACCCGTTTCACTCCCTTCCGGACCGAGCCTGGTCTCCATCTTCGGCATATGCCTGCTGGGATCCATGTTCGCGGGCGTTGCATTGGTTGTGCTGCTCGAGCGCACCGACAACGGCTTCCGTACCGAAGTCAGCGTTCCTGCCGAGACGGGCCTGCGCTGCGTCGGCATGATCCCCAGCAGCGCAGACTGCATGTCTGCGAAGCGGACGCTGGAGCAGCGCGAGGCATTTCGCTCCCTGCGCCTCGCGGTGGGTCTTGCCGGCCAGAGCATAGCCTCCCGTGTCGTCATGGTTGCTTCCGCCGTTCCGGGCCAGGGCACGAAGAGTGTCGTCAACGGGCTCGCTGACTCATTGAAGGAGGACGGCCGGCGGGTCCTGATCGTCGACACGACGCCATCGAGCCACCTGGGTGTGGGAGCCAGCATCGACGATGTGCTCGGTGATCCCGAGCTCATGCGCCAGTTCCTGGCCGAGCGCAGCAATCAGCCCATTTCTGAGCTTCGGCGAGCGTCCGGGCTGAATGGCACATTCAATCCCTTCGCGTCCTTTGCGGCGGTGGAGCGGAACCTGGGTAAGCTGCTCGCAGATGCACGCGACCAATACGATGTGATCATCCTCGATACGCCGCCGACGATGCTGTACGCCGACAGTGTCTTCTTTGGCCGCTTCGCCGACATATCGCTGCTCGTCGCAGACTGGAAAGAGACCCCCCGCGCTATCGTCATGGAGGCCGTCCGGCGACTGCGCGAGGGCATGGTGCGCGTCGACGGGATCGTGTTGGCCGAAGTCGATCTCGGCGAATACCCGTCGTACTCGGTTTCGGATCGCACTTACTATCTCAGCCAATACTCAAACCGATCGTAGTCGCGGGGAACCTTGGAATCCATGGCCAGAACAGTGCGCAAGAGAATACTCGTTACCGGCGGCAATGGCTTCGTCGGACGTACGGTTGCCCGCCTGTTGTGCGATGAGCATACGGTCTGTGTCGTTGACAACCTGCGCAGCGAATCCTTGCGGTTCGGGCGAGAGGAACTCGCGAAGATTGCGTTCGCCCAGGTCGATATCCGCGACGAGCCCGCGGTCGGGCAGCTGATGACGGAATTTGCGCCCGACACCATCATTCACCTCGCTGCCATCCACTACATTCCGGAGTGCGAGCAGTTTCCAGGATTGGCGGTCCAGACCAATGTTCAGGGTACCGTCAACCTGCTTGCGCATGCGCCGCGAGGCGCCCGCTTCGTGTTTGCCAGCAGCGGTGCAGTCTATCACCCTGATGACAAACCCCACGTCGAGTCGACCGCCAAGCTGGCACCCACCGACATCTATGGCTACACCAAGCTGCATGGTGAGCACTACGTCCGGCATTTCGCGTTGATGCGAGATTTGTCGGCCGTCGTCGTGCGTCTTTTCAATGTTGCCGGTCCTGGCGAGACAAATCCGCACCTCCTCCCCGAGATCGTCGCCCAACTGAAAGCCGGCCGGACCACGCTGCGGCTGGGCAATATGTCGCCGAAGCGCGATTACATCCATGTGCGTGACGCCGCGCGCGGCTTCATTGCCGTCGCGCTCAAGGACGGCATCAGTGCGGGCAATACGCTGACGGTCAATCTCGGTACTTCGCACACCTACTCCGTGGCCGAGATCGTCACGAAGCTGCAGCGGCTCGTCACCGTCGAGTTTACGACGGAGCAGGAAGCATCCCGGCTGCGCAAGGTGGACCGCCCGCATCTCGCGGCCGACATCAGCGAGATTCGCAATCGCTTCGGGTGGACGCCTCAAGCGACAATAGACGACGCGTTGGCGGACCTGTGGCGAGAGCCGGACCTGTCGCCGGTCCTGACCGCCAAATATCAATGATCAAAGTCCTGGCCGCGATCGTCGTGCCGCCGCATCTGTCGGTCAGCGGCGGCGCGCGCGCCGGCGAGCTGCTCAGCGCGGCGCTGGCTGAGCACTGCGACATCACAGTCGCCAACATGATGAACGGTGAGCTGGGTAACCTGCCTTCCGCCGCCACGCGACGCCTACACGTGCGAAGCGGGCTGCCGCCGTTGGTGCCCTGGTCCCGCTTTTCAAACAAGTACAGCACACTGTTCTACCGGTCCGACTTGCCGGACATCGTTCGCAACGGCTCATTCGACATCGTCCACATTCACAATCCCATGCCGGCGCTCGAGATGGAGCGTGTCGCCCGCGCGTGCCTCGCCCGGGGCGTGCCTTACGTCGTGTCGACGCATGGCTTCAATGAGGTTGCGAACGGCGGCCAGGTCTACGGCTTCGATCCGGTACGCCGCCTGGCGTGGAAGGCGCTCGTTGCCTCGCCCGTTGCCCGCGTCGTCGCGCGTGCCAGCGGCATGTTCGCCCTCTCGCCGGCAGACTTCGATATCGTCCGGGCCATGGGGTTTGCGGGGGCGGAGCTTTCGGTGGTCAGCAATGGCGTGTCGATCGCCGAGCCGCCATCTGATGGTGGAAAAGCAGCTCTCGAACGTCTGGGCATCTCTGCGTCCAAGGACCCGCAGCAGATCACGTGCATGTTTCTGGCAAACCATACGCCGAACAAGGGTCTGCCGGTATTGCTGGAGGCATTCTCCGGGTTGGAACGCCCCTATCAGCTCATCGTCGCGGGCGAGACACGAGCGGACATCGACTATGCGTCGTATGTCGGCAAGTGCCGACCCGACCAGAAGATCATCGTCACGGGGCGCCTGCGGGATGACGAAGTCGTAGCCGCCCTGCGCCGCTCCGATCTCTTCGTGTTCCCCACGCTGGCCGACACGTTCCCGCTGGTCGTGCTCGAGGCGATGGCGCACGGCGTCCCTGTGCTTGCGTCGCGAGTTGGGGGAATTCCCCATCAGCTGGACGAGCGATGCGGCATGCTCGTTGAGCCGGGTGACGTGTCAGGCGTGCGCGCGGCCGTCGAGAGGCTCGCCGCGGAGCCTGCGCGGCTCGCCGCGATGGGACGTCACGCACGCGAGCGTGCCACGTCCCAGTTTTCCTGGGAGAGCGCTGCCCGCGACGCGCTGGCCGGATATCAGCGCATCCTGGGCCGCCAAACGTCGAAGCAGGGCAGCCTCCCCGCATCGCGGGCGCAGGCAAAGGAAGCCTCGGGCGCAGTCCGCGTCGGCTGAGACGCGACGGCATGCGGGCGTTGCGGTGGCGACGCCTAGTTCAATCCCAGGAATGCACAATCGAGCTTGGGCTTCGGGGGCAGCACATCATCAATGGTGCTGCCTACTTCCTGGCGTTCGCTGGCGATCTGACCCCAGCTCAGATCCTTGTTGTTCCAATGCCAGAACGCCGTCTTCAGGCTCACGACATGGTATTCGTTCTGTCGCATGCTGTTCTTCGCGGCGACCAGGGGCGCATAGGCAGGCACATCGGTCGCCAGGCCCATTCGCGCGCGTGTGCCACGCATGACGATGGTGTTGTTGAATATGTCGTTTCCGGTCGCGGGGGGATAGGGACTGCGGTTCTGCGCGACGATGGTGATCGCGTTCCCGTACTCCGCCGGCACGTCGATGCGATTGCCGTAGACCTGGACGTTGCTTGAGCCTGCGATGAGGATCTGAGGCCCCCAGAACCAGCGGAAATAGTTCTTGCCGTTGTCGGCCACCACATTGTTTCTTATGATCGCATCATAGCTGATTTCGTACATAATCCCGTTGGCACTGTTGTTGAAGACGACATTGTTCTCGATAACGAGCCCGCGCACGTTTACGTCAGCCCAGATACCTGGCCCGTCGTTGCCGTGGACGCAGTTACCTCTGATCACGGAATCCTGCGTCTCGACTATCTTGCCGCCGCCGGCCTCCCATTCGTAGCTGACGCCAGCGTAATTGTTGTGCGCGATCTCGTTGCCCTCGAACAGGTAGTTCTTTCCGCCGCCATCAAATCCCTGCTGGCCGTTCTGCAGGATCTTGTTTCGGACAATCTTGCTGTTGGTGCCCGCAGTCACGCCAACAGAATGATTGAGCCGAACGACGTTGTTTTCGACAAGCCAGGCGTTTCCGTGCTCCGTATCGACTGCTGAAATCGGCGTTGCATACTTCTCGACCGTAAGGTTCCGGACAACGACGTTGGATCCCTTGCCTCCGAAGGCCCGCCCGGTGATTCCCAGCTCCACCTTCTTGCTGGTGGGCTCCTCGCCGAGATAGACCTTGCGTGTGGCGTAATCGAAGTACCACTTGCCGGGCACGACGTCGTAGAGGCTATCGACGTGGTGCAGCGGTTTGTCATCGACGTATAAGTCCTCCGGCCGGTCGCATCGAGGGAAGCCTCGTTGACATGGGCGCCCCTGCAAAGGCAGGCCCTGCGGCGCCTGATCCGATGCGGCCCAAATCCCGCCGATGCGGTCAAACTTGGTCAGCAGCCGTGAGCCATTGAGAATCGCAGCCCCCCGTCCGTCGAACACGTCGCCGCTCTTTGGGACGATCGCCTGCATTCGATAGATGCCGGGCTGGAAAATGTACAAGGTGCCGGGCGAGTGAGCGTCCACGATCGACTGGATGTCGTCGCCGGGCATCAGAGAGACAGACACGGTGTCGGCGGCCGCCGCGGACACCTGCAGCAGCAGCGTGATGGCGGCCGCCGCGAGACGGAACCTGCTCTGTCCGATCGTGCACTTCATCGCGACCTCTCAATGTCCCAGCACCGCGATAGATTGACGGTGCAACCGATCGACATGCTTCGCTACCTTGCGAGAACCCGTTTCGGTTCTCCGTCCTGCCCATGTGCTCCGCCGGCAATCGCGCTGATGCGACGTCCGAGGACTCCGACACCCTCACCCTGCACCAACCCGATGTGACCACCTGGTATTTCGTGGATGATGAGCCCGTCCGTCGAAACTCTGCGCCAGATGGGAAGAGGATCGCAGAAGCGTGGCCAACGCTCGGTGGCGCGGAAGACCGTAAGCACCCCGTCATACCGGCGGGGACGGAAGCGGGCAAAAGCCCGGCGGTTCAACCATGCCACCCGCTGCAGCAACGGTGACATCACGTCATCCATGTTGCTGGCCGGAAGACCGAACGATCTGGTGCGGAAGAACCGGCGCCAAATCTCAGACCCGTGAGCCAGGGGCGCGCTCGCGATGAGCCCGGCATACCGCAACGGCCGCATGATCAGGAACGCCAGGCGCTCCGGCCATTTGAGGCTTCTCTCGTGCACGTCGGTGTCGACTAGGCCGAGGAACTCGACCTTCTCGCCCGCATCCTGCAGCAGGCACGCCACCTCGAAAGCGACGAGACCTCCAAACGAGTACCCCGCCAGGGAGTAGGGCCCGGATGGCTGCACTCTGCGCAAGTGCTCCACGTAGTCTTTGGCGATCTCTTCGACGCTGTGGTGCGGGGTTTCGCCCGGGGCAAGGCCGCGCGCGCGGATGCCGTACAGAGGCCGATCAGAGACAATGTTGTTGGTCAGCGCGCGCAACTCCATCACATCCCCGTACATGCCGGGTATCATGAAGATCGGCGACCCCTTGCCGCGCGGTCTCAGGGGTACGATCGGTGAGCGTTGCTCGGCGGATGTGTTCGACGACAACGCAACGGTGAGTGTTTTCAGCGTCGGTGCCTGAAAGAGAATCCACGGCCCGAGCGTGACACCCAACCGGTTGCTGATTTCCTGGCACAGGCGTACCGCCATGAGCGAGGTGCCGCCGAGCTCGAAGAACGTGTCATCTGGGTCGACATCGCTGACGTTCAACGTGCGCTCCCAAATGTCCCGGAGCTTGTCGGCGATGGTTGCATCGTCGGAGAGCTCGGCGCGCGCGTTGCGCTCGTCTTCCGCCGCAACGAGCTCGCTGATCTGCTCCAGGCAACGCGCGTTGGATAGCGCGGACGTGTTGGTCGCCGTGCTCCCATTGAGCGTATCCCGCACGGCGATTTCCGAGCGTTTGCCGCTGTGGGTAGCGGGCAGTTCCTCGACCTCGACGATCAGCGCCGGCACATGCGCCGGCGAAGCCTGCGCGGCAAGCTCCTTGCGGATCTTCGTCCTGAGGGCATTGTCGACGCTGCCTTTCTGGCGGGGAACGACCAGCAGCACCATGCGGGATGCATCCGGACCGTTCGGAGTGCGCTGCTCCACCGCCATGCTCTCCTGGATTTCCGGAAGGCCGTACAGAATGCGATAGATCTCCGCGGGGCCGATGCGGATCCCGTTCACCTTCATCGTGCTGTCGGATCGGCCATGCAGGCGGGCGCCACCGGCCTCGCTGAACTCTACGCGGTCTCCATGGGTCCACACTCCGGGGTTCTGGCTGAAATAGGCGGCGTGAAACCGCGAGCGATCATCATCCCCGAAAAAGCCCAGCGGCCGAGACGGGAAGGGATTGCGACAGATGAGCTCGCCGATCTCCCCGTCGGCGGCGTCGTGCGCCTGCACGTCGAGCCCCAGGCTGCGCGACTGGCTTTCACCGCGGCGGACCGGCAGATCGGGATGCCCTAGCACGAAGCAGCCGATGATGTCGGTCCCCCCTGAGATCGACTGCAACGGGACATCGCCGATATGACGTCGGAGCCAGTCGTATTGTTGATCTTCCAGCACAGACCCGGTCGACATCACGCTACGCAAGGCCGGAAAGGAAAAATGGCGGCGCGGCGAGTAGCCGAAGTTCTCGCACAGTTTCAGGTAGGGCGGACTCGTCCCGAATGCCGAGACCTTTTGCTCGGCAACGATCTGCCAGAGGGTTTCTGGACCGGTCACCACGCCATCGAACAGCATGATTTCTGCGCCGCAGGCCAGTGCGGAGAGTTGCCAGTTCCACATCATCCAGGCCGTGGACGTCTGGTAGAACAGCTTGTCCCCGACGCGCAGATCTCCGTGCAGCCGATGCTCCTTCACATGCTCGAGTAGGGTTCCGCCGGCACCATGCACGATGCACTTCGGCTTGCCGGTGGTCCCCGACGAGAACATGATGAAAAGCGGATGGTTGAACGGGAAGCGCTGCCATTTCCGGCTGTCCGGTGCGCCAGGCTTGGCGAGAATATCCGGCAGCCGGACGAATTCGCCCTCGATACCGTCGGGGCGATCTCCCTCGTCGAGGGCGATCATGGCCTGCAGAGAGGGAAGATCACACGCCACCTCGGCGATGCGCTGCGTCACGCGATCGTCTTTGGCCCCGCCCGGCGCGGACAGATGGGCCACCAGGATTTTCGGCGAGAGCTGCTGGAAGCGGCTCAGAATCGCCGAGGTTCCCATTTCTGGTGTTGCGGAAGAGAAGGTTGCACCCACAGCGGCTGTCGCGAGCGCGGCAACGACTGCTTCTGCGGTGTTGCGTACGACCGCGACGATGCGGTCTCCCGGCGCGACCTCGAGGCGATGCAACTCGTCGGCCAGTCGAGCAACCCTGTCGCGCAATTGTCGGCGTGAGATCCGCTCGGCTACGCCGGACCTGGTGCAGACCGTGATTGCCGGCCGCTTCTCGTCGTCATGCGCCCCGATACGCAGCAGGTTCTCTGCATAGTTGAGCCTTAGATCAGGAAAGAAAGTCGCAAACTCGCATCGATGGTCGGTGCAGACCGGCTCGGGGTTGCCCTCGAAGGCGATCGTCGACCAATCCAGGAACAGTTTCCAGAACGTGCGGAATTCCCGCACGGAGAAGTCGTGGAACGATCTCGCGTCCGGCAAGGTCAGGTGCGTGTGACGCTCGCAATAGGCCCTGAATTCCGTCATTTGTGACGCGCGGACCGCGCTGTCCACAGGGAGATCGCCAAGCTCATCCCTGCTTTCAAGTTGCGTCATCGTTTCTGGGCTCCTAGGCATGCAAATCTGGGCTCTGGGAATTTCGGCCGGCGTGGCCGATGGCTGCAATTTGCGGGCCGAAGGCGAAGGGCCTGATGCGGATTGGGGTACGCCACGCCGCGCTCCCTTTCGGGACCACCAAAGTTGCGACGTAGCCCGCTGCGGGAGATAGGGGGACCAGGCGCCAGCCCGCCGACCCCTTCATCTCCGCCGGGAAATTGGCTGGCAGTTTCGCGTCAGTCCCGGACACATCGAGATCGCGAAGGGAGGCTTGAAGTCCCATGCCCATGGCTTTGGTGCAGGCTTCCTTGCGGGTCCACAAATCAAGAAAGACACGCCTTTTCTGGGGTCCCGCCAGCGATTGAAGCATCGCTTTTTCACGCGGCGTGAAGACCTGTTCGGCGATCCAATCCTCGCCGCCTTCCGAACTCATCTGCTCTACGTCGATGCCCACCGCGTGATCGCTGGAGGTGGCGATGAGGCAGAGGTCGCCGCTTCTTGTGAGACTGAAATGCACCGGCTGCTGCCCAGCCTCGGCTGCCAGCCTGGGCTTGCCGAACGGACCATATTCGAAGCGAATATGTGCCGGGTCGCGACCCACAAGCGTTGCCACGATCGTTCGCAGCGCGACGCGCGAGCAGATCCACCTGATGCGATTTTTCTCGCCCCGCAGGTGTTTGGAACGGGTGTTCTCCTCGTCACACAGAGAGTCGGGAAACAAGCCGATCACAGCATTGGCCAGGTCGATGCGCCAAATGTCGACTGCGCCGCCCATTGTTCCACTCCTGGACCCGCAGACAGCCGCTCCGGTCCAGCTTTGACGCCTCGGCAAAATTCAGTTCCGCACCAACAGCCCGCCGACCTGATGCAGTGCAGGCGCGGGCTTTCCAGAAGAATATCGGAAAAAGCTCTCGGGAACGAACTCCTATGAGTGAGATGGGTGCCTTCATTATTGCCGTGCTTAACGCTACCGGAGCTCGATGTCGCGAGCGGCCAATCGCGGGCGCAGTCGACTGAAAATCATCGTGCCCGATTGCTTGCTGGTGCCAGGGCATTCAATGCCTAGCCGGAATGCACAATTGCTGTCATCGCGGTTGCCCGAAGGGGGTAGTCCAAAAGAAGCATTCTCATTTCTCGTACGCCTACTTAGAATCTCGCCGCGGCGCCTCAAAGAATAAATTACGAACGGATGCTAGGCTTGCGACTTTCAGTTTTCGCAGGCTTCACCGAGGGCCGCGTCTGAAGCCTGGGGGGCACCCCTTAGCGAGCGCGCGGTAACGATTCGTTGAGGATGTCGTCCTGGCCAACACTCCACCCGTAGTCGGCGATGCCTGGGCTCGGCCCAGAACAGATCCGCACGACAACTACCTTTATTTGCTCGCTATTGTGCTGGCCGGGTATGCGCTGCTCGGCAAAGGCTTCGCCTACGTCGGTTACCCACCTCTCCTGATTGGCGAGGTGACGATGGTACTTGGCCTGGTCGTCATATTCCGCTCCCGCTGCGGTTTGGCAATGCTGACGACCCTGCCAAGCATACTTCTTCTGGCGCTGCTTGCCCTGGTCATCGTGCGGACCGCCACCTGCTTCGGGCAATATGGCATGGATGCCATCCGGGACAGCGTCATCGTTGTCTACGGACTATATGCTTTCATCGTCGTTGCGCTTCTGCTCGAAGACCCCAACCGCCTAACCTGGGTTATTAATGCCTATAGTCGTTTTGCGTGGCTGTACGGGATAATCGGCGGGTCGTTGACCTACATAACCACCGGCTTCGCCTCGATGATGCCGATCTGGCCGCTATCCGGAGTGTCGATTGTTTACGTAAGGCTCGGAGAGGCCGCCTCGCATTTGGCGGGGGTGGCCGTCTTCGCGCTGCTCGGGCTTCGCAAGGTCACGGTGCTGTGGACGTTGGCACTTTTCGTGGGCATCGTAATGATTACGCCCAGCCGAGGGGCGATGGTGGCCTGCGTCGGCTCCATCGGCGTGGCAGTTCTGTTGAGTGGACAAATACGCAAGTTCATGCCGGTTCTGCTGGTCGGAACGGGAGTGCTGCTGGTTTTCTACGTGGCTGGATTGGATATCCCGCTCCCTGGCGGAAGAAACCTCGGGCCTGGCCAGATCGTCAGCAACTTCGAGAGCCTGGTCGGGACGAGTAAGGCGAGCAATCTCGACGGCACAAAAGAATGGCGCTTGCGCTGGTGGCAGGCCATCCAGGACTACACATTTCGCGGCCCATATTTCTGGACGGGCAAGGGATACGGGCTGGGGTTGGCCGAAGCCGACGGGTTCGTGGTCGGGCGCGAGTTCGGAGGGCCGATGGTGCGCAGTCCGCACAACGCCCACCTGACAATGTTGGCCCGCTCCGGCGTTCCCGGTCTTGCTCTATGGGTGGTCACGGGTTTGGCCTGGTTTGCCATGCTCCTTCGCAACGTCGCGTTGGCGAAGCGTCGCAAGGAGACCCATTGGGCCAACATCTTCATATGGATTGCCTGCTACGCCCTGGCCATCGTCATCGACGCATCATTTGACGTTGCTCTCGAGGGACCGATGCTTGGCATCTGGTTCTGGTCGCTGTTTGGCTTAGGGATCGCTGCCTCGATGATCTACCGGTGGGAGGTATCGGAAGACACCCGTCGGCAGTTTGCGTAGCGGCCAGTTTGTGTGCGATTGCCAATTGAATCACCATTATGCGTCCGTTTCCAAGAGGGCTGCTTATTGGCTACCCCGAAATGATGAAATGGAAGCCGAAATAGGTACTGGTCCTCGGTTTTGGTCTCGTGCGAGGTCAGGACGCCGAGGCTAGGACATGGTTCGCCAAAAATGATTGACCGCTTTCTCTCTCCATTCCCGAGAATGCGCGCGGCCTTCGATACCCATACCGGTGACGGGCTTGCGAGTGCGGCGACAGCGGATGTGCGCGCAAGCATGCCCCGAGATGCCGATCCGAGAGCGGTCGGCGGCATGGCGGTGCCTCTGGTGATCGATCTGGACGGCACGCTGCTGCGCACCAATGCGCTCCTGGAAAGCCTCCTGATCTATTTGAAGAAGAACGTACTTGGGCTGTTCCGGCTTCCGTTCTGGCTCGCGAAGGGACGCGCCAACCTGAAGCAGGAACTCGCTCGCCATGCCCCGGTCAGCCCCGCAGCTCTGCCACTTAACGAGGCGATCCATTCTTTCGCCGCCGGCGAAAAGGCGAAGGGGCGGGCGGTGTGGCTGGCGACAGCCGCCGACCGTTCCGTCGCAGAATCGATTGCCAAACGATGCGAGTGCTTCGACGGGGTGCTGGCAAGCGACGGCCACACCAATCTGAAGGGACAGTCCAAGGCCGAGAGACTGGAGGCGCTCTTCCCATCCGGCTTCGCCTATGCCGGGGACAGCCGTGCCGATCTGCCGGTCTGGTCACGTGCGACGGAGGTGATCGTGGTCGGTGGATCTGCTTGGACAAGGTACGCCGCGTCGGCCCTGCGCAAGCCGATGCGCACGATTCCGACGCCCTCGCGTCTGCGCGCGCTGATCCGCTGCGCCCGGCCGCATCAATGGGCCAAGAATGCCCTCGTCTTCGTCCCGGCCATCCTGAGCGGTGCGATCACGGAAACCACGGGTCTGGTCGCTTCGATCATAGGCTTTGCTGCGCTGTGCATCATTGCGTCAAGTACCTACATCATCAACGACTTGTGGGACATAAATGACGACCGGCGGCACTGGTCGAAGCGCAATCGGCCCATCGCTTGCGGCGCCTTGCCGATTTCGACGGCCTTGGTCGCTGCTCCGCTCGGATTGGCCGCAGGGCTCGCTCTCGGATTGGCCGTTTCGGTTAATGTCGCTCTTGTTCTTTGTGTCTATCTCGGATTGACGCTCGCTTATTCCTATTCGCTGAAGCGAGTCCCCGTGCTCGATGTCACGACGCTTGCCTGCCTTTTCACGCTGCGCCTCGTGTTGGGCATCGTCAGTGCCGGCGTGTTTGCGTCTCCGTGGCTGCTGAGCTTCTCGATGTTCCTGTTTGCCTCGCTCTGCTTCGCCAAGCGATACGTGGAAATCTTGGGCTTCGCCGCCCGCGGAGAGCAGTCGGTTGCGAGCCGGGGCTATCAGGCGGAAGACGCGCCACTGCTCGTTGCGCTGGGGCTGAGCACGGGAACGGCGGGCGTGGTCATCATGGTGTTCTACATCATCTTCGATGCGTTCCATCGAAGCTTCTACGGAAACACCACGTGGCTCTGGGCGTTTCCGGTGATCATCTTCCTGTGGATCTCGCGCATCTGGCTGATGGCCGTGCGCAAGAAGCTCAATGACGATCCGGTCGCGTTCGCCATTTCGGATAGGCCGAGCATTGCGCTCGGCGGCGCCATGGTGGCTGCATTCCTGCTGGCCTGGTCGGGCATCTTCGCTTGAGGTTCGCGGACAGCTGTGCGGACGAAGCCCAGATGTCGGCGGCTCGCGGGAACAGCGGCTTGACTGCTTAACCGTGACTTCGACTTGCGGAAGACTGCTGCGCTGCAGAATTGGCAATATCGAAACGATCTGGATCTAGTCTCGCCCCAAGAAGGCACTTGGGTTCTGTCCATGCAGCGGGCCGCTTGGTGATAACCGTGGGCTCGCCAACGGCATGCGCGTTGGGGGTTTGAATGAACATACACAAGATCTATGCGCCCATTGCCAGGTACTTCCGAACCAAGCGCATGCGCGAGTTCGTCTCCATTTTTCGGGTCGGCGACCGTACCTCGATCATCGATGTCGGGGGCACCGAGTTCAACTGGGAGCTTATCGACAAGCAGCCTCGCGTCCTGCTGGTCAACTTCGACGACGAGGAATGGGAAAAGGATCGACTGAGGAAGATCAAGGGCGATGGACGCCATTTGCAGATCGCCGACAACAGCTTCGATATCGCCTATTCAAATTCCGTGATCGAGCACGTGGGCGGATGGGACGACCAGGTTGCGTTCTCCAAGGAGATCCGGCGTGTCGCCCCCAGCTACTACGTGCAGACTCCGAACGCGCGCTTCTTCATCGAACCGCACCTGCTCGCCCCATTCCTGCATTTCCTGCCGAGGGGCACGCAGCGGCGCCTGGTGCGTTACTTCAGCGTCTGGGGCCTGGTAACCCGGCCAAGTCAGGCAGAGGTCGATGCGTTCATCGATTCCATTCGCCTTCTCACGAAGGAAAATATGCAGCAGCTGTTTCCCGATGCAGTGATCATCGAAGAGAAAGTGCTGGGACTGACCAAGTCTCTGATCGCGATGCGTATCACGATCTGACGGGCAAGTTGCCGGAAAGATAAGGCCCGATTTTCCCGCCTTGCGGCCGGGGCAGGCGATCCACGCTCGCTCTAAAGCCGTCGGGTCTGCAGCTGTCTTGCCAGCCTTTGCACGTGGCCCAGCGCCAGCTTGGGGCGATCACGCCACGCAGGGCGCGGCCCCCGCTGTCTCAGCCACCGATCGATCGGCTTTTCCAGGGCGATATAGAAGCCGTAGCCTATGCCCAGGCTGATCAGGATGAAGAATATGCGAACCGGCGCGTCTGCGGCCATCGGCAGGTGAACGGCGCCGAGCATCTTGCCGATCGCAGAGAGCACCAACCAGTGGCTCAGGTAGATGCTGAACGACGCGTCTCCCAGTTGCCAGACCGCTCGATTGACGGCGTTATCGGCCACGAATATCCGCCGCCACACTGTGATGACCGCGAACAGGATCGATGCAACCGTGATGCGGTAGACGAGCCAATCGCCTCGGTCATCTCCAATCCATACAGCTGCGCCAGCTATAGCGGCATAGCCAAGGAGACTTGCGCTGCGGGCCCGCCATTCCAGGTTCTCGCTACATTTGAGCAGCCAGCCGAGACCGAAGGCAAACATGTACGGGCTGAAAATGTTGAAGGCCCAGATTGACGGCAGGGGACCGGTGCCCAGGGTGCAACCGAGAAAGCCCATGGCGCCCAGCACGAATGCGACGGCCAGCGGTCGGTGCCCTTTGAGCCCCCAGAGCAGCATCATGATTGATACGGTGACGTAGAAGAGCATCTCGTGCTCCAGGGTCCAGCCGACCGGGAGCATCGGGAACCTATCCTGCGGAAGTATGAGATACGATTTGACGAGAAGTGACATATTCAGATCGGAACCCGCGAGACGCCACGCGGGATTGATGAAATAAGCGACGACCACAAGACTGGTGAAGATCCAGTACATCGGGTAGAGGCGGAGGATGCGCGACAGCAAGAAGCGCGGACCATTATCGATCGATGGCGCTCTCATGCAGATTATGTAGCCGGACAGCACGAAAAACAGCTCAACACCCATGCCGGACAGGGGATAATACCAAGTCAAACTGCCGATCCGAAAATCCGAGAAATGCTTGGTTATGAGATCGGAGTGGCAGACCACGACCTCGGAGGCCGCCAGGGCCCGGAGCCATTGGAGCTCGTATCGTTTTTCTGGGCGCACCGTAATCATCCCCGTATTGGGTCCCATAATGCGATTAGGCGATATGACATTGCTATATACCTGAGGGAGTACGCTGAATGGGGTGCGCTAAAGTGACTTAAAGGGATGGCGTATATTTACCGTGCCAGTTTCTGAGCGTAGCGGCCATGGCTTCGCCGCGCCTGCCGGGGCGGCTCCGGCATGCCAGCGAGCGCCGGTCTGTTTCGGGTCGTTCGACCCCGCTTAAATCGCATATTCCCTTGCTCCTTCTCGGCCTGGCAGGCCTCGGTGTTCATTCAGGCACCCCGATAGAGCGCCACGAGCTGCGCGGCGATCTTGGTCCAGTCGCCGACAGAAAGGGCCATGTGATAGGCAGCCCCCGACATGTCCGACCACTGCTCTGCGCTGCAGCATTCGGCCTGGTGAAAGGCATACGCCACGGCCTCCGGGCTGAGCGCCTCGATGCCGAACCCGGCGCGAAAGTCGGCGAGCTGTTCACGCAATCCGGTTTCCGCGGACAAGATGAGGGGCAGCCCCGCCAACCCGGCCTCGAGCGCGCCGATCGGCACGCCCTCGAAGCGCGACGGCATGACGAAGTAATCCCATGCGGCCAGCGCGCGGGCTTTCTCCGCACCAAACCGGGGGGCATCGATCGTGACGTACTTGGCGACTCCGAACGTTTGCGCCTGCGCCGCAATCTCCTCACGCGCCGGCCCGCTGCCCACCAGTTCGAGCACGCCGCAGCCGCCGGCGTTGCGATACGCCGCAAAGCCCGCAATCAGCAGGTCGAGGCCCTTGTGCTGGATCTCGTAGCGCCCGAGATATCCAAAGGTCGGAAAGCGCGACGACGGCACGGTCCGCCCCGGCCGGATCGGGTGCCCCTCGAAGCGGCTCGAGTAGGCGGCATTCGACACGTGCTCGACGCGCGCGCGCGGCGCGATGCTGCGGATCAGACGGCATTCGA
>Ga0075364_10000678_pt1 | contig 17703 bp, 17 predicted proteins | sample EndMetdeltDD1764_FD_71517 | JGI IMG/M metagenome (GOLD analysis project Ga0075364, IMG submission 71517) | Populus endosphere microbial communities from Tennessee, USA - Endosphere MetaG P. deltoides DD176-4 | ecosystem: Host-associated > Plants > Roots > Endosphere | place: USA: Tennessee...
CTCCGCGGATGGCTGGTCGTCGCCGAGGTCGCGCTCGCCGCCGTGCTGCTCGCCGGTGCGGTGCTGTTCGCCGCGAGCTTTCTCCGTGTCACACGCATCGATCTCGGCCTGGACTACCGCAACGTCCTCACGCTGCGCCTGCGTCCGCTGGTCCGCCCGACGGACGTCAATCCCGGCCAGGCGCCGCTGCTGCGCGTGCTCGATCGCGTCCGGGCGATTCCCGGCGTGGAAGTGGCCGCGCTGGGCGGCAACGGCCTGCCCCTGCGCGGCGATCTTCGGACGGAGGATTTTTCGATTCCCGGCGGCGTTGCCGACGGCGACATCGCCCTGAACCAGGTCTCGCCGGATTATTTTCGCGCGCTGCGGATCCCCGTGCGGGACGGCCGCGCCTTCTCCGACGCCGACGTGGACACCGGCCAGCGGGTGGTCGTCCTGAACGAGATGGCCGCCCGCCGGTTCTTCGCCGGCCACGCGGTCGGACAGACGATGCACTGGCGCCGCTATGGCGTCCGGACCGTCGTCGGTATCGTCGGCGACATTCGCTACGACGGCCCCGAAGAGCCGGCACGACCGCAGGCGTTCATCCCGATCGTGCAGACCAGCGACTCGGCCGCGACGTTGATCGTGAGAACGGCGCCAGCGGCCGTGAGCGTGCTCCCCGAGATCGGCCGTGTGATCTCCCAGGAGTATCCAGCCGGTGCGGTGGCGCCGCTGAACGTCGAAGGCCAGCCGCTCGAGCACTATTTCAGCGAGCTGGTCGCCGCACGCCGCGTCAACATGCGTCTGCTCGGTTTGTTCGGCCTGCTCGGAACCTTGATTGCGAGTGTCGGGATCTACGGCGTGCTGGCATATCTCGTGGCGCAGCGGACGCGCGAGATCGGCATTCGTGTGGCCCTGGGCGCACAACGAGCCGTGATCGTGCGATCGGTGCTCGCGCTCACGGCGAAGTACGTGGCGGCGGGTCTGGCGGCGGGCACGCTGGCGGCGTGGATGCTCTCGACATTGGTACGTGGACTGTTGTTCTCGATCCAGCCTCACGATCCCGCTGTCTACGTGTTCGTGTGTTGCTCCATCTGCGGCCTTGCCGCTCTTGCGGCCCTCATCCCCGCCCGGCGGGCGGCGAGCGTGGATCCGATCGTGGCGCTGCGCTGCGAGTGACGATCAGCGGAACGGGTTCCTGACGGTCAGACGCCGTTCGATCACCTGTCCGTCCTGAAGATCCTGCGAGTAGAGAATCTCACAGCCGCTCTCGAGGGCAGCGGCCGCGATCAGGCCGTCGTACATGCTGTAGCCGTACTTCGCGGCGATCCGCCGGCCGGCGTCATGGACCTCTTTCGTCAGCGGCAACGGTGACGGGCAGAGGACGCAGATTGCGTCGAGCGCGTCCCCCGTGTCGTCCCACGACAAATGGAGCTTCGTGCGCGAGACGTTCGCGAGCTCGTTCAGCACCTGAACGCTGATCACGCCGCCATCCATCAGCAGGGCTTCGGCTATCGCCGTCCGCGATTCGTCCTGACCGACGACGTAGACGAGCACGTTCGTGTCGAAGAACGCCTTACCGCTCATTGGCGGCGTCGCGGCTGAACGTAAAACCCGGAGGCAGGCGGCGCCGCAAACGGCGGAGCCGGGCAAGTGCCTTCTCTTTCGATACCCCGGCCTAGCTGTTTCCCACTATTGACCGGCCTTCGCGGCGCCGACTAGAGTCCAGCCCCGACCCTCCATGGACGCGACCACACTCGACGCCGCGCCGACCGACACGCCTGCGGCGCGCACGCCGTACCTCCGGTGCCTGCTCGTCGGCCTCGGCGGACTGTTCTTCGGCGTGACGGGGCCGCTCCTCAGCACCTTCATCCCGCCGCTCGTGCAGAGAGCGCTCGGCGATCATCGCGCCGCCATCGGGGGCGTGATGGCGATCGACAACGTCCTGCTCCTGCTGCTCGTGCCCTGGGCGGGCGCGGCCTCGGATCGATCCATCGCCCGCGGCCGCGGACGGATGCGCATCGCCCTCACGGGCCTCGTGCTCTCGTCGGCGGGAATGGCGCTCTTCCCCTCGTCGGCGGGTCTGGGCATCACCGGCGTGATCGTCGCGATGCTCCTGCTCTACACCGGCATCAACATCTTCCGATCGCCGTTCCAGGCGCTCGTCGCCGACCTCGTGCCGTCCCGCTACCGCTCCGTCGCGACGGGATCCGTCACGTTCCAGATGTGCGTCGGCGCGATCGTCTTTCTGATGCTCGGCCGGATGCTCGGCATGCAGCCGGCCTTCCTGATCGCCGCCGGCACCGTGCTCGCCATCGCGGCGGTCTTCGCGTTCGGGCTTGGCGATGCGCGGACGTCGGAGACGCAGGCGGCGGAAGCCACATACGGGGCGCTGTTCAATGCGGTGTGGTCGGCGGTGCGCGGCACGCTGCCCGGGCTGCGCGCGGTCTTTGTTGCCTCGCTGCTCTTGCAGCTGACGTTCCAGACGTTCTCGACGTGGTACGCGCTCCACGGCACCGAACGCTTCGGCGTCCGCCCGGAAGACGTCACCGTCGGGTTCATCGCCTGGGCGATCGGCGGCGTCATCGGCTCGCTGCCCGCGGGCGCCATCGGCGTCCGCATCGGCCGGCGCAACGCGATGCTGCTCGGGTTCGCGCTGATGACCGCCTGTCTCGTCGCCCTCGATCGGGTCGGCAGCGTCGGCTACGCCACGCCGCTGCTGATGCTCGCCTCGGCCAGCTGGACGCTCCCGACGGTGAACGCGTACCCGCTGTTCGTCGAACCGATTCCCGCCGGCAGCCGCGGCATCCTGGCCGCGCTGTTCCTCATGTGCATGGCGCTCGGCGGCGCGGTCGGCGACCCGCTGAACGGCGTGCTGTTCAACCTCGCGGGCGGCTATCGGCCGATGTTCCTGATGATGGCCGGCTACACGGCCCTGGCGTTCGTGGCGGTGCTCCTCATTCCACGCGGCGCCGGCGAGGCCGGGACGGGCCCCGACGCGGCGCCGCGCGGCTGAACGCCTCCGCGCCCGCGATCAGCGCTCGACCGCCCCCATGTCGCACACCAGGCCCGCCCCGGCGTCGCGCGGACGCGGCACGCCCCGCTGATCGGTCCTCGGACAGAAGGCGTTCGACCCCGCGTCGACGGCCGGACTTCCCACGGCCGGCATCATCGTCCGCGTCGGACCGCCGTTGTCGGCGAGCGGCAGCAGCCCGGAGGCCGCGCCGAGAATGTTGCCCGTCGGATCGCCGGCGATGACGCAGGCCGCCGTGTCCTGCACGAGGTTGTAGCCGTTCGAGATCACGGTGCCGTTGCAGTCGTTGCTCACAGGCGACGCATTACCCGCGACGATCGTGTTGCCGAGCTCCGTGTGCGCGGCGCGCGCCATGTCCTGGAGACCGCCGGCGGCAATCGACGCGCTGTTGTTGGCGATCGTGACGTTGATCAACTGCAGCTTGTCGGCGGAGGCGCCCTGGAACACGCCGCCGCCGCGCCCGGACGTCGAGTTGCCGCTGATCGTGACGTTGGTCAGCGACGCCCGGCCGATGTTCTCGAAGCCGCCGCCGTTGTTGCTCGCGCTGGTGCCGGTCGCCTTGTTGCCGCTGATGGTGCTCTCGGCGATCTCGACGACGCCGAAGTTGAAGATGCCCCCGCCGGCGCCCGAGATGCCCGTGGCGACGTTGTTGCGGATCGTCGTGGACTCGACGAACAGCGTACCGGAGGTCTCGTTGAAGATGCCGCCACCGCCGCCGCTGAAACTGTTCTCGACGACCGACAGGATGAGCCGCAGCGTGCCGCGGTTGCGGACCGCGCCGCCGGGCGTCACCGAGTCGACCGCGCCGTCGCCGAGCGTGACGCCGGAGAGCACGAGATTGCCAGCGGAGAGGACGTCGAGCACGCGATCGACCCGCGTATTGCGGATCGCGGTCAGCGACGATCCCGCGCCGACGATGGTCAGCGCCTTGTTGATGTCGAGATCGCCCTTCAGGTTTGCGTCTTCACCGGCCGGGCCGGACAGGACGATCGTCCCCGGCGGCACGACGATGGTGTCGCCCGGGGCGGCGGCGTTGATCAGCGTCCGGAGCTGGCCCGGCGCGCCGGTGTCGCCGAGACTGGTCACGACGAGGACGCTCGCCTCAGTCGGGCGTGCCGTACCCAGCACCAGGGCAACCGTCGTAGCAATCGAAGCGAGCACGCAGCGGCGTGCAGCGGTCATGAAGCCTCCTCGGGGCGCGCACTCTGCAGGGTCCGCGTAGTGTAGCAAGGTTGCCGTCTGGCAATTCCGACAGGCGCCCGTCCCCGGCGGCGGCAGTAGAATGAGCCTCCTGGGAGGGGCGCATGAGAAGAGCGGCCTTCACTCCGCGACGGACGACGGACGATCAGCGGCCATCGATCCGCGCCGTCCCGTTCTTCGAGGGACCGCCGGTGCTGCGGATGACCGCGCGGGAGCGCGAGCACCTCGCCACCATCGCGACAGTCATGCGCGTGCCCGCCGGCACGATCCTCTGTCACGCCGGCCACGAGGCCATGGCCGTCTTCAGCGTCACGAGCGGCACGCTCGCGTCGTTCCGCGAGCGGCGCGACGGCACCCGCAAGATCTTCGCGTTCCTGTTCGCCGAAGATCTCTTCGGCCTGGCCCGCCGCGGGCGCTACGTCAACACCGTGAAGGCGATCACCCCGTCGGTCGTCTTCCGGATCCCGAGCGACGCGCTCATGGGGCTCCTCACCCGCGACGCGTCGTTGCAGTTCCGCTTCCTCTGCAAGGCGACGCAGGTGTTGCGCGACGCGCAGCGCCAGGCCCTGATGACGACGGTCCGCGATCCCGTCGAGCGCGTGGCGCTCTTCCTCGCGATGCTCGAGGAGGCGCAGGGAGAGAAGCGCAACGACCGCGACCCGATCTACATCCCGATGACGCGCCAGGACGTGGCCGACTATCTCAACCTGACGACCGGGTCGATCAAGGCCGCCGTCGACGCGCTGGAATCGCAGGGGCTGGTCAAGCGGATGCCGCCCGACGGCATTGCCATCACCGATCGCGCCCACTTCGACGCGCTGGTCGAAGGCCATCCGCACGAGTAAGCGCGTACGATGCCGGGTCTGAAGACCCGGCCTACGTTGACGCGCGGCTACGTCTGACAGACGTAGGCCGGACCTTCAGGTCCGGCAGGTGCGCACTTATGGCAGCTCGCGGACCCAGATGTTGCGGAAGCTGATCGCCGGGCTCGGATCGCCGTGCGACTGGAGCTTGATCGGCGCGGTGTCGTACTTCTTGTACACCGGCTGCCCGATATAGAGCGTCTCGCCTCTCAGCTCGAAGTTGTTCTGCACCAGCACGCCGTTGTGGAACACGGTGACCCGCGCGGGCGATTTCACCGTGCCGTCGGCGTTGAACACCGGCGCCGTCCAGACGACGTCGTAGCTCTGCCACTCGCCCGGCTTGCGCGTCGCGTTGGCGAGGGGAATCGCCTGCTTGTAGATGCTCGCGGCCTGGCCGTTCGCGTACGTCTTGTTGTTGTAGGAATCGAGAATCTGCAGCTCGTAGCCGGCGTCGCCGCCGCCGGTCGAGGCGAGGAACAGCCCGCTGTTGCCGCGCTGCTGGTCCTGTCCCGTGATCGCCGCCGGAATGCGCCACTCGAGATGGATCTGATAGTTGCGGAAGCTGCGCTTCGTCTCGATGTTGCCCGTCTTCTTGTCGACCGTCAGCACGCCGTCGGCCACGATCCACTTCGCCGGCCCCTTGTCGCGCGTGGAGACCCACTGATCGAGGTTGGTGCCGTCGAACAGCACGATCGCGTCGGACGGCGGCGCCGCGTCGGCGGCGCCCGGGGTGACGACGGGCGGCACGGGCTCCCACACTTCGGTGAGCTTGGGATCGCCGCCGCGAGGCGCCTGCGACGCCGGCGCGGGGGCCTGACCGGCAGGCGGCTGCCGAGCCTCGACGGGCGTGCCCGCCACGGAGTGCGAGACGAGAACGACGAGCGCGAGGACGACCTGCTTCATGCGCGCATTTTACTGCGTCACGCGCCCTGCGTGCCGACGTACAGCGCGTAGATCGACTGGCTCGCCGCCATGAACAGCCGGTTGCGCTTCGCGCCGCCGAACGCGACGTTGCCGCAGACTTCGGGGAGACGGATGCGGCCGAGCAGCTTGCCGGCCGGATTCCAGACCGTCACGCCGCTGTAGCCGAGCACGCGCCCCGCGTTGCTCGCGCACCAGACGTTGCCGTCCACGTCGCACCGCAGCCCGTCGGGGCCGCACTTCACGCCGTCCACCGTGCAGTTGGTGAACAGCCGCCGGTTCGACACGCGGTTGTCGGTGCCCACGTCGAAGACGTACACCTCGCCCTGGCCGCCCGCGCCCGTGTCGCCCGGCCCCTTGCCGGTGCTCGACACGTACAACCGCCGGAAGTCGGGCGAGAACGCCAGCCCGTTGGGATCCGGCACCTGCTCTTCGGTGATCACCATGTCGACGCGCCCCGAGGGATCGACGCGGTAACAATTGGTCGGCAGCTCGCGCTGCGGCGCGCGCGTCGCGCCCCCTTCGTAGAGCTGGTGGCCGTACGGCGGATCGGTGAACCAGATCGCGCCGTCCTTGTGCACGACCGCGTCGTTCGGCGAGTTGAGACGCTTGCCCTGGTAGCTCTCGGCAATCACCGTCACCGACCCGTCGTGCTCGTAGCGGACGACTCGGCGCGACGCGTGCTCGCACGCGATCTGCCGTCCCTGCGGATCGAACGTGTTGCCGTTGCTGAAGTTCGACGGGCTCCGGAACACCGACACGTGCCCGTCGTCGTCCAGCCAGCGGTATTGACGGTTGTTCGGGATGTCACTCCACACGAGATACCGGCCCTGTCCATTCCAGGCGGGTCCTTCCACCCAGAGCGCCCCGGTCCACAGCCGGCGGATCGGCGTGTTGCCCTGCATGAGTCCGTTGAACGCCGGATCGATCGCGAGCACGTCGGGATCGGCGAAGTAGGTCGTCGGCGGCGCGTCGGGGCCGAAGTCACGCGGCGGATTCGAAACGACGGTCGGCGCCTGACTCGACGGAACGACGGTCTGGCCGGTCAGGACGGCATGGGCGCACGCGGCGCCGCCGAGGGTCGCGAGGAGCTGGCGTCGGGAAATCGTGTCTGACATGCGCGGCATTCTGCCACGCGCCGATAAGAGAGAGGAAATCGGTCCCGTTCACGGCCCGGACGCTATTCCGGGCGTCCAGCGGTTGTCCGACAAAGTCCTACAAAGTTCCGAAAACTAGAACCTCATTGAACTTTTTAGACATGCCTGCTACCCTGTTACGGGAAAGTCTCTCGAATGGCGAGTAGGAACGCGCGGGCAGTCACGGAGCACCTCGGGCTCACGGCATCAGCCTTCGAGAATCCCGAGGTGTCGGCCATGACGGAGATCTGCGAAATCCTGCGCAGACTGCCGGACGACGACGCGCGCCTGCGCGTGATGCGCTGGAGCTTCGGCCGTTTCAACCCGGAGTTCAAGCGTCCGGTCGGCGACGCGGCCGCGGCGGTGTCCGTGGCTCCGTCCGTTCCTGCGCCCGCGCCCGCAGCTGCACCCGTTCCTGTCCCCGTGCTCGCGTTCGCGCCTGCTCCCGCGCCTGTCCCCGCACCGGTGCAGGCGCCGGATCCGCTGGCCGCCGCCGACCTCAGAAGCGAGATCGCCGCGATCGCGCCCGAGATGGTGGCCGCGCCGCCGGCGCCGCGCCGCCGCGAGGTCCGGGACCTCCGCGACATCAATGACTTCGGCAGCCAGCTGTCGGAGCTCAACGATCTCTTCCCGGCCGACCGGCGGGACTCCGACCGGACGAATTCCGACGGCTTCTAGCCGCCGCCGCGGCCCGCACGCTGTTCCAGCATGCGCTGCAGCGTACCGTTGGCCCGTCCGCGCGCGATCGCGGCACGCAGCCGTTCGGCGAGCGCCTGCTGCAGCACCGCCTCGTCTTCCTTGTTGACCGTCTGCACGGCGAGGATCAGGCTGCCCATCTCGTCGAACGACTGCTCGCCCCACTGGACGCGGCGTGCCGGCGTGCTCGGGTTGTGCGGGTTGTCGTCGGAATTGTCGTAGACGATGCGCGCGTCGATGCGGGTGCCTTTCGGCAGCAGCACCGGCGTCTTGTAGGTGTAGCGGTCCTGCCACGCGAAGTCCCAGTCGGGAATCCACAGCAGCGGCTCCGTCTTGCCGTCGGGCGTCGTCGCGGACGCCTTCATCTCCTTCGCGATGTAGTGTGCGTGTCCCGCGATCGAGAACGCCCGGATGTCGACCGGCAGCGTGAGTGAATCCTCGATCGCGAAGTCCTTCTGACCGGCGGGGATGTCGATGCCGGCGCCGAAGCCGAAGAGGGCGGGAAGCTGCAGGCTCCACAACCGCCGCTCCGGCGCGCGATCGGCGAAGTAGATGCCGATCGTCGACTGCTCCGTCTCGATCTTGCCGGTCGGATGGAAGTGCATCTGCAGGATGACGTCCGAGCCTTTCGGCAGCGAAAGCGCAACGCCGGGCGGCAGGAACTGCGGGGTCGCGCCGACCGCCCAGCCGCCGAGCGGACCGGTCCCGCCGGTGAGGCCGCCGATGCCCACGCCGCCCATGCCGCCGAAGCCCGGCTTTCCGTCGCGGCCGTCGCGCCTCGCCGCGCCGCCGGTCGCGTCGTACGCGAACAGCACGTGATGCACGACCTTGCGCGCGCTCGGCCGGAACTCGATCGCCCGCACCCACTTGTCTTCGGCGACACGCGTCGGGATGACGAAGTTGCGGTAGACGTCGGGGCCCGCCGCCGGGATCTCGAAGCCGGCCGGCATCTTCAGCACGAGGTCCGGCGTGCCGAGCTGCCAGCCGTCGGCGAACGCGGGGAGCGCGGGCATCTTCGTGCGATCGCCTTCCGGCATCCCGCCCTTCACCCACTGCGCGATCGTGTCGATCTCCTCGTCGGTCAGACGCCGCTCGTCGGCGAACTCGCCGTAGCCGTGGCGGGCGTGCCACGGCGGCATGTAGCGCGCCGCCGTCACCTTCGCGATCTGCCGTCCCTTCTTCCGCACATCGTCATAGCTGAGGAGCGCGAACGGCGCGGCTTCGCCGGGACGATGGCACATCGCGCACTTGGCGTAGACGATCGGCGCGACGTTGCCGGCAAAGGTGGGTCCCCCTCCGGCGCCTGCGGCGCCGGCCGCGACGATGGGAATGAACAGCAGGATGAATCCGTAACGCCTCATCGTGGTTTTCTCCGCATGTCGGGCGGGACGATCGTACATCCGACGGCCTCGGTATCCTTGACCGCGATGGCCTTGCCGGCGAGGACCGCGTCGAGCGCGTCGACGAGGTCGTGCGCGGTGACGTTCCGGCGCGCGCGGCCGATCGCGACGTACTTGTTGTCGATGCGCCCGCGGTAGCGCACGGCGCCGGCACGATCGACCACGGCCACTTCCGGCGTCACGGTCGCACCCACGCGCGCCGCCAGACTGCCGTCGGCGTCGATGGCGGCGGCCATCGGGCCATAGCGGTACTCGGCCAGGTGGTCACGCGCGGCGGCCGCGCGCAGACCGGGATCCTCGTAGACCAGCAGGCATCCGACGCCGCGCGACGCATAGGCCGCGCACACCCGCTGGATCTCCGGCGCATAGCCGTTGGACACGGGACAATCGGTGGCGGTGAAGATCAGGACGTTCGCGGCGCCGGACGGCTCCAGCGGGCGGAGGCGCTCGCCGCGCACACCCGTGATCTCGAGCGACGCCGCCAGGAAAGCCGCGAGGATCATCGCCGGTATAACGTCAGGCACGCGGAAACGTGACACTCATGATACAAGAAGGGGTCTGTCACAGCCGATGACGTATCTGACCGCCGACGAGGCCGCCTCGCTGGACTCGCTCGTCGTCCGCCTCGAATCGGCGACCGGCGTCCAGGTCGTCCCCGCCATCGTGGGCAAAGCCGACACCTATCCTGAAGTGCCGTGGACGGCGTTCGGTCTCGGCGCCGCGTTCAGCTCGCTCGCCCTCGTCGTGTCGGATCGCCTGCGTCCCGAATGGGCGACGGGGTCGACGGCGGCGGCGCACGCGCTCGTGGTGCTCGGGATCGGCGCCGTGTGCGCGCTGCTCGCGGCGTTCGTGCCGGCCGTCGCGCGGCTGCTGCTGTACCGGCGGCGAGCCGAGGTCGAGGTCCGTCAGTACGCGGAATCGCTGTTCCTGCGCCGCACGCTGTCGGCCACGCGCGCGCGCACGGGACTGCTCGTGCTCGTGAGCCTGTTCGAGCGGCGGATTGAAATCGTCGCCGACTCCGGCTTTGCGGAGCGCGTCACGGCGTCCGAATGGCAGGACGTCATCGCGCGCATGACGCCGCACCTGCGCGACCGGCATCCATTCGACGCGCTGCGCACGGCGCTGGGTGCCGTCGAATCGCTCCTCGTGGCGAAGGGCTTCCGCGGCCAGGCGGGCGCCAACGAGCTGCCCAACGCCGCCGTCGAGGAGCGCGGCGCATGAGCCGCGCGATCCGTCCCGCCGCCGGCGCCGCGATCGCCGCACTCCTGCTCTGCGTCGCCCTCTCCGCGGCCGACATCACCGTTCCGTACCTCAGCGGACGCGTCGTCGACGACGCGAACGTCCTCAGCCAGGACGCGCGCGATCGCATTACCGCGATGTCGAAGGCGCACGAGACGGCGACGTCGAACCAGGTGGTCGTGCTGACGGTGCCGACGATCGGCGGCGTCAGCGTCGAGGAATACGCCGTCAAGGTGTTCGAGGCGTGGAAGCTCGGGGAGAAGGGCAAGGACAACGGCATCCTCGTCGTGGTCGTGCCGCAGGACCGCAAGATGCGGATCGAAGTCGGCTACGGCCTCGAAGGAACGCTGCCCGACGGCGCGGCCGGCGAGATCATCCGCACGTGGATGACGCCGGCGTTCAAGGCGGGCAACTACGACAAGGGGATCGAAGACGGCGTGGCCGCGATCGTCGCGCGCCTCGAGGGCCGTGGCGGCCCGATCGATCGCGTGCCGGCGGCGGCTCCCGCCTCGTCCGGCGGCACCAATTTCGACCCGATACCGATGCCGGCGGCGCTGTTCGTCGGCCTCTTCATCTTCGGCATCCTCGGCCTCTTCACCGTGATCGGCGTGATGACGCCCGGCATCGGCTGGTTCCTCTACGTCTTCCTGATCCCCTTCTGGGGCATCTTCCCGATGATGGTGCTGGGGCCGCGGCGGACGGTGTACCTCCTGGGCACGTACCTGATTCTCTTCCCCATCGCCAAGCTGCGCATCCGCAAGCAGGAGTGGTACACGAAAGCCGCGCGCGAGCTGAAGACGGCGGGCACGACGTCGATCGGCGGGTTCACGGTGACGAGCGGCGGTTCCGGCGGCAGCTGGTCTTCCTCGTCTTCGGGGAGCAGCTGGTCTTCCTCATCGTCTTCGAGCAGCTTCTCCGGCGGAGGAGGCAGTTCCGGCGGAGGGGGAGCCTCGGGAAGTTGGTAGAAGGCTTGCCGCGCCTGAGAAATGGATCCTCGGATCCCGGATCCCGGATCCCTAATCCCTGATCGTCGATCCCTCATCGTGGATCCGCGATCCCGATCGTTGATCCGCCATCCCGATCCTTGATCCGCGATCCCGATCCTTGATCCCCGATCAGCGGTCCTCGATCGAGGATCAGGATCATCGATCAGGGATTGGGATCGAGGATCCACGATGAAGGATCGACGATCAGGGATCAGGGATGCGGGATCCGGGATCCTCGGATCCCGGATCCAAGCTCTTTCCGCGCCTGCAGTTCGATCCGCCTGGCTTCATCGGTTTCGAAGCCGTCGTGCCCGCTGCGGTGGCCGATGGCGGTGAAGAGGCGGCGCATGGCGTTGTCGTCGCGGACGTCGGGCCGGTCGGCGATTTCGACGGCGTGCTGCAGCTCGTGCGCGATGAGCGGGAGCACGTCGAAGGGCGACAGGGTGCTGCGGAGTCCGATGCGAAGGAAGCGCGCGCCGGCCGTGGCGACCACCAGCTTGGTGCGGGCGAGCGGAATGTGCGGCGACGCGGTGATCTCCACATAGACGATCACGTCGCTCGCCTCGAGGCGTTCGATCAGCTCGCGCACCGTCGCCGATCGCGCGGCGGCGTCGCCGAGCAGGGCGCGCGCGTTGTCGGCGGCGCGGACGTGCGATGCGGGAGAAACCGCTGGCCGATCGCCAGAGGGCCCAGTCAGAAGCGCCACGACGATCGGCCAGACGGCGTGCATCGGTTCGTCCGATGCGATAGACGGAGCGGACGCGCGCGGCGGCGGCGGAATGTGACGGGACGGAACGCCGCATGACGAGTCGCAGTGAATAGGTGACGGGCACGCCGCGCCGGCCCCGCGCTTCGGCCCGGACCGTCCTGTCCCGGTCCATGTCCGGATGGTCCCCTTTTGCTGGCGCGCGCCGCGCACCCGAGGGATCCTCGCCTCACCTATGCAAACCATCCTGATCCTCGCGCTGCTCGCGCAGCAGCAGGCCTGGCCCCCGAAGAACCTGCGCTACTTCCCGCAGGACGTCACGCGCGAGGCGCTCATCCAGCGCATGCGCGAGTTCTCGTTCGCCCTCAACGTCCGCTGTCAGTACTGCCATGCCGGCGGCGACGGCACCTCCCTGGACGGCGTCGACTTCGCGTCCGACGACAAGCCGGCCAAGCGGAAGGCGCGGGCGATGCTGAAGATGACCGACGCCATCAACACGTCGCTGCTCGCCGACATCCCGTCGCGGGCGGACCCGCGCGTCGAGGTGACCTGCGTGACCTGCCATCACGGTCTCGCGCTGCCGAAGTCGCTCCAGACGACGCTGTTCGAGATCGTGCAGAAGGACGGCCCGGCGGCCGCCGCCGCGCGCTACAAGGAGCTGCGGGCCGACAACACCGCCGGCCGGTACAACTTCGGCCAGTGGGAAACGATGGAGCTTGCGCGGCGGCTGGCGGAAGCGAAGAATACGTCCGCGGCCATCGCCATTCTCGAGCTGACCGGCGAGTTCTACCCGAAGTCGGCCGACGTCGACGTCCAGCTGGGCGAGCTGCATCTCGGGCGCGGCGACAAGGACCAGGCGCTCGCCTCCTTCCGCCGCGCCATCGAGAAGGCGCCGGACCACCCGCGCGCGAAGGCGCGGATCGCGGAACTGGAGAAGAAATGAGATGACACGGCTGCGGGCGTGGCTGGCGGTCTGGTCCGGCTGGACCGCGCTCGCGCTGTTTTTCGCCGTCAGTACGTCGCTCACCTACCGATCGACGGGCCGTCCGGCGAACTGGCGGCTCACCATCACCCGCGCGCTCGCGGAATGGTGGATGTGGGCGCTGCTGACGCCGGCAATCGTCTGGCTGGCGCGCCGGTTTCCCCTCCACGGCTCGCGGGCCGTCCGCCACGCCGGCGTCCACGTCGCCGCCGGGACGGCGATCGCCATCGCCAAGCTGCTGATCGACCGCGCCGTGTTCGCGATGCTGACCGGCTTCTGGACCTACATGCTGGTCAGCACGCTCGCGCTCGACTTCGCCATCTACGGCGGCATCGTCGCGGCCGCGCACGGCGTCGAGTACTACCGGCGCAGCCGCGAACGCGATCAGCTCGAGGCGCGCCTGGCCGAGACGCGCCTGCAGCTGCTCGGCATGCAGCTCCAGCCCCACTTCCTGTTCAATACCCTGAACACGATCGCCGAAATGGTGCACGAAGATCCCGACAAGGCGGACGCGATGATCGGCGGACTCAGCGATCTGCTGCGCCGGACCCTGGAGCTGGGCCCGTCGCAGGAGATCACGCTGGAGGAAGAGCTCGCGCTGGTCGAGCGCTACCTGGACATCCAGCGCGCGCGCTTCGGCGATCGGCTGCGCGTCCGCGTCGAGGCGGATGCGCACGCGCGCGCGGCGCGAGTCCCGGCGCTGCTGCTGCAGCCGCTGGTCGAGAACGCCATCCGCCACGGCCTCGCGCTCCGCCGCGACGCCGGCCGGATCGAGATCGACGCCAGCGCCCGCGACGGCGCGGTCCGGATTGCCATCGTCGACGACGGTCCGGCGGAGGACGCGGGCCCGGAGCGCACGGGCCTCGGCAACACGCGCGCGAGACTGACCGCGATGTACGGCGCCGAGGCGTCGCTGGCGCTGACGCACGATCGCGGGCGCGGCACGCGCGTCGAGGTCAGGATCCCGAGACGGGCATGACGCTGCGCACGCTGATCGTGGACGACGAGGCACCGGCCAGACGGCGCATCCGCCGGCTGCTCGGCGCCGAGCCCGACGTCGAGATCGCCGGCGAATGCGGCGACGGCGAGGCGGCGCTGGCGCTGATCGCGCGCGAACGGCCGGACCTGGTGTTCCTCGACGTTCAGATGCCGGAACGCGACGGCTTCGCCGTGCTCAAGGCCCTGCCGCCCGAGCCGCTGCCGGCGATTCTGTTCGTGACGGCGCACGACCGGTATGCGTTGCGCGCCTTCGACGTGCACGCCGTGGACTACCTGCTGAAGCCGTTCACCGCCGATCGATTCCGCACGGCCGTCGGCCGCGCGCGCGAGCGTCTCGTCCTGCGGACGGCGGGCAGCGGCCTGGCCAGCCTCGCCGCCAGCCTCCGCGCGCAGCCCACCTACGTCACGCGGCTGCCCGTGCGGACCGGCAGCGCGACCGTGTTCGTGGACCTGGCGGCGGTGGACTGGATGGATGCGGCCGACAACTACGTCCGCCTGCACGTCCGCGGCCGCGAGTACCTCGTCCGCGACACGCTCGCCTCGCTCGAAGCGCAGCTCGATCCCGCGCGCTTCGCCCGCGTCCACCGATCCGCCATCGTCCAGCTCGATCGCGTCGAAGAGATTCGCACCGAAGCGCACGGCGACGCGGAACTGCGGCTCCGCGGCGGCACCCGCATCGCCGTCAGTCGAACGTTCAGAGGCCAGGTACAGGAAGCGCTGCGGCGGTACGGATCCTCGGATCCCGGATCCCGAATCCCTGATCCCTGATCGTTGATCCCCGATCGTTGATCCGGGATCCGGATCCCTGATCCGGGATCCCGATCCCTGATCAGGGATCCGGATCGTGGATCGTCGATCGGGGATCAACGATCAGGGATCAGGGATCCGGGATCCGGGATCCGAGGATCCGTACCCAGGCCTATCGAATCCGGTACAACCGTGACTGCGTGCGGATGAAGAGTCCGTCCCGCGTGATGGCGGGGCTGGCGAACGCCATCTCGCCCAGGCTGTTCTTCGCGACTTCGTCGTAGGCGTCGCCGGGATTGACGACGAAGGTGTCTCCTTCCTCGCTGAGGAAGAAGACCTTGCCGCCGTAGGTCCAGGGCGACGCGGAGAACGTGTTGCCGGCGCCGCCGACGCGCGCCTTGTAGATCTCGCGGCCGGTCTTCGCGTCGAACACCTGCAGCACGCCGTTGTCGTTGACGGCGTAGACGCGCCCGCCGTAAGCGAGGGGCGAGGACGTGTAGGCGGCGGCGCGCGGCTGAAACCACGCCACGAAGGCGTTCGACGTCTCGCCCGGCTTCAGCGAGATGTCGCCGGCCGCACCCGGCTTGACGGCGAACAGCGGGCGGTTCGATTCTCCCTGCGAGCCGGTGCCGATGAAGAGCAGGCCGTCACCTTCGGTCGGCGTCGGGTTGGCCTGCGTCGCCCCCTTCAAGCGCCACAGTTCCTTTCCGTCGGTGTCGTAGCCGATCGCCACGCCGGTGCCGATGGCGACGATCTCGGTGCGCGCCGGCGTCACCCAGACGTACGGGGTCGACCAGCCGGACTTCATGATTCCCTGCGCGCTCCGTGGCGTCCGCCACAGCAGCGCGCCGGTCTTCGCGTCGAGAGCGAAGATCGACGAGCTTTCCTGATTGTCGTCAATCACGTACACGCGGCCGTCGTGGACGACCGGCGAGGCGGCGGTGCCGAAGTCGAGATAGCGCGCGTGCGGTTCGATCCGGTGGGTCCACAACAGCGTCCCATCCATCGCGTAGCAGAAGAGGCCGATGTTGCCGAAGAGCGCGTAGACGCGCTCGCCGTCGGTGGCGGGCGTTTCCGACGCGTAGGTGTTCTTGCGATGGCGCCCGCCGACGGGCGGGCCGTGGTGCGCCCGCTGCTGCCACTGCACCTTGCCGGTGGCGGCGTCGAAGCTGTAGACCACGAAGTCCACGTCGCCCGACTCCTGCGGCGACTCGAGATCGCGCAGCCGCAGCTTCTCCATGATCTGGTCGTCGTTCAGCCCCTGCTTCTGCAGTTCCGCGACGTAGTCGTTGCCGTAGATGCCGGGCGACGCCTGCTTGAACTCCTTCGAGCTGATCGCGGTGGTGACGAAGACCTGGCTCCCCCAGACGATCGGCGACGACCAGCCGCGGCCGGGCACGTCGGCCTTCCAGGCCACGTTGATCGTGGTGGACCACTTCGTCGGCAGCGTGTCGACGGCCGAGACGGCGCGCCCCTGGTGGCCGCGGAACTGCGGCCAGGTCGTGTCGACGGGCGCAGCCGGACCCGGGACGAGCGTGGTGACGGCGAGCAGGAGCACGAGCGCGGTACGCACGGGTCAATACTATCCGACGGGCTTCGCCCTCGGACTCCCCCGCGCCGTCGCTGGCTCAGCGCTTCGCCGCCCCGCTCGGCTCCGCCGGGGCCTGCGGACTTGCAGCCCTGACATAGATCGTCTATGCTACTGACATAGACACTCTATGTCAGAGCCCATCCCGCCCGGCACGCTCGACCTGATGATCCTCAAGGTGCTCGCCCGCGGCGGCGACCAGCACGGCTTCGAGATCGCCGCCGCCATCGGCCAGCTGTCGGAGGAGGTCTTCTACGTCGAGGAGGGCTCGCTGTACCCGGCGCTGCAGCGGATGCTCGTCAAGGGGTGGGTCGCCGTCGAGTGGGGCGTCACCGCGGAGAACCGCCGCGCCCGCTACTACCGCCTGACCGCCGGCGGCCGCAAGCGCCTCAACGCGGAGCTGGCCCGATTCGATCGGGTGTCGCGGGCGCTCAACCGCGTCCTGGAGGCGACCTAGGTGCGGCTGCGCGATCTCGGCCGCTGGCTGCGGATGGCGCCCCGCCGCGCGCAGGCGCACGACGACCTCGACGCCGAGATCCGCCTGCACCTCGACTTGATCGAGCGCCAGCTCCGCGATCGCGGCCTGAGCCCCGATGCCGCGCGCGCCGAGGCGCGCCGCCGCTTCGGCAATCCGGCGCTCGTCGAGGAAGACGCCCGCGACGCGCTGGGCCTGCGCTGGTTCGACGACCTGCGCCAGGACGCGCGCTTCGCCGTCCGCGCGCTCGCGAAGGATCGGCGGTTCGCCGCCAGCGCGCTCCTCACGCTCGCGCTGGGGATCGGCGCGACCAGCGCGATCTTCAGCGCCGTCAGCGGTGTGGTCTTCCGTCCGCTGCCGTTCCCAGGCCCGGATCGTCTCGTGCAGATCTTCGGCACCTCGGCGCTGACCGACTCGGATGCGCTCAACAACTACGCGGCCATCCGCGACCAGGCGGCGTCGTTCACCGCAGCCGCCGGCTACGAAGTCACCGCGCGCTATCTCCGCCGTGGCGACGGCGCGGACCGCGTGATGGCGGTCCAGACCGAACGTCAGTTCTTCGACGTCCTCGGTGCGCGTCCGCTGCGCGGCCGGACGTTCGGCCCCGGCGATCCCGCCGCCGTCGCCGTCGTGAGCGAACGGTTCTGGCGCGACACCCTCGACGCGCGCGAAGATGTCGTCGGCAGCGGCATCAATCTCGACGGCGATCTCGTCACCGTCATCGGCGTGATGCCGGCGGACTTCCGCTTCCC
>Ga0075364_10000679_pt1 | contig 17699 bp, 16 predicted proteins | sample EndMetdeltDD1764_FD_71517 | JGI IMG/M metagenome (GOLD analysis project Ga0075364, IMG submission 71517) | Populus endosphere microbial communities from Tennessee, USA - Endosphere MetaG P. deltoides DD176-4 | ecosystem: Host-associated > Plants > Roots > Endosphere | place: USA: Tennessee...
CATATAACTTACAGGCATATTTAGCATTTTTTATGCAAGAAAAAAAGATTTAGACTGATGAGAATAAAAATAAAAACGTGAACGAATCAGGGAATCAACACATTATGCAAAGTAGTCAACTAGTTTGTTAAATTATAAGGAGAAATTTCTAATGTTACAGGCATACTTAGCGTTTAAAGCCCAAGGACCTCTAGGAAAATTGCAACAAGTTACATATTTCGGTAATAAGGGCGCCATAGAGAATGTCACCATCATGAAAACGGGAACGGGTCTGTTTACGGTACAATTTTGGACGCGCAGAGAGATTAAGATGAATCAGCTACCCGTAGTAAATGTAGATGTGATAGATGACGCCGCGTGGTACGTAGCGCAGGTAGGAAACCCCGTCATCCTTGAAGCGAACTACAACCGGCAGGATTGGCAACGGTCTATTGAGTTCAACATTAAGGCAGGGAGAGTGACGGCAGCAGGCGTCCTACTAGCAGACCCCGACATCATCATGATAGTAGTAGCACAGAACAACAATAGCGGATTGGACGGGCGAGCGAGACAGCTACAAAGCCTAGCAGGCGGTACCGCCCGACTGGGGCCGCCAAAACAGTTCCCGGAATGCGTAGTAACCGAGTGGACACAAGTAGAGTAGTGATTGTGTGACGGGGAGGGTCTCACACGGCGTGGCGAAAACGGGGACTTCGCGCAACCGTTGCTTCTTCGCCTGGAGGTAGCGAAGCACGCACCGGGAGGCGCGAGGCGCCCAAAGAAGACCACGCGAGTTGGGGGGGCGCGGACTTAGCTGCAAGGACCTGTTCCCACCAGGATGTCCAGCGACGCAAGTAAGTTTTGATCTGTAAGGCAGAAAACCCATCGGTGACCATCTGCTTTACTTGCAACCGCGCGTTACGCAACGTTCGTCGGTGAAGATGAGGCGCTGGTAACTCCTTTTTATCCCGGGTTTGCGTCCCGGGATAATCTATTCCTAAATAATGAAATCCTTTCTCAATTCGACCCATCCGTGTCTTCTTGGATGAAAGGTTGAGTTGTCTTTCTTTCAAGATAAGACTGAGGCGTCGACGACTACATTGGTATTGTCGCTTCGTCTGGCACAAAATTAATATATCGTCCTGGTAGCGATAATAACTGACTTCTGTTCCTGTAAAGGCATCATCGAGTGGTTTTAAATACAGGGCGCTAAAGAAGGGCGACAGTGGTCCTCGGATCGGTATACCATGATCTGGGTTTTTATAACCTCTGGGGGTTTCTATCGGGTTTCTGATGATCTGTTCAAAAAACCGATGTACTCTAGGGTCTTGATACGCCTGTTTTAATGTTTGGAGTAGTTTGGTATGGGGTATTGAACGATAGAATGATTTGATATCGGCACGAATAATATACGCGGGCTTCTTTTCGTTCAACTTTGTTAGAATTGCTCGTGTTGCCCTTCTAACGCCGTTGGGTCCCTCTATATGGTAACAATGGGGGTTTATGACGTGCTTAAAGGTTGTTTTTATCTGTTGTAACAACAACCACTGAAAAATACGATCTGGAATCGTTAATTGGTCTATGGTTTCATCTTTGACATGAAGTCGTTTGATGAAGTACGGTACATAGATGCCTGCAAGCAATGATTGACAGCCGGCGAGAAGCCAATCCTCTTTATCTCGCGCTAAAAAATGAATCTCATGGTTCGGGTGCGCTAGCCTGTACCGCTTTACTAGCTTTTTAAAGCGTTCTCGCCCCGCCGTTACTAGCGACTCTAATGCCCAGCGTTGCATTTCTTTTTCTCTCTTCTTGATTTGAACAATATGAGACTATTCTACCATTGTAAATTATCAAATTGAGAAATGAACCAATCTTACAGCATTGCATTTCTAATAAACCATACAGTGGCTACAAGCTATGATGAGTTGAACACAGAAGTTTTTCTTCCGATGTATCGTAACATGGGACTTTTATATCTAGCTTTTCTCTTGTCGTTGTTTCTATGTGTTAGCAACAGGCTTTAGCCAAGGCATAGAAAAATATAATAGTTTATCGACTATAAAATAAATGGAAATGGTTAATAAAATAAGTATCCATAATGTAGCAAACATCAAATCGATTTGCATTTGGGCATTACTACTCAGTAATAAAAAGCCTAATCCTTTATTCGAGCCTACCCATTCACCGATGACAGCACCTAAAGGCGCCATCGCCGTGGCCAATCGTATCCCCGAAGCAAGCTGTGGTAATGCAGCAGGAATACGGATGTGATAAAGCATTCGCCAACGGTTAGCACCCATCAATTGTGCGCTATCCAAATAATGTTGCGATGTTTTTTTTAATCCATCTAAAAAATTATTAGCAATCGGGAAGAATAGCATTAATGTGGTCGTAGCTATTTTTGCAGTGACACCATAACCAAACCAAATAACGAGTAAGGGCGCAATGGCAAATATCGGTAATGCTTGGCTGACCAATAAAAGAGGTAATAGAAGTGAATGAACGGGACGGAATAAACTCATGCTGAGTGCTAAGCTAATGCCAAATAAAATACCAAAGAGTAGGCCAAGCAGGGTTTCTATCAGTGTAGGGAGCAGATTTGTCATAATCAGTGCACGGTGTGTGGTTAAACTACTCAGTACTTGTAAAGGCGTAGGTAATAGATAACTCGGCAGTTGTAAAATAACCACAGTACATTGCCAAATTAACAGTAGGGTGAAAGTGACGAATATACCTCGCAAAAATAAGCGCATTAATAGGTTTCCTTTAAGCGATCTAATAATTTGCTTTGCCATTGTAATAATTTAGGATTATTCAGTGAACGTGGTGGAAGATCGTCTAATAATGCTAAATCTAGATATTCAATTTGTGCGGGCTGGCCTGACATAATGGCAATATGGTGACCTAAACGAAGTGCTTCTAAAGGATCATGTGTGATTAATAATACTGTGCGAAACGTGAGTGATTGTGCGGAGAGCGTTTGTAGTTGGTAGCGGGTAATAGTATCTAATGATGAAAAAGGTTCGTCCATTAAAATAATGGGTTTGTTTTCTAGTAACACTCTTGCTAATGCAACGCGTTGTTGCATGCCGCCAGATAATTGGGCTGGATATTTTTTTAAAGCATGATTGAGTCCGAATTGCTGCAGCAGCGTTTTTGCTTCGGCAATTTCAGTGGAATGTTTTCTGCCGCGTAATCGATAACCGAGTAACACATTTTTTTCAACACTAAGCCAAGGTAACAGGGCATTAGATTGCGGCATATAGGCGATACGCGATTGTAAGCTTTGTTGGTCGCTGGCAGTGATATCTGCGTAGGCAGATGTGTTTAGTTTGGCGATAAGTTGTAGAAGACTTGTTTTTCCAATGCCACTGGGCCCGAGTAAACACGTTGTTTGACCAGCGGGGATGTGAAAATTGAGCTGATCAAATAAAATTTGATTTTGATATTGTAAACAAGCATTACTTATTGTAATGGCGGGTGAGTTTTTCATATACTTTTCCTACGCGAGCATTACCCCGATCAGGTTTAAAAAGGGTATTTCTCAGCGAATCCTTAGTAACGGATAGGCACCCCTAAGTGAAGCAAATACTAACAAGCTTGCGATGAAAATAAAAGAAGAAACAAGGTAATTTTGTATTAATTTTACGCATTTTTTTGCCTTGGACTTGAGTTATTGTAAAAGTTAACGTTTAATCAATTTAATGACTTGGTTTTTTGGGGAGTATTATGTCCAGAGCTTTTCAATCGCTTGTTTTGGCAGGCGTACTAGCTTTATTTTCTACCGTAGCATTTTCTTCTACTATTATAGAAAAACCTATTAATTTTTCAGATTATAAAGGTAAGTGGGTTGTTATCAGCTATTGGGCAACCTGGTGTAGTATTTGCATGGGAGAAATACCTGAGCTAAACGCTTTTTATAAAGCGCATACTAATGATGTGGTTATGTTCGGGTTTAACTATGATGATGACGGCAATTTATCTAAACATATTCAACAGAGTGGCGTTGCTTTTCCTACCTTAAGACATGATCCAAAAGGACATTTTAAACTGGGCAGAATTCGCGGGTTACCCACCATGCTTATAATAGGGCCTGATGGTGGCTTAAAACATGTATTAACGGGTTCACAGAGCAGACAGGATATAGAGAACGCATTGCGTTAATTAAAATAATGGTTCACTGCTTGTGTTATCTTTTATATTAGCGGGTTCTGATTCAGTGCCCGTTTGATTATCCGTGTTGTCGGGTGATGGGAAGTTTGACAGATCTTCCTCGCTGGGTGTTTTTGGTAAATTGTCTTGGCGGAAATATTCTAAAATAGAACCGGGTGTACCTTCTGGAAGTAAATAACCTGTCATTGGATCGATACTAGCAGTAATGATATCAGGTGGTTGAGGCATTGTTCTTTCAGGTTTACCTTGTAGTGCGACGCGCATAAAGTCTATCCACATCGGTAAGGCGGTTTTTGCGCCGTACTCAAGCACAGAAGTCGGTTGATCAAAGCCTATCCAAACCGTAGCAACCAAATCACTATTAAAACCAGAAAACCAAGTATCCACATAATCACTGGTAGTGCCTGTTTTTCCGGCAAGATCACTACGACCTAAGCTTCTTGCTTGATAGCCTGTACCGTAGCGAATAACATCTTTTAGCGCGGATGTCGTTAAAAAAGCAATATCAGCAGGGATAGCTTGTGGTGCATAAGGGTTATCTTTTGCATTGGGTACAGGGGTCTCAATTTTACCCGTCAAACAATCTTCGCACGCTATTTTAGGTTCAGCTTGGTAAATAACGCCACCTTGTTCATTCGTAATATGATCAATCAAATAAGGTGTAATACGATAACCGCCATTCGCAAACACGGCATAAGCACGTGCTAATTCGATAGGTGTCACTTCACCGGTACCTAATGCGAGCGAAAGATTACGCGGTAATTTTTTTGCATTGAATCCAAAGCGTTTTGCATAAGATAAGACATAAGGCACATCAATGGCTTGCAATAAACGGACTGAAACCAGATTAATAGACTTTGCTAAGGCTACACGTAAACGAGTGGGGCCGCTAAAAATGTGGTTATCATTTTGTGGGCGCCAAGGCTCATCGCGTCCAGGTATATCAAATACTAAAGGCGCATCGTTAAATACATTAGCAAGCGTATAACCTTTAGCTAAGGCAGCGGCATAAATAAAAGGTTTAAAGCCAGAGCCGGGTTGTCGTTCAGCTTGAATGACGCGGTTGAACTTACTTAAATTATAATCAAATCCACCTACTAATGCGCTGATGGCACCATTTTGAGGATTTAAAGCAATCAGTGCGCCTTGTACTTTAGGTATTTGCGCAAGTTGCCAGATATTGTTTTGATTCTGCACACGTATGACATCGCCAATATGGACTTTATCTTTTAAAGCTTCAGGAGGGGTAGTGAGTTGTGTGGCGTCCAATTGAGGTATTGTCCAAGCAAGACCCGCCCAAGGAATAAGAATAGCCTGATGATTCGCTAATAAAGCCATGACACCTTCATTTGTTACGAGTGTAACAATGGCAGCTTGTAAGCCATTAACAGAAGGGATTCGGTGCAATGTATTTAATGCAAGCGCCAGCTTCTTAGGATCTAAAGGGCCTATATTTTTTTCAGGTCCTCTATAGCCATGTCGACGATCATAGGCGAATAACGCGTTAGATAAGGCTTTATTCGCGGCTATTTGTTGAGTTGCATTAAGTGTTGTATAAACATTATATCCTTTCGTATAAATATCATCGCCAAAACTTTTATACATCATGTCGCGAACCATTTCAGCGACATACGGTGCTTTTAACATACCACTGGTTTCAGTATCAGGGCGTGTTTGCATGGGTGTTTGAATAGCGGTTTCATAAACCGGTTTTGATATATAACCGAGTTCAAACATACGGGCTAAGACGTGGTCACGTCGTTGTCTTGCAGCAATAGGGTTAACGATAGGATTAATAGCGGAGGGTGCTTTAGGTAGGCCTGCAATCGTTGCCATTTCAGGCAATGTAAGTTGATTAAGCGCTTTATCAAAATAAACTTGTGCAGCGGCAGCAATTCCGTAGGCTCGATTACCTAAGTAAATTTTATTAAGATAAAGTTCTAGGATTTGATCTTTGGTAAATTCACGTTCTATTTTGAGAGACAAAAGAATTTCAGTAAATTTACGTAAAAATGTTTTTTCGCGTGACAAATAAAAGTTACGCGCTACTTGCATGGTGATCGTACTACCACCTTGCACTTTTGTGCCCGTTATTAGTAATTCGCTAGCGGCACGTAATAAACCATAAAAATCTACACCATGATGTTCTAAAAAACGTTGATCTTCCGTGGCTAAAAAAGCTTTAACCATTAATGTTGGTACTTCATTTAATCTGACCAAATTCCGATGTAGTTCCCCGAATTCAGCAATCGGTTGACCCTCGCTGGTATAAATCCGCATAGGAATAGGTAGCTGTACAGATTTTAATTCATCGACATCAGGTAGCTGTTTATCTAGATATAAATAGACCAAGCTGGCCACTACAATAAGCGTAATGAAGAGGCTTATTAGCATCAACAGTAGATTGCGTAAAACAGAAGGGCGTTTTTTCATAATGAGGGGCATTAATTAGCTTATGTCATGATATCGTATCTTTTTATTAATGTCCTAATCGCGTTGAGCGCAAAGAGATATCAGTTTAGATTAACAATCGATAGTCCAATGATTTGATTATGTTTTGGTTGATTGACGAAAATTTATTTGAATGCATAATAAAGGGTAGCGTTTATTTCCATTGCCGAATAATAGATTAAATTATGCGCTTTATCAGGGATAGATTAAAGATAGTTAGGTCAAAAAATGACGTAATAGGGTTAGACATCGGACATTCATCCATTAAATGTGTTGTTTTACGAGGGAATCGCGGTGCAAGTGTTCCTTATGAATTAAAAAATTATAGTATAAAAGCAATTCCATCCAGTGTTACCCAGAATAATGACATTAAATCTCAATCATCATTAGCAACAGTTATTAAAGAGCTATTAGAAAAAGAGGCTATTTATTCCAGATATTGTGTGGTAGCGCTTCCTGACACCTTGGTTAGTAATAAGTGGATTCGTATTGATTGTTCTGCGGCTGAAAGTATTGAAGTTGCCATTAACTTAGCCGTAGAAAAGCATATTCCTTATCCTTTAGATGCTATTTATTTTGATTATCAACTTTTTGATAATCAGCAGGAAGAAGATGTAAGTTATCTTAATGTATTGTTAGTTGCTTGTCGTAAAGAGCATTTAGATGCCCGTTTAAACATTCTTCATCAAGCCAATTTAAGCCCCCTCTTTATGGAAATAAATTCGCATGCGTTAGAGCGCGCGTATGTGCATTTTTATTCTTCATGTATGGCAGAATATTGCGTACTTATTGATGTAGGGACGGCTCAATTAACTATTTTATTTTTAGATCAAAATAAACAAGTACGGAGTTGTAGTGAAAGGATGGTTATTTTTAATAACGAAGCGATATTGCAACAAATACAACGCGTTATTAATGCCATTTTTTTAGCTCATCCTTATTATAAATGGGATAAGTTTTTGTTTATAGGTTCTAATTCGCCACTATTAAAATTTTTAGTAAAAAGAATGCATGGCTTTTTAGGTCTAAATACAGCAACAGTGGCATGGGAAACATCATTGTTCTCTTTGGATAATTTGAGTGTAAAAGAATTTAAAAAACTATTTCCAAGTTTATTTTTAAGTTTTGGTTTAGCTTTGAGAGCGATATAGCTTAGAAAATTCTCTAAGGGATTTGCCATGAAGGGAATTAATTTATTAGTTTGCAAAGGACCGCATTATAAACAGAAAAAATTAAGTTTTTTTCTGTCCGGGTTAGTAGGACTGATTTTTTTATTAGCCGTTCTATTGAATTTCTTTTTAGCCTATAAAATTAAGCAGTTAAACCTTCATAAAAATAGATTGAACGATCAGCTTAGCTTACTTTCTCTTTCCATTGAAAATTTAAAAAAAGAACAACAACAATTTACTCAATTTCGAATGAGTGGAATAAATAATAAAAACATTCAATTTGTGGATAAAAATGCTTTAAAAAAATATTCCATTACACAATTTAAAATGGTTGGTTTTTTTCGCGGAGGTTTTATTGAAAAAAAATGGGCATTGCTAAAATTGCCAAATAAGCATTTTTATAAAGTCGAAGTGAATGATGAGCTCGGGCTAGAGCAGGGGCATGTTATTTTTATCGATGAAAAAAGAATAATTGTTAATGGAATGGATAATAAAAAAATAGAATTAAACATAAATAACTAGGAAGTTTGAGTATGTGCTATTTCTCTCTGCTGAGCAAAATCATCATAGCTTGCTTGGTTCTTTTTGTATCCTGTCGGGTATTAGCCGCTAAGCCCACTCCAGTAGATCAGGGCATGATAGGGGCACATCTATCGTTAAACTTTCAAGATATTAAAGTACGTGCGGCATTACAATTATTAGCAGAATTTGGGGAATTTAACGTAATTATAGATGATAAGGTACAGGGTAATTTAAGCTTGCATTTAAATGATATTCCTTGGGAGCAGGCATTGGATATTATTTTGAAGTCAAAGGATTTAGTTAAGTGTCCTATTAAAAATAGCTGGTTTATAACGCCACAAAGTGAATTTTTACAGCGCGCTAAAGAAAAATTAAAAATAAATAGTGAGCGACAAGCCTTAAGTCCTATGCTGGGCAAATTAATACAAATTCAGTATAGCAAAGCAACACTACTGGCAGATTTACTCAAGGATAAAAATAATAATATTTTATCTCAAATGGGTAGTGTTAATGTGGATAAGCGGGGAAATAGTTTATGGGTTAGAGATTCCAAGGAAAGACTTGCTCAAATAGAAAAAGTTATTAGGCAATTTGATAGGCCCATTAAACAAATAGCGATAGAGGCGCGAATTGTCAATGTAGACAAAATAAAAGCAAGTGAGTTGGGTGCCAAATTTGGATTTAAGATATTGTCTTCATCAGATGTTTCTTCATCGCATTCTAAGCCTTCTTTAAGGAGTTCTATGCCAGACTTAACTATGGATTTGCCTTTTTCAGAAATAAAACATGGAAAAGTGCAACTTAATTTAATGAAAATTGCCAAAAATATCTTTTTAGATTTGGAGTTAACGGCTTTAGAAAATGAAGGGGAGTTAAAAATTATTTCTACACCGCACCTGATGACAGCCGATCAAATGCCTGCTTCTATACAAGCGGGAGAAGACATTCCGTATCAAAAAAAAGAAGGAGGCGATACGGTTATTCAATTTCAACCCGCTGTATTATCCTTAAGCGTAACGCCCCAAGTATTGCCCAATCATCAGTTAATGCTTGATTTAGTGGTCAACCAAGATCAGCCTAGTACGTTCACGGTGTCCGGTACGCCGGCTATTCACAAGCGAGGCATTAAGACCCAAGTTATCATCAACGATGGTGAAACGGTGGTGTTGGGAGGGATATATGAGCATATGCAGAATCAATCGATTGAGCGTATCCCCTTTTTAGGTTCTCTGCCCATAATAGGTCGCTTATTTTCTTATAAAGAAACAAGCGAAAAATGTAATGAACTTTTAATATTCTTAACACCTACTATTTTACCCCTTTAATTATTAGGCTTTATACGGTATTTTCATACTATGAACTGGATTCAATGGCTTCGATTCCCTAAATTAGACAATAATAGGCTGATTCATAGCCTAAAGACGGCGATTGCCTTTTTATTAGGCGTATTTATTGTACGCATCTTTCATTTTCCCCAAGATGGACAATGGGTATTAATTAGTATTTTAGTGGTGATGTGTGCCCAATCTCGAGTGGGTGCCATTATACAAAAATCGTATATGCGCTTTTTAGGTACTGTTTTGGGTGCCTGCATTGCAGCGCTAACGCTTTGGTTGGCTTATCCTTCCGTTATTTGGACTACTTTAATATTATGTCTTACTACAGCTTTATTTAGCTATATTGCAGATAGCCCCAGTTATTTGAGTGAAGCGGGCCCTTTAGGTGCTGTTACCACAGTGGTTATCTTGATTGGCATAAATCCGAGTTATGCCAATGTATTAAGCCGCTTTTTTGAAATTAGCTTGGGGATCGTGATTGCTTTGTTAGTGTCACGTTTTATTTGGCCTTTACATTCCAGAACACAATTACGTTATATTGTGTTAAATACCTTAAAAAACTTGCAGAAAATTTCTCAGCAATTAAAAGGGTTTTATTCTACAGAAGCTGAAAAGAGCTATGAAGCTTATGAAGATAAAGTCATCAGTCGATTTAGTAGCCAAAGTAAATTACTTGATGAAGTCATGCGAGAATCGTTTGGCCGTTCGCCGTTAGCACATGTGTTTAAGGCTATTCTGCGTTCAGAGCGCGAAATTTTACGTTGGATGAGCTTGATGAAAAACGCATTAATGAGTTTTTCTGAAGAAATGCGTGTGACTATTAATCAACAAGCGCGGGTGCAAAAGATTTATGAACGCAGTGATAAATTATTTGAAGCGCTTATTGAACAGCTTAACGATAAAGAAAGTGAATATCCTGTTACTACCTTGGCGAGCATATTAAAATGGAAAAACGAAGTACATAAAGAACTCAGCCCACTTATCAATACGGATTCTGATAAATTAGCGATTGATTTATTTATTTTTGCGGCAGGAAATCTATTAAACCAATTAACAGAAACAAACCATTTAATAAAAAAAATCTAAACTATGAATTATTCACCTCATCGCTTAATACGTGCTTTTTTTCGGCAACCCGTTGATCGAACACCCGTTTGGATTATGCGTCAGGCAGGTCGGTATTTACCTGAATACTGTGCAACGCGTAAAAAAGCAGGAGATTTTTTAACGCTGTGTAAAACGCCTGAACTAGCGTGTGAAGTCACATTACAACCTTTAGAACGATTTGAATTAGATGCGGCTATTCTCTTTTCTGATATTTTAACGATTCCTGACGCAATGGGGTTAGGTCTTTATTTTGTAGAAGGTGAGGGCCCCAAATTCCATAAACCTCTTAAGACATTAGCCGATATTAAAGCATTAAAGATTCCTGACCCGATGCAAGAGTTGCGTTATGTGTGTGATGCTGTTTCATTGTGTAGGCGCGAGATCAATAATAAAGTGCCTTTAATTGGATTTTCGGGTAGTCCTTGGACATTAGCGTGTTATATGTTGGAGGGTGAAGGGAGCAGAGAGTTTAGACAAGCTAAGACATTGCTTTACCAAGAGCCACAAGCACTTCATTCTCTATTAAATACATTAACAAAAGCCATTACGCAGTATCTTAATGCACAGATAGCATCGGGTGTGCAAGCGATTATGATCTTTGATACCTGGGGTGGATTATTAACACCTTCTGCTTATCAAGCTTTTTCATTGGATTATATGACACAAATAGTTGCGGGTCTTACACGTGAACATAATCAAGAGAAAATACCGATCGTATTATTTACTAAAGGTGGTGGGTTTTGCTTAGAGAAAATAGCCGATTCAGCATGTGATGCCATTGGTTTAGATTGGACGATTGATTTAGCACAAGCCAGGCAACGTGTAGGCAGTAAAGTTGCTTTACAAGGTAATATGGATCCTGCTGTACTTTTTGGCAGGGATGAACGAATACGTGAAGAAGTAAGCACGATTCTTAGTACTTATGGAACCGGAACAGGACATGTGTTTAATCTAGGCCATGGTATTTCACAATTTACTTCGCCGGATAAAGTGAAGCTATTGGTTGATGCCGTACATGAATTGAGCCAACCTTTTCATAAAAGCTAGCGTAAGATCGTAGGTTGGGCGTTATTATATTTTGTATTATTTTTCTTACTAAAAAATAATACAAAATAGCCAAGGATACCGGATAAAGCAGAGCCACTTAAAACGCCTAGGCGTACCAAAGATGAAGTTTCACTACCAGAGAAAGCAAGGTTAGCGATAAATAAACTCATGGTAAAACCAATTCCGCAAATTAAAGCGGTTCCATAGATATGTTGCCAGCTTGCTTGATGGGGTAGTTTTGCCCACTTAGCTTTTACCGCTAACCAACTGGCACTAAGAATTCCAAACTGTTTACCAAGAAATAATCCTGCGATAATTCCTAATGGCAAAGGATGCGCTAATGTACTCCAATGCAATCCAGCAAACGATAAGCCTGCATTAGCAAAGGCAAAAATTGGCAAAATAGCATAAGCGATCCAAGGATGTAATTGGTGTTCTAATTTCTTTAATAAAGAGGGCTGTTGCTTGCTGGAGCGTAATGGAATAGTGAGGCCAAATAGTACGCCCGCAATAGTTGCATGTACGCCAGATTTAAGAATGAAAAGCCATAAAGGGAGTGCGAATAGCAGGTAAGGTGCAAATCGATTAATATCAAAATAATTCAATGCGATTAAAACAATGAGGCAGGCAAAAGCGAGGATTAAGTAAAGCCAACCGATCTGTTGGGTATAAAAAATGGCAATAACAAGAATAGCGCCTAGATCGTCGATAATAGCTAAGGCGGTTAAAAAAATCTTTAAGGAATTAGGAATTTTTTTATTAAGTAATGAGAGCACGCCTAAGGAAAAAGCGATATCAGTTGCCATGGGGATGGCCCAACCCGGCGTGTATTCAGAATGTCCATGATTAATGAATAAATAGAAAAGTGCGGGTACTAGCATTCCCCCGATGGCTGCCATCGTAGGCAATAGTGCTTTTTCTACGCTATTAAGCTCACCTTGCATCAGCTCACGTTTTATTTCTAAGCTGACTAAGAAAAAGAAAATGGTCATTAGACCATCGTTAACGAAGTGTAAAAATGAGAGATGCAGATTTCCTAAGCTGAGTGTTAGCTGTAATAGGTTCTGGTAATAGTTTTCTAAAGGAGAATTTGCGAGAAATAAAGCAACCAATGTCGCAACACCTAAAAGTATTCCGCCGGCGGTTTGTAGTTGTGTAAACTGATTAAATAACTTACGCATTTAATGAACTTCCTTTGAATCACTGTTAAGCCAGAGGCAGTGGCCTGCTGTTTTATTAATCGTTGATAAATGGCGTTTGTGCTCGTTTAGTTCTTCTGTATTTGCATAAAGGATAGGGAGTTCGTACATAGTGGTGCTCTTTTTATTTTCGGTAGGGATGAGTGAATGATTAATGACGGGGTTATCGTCAAATAGATTGGTTTGACCACCGGTCATCGCAAGATAAACACGAGCTAATAATTCAGCATCGAGTAGTGCGCCGTGCTTATCACGCTTAGAGTTATCGACCTCATAACGTTTACATAACGCATCTAAACTATTACGTTGTCCAGGATGAAGTTGTCGTGCCAAAGGCAATGTATCTAGTACTTGGCAATAATGAGTGACTTTTTTGTAATTTTTTTTTGTTAATTGTATTTCATTATCGAGAAAAGCCAGATCAAACGGTGCATTATGGATAATTAACTCAGCGCCGTTGAGGAATTCTAATAATTCATCAACAATGGATGAAAATAAGGGCTTATCTTGAAGAAATTCGGTAGTTAAACCATGTACAGCCAGTGCGCCTGCCTCGCTGTCGCGACCTGGGTTCAGATAACAATGAAAATGCCGCTTTGTTAATCGACGATCGATTAATTCAAGGCAGCCAATTTCAATGACGCGGTGCCCAGCACTGATTTCTCTACCCGTCGTTTCAGTATCTAAAATAATTTGACGCATAAATAAAAGTTAATAAATGTAATGAATTTATCCTGAAAAACGCCTGAAGCCGTCATGGCGAGGCTGGAACGAAGTAACAGCCGTGGCCATCCAGTACTGTATTTTCTAGATTGCCACGCGCCTGCGGCGCTCGCAATGACGGACTAATTATATTTTTTGTAAACTTTGTAATTGTTGCTGTAACTTTAATTGTTGGGCAGTAAAATCACTGAGGCGTTTGTTCTCTTGCTCAACAATTTCAGAGGGCGCATTGCTTATAAACGCCTTGTTGTTTAATTTAGATTGCGCACGTTCAATTTCTTGTGCAATTTTATTAATTTCTTTTTCTAGTCGCTGTATTTCTGCGCTGGTATCGATGAGTCCCGCCATCGGAATTAATATTTCCAATGTACCGACTAAGCCCATGGTGCTGGGCCCCACGGCGGCTTTGGTATTTTTTTCATCAAGCCAATTTATGTCGCTGAGTTTAGCTAGATTGATAATATCTGCGGCAAACAGCACGCTATTTTCACGATCGTTTTCATTACCTTTCGCTAATAATAGAGGAATTCTTTTTCCAGGCGCTACGCCCATTTCGCTACGAAGGGTACGTATCGTAGAAACCACTTGCTTAATCCATGCTAAAGACGCTTCAGCAGAAGGATCTCTTTTCGCTTCATCAATGCGTGGGTATGCTTGCAGCATGATGGTTTCGCCGGTTTTTCCAGCCAGAGGCGCAATCGATTGCCAAATTTCTTCGGTAATAAAGGGCATTAAAGGATGCAATAAGCGCAAACAGATTTCTAATATTTCGATTAAATTAGCACGTGTTTCTTGTTGTTGCTCAGGTGCATCTGTTTTGAGTAAAATGGGTTTAGCTAATTCTAAATACCAATCACAGAATTCATTCCAAATAAATTCATAGATGGTTTGTGCCATTAAATCAAAGCGATACGTTTGAAAATGGGCATGCATAGCTGCCGTGGTAGATTGTAATTGTGAACGAAACGCACGGTTTACTAGCATTGATAAGTGAGTAGGCGTACTGCAAGCCGCTTGATTTTCGGTATGCATAAGCACAAAACGTGCGGCATTCCAGAGTTTATTACAAAAATTGCGATAACCTTCGGTGCGATTTAAATCAAAACGAATATCACGCGTGGGTGACGCAAGCGCGCAATAAGTAAAACGCAATGCATCCATGCCAAAAGCAGCAATACCTTTAGGAAATTGTTGACGTGTCGCTTGCTCGATTTTTTTCGCCATCTGGGGTTGCATCAGACCTTGGCAGCGTTTTTTGATTAATTCCTCTAAATTAATACCTTGTGTCACGTCGAGTGGATCTAAAACATTTCCTTTAGATTTCGACATTTTCTGCCCATCATGATCGCGGATAAGTCCGGTCACATAAACCTGTTTAAAGGGAACTTCACCCATAAAGTGTAAGCCCATCATCAGCATGCGCACGACCCAGAAAAAAATGATATCAAAACCCGTTACTAGCACATTGGTTGGATAAAAAGTTTTTAATTCCTGGGTTGAGGTTGGCCAACCCAAGGTAACAAAAGGCCATAAAGCGGATGAAAACCAGGTGTCTAGCACGTCTTCATCTTGTTTAAGTACCACTGAATCGACAAGCGCATAATATTTTCGAACGCTATCCTCATCCTGTCCTACATAGATCTCACCTGCTTCATCATACCAGGCCGGTATTCGATGTCCCCACCAAAGTTGTCGGCTAATACACCAATCTTCGATGTTTTCTAGCCACTGTAAAGAAACTTTTCGCCAGGTCTCAGGGATAAAATCAAGTTCTTCATTATGAATGGCGTCAATCGCAGGTTTTGCCAATGGTTTCATCGACATAAACCATTGATCAGTGAGGTAGGGTTCTATAATAACGCCAGAGCGATCACCACGGGGAATTTTTAAGGTATGCGCTTCTATTTTTTCTAATAATCCCAGTGCTTCTAAATCTTTGACGATTCTTTGTCGTGCTTCAAAACGTTCCAGTCCTTGATAAGGTGTTGGCACCGATTCATTGAGATGGGCGTTAGGCGTGAAAATATTAATACTTTCTAAATGATGGCGTTGTGCCAAAGCATAATCATTAAAATCATGTGCGGGTGTTATTTTAACGCAGCCACTACCGAAGCTAGGATCGACACTGCTATCCGCAACGATAGGAATTAATCGATTGCTTAAGGGAAGCTGTAATTGTTTGCCAATAAATTTTTGAAAACGTGGATCGTCGGGGTGGACGGCAACAGCCACATCACCTAATAAAGTTTCTGGTCGTGTTGTAGCCACTGATAAAAATACATCAGGTGAATCGGCAAGCGGATAAAGAATAGTCCATAGGCTGCCTTGCTCCTCTTGATTAATAACTTCGAGATCAGAGACAGCGGTTAATAATTGTGGATCCCAATTGACTAAGCGTTTTCCTCTATAGATCAAACCCTTTTGGTATAAATCAACGAATACTTTTTCTACGGCTGTTGAAAATTCAGGATCACGCGTAAAGCGTTCACGTGACCAATCAATGGATGCGCCCATGCAACGTAATTGCTGAGTAATCATGCCACCCGATTTGTCTTTCCATTCCCAAACAGATTCTAAGAATTTTTCTCGTCCTAAATCGTGGCGTGTTTTTCCTTGTGCCAATAGTTGGCGTTCTACCACCATTTGTGTGGCAATACCGGCATGATCCGTCCCGCCTTGCCACAATACATTTTTTCCGCACATGCGCTGATAGCGGATCAAAGCATCCATTAAGGTGACTTGGAAACCATGTCCCATATGTAGGCTACCGGTCACATTTGGCGGAGGGAGCACAATACAATACGCGTCTCCTTTTCCACTGGGTTGAAAATAGGTGTTATTTTCCCAACGTTTTCGCCACGTGGCTTCAATCTGTTTTGAGTTATAGGTTTTATCTAGCATGGTAAGCTTATGTTATGTGTCGTTAACGGACAGTTTTGTTCTTTATAAATTTTATATTTTTTACGCGCTTGTATTTTATGCTCTTTTTCTTCGCAGACTACTTCAATGATGCGTGAAAATTCGCTGAAAAAAGAGGGTGCTTCTTGTGTAAGATTAAATAAAATATCCGCTGGCTGTTGTTTGGGTTTGTCGGTACCAATTAGGATTGAAGGCGCAAACAAGGCATTGCTTGAGTCGCCTATCTGATGTGGAATAAAACTGATATCTCTAAACGTCCATAATAAGTCATCTAGGCATTGTGCTTCTTCTAAAGAGCTGGTGTGAATATAAGCGTGGTTTTGCTGTTGATACGCTTTTTCTACTAAACGACAGAGAAAACGGTAGCTATCTTGTTTGCTAGAGGTATTTAATAAATAAAAATCAACCGTTGGCATATGTATTATCACTCATCCTTTATGAAGCTTCACTCGGTGTTATATTGGCGGCTAGTGCAGCGGGTTTGGATTTTGCGGCAGCTGCTAACATACCGGGATCGCGTGCTTTTTCAGCTAAAGGGGAAAAAGGGTGATTGTCAGCATACGCAATCACGGTGTTTGCAAAAGGAATTCCAGCTTGCGTATTTCCTGTTTTATACATCGATAGCATGCACGTTTGAACGTTGAGTGCTGGATTATGTGCCGCTAAAGTTTGGCATTGTAGGCGTAACTTATTCATAATTTGCGTGGCGATGACCATGTTTTTACAGGGTCGGAATAAATCCGCCGCGTGAGCACCCACTTCTGGGAGCCATTGGCTGGAAATTTGCATTAAGCCAATATTGACCTTTTTGCCTTGTGCTATTTTTGCTTGGGTATAAGCAATGGCTTCAGGTTCTGTTTTAAATTGTTTCGCTTGATTATCTACCGTGACGAACAATGGCTTATTTCCACTTCCTGCTTGTACCATAGCATAGGGGACTGTATTGTCTGCATAGAGACTGCAAGCTAAAATGAGTGTGACTAAATCCATCGTTTTTTCTCTTCAAGGTTATATACTCACAGCAATGGGATGTTTGGCAAGGCGCCGCGAAAACGAAGCCACCGGAGTGTATA
>Ga0075364_10000680_pt1 | contig 17698 bp, 19 predicted proteins | sample EndMetdeltDD1764_FD_71517 | JGI IMG/M metagenome (GOLD analysis project Ga0075364, IMG submission 71517) | Populus endosphere microbial communities from Tennessee, USA - Endosphere MetaG P. deltoides DD176-4 | ecosystem: Host-associated > Plants > Roots > Endosphere | place: USA: Tennessee...
GTCCAGGTCAGGTCCCGAGCGCCCGGATTTCCCCGCGAATTAGGCGTCGGGAAGGACGTCGGCCGCCCGGTTGGCCGGCCGAGGAGCATACCGCCCGATGTTCATGCGTTTCTTCACCGAGCTGCGCCAGGCCCAGGTCCCGGTCACGCTCAAAGAGTACCTCGTGCTGATGGAGGCGCTCGACAAGGTGGTGATCGACCGCAAGGTCGAGGACTTCTACTACCTGGCCCGCACCACCCTGGTGAAGGACGAGCGCAACCTCGACAAGTTCGACAAGGTGTTCGGCGAGGTGTTCCGCGGCTACGAGCGCCTGGGCCAGGCCGCCCCCTCCGACATCCCCGCCGAGTGGCTCAAGCGCCTCTCCGACCGCTTCCTCACCGATGAGGACAAGGCGCTGATCGAGGAATTGGGCGGCTTCGACAAGCTGATGGAAATGCTCGCCGAGCAGATGAAGGCCGCCCGCGAGCTGGGCGAGGACGACGAGCAGGGCAAGGGCCAGGGCATGGGCCGGGGCGGCGGCTCGCCCATGGGGGCCGACGGCTACCACCCCGAAGGCGTGCGGATCGGCCAGCAGAAGAGCCGCCAGGGCCGGGCGATCAAGGTCTGGGACAAGCGCGAGTACAAGAACCTCGACGACACCGTCGAGCTCGGCACCCGCAACATCAAGGTGGCGCTGCGGCGGCTGCGCAAATGGGTTCGCGACGGCGCCGCCGAAGAGCTGGACATGGCCGGCACCATCAAGGGCACGGCGGAGAAGGGCTACCTCGACGTCCAGATGCGGCCCGAGCGCCGCAACAAGATCAGCGTGCTGCTGTTCCTCGACATCGGCGGGTCGATGGACAGCTACATCAAGGTCTGCGAGGAGCTGTTCTCAGCGGCGCGCGCCGAGTTCAAGAACATGGAATTCTACTACTTCCACAACTGCCTCTATGAGTCGGTGTGGAAGGACAACCGGCGTCGCCAGACCGAGAAGATCCCGACCTACGACGTCCTGCACAAGTTCCCGCGCGACTATAAGGTCATCTTCGTCGGCGACGCGACCATGAGCCCCTACGAGATCACCTATCCGGGCGGCTCGGTGGAGCACTGGAACGAGGAGGCCGGGGCGGTCTGGCTGCAGCGGGTGCGCGACACCTGGGAGCACACCGTCTGGCTCAACCCCACGCCCCAGCGGCAGTGGAACTACACCCAGTCCATCGGCGTGATCCGCGAGGTGGTCGCCGACCGCATGTTCCCGCTGACGCTGGAAGGCCTCGACGAGGCCATGCGCGAGCTCTCGCGCTAGGCGATCCCTCCGCTCACGCCGCCTGTGAGGCCAGCGCCCAGGCGAAGCCCAGGTCCTCGACGAACATGGCGTAGGCCGCCGCCTTGGCGCGGGGGTCGGGCACGCGCAGCAGGTAGGAGGGGTGATAGGTCACCACCCCTTGGCTCTGGTCCAGGAGCCGGATCGCCTGCTGGCGCATCCTCGCCACCGGCATGGGCTTGCCGAAGACCGCCTGGGCCGCGGTGCCGCCCAACGCCAGCACCACCCGGGGCCGCACGATCCGCCGCTCGGCGTCCAGCCACCAGCGGCAGGCGGCCACCTCCCCCTGGTCGGGCGTCTTGTGCAGCCGCCGCTTGCCGCGCAGCTCGTGCTTGAAGTGCTTCACCGCATTGGTGACGAAGGTCTCCGCCCGCGGCACGCCGGCGGCGGCCAGCGCCTTGTCCAGCACCTGCCCGGCGGGGCCGACGAAGGGCTGACCGGCCAGGTCCTCCTGGTCGCCGGGCTGCTCGCCCACCAGCATCAGTCGGGCGGCCCCCGGCCCCTCTCCGGGAACGCCCTGGGTGGCGTCGCGCCAGAGCTCGCAGCGGCGGCAGGCGTCCAAGCCGGCGGCGACCTCCTCCAGGCTGACCGGGGCGTGGCCCTCATAGGGGCCGTCGCGGCTGGCGCGCTGCGCGGCCCTGACGATCCTGCGGCTGGGTTCGCTGGCGGGTTGGCGCACCATCTCCTCCACCTGGGCTTCGGCGCGGGCGATCAGTTCGGGAATGAGGCGCGCCTCGGGCAGGTTCCGCCAGTACCGGACGGGCATCTCCTTGCGCATCATCTTCGGGTTCAGCCGGGCCGGGTTGAAGATCGATGCGTAGTAGGTGCGCCAGGCATCCTCCAGGGCGTCCTCAGAGGGCGCATCGGCCGGGTCCGCCCCCGGCGCGAGGACCAGGCGCTCGGTGTCCCAGTGGACGCAGAGATCGGGCGTCAGGATGGAAAAGCGCATGTTGGCGAAGCGCCGGGCGAAGAAGGGCGCGGTCAGGTCCGCCACCCGGTGGGCGGGCTCGAACCAGGCGGCGTAGGCCTCCTGACCCTCGGCGTCGGCCACCCGGCGGAAGCGCACGAAGGCCTTCATCTTGTGCGCCGCCTGGTCGACCTGGCGGACGAAGGCGCGCGCCTTGGCCACCTCGGGGTCGGAGGCGATGCGCAGCAGGTTGGGCTCGCTCTCCAGCCGCACCAGCAGGCGGTAGAGCAGGTCGAACCGCTGATTGGAGCGATGGCGCGCCACCGCCTCGGCCAGGGCCATGAAGTCCCTGGGCACGCGGAATTCGCCAGGATCGGCGTTGGGGAGCGCCTCCGCGGCGGCGAACAGCTCGCTGCCGTCCACAGTCCAGAGCACGTCTCCCGGAGCAACCCTTGCGGCGCGCAGCGCCCGGGCGGCGGCCCGCCAGCCGTCGAAATCGGTCTCGCTGGCGAGGCGCACCACCGGCATCAGAACAGGCTCAGTTGCTCGGGTTCGGGGACCAGGCGCGCCTTGAGGTCGACCCGGTCGGTGAGGGCGCCCGGCGACCAGTCGGCGGCGATCACGAAGGGCTTGAGCTTGGCCACGCCCCGGGTCAGCCGGCCAAGGTCGGCGAGAGTCAGGGCCTTGTGCCGGCGCGCCTCGAGGATGCGGCCCACCGCCTTCACCCCAAGGCCGGGCGTGCGCAGGAGCTGCTCGCGATCGGCGGTGGCCACATCCACGGGGAAATCGCCGCGATGCTTGAGCGCCCAGGCGAGCTTGGGGTCCACCGCCAGGTCCAGATCCTCCGCCTCGCCGATGATCTCGGCGCGGGCGAAGCCGTAGAAGCGCATCAGCCAGTCGGCCTGGTAGAGCCGGTGCTCGCGCATCAGGGGCGGGCGGGCGAGCGGCAGCCGGCGGCTGGAATCGGGGATCGGCGAGAAGCCGGAATAGTAGACCCGCCGCAGGCGATAGGCGCCATAGAGGCTCTCGCTGCGCTTGAGGATCTCCCCGTCCGAGGCGCCGTCGGCGCCGACGATCATCTGGGTCGACTGGCCGGCCGGGGCGAAGCGCGGGGCGGCCGCGCGGCGTCCAGGCTCCTTCGCGGCCTCGGCGGAGAGGCGCACCGCCCCCATGGCCTTCTTGATGCCGGGCAGGTCCTTCTCGGGCGCCAGGGCGGCCAGGCTCTCGTCGCGGGGCAGCTCGATGTTGATCGAGAGCCGGTCGGCGTAGAGGCCGGCCTCCGCCACCAGCTCGGGCGAGGCCTCGGGGATCACCTTCAGGTGAATGTAGCCGCGGAAGTCGTGGACCTGGCGCAGGGTGCGGGCGGTGCGCACCAGGGCCTCCATCGTATAGTCCGCATCGCGGATGATGCCCGAGGAGAGGAACAGGCCTTCGATATAGTTGCGCTTGTAGAAGGAGAGCGTCAGGTCGACCACCTCGGCCACCTAGAAGCGGGCGCGGGGCGTGTTCGAGGAGACGCGGTTCACGCAGTAGGCGCAGTCGTAGATGCAGAAGTTGGTCAGCAGGATCTTCAGCAGGCTGATGCAGCGCCCGTCCGGGGCATAGGCGTGGCAGATGCCCATGCCCTCGGTGGAGCCCACCCCGCGGCCGCTCCGGGAGTCCCGCCGCCCGGCGCCCGACGAGGCGCAGGAGGCGTCGTACTTCGCCGCGTCGGAGAGGATGGCGAGCTTGCGCCGAAGGTCGAGGACCGCCATGCCTCCGTTCTAATGTTCCTTTTTTGTTCCGTCCAGACGCATCTTCGGAACCGGGTTATGGCTCCCGGCGCCCACGCTTTGACCACCGACTGCGCAAGTCTTCAGCGGATCAACAGATAAAGCGCGGCGCGGGCGGTTTTGTCCTTCCCGTCAGATTGCGCCGATCTGCCCAAGCCTTATGCGCGGAATGCCGAATGATTGGGCAGATCGAGGGGGGAACGGCGTGACGACATCATCCAAGGGAAGGCGCCTTTGCGCCGGGATCGCGGCCCTGGCGCTCGCCGCCGGCGGCGCCGCCCAGGCGCAGCCGGCCCAGGCCGTGGTCGACTCCGGCCACACCGCCTGGATGCTCTCGGCCACCGCCCTGGTGCTGTTCATGACCCTGCCGGGCCTGGCGCTGTTCTACGGCGGCCTGGTGCGCGCCAAGAACGTGCTCTCGGTGATGATGCACTGCGTGGCCGTGGGGTGCCTGGCCTCGGTGCTCTGGCTGGCGGGCGGCTACAGCCTGGCCTTCTCGGGCGACGCGCCGCTGATCGGGGACCTGGCCAAGTTCGGCCTGCTCGGCGGGCGCGGGGTCGTCGCCGGGCGCATTCCGGAGAACGTCTTCTTCGCCTTCCAGATGACCTTCGCCGTCATCACCCCGGCGCTGATCATCGGCGCCTATGTGGAGCGCATAAAGTTCGCCGCCGTCCTGCTGTTCAGCGGCCTTTGGCTCTACCTGGTCTATGCGCCGGTCTGTCACTGGGTCTGGGGCGGGGGCTGGCTCGCCCAGCGCCACGTCATGGACTACGCCGGCGGCCTGGTGGTGCACGCCACGGCGGGAATCTCGGCCCTGGTGGTGGTCGCCCTCCTCGGACCCCGCGACGGCTTCCCCAAGGACCTGCACCCCCCGCACAACCCGGGCATGACCATGATGGGCGCGGGCATGCTGTGGGTCGGCTGGTTCGGCTTCAACGGCGGCAGCGCTCTGGCCGCCGACCAGAACGCCGGCGCGGCCCTGGTCGCCACCCACCTCTCGGCCGCCACGGCGGGCCTGGTGTGGGCGCTCTTGGAGCGCCTGCGGTTTGGCCGCTCGAGCATGGTGGGCCTGGTCACCGGGGTCGTCGCCGGCCTCGCCACCGTCACCCCGGCCTCCGGCTTCGTGAGCCCCCTGTCGGGCGTGGTGCTGGGCGGGCTCGGCAGCCTGGTCTGCTTCCACGCCGTCGAGTTGGTGAAGAAGACGCTGAAGATCGACGACAGCCTGGACGTCTTCGCCGTGCACGGCGTGGGCGGCATCCTGGGCTCGCTCCTGGTGGCGATCCTCGCGGCGCCCGCGCTGGGCGGTGTCGGCTACGCCAGCGGCATGAGCGCGCTCTCCCAGCTTGGCGCCCAGGCGCTCGGCGTGGCGGCCGTCTGCGCCTGGTCGGCGGCGGTCTCGGCGGTCATCGTGCTGGTCTGCCGCGCGGTGGTCGGCCTGCGGGAGAACGACGAGGCCATCGAGGAAGGCCTCGACCTGTCCTCTCACGGCGAGCGCGCCTACACGATCTGAGGCGCGACCAGCCGGCGCTTGGCGATCTCGTCGGCCACCTCGGCCGGCGGGCGGCGCTCGGCCTTGGCCTGGTCGAGCACCTCCTCCAGGGTGAGCGCCAGGCGATCCAGCTTGGCCTCCACCCAGGCGGGATCGAAGGCTTCGCCCCGGCTCAGGGCGCGGATCTCGCCGGCCACGTTGATGATGCCGCCGCCGTTGATGACGTAGTCGGGAGCGTAGAGCACCCCGGCCTCGAACAGCGCCCGGCCGGTCGCCCGGTCCGCCAGCGCATTGTTGGCCGCCCCGGCCACCACCCTGGCCTTGAGCCTGGGCAGGGTCTCGGCGCTCACCGCCCCGCCCAGGGCGCAGGGCGCGAAGACCTCCGCCTCCACATCGAAGATCGCCTCGGGGGGGACGACCTTGGCGCCGGTGCGGTCGGCCACCGCCTGGGCCGCGGCGGCGTTCACGTCGGCGATCGTCAGCCTGGCCCCGGCGCCGGCCAGCTTCTCCGCCAGATAGGCGCCCACATGGCCCGCCCCCTGGATGGCGACGCCCACGCCGGCGAGATCCCGGTCGAGCGCCCGCCGCACGCACAGCCGGATCCCCCGGAACACGCCCTCGGCCGTCACCGGGCTCGGATCGCCCGAGGCCGCCGGATGGCCCTCCAGGCCCGCGACATAGCGGGTGCGCCGCCGCGCGCAGGCCAGGTCGGCCGGGGTGACGCCGACGTCCTCGGCGGTCCAGTAGCGCCCGCCGATCCGCTCCACCGCCTCGCCGAAGGCCTCGAACAGGGCCGGCGTCTTCTGGGTGCGCGGATCGCCCAGGATCACCGCCTTGCCGCCGCCCAGCTCCAGGTCGGCCATGGCGTTCTTGTAGGACATCGCCCGCGAGAGCCGCAGGGCGTCGGCCAGGGCCGCCTCGTCGGAGACATAGGGCCACATGCGGCAGCCGCCGGCCGCCGGGCCGCGGACGGTGGAGTGGACGGCGACGATGCTCTTCAGGCCAGTCTTTTCATCGAAGAAGGCGTGAACGGCTTCGTGTCCTTCGAAACCAGGGGAATTGAAGATGGTCATGCCCCTGCATATCCCACATCCCGCAATTCCGTTCCACCCGACTCTAGGCTCCCGCGCTTGACGGGCGCCGCCCCCTCGGCTGAGTTGCGGCAAAGCGGGAGGAACGGCGATGCGGCCCCTGGGCATCGAGCACATCAGCGTCTTTGGCCTGCCGCCGCCCGACTTCATCCGCCTGGCCGCGGACCTGGGCTGCCAGCACATCAGCTCGGGCCTGCGCCCCCTGCCCTACAACCCGCACGGAAATCCGGTCTGGTCCCTGGCGGACGACGCGGCGCTCCGCCGCGAGACCGAACAGGCGATGGCGCAGACGGGCGTGACCATCTCCCTGGGCGGCGGGGTGAGCGTGGCGCCCGACGTGGACATCCGCGACCGCGCCGGCGACCTGGACCTGCTCTGCGGCCTGGGGATCCGGCTCTTCAACGCCATCAGCTTCGAGCGGGACCGTCAGCGCACCCTGGACCAGTTCGGGGCGCTGGCCGACATGCTGGCGAGCCGCGGGGCCGCCGCCTCGCTGGAGTTCGCCCCCTCCTCGGCCTTCCGCGACCTGGCCGCCGCCCGCGAGGCGGTGCGCAAGATCGGCCGGCGAAACTTTGGGGTGATGATCGACACCATGCACTTCGCCCGCTCGGGCTCCAGCCTGGAGGAGCTGGAGTCCATGGCGCCGGGCGAGATCAACTACGTCCAGCTCTGCGACGCCCCCACGACCGGGCGTTTCGAGACCTATCTTGAGGAGGCCATGTACGAGCGCATGGTCCCGGGCGAAGGCGAGCTGCCGCTCAAGGAGATCCTCGCCCGAACCCCCCGCGATGTGGTGGTGGGGCTTGAGGTGCCGCTGCGCAGCCGCGCCCAGGCGGGCGTTCGACCGCGCGAGCTGCTGCAGCCCTGCGTGGACGCCGCCAGGGCCATGCTGGCCGAGGTGGACGCGGTTCCCGCCTAGCGCTTCGGCGCGGGGATCGGCGGGGCCCCGGACGGCAGGGGCGCGGCCGGGTCGCGCAGGAAGGCCAGGACGTCGCGCCACACCAGCGGCGCCTGCAGGTCGCGCAGCAGCAGGTGGTAGCCGGCCGCATAATAGGCCGACCGGTCGCCGCTCTTGAGCCCGGCGGCGGCGCGGCGGGCGGCGCGGCTGGGGATGATCTCGTCGTGCGCCCCGTACAGGTAGAAGGTCGGCGGCCCGATCCGGCCGATGGACCTGGACCCGTTCGACATCAGCCGCACCAGTCCATAGAGGGTGTCCGACCGCGCCCCCCAGATCATCAGCGGGTCGCGCCCCATGGCGATCAGCTCGGCCCGGTTGTCGCTCGCCCTGATCTTGCGGGTGAGCCAGCTTGGCGGCTTGTAGACCTTGCCCGGCGTCACAGTGGCGGCGAACCACAGCAGCGTCTTGTAGGGCAGCGGCTGCTCGCGCCAGCCCCAGACCGCGGGCGAGAGCAGCACCACCCGGTCGGCGAGCGGCGGCCGCGCCGAGGCGAAGGTCTCGGCGGCCACCGCCCCGCCCATGCTCTCACCGGCCACGGCGATCAGCGCATGCGGATAGGCCTTCCGGGCCAGCCCCACGACCGTGCGCAGGTCCTCGTCCAGCAGCTCCTCGCCGGCCCAGATCCCCCGCCCCGGCGAGCGGCCAAAGCCCCGCTGGTCGTAGGCGAGCGTGGTCACCCCCTGCTCGGCCCACCAGGGCGCGGCCAGGTGGAATGCGTTGGCGTAGTCGTTCATGCCATGCACCCCGACGATCACCGCCCAGGGCTCGCCCTTGGCCGGCCAGGTGGTCAGGCCAAGCCTGGCGCCATCGAAGCTGACCACCGCGTCACGCTCCAGGCGCGGGCCCGTGAAGGCCGCCGCCGGCGCCTGCGGCCGCTGCACCAGCATGGGCGCGCAGCCCGCGAGGGCGAGCGCGACGAGGAGGGCGGCCAGACGGCGCGCTGCTAAAAAGACACCGCTCATCCCGGCGAAAGCCGGGACCCAAGCTGAGGTCGTGCTAGGCTTAGGTTCGGCATGTTCTACGCCTACATCATGGCCAGCGGTCCCTATGGCACGCTTTATACGGGCAGCACCGACGATCTCGGCCGCCGGGTCTACGAACATCGCGAGAAGGTAAGGCCCGGCTTCACCGCCAAGTACGGCGTCACAAGACTCGTCTGGTACGAAGCTTTTGAAGAGCGGGAGAACGCCTTCCGGCGAGAGCGGCGGATCAAGGAATGGCGTCGCAAATGGAAGATCGATCTCATCGAGGCGATGAACCCGAGCTGGGACGACCTCTACGAAAGCCTGATGAGTCCGCTCGGGTTCAATTGACACTGCAGACTCAGCTTGGGTCCCGACTTTCGTCGGGATGAGCGGGGTCTTTTTCCATCTCGCGATCGGGCGCCCTCAGGCGATAGACCCCGCGGAAGCTGTCGGGGTCGGCGGGCTTGTTGTGGCGGGTGATGACCAGCCGGTTCTGGCGCGCCAGGCCCACCGCCGTGGCGCGGACCTGCGGCAGCAGGCGGCGCCAGCCCTCGGGGTCCAGCGCGCGGGCGACCTCTTCGGGCGCGATGGACTTGCCCGGCGCCACGCGCGCCAGGAGCTCGAAGATGGTGGTTTCGATGTCTGCGGCCATGATCTTCAGGCCGCCGCCCCGGCCTTGGCCGCCGGTCGGGCGCGCATGGCCTCGGCCCAGCGGTTCAGGTTGGCCAGGGTCTCGGGCGGGCGGAAGCGGATCAGGCGGGCGAAGTCGACGCCGATGAAGGCGACGATATCGGCGATGGTCAGCCGGTCGGCCGCCAGCCAGTCCCGCCCCGCGAGCCGGGCGTCCAGGAGGTCCAGCCCGCGCATCCCGGCCAGGCGCTGGTACTCGCCCACCGCCGGGTTGGGCGTCTCCAGCACCGCCAGCGGCGGGGCGGTGAGGCGGACCCACAACATCATCGGGGTCGCCACCATCATCTCCGCCCGCCGCATCCACATCTCGATCTCGGCGGTCTCCACCGGATCGCGGCCGAACAGGTTCGGCTCGGGCGCCAGGCTCTCCAGATAGCGGCAGATGGCGATGGACTCGCTGATCGTGCGGCCGTCGTCGAGTTCCAGCGCCGGGACCTGGGGCACGCCGGCCTTGGCCACGAAATCGGGCGCCTTGTGCTCCCCGTCCAGCAGGCTGAGGCGGACGATCTCGATGTCCTCCACGCCCTTTTCGGCCATGACCCAGCGCACCCGTCGGGGATTGGGGGCGAGCGGCGTGTCGTAGAGCTTCATGGGGCCTCCTGGCCGGGACGGAGCATGGCGCCCCGCCCCGGGTCAAGGTCGGCCTAGGCGGCGGGCGCGCGCTCGGCGGCGTAGAGCTGCGCCTCGCGGGCGATCAGCACCTCGGCCAGCACGCCGTAGGCGTCGGTCCAGGCGCCGATCACCTCGTCGGTGGCGGCCTCGCCCAGGACGTCGCGGATCGCCGCCAGCAGGGCGGCGGCGACCACCGGATAGTGCTCGGGCTTCACATGGGTGGCCACGTGGCGTTCGGCCATGCGCTCCACCGCCCCGGCCAGGGCGGGCAGGTTGTCGACGTTCTGGGCGAAGGCGACGATGGCGGCGGCCAGGCGCTTGGGCTGCTCGCCGGAAACCTGGGCGGCCTCATCGAACATCGCCTTGATCGCGGGATCCACGAACAGGCGCTCATACATGCGGGTGGTGATCGCCAGGCCATGCTGGACCAGCACGGGCGCGGTCGCCTTCACGACGGCGACAGCTTGCGGCGAGAGGGTCTTGGACATCTAGGATCCTTGCGGGGTTACGAGAGACCGCGGACCACTACATCGCTCCGCGATCTTCGCCGCCTCCGCAACAATACGGAGGCGCTAGCCGAACAAGGCGCTCGGGAGCAGGCCGACGATGGAGGCCGTCAGGCAGGTCGCCAGGAAGCCTGTGAACATCGCCTTCCAGACCATGCCGATCACCTCCGCCCGCCGCTCGGGGACCAGCACGGTGTAGCCGGCCACGTTGATGCCCACCGAGGCGATGTTGGCGAAGCCGCACAGGGCATAGGTCATCAGCACGCGGGAGCGGGCGTCCATCTCGCCGGCAGGGATCGCGCCCATGCGGATGAAGGCCGAGAACTCGGTCAGTATCAGCTTGACCCCAAGCAGCGAGCCGGCGACGCCGGCGTCCCGCGCCGGCACCCCGATGGCCCAGGCCAGCGGCATGAACACCACCCCAAGGACGCGCTCGATGGAGAGCGGCGCGCCGGCCACCGGCGGCGCCAGGGCCAGGAGCTTGTCGGCCATGGCCGCCAGCGCCACGAAGACGATCAGCGAGGCGGCGACGTTGAGCACGATCTGCAGGCCATCGCCCGTGCCGCGGATCAGGGCGTCGACGGAGCTGTCATAGACCTTGTCGCCGCCCACCGGCGTGGCCGGCTCGCTCTCGGTGGCCACATCGCTGGGGATGACGATCCGCGCCAGCAGCACGCCCGCCGGGGCGGAGATGATCGAGGCGGTCAGGACGTGGGCCGCGGCGTTGGGCAGGACGTCCTTCAGGATCGTCGCATAGGCCACCATGGTCGAGCCCGAGACGCAGGCCATGCCCACCGAGATCAGCAGGAACAGCTCCGAGCGGCTCAGGCTCGGCAGGTAGCTGCGCACGAAGATCGGCCCCTCCACCTGGCCCATGAAGACCGTGGCGGCGGTGGCCAGGGCCGGGGCGCCGCGCAGGCCCATGGTCCTGCGGAAGACCAGGCCAAAGCCCTCCGTCAGCCAGCGCAGGATCCGCCAGTGCCAAAGCAGCGCGGCCAGGGCGCAGACCACCAGGATCACCGGCAGGACGCGGAAGCCGAAGACGAAGAGGGCGCCGGGATTGGTCAGCGGATAGGGCTGGCCCGGAACGCCGGCCAGGAAGCCGAAGACGAAGGCCACGCCCGCCTGGGTGCTGGAGGCCAGACCGTCCACCGCCTGTCCCACCCCGGCCAGGGCGCTGCGCAGCACCGGCACGCCGAACAGGGCCAGGACCAGCAGCCCCTGGACCAGGATGGCGCCCACCGCCAGGCGCCAGGGGAAGCGGCGCTTGTGCTCCGACATCGCCCAGGCGAGCGCCAGCGTCAGCGCCACACCCGCCAGGCTCTGGGCGTTCTCCGCTCCGAACATCCGTTGGTCCCCCTGCCCTTCCGGCGATGAGAGCCTTCTTCGCCGCGGGGGCGCAAGCGCGGCGGGGCGAATTCCTTGAGCGTTCCGCTCTGGCGCCTTGCCGGTGCGGGAGGCTAGGCTTGGTCGCGTCAGGGATGGGGAGCGATCAGTTTGGGCCGAAGGACCGGAGAGGGGGCGCTCTCCACGCCGGTGCTGCTCGCCTTCGCCGCGCCCGCCATCGCCATATCCGCCCTGCAGCTGGCGCTGACCGTCCACCTGCCGCGCTATTTCGCCAGCCACATGGGCATGAGCCTGGCCGCGGTGGGCTCGGCCTTCGCCCTGGTGCGGGCGCTGGACATCCCCCTCGACCCTTTGCTGGGCCTGGCCATGGACCGCACCCGCAGCCGGTTCGGCCGCTACCGGCTGTGGAGCCTGGTCGGGCCGCCCGTGCTGGCGGTCGCCCTCTACCTGATGATCCGCCCGCCCGCGCCGCTGGGGCCGGCCGCCCTGACCGGCCTGCTGTTCGTCATGTTCCTGGGCTATTCGTCGCTGTTCCTCTCGCACCTGGCCTGGGCGGGGGCGCTGGCGCCCGGCTACCAGCAGCGCTCGCGCCTGTTCGCCTTCCTCACCGTCCTTGGCGTCATCGGCGCCATGGCCGTCCTGATCGTGCCGGTGGTGATGGCCAGGCTCGGCTACACCGACGCGGAAGGCGTCGAGGCCATGGTTTGGTTCGTCATCGTCTCGGCCCCGGTGACCGCCCTCATCATGGTGGCGATCACGCCTGAGCGGATCGTCGTCGACGCCCAGCCCAACTTCTCGCCCCGGGACTACGCCGCCCTGTTCCTTCGGCCCAATGTGCTGCGGCTGCTGGCCTCGGACCTCTGCGTGCAGCTGGGCCCAAGTTGGATGGCCGCGCTCTACCTCTACGACTTCACCCGCGTGCGGGGCTTCACCATCGTGCAGGCCAACCTGCTGCTGCTGATCTACATCGCCGCCGGGTTCGCCGGCGCCCCGGCCGTCTCGGCCCTGGCGGACCGGTTCAACAAGCACCGCGCCCTGATGGCCTGCACCACGGTGTTCGCCCTGGCTGTCGCCATGGTCCCTCTGTTGCCGAGGGCCGGCTTCGCCATGGCCGGCGCCCTGATGTTCGTGGCGGGCGGCGCCTTCTCCGGCTTCACCATCATGACCCGGGCGCTCACCGCCGACATCGCCGACGAAGCCCGGCTGGAGGGCGGGCGCCACGCCATGGGGCTGATCTTCGCCCTCACCAACGCCACCACCAAGCTGGCGGCGGCCGGCGCCCTGTTCCTGACCTTCCACGCCCTGGAATATGTGGGCTTCGACCCCCGCGAGGGGGCGGCCAACACCGCCGCCGCCCTCCGCGGCCTGGACCTGGCCTTCCTGGCCGGGCCGATCGTCTTCGTGATGCTGGGCGGCCTGTGCTTCCTCGGCTACCGGCTGGACGCCGCGCGCCACGCGCAGATCCGGAAGGCGCTGGAAGCGCGGGACGCGGGCTGAGGCTCGACGCGCCGCACGCCCCCTCAGTCGCCTTCGGCGACAGCTCCCCCGCAAGCGGTGGAGCAATTTCGCGCTCAGGTCCTCCACCGCTTGCGGGGGAGGTGGATCGGCGCGCAGCGCCGAGACGGAGGGGGCGTTCTGCGCCGGCCGTCAGGCCAGCTTACGGGCGATCTCCAGGAACACCTGCGCGGCGGGGTTGGCCGGATCGGCGGCCACCAGCGGCTGGCCGGCGTCGCAGGACTGGCGCAGCGCCATGTCCAGCGGAACCTGGCCCAGCAGCGGCACGCCCTGGCGCTTGGCCTCCGCCGCCGCCCCGCCCTCGCCGAAGATGGCGAGCCTGGCGCCGCTGGCCGGGTCGACGAACCAGGCCATGTTCTCCACCACGCCCAGGATCTGCACGTCCATCTTGCGGAACATGGTCACCGCCCGGCGCGCATCGATCAGGGCGATCTCCTGTGGCGTGGAGACGATCACCACGCCATCCAGCTTCAGCCGCTGGGCGATGGTGAGCTGGATGTCGCCGGTGCCGGGCGGCAGGTCCACCACCAGCACGTCGAGCGGTTCGGCCTCGCTCCCCCAGTTGGAGCCGATCAGGGTCCGCACCGCCGAGGACGCCATCGGGCCCCGCCAGATCGCCGCGTCCCCCGGCTCGACGATGAAGCCGATGGACATCACCTTGACCCCGAAGGCCTCCATGGGGTTGAGCCGCTTGTCCGCATCGAAGGTCGGCTCGCCCGCGATCCCCAGCATGTGCGGGGCCGAGGGGCCGTAGATGTCGGCGTCCAGCAGGCCCGCGCGCAGGCCAAGCCTGGCGAAGGCCGCGGCCAGGCTGACCGCGACGGTGGACTTGCCCACCCCGCCCTTGCCGCTGGCCACGGCGATCACCCGGCGCACGTTGGCCGGCCGCTCGGCGTCGGGCATGTGGCCAAGCCTGGCCTGCGGGTCCTCCGCCACCTTGGCGCGGCGCCCCTGCACGGAGGGCGGCGCGGGGGCGGCGTTGTCGGCGGTCAGGATCACCTGGGCCTTCACGCCCGTGGCGCGGGCCAGGGCCGCCTCGGCGGCCTCGCGCACCGGCTGGTAGCGCGCCACCTCGGCCTGCGGAACCTCCAGCATGAAGGCCGCGCGATCGGCGCGCAGGATCAGGCCCCGGACCAGGCCCGCCTGCGAAAGGCCGCGCCCGCTTCTGGGGTCGATCACCTGGTCGAGCGCCTCAAGCACCCTGGCGCGGTCGGGAACAACACCCTCGCTCATGACGCGTCCGGCTTGCTTCGGGAAAGGAGGGGCCTCATATCCGGCGGACCGCGCCGGTTTACAAGTCCAGCGGAGCCGTTCGCCCGCCGCTCGACCCTGACTGGACCTACAAGGACGGACCCGACGCCGCCGATGCCCTGGAACGACAACGCCAATCCCGGCCCCTGGGGCTCGCCGCCCGGCGACGATGACCGGCGTGACCCCCAGCCCAAGCGGCCCGGCCGCGGCCCGCCGCCGCCGCCGCCGGAGGGCCCTGACTTTGGCGCCGGCCTCGAGAACATGCGCCGCCGCGTGCGGGACGCGTTCGGCGGTCCCGGCGGCCTTCGACCCCAGGTGCTGGGCCTGATCGCCGGCGCGATCGTGGCGATCTGGGCGCTCTCGGGCTTCTATGTGGTGCAGCCCAACGAGGAGGCGGTGGTCACCACCTTCGGCGCCTACTCGCGCTCCGAGACGCCGGGCCTGCGCTATCACCTGCCCGCCCCCATCGAGCGGGCCGAGAAGGTCGCGGTCACCTCGCTCAACCGCATCGACATCGGCGGCGCCGCCGACGCCGACGTGCCGCAGGAGAGCCTGATGCTGACGGGCGATGAGAACATCATCGACCTGGACTTCTCCGTCACCTGGCGGGTGGCCGACGCGCGCCAGTACCTGTTCGCCACACGCAACCCCGACGACTCGGTGAAGGCCGTGGGCGAGAGCGCCATGCGCGAGGTGGTGGGCAAGATGCCCCTGCAGCAGATCCTCACCCGCGGCCGCGGCCAACTTCAGACCGACGTCGCCGAGCTGATGCAGAAGACCCTGGATTCCTGGGGCGTTGGCGTCGACGTCGTCGAGGTGCAGATCCGCTCGGCCAACGTCCCGCAGGACGTTGTCGGCGCCTATCGCGAGGTGGCCAACGCCGGCCAGGACGCCGACAGCGCCGTCAACGAGGCCAACACCTACCGCAACCGGGTGATCAACGAGGCCAAGGGCGACGCGGCCAAGATCATCCAGTCCGGCCAGGCCTATCGCGAACAGGCCATGCGCGAGGCGGTTGGCCAGGCCGCCCGCTTCGACCAGATCTACGCCGAATATCGCCGGGCCCCGGGCGTGACCCGCGAACGCCTCTACCTGGAGACCATGGAGCGGGTGCTGAACCGGTCGAACAAGGTGATCATCGGCGCCAAGGGCTCCACCGCCCCCATCGTCCTGCCGCCCGACGCCTTCGAGCGGCGGACCGCCGCGGCGCCTGCACCCGCCACCCCGGCGCAGACGCCGGCCGCCCCGCAACCGGCGAGGCCCGCCCAATGACCCGCCGCAGCAATTGGGGCCTGGCCTTCGCGGGCCTCATCGCCATCGTCCTGATCGCCAACACCTTCTTCATCGTCGACCAGCGCGAGGCGGCCATCGTCGTGCGCTTCGGCGATGCGGTGCGAGTGATCCACGCGCCCGGCCAAGGCGGCTCGGGCCTCAACTTCAAGGCCCCCTTCCTCGAGCACGTGATCAAGGTCGATCGCCGCAACCTTGGCCTCGAGGCCGACCAGGAGGAGGTGATCGCCGCCGACCAGGAGCGCCTCGTCGTCGACGCCTTCCTGCGTTACCGCATCTCCGACCCGCTGCAGTACTATCGAACCCTGCGCGACGACCGCACCGCGATCGCCCGCCTGGAGCCTCTGGTGAACTCGTCCCTTCGACAGGTGCTGGGCTCCACGACCTCAAGCGACATCATCTCCGGCCATCGCGCGGCGCTGATGCAGCAAACCAAGGCCGACGTGGCCCGCCGCGCCCAGGCCAGCCGCTTCGGCATCCAGGTCATCGACGTTCGGATCAAGCGCGCCGACCTGCCCGCCGCCAACCAGGCCGCGGTCTACCGGCGCATGCAGACCGCCCTGCAGCAGCAGGCGGCGCAGATCCGCGCGGTGGGCGAGCAGCAGAAGCGCGAGATCATCGCCGGCGCCGACAAGGAGGTGACCATCACCCTGGCCACCGCCATGGAGGAGGGCGAGACCACCCGCGGCCAGGGCGACGCCCAGCGCACCCGCATCTACGCCCGCGCCTACGGCAAGGACCCCGCCTTCGCCGCCTTCTGGCGCTCCATGCAGGCCTATGACGCCGCGCTCGCGCAGGGCGACACCACCATGGTGCTCAGCCCCGACAGCGACTTCTTCCGCTACTTCCAGAAGGGCGCGGGGCGGTAGGCGGACGGGTCGCGGGATTGATGCGCGTCAATCCCTCACCCGCCGGGCGACCTATCCTCGCCGCCCATGACCCAAGCCAGTCCATCGCCCGCGACGACGCCCTTCGACCTGATCGGCGGGGAGGCCGGCGTCGCCCGCCTGGCGAACGCCTTCTACGACGTGATGGCGTCCGATCCGGCCGCGCAGGGCCTGCGCGGCATGCACGCGGCCGATCTTGCGCCGATGCGCGAGCGGCTCGCCGACTGGCTCACCGGCTGGATGGGGGGCCCCAGGGTCTACAACCAGCGCCATCCCGGCCGCGGCTGCATCATGTCCGCCCACCGCCCCTACGAGATCGGCGAGGGCGAGGCCGCCCAGTGGATGGCCTGCATGCGCCAGGCCTTCGAGCGGGCGCAGGTCTCCGGAGAATTGCGGGCGATGATCGAGCCGGCCATGGCGGGCATGGCGCAGGCGCTGCGCAACCGTTAGGCCCGCCCCGTCAGCTCGCGGCCTTGTGGCCGGTCCAGCTTGGGACCGCCCGGCCGATCGCCGCGTAGAGGTCTTCCTTGGCCACCGGCTTGATCAGAACGTCGTTGGCGCCCACGGCGCGGGAGCGCACGCGGATGTCGTAGGCGTCGTCGGCGGTGACGACGATGATCGGCACCTCCGCCTTGGCGCCCTCATGGGCGCGGATCTCGCGGATCGCCGAGAGCCCGTCCTTGCCCGGCATGCGGACGTCCATCAGCACCAGGTCGTAGTCCCGGGCGGCGATCATCCACAGGCCAGCGTCGGCGTCCTCGGCCTCGGCCATCTCGACGCCGACCTTCTTGAGCATGGATCCGATGACGCGGCGGTTCGACTCTTCATCGTCGACGTACAGCACACGCATCCAGGTCCCCCAAGGCCGCCCTCAACCCTGCCCGTCTTACGGCCTAATGTTTTAGCCACCGCTAACGGGATGCGTGCGCGACAGGAAATTCTCGCCATCGTCGCGCGGGGGCGGCGCCGCCGGCTAGACGGCGACCTGCGGCTCGCCACGGTCGGTGTCGGCGTCGACCGGGGCGACCGCGCTGCGGACGATGGACACCCGGGTTCCCGGGCTCAGTTGCTCGACGACGACGCGGGCGCGAAGCTGGCGGGCCAGGGCCTGGACG
>Ga0075364_10000681_pt1 | contig 17693 bp, 14 predicted proteins | sample EndMetdeltDD1764_FD_71517 | JGI IMG/M metagenome (GOLD analysis project Ga0075364, IMG submission 71517) | Populus endosphere microbial communities from Tennessee, USA - Endosphere MetaG P. deltoides DD176-4 | ecosystem: Host-associated > Plants > Roots > Endosphere | place: USA: Tennessee...
GGAGAAGTGTGTGTAGTGGATGTGTGTGAGAATTGCACGGAGGACACAGAGGCACAGAGACACAGAGAAAAAAGAGGAGATAGTACCGCGAAGCGCGGAAGGTCCAGTTCGCTAATAGAGTAACAGCTTTTGGATTAATGAAGAAAAGAGGATAGGCGGTTGGGCTTAGGGTGGGAGAAGTGTGTGTAGTGGATGTGTGTGAGAATTGCACGGAGGACACAGAGGCACAGAGACACAGAGAAAAAAGAGGAGATAGTACCGCGAAGCGCGGAAGGTCCAGTTCGCTAATAGAATAACAGCTTTTGGATCACCTCTAATGAAGAAAAAATGTCAGCCATGAAGGTGAACTAAGTGTTACCTATGTTACCGATTTTCGCTGAGGCGAAAAAAATGGTTTTCTCGATGCTATGCGCAGCGAACTGTCACGGGACGATCGCTCTCTATTCCCCGCGCTTCGCGGCACTATCTCCTCTTTTTTCTCTGTGTCTCTGTGTCTCTGTGTCCTCCGTGCAATTCTCACACACATCCACCACACATACCTCTCCCGCCCTCAGCCCAACCGTCTCCCTTCCTTGTTCTTAGAGGGTCGCTTTTTGCACGGTCATGCGAAAGATGTAGGGGGGCGTCTTCGGAAGCGGAGGAGAAAATTGGACCTCTACCCAAAGCAGGCGATAGAGTTCGTCGTGAAGTCCTTCTTTTTCGCCTTTGCATTGAAGGGTATACGTCCTGTCAATGGACTTCGGTCTGCATCCGGGGATCTCGATTTTGGCGGGGGGGAGCGGGAAAAACGCTGTTTTATCCCCTTTGGGCGGAATTTTGGTCCAGGGGATCTCGTTTTTGAGAAAGAGTTCTTTGATTTCGGAAAAAGTCCAATCGGCAAGCCGCTCTCGTTCAAGCCGTTCGAGAAATTGGATTTCGGAGCGGTAGAGTTTTAAAGGCTGGCTGACGAGGGGGACGGCGCAGAGCGCGACGAGAAGAAAAGCGATTAAAATCTCTAAAAGAAGAAATGTTCTCTTTTTCATCGCGCGGAATTATACGGATTGTTTTGAAAAAAGGAAAGTGTTTGTTTTAAATAAAAAGTTAAATTGACTTGTTTTGACGAGTTCTATTATGATGTTTGAATATGTTACAGACAAAAGCTCTCTATACTCTTTTAAGAATGCAAGCGGCAGAAGACCCAAGCGTAAAAGCGGAGGCCTTGAAAACAGAGCCGTGGGCTCTTGAAGACCTGAGGACAATTCAATCGGAAGAGCTTTTCTCAAGGCTCAAGAAACAGAGCATTGAATTAGATAAAACATCCTTTGTCCAATTTGCCGAAAGCTGCGACACTCCGGAAGATCTTGCTGAACTGTTGTTGTCGGAAGAGGAAGAGGATCTTTTCGATCCGCTTTATCTTTTAGTATTCGAATTATGGCGCCGTTTTGTCCCTGAAAAACAATCTCTTTCGATTTTCGGCGACGAATTCGATTTCTTAATTGCCCAATACGATCAAGAAAAATTAGAAAGCGACGAGCCGATCCAAGACGCTTTGGCCAATTTGATTGAAATTCTCGATGAGAACGCCGATGCCGGAGCTCCTCCTAAAGAGGTTTTTGCAGCCATCAGCGACTATTGTGCGCACGATCTCGAATCTTTCCTTGTCGATTACATCTCAGAAATTCTCGATAGCGATAACGAAGCCTATGCATCTGAGCTGATCGAAGGATTTGCCTCTTATGTTTCCGAACCGATCTGGTTCGATTTTCTCCGCGCCCGGGCCATCTCTTCCAAAGACGGCAGAGAAGCGAATGAAATTCTGCGCTCTCTTCTTGAACAAAAAGAAACCGATCCCGCTTTGTTGAGAGAAATCCTCCAATTTTTGGCAAGCGACGGAGATCACACCCTTTTTGTTTCGACGATGAAAAAAATCCTCCCTCTTTTGAAAACGCAAGAGGAACTCCTCGATTTAATGGAGATCGCCGCCGATTATTACCATCGGCTCGATCAAGATTCCGTCGAACAAACCATCCTAAGGCTTCTGAAGAAGCGCAAATGCGCTGAAGGGCCTCTCAACCCTTCCGATCCCGACCTAAAAACCCTGCATCAATTGCTTCTTAAATAATAGAAATCGGTTGGAAACGGATGTAATCGCAAGAGGCGAGGACATATCGGATCCCATTTCTTTCCCCGAACAGAGAAAACCCAGGCTTGATGTTGTGTAAATGGCCGAAGACGCAAACATCGATCTTGTTTTGCTCGAGAATTTGCGCAGCGCGAGAGGGCTTTAAATCGGCTCCGATCGGAGGGTAATGGGTCATCGCGATCCTGATTTTTGCATCTGGATTCAAAGTCGCTAAACTCATTTTAAGCCGGTCGAGTTCGCGGTTGAACAGTTTTTGAGAAAGTTCTTCCTGCGCCACTTCTTCCAAACTTTTCGGTCTGGCTTTTGGGTTTTCCCTAAATTCAACATACTGGCCGAACCCGTATTCGGGGGTGTCCCAAAGACGCGCCCCGCCGATTGCGACATCTCTCCAATGGAACGAATTGTTTTGGATCAAGTGGATGGAAGGGGGGAGAACCACGGCGATTTTTTTCAAGGAATCCCACCAAAAATCATGATTGCCTTTGATCATGACCTTGGTCCCTGGCAGTTCATGGACCCATTGCAGGTCGGGAACCGCGTCTTCAAGTTTCAAAGCCCAAGACAAATCGCCCGGAACTAAGACGAGGTCCGAGGGCGCGATCATGCTTTTCCAATGGCTGGCGATTTTTGCCGCATGGCCTTCCCATTGTGGACCGAAGATATCCATGCTTTTATTTTCGACCCCAAAACTCAAATGGAGGTCCCCAATCGCCCAAATTCGCATAAATCATGCCCTTTTCTTGTCGATCATATAGAGAGGGGCTCTAAAAAACAAACCCAGCGGGAATGCGGGCGCCTGACGGCACAATGAGGATGCCATCGCGGACGTAGATCCCTTCCCCGTCGTAATGAGTGTGTTTTTTTTGATTGGTCAGGCGCACGTTGTCGCCGATCAGGACATGCTCGTCGATGATCGCTTTCTCAATCAGGCAGTTTTCTCCGATCCAAAAGTCCCTGTCTCGAGGCGTTCCATCGTGGGTCGGAGGCATATAAAAATGATTACCCATCATCACCGTATCGCGGAGGATCGTCCCATTTTTGATGTGGGAGCGGAGTCCGATCACGCAGTTCGAGATCTCTTCCGCTTCGATGATGCTTCCTTCGCAGATGATCGATTGGGTGATTTTTGTTTTTTTAATCTTGGGTCCGGGCAAAAACGTCGGACGGGTGAAGATGGGATTCTTTTCATCGTAGGTATCTAATCCGCGCGATGAACAGGTTAAAACCAGGTTCGCCTCGTAATAGGAGGAAATCGTCCCAATATCTTCCCAATATCCCCCATAAAGGAATGCATAGGCATTTCCGTCCCCAACCGCTGTTGAAATCAAGTGATGGCCGAAATCGTGCCGCGCATCCTTTTTTAAAAGAGAGACGAGAGCTTCTCTCTTAAAAACATAAATCCCCATCGAGCCTAAGTAAGAAGGTTGCTTTTCAGGTTTTATCTTCCACGACTCGAAAAAAGAGTCCGGGAGCTGGAATTTTTGCAGGGCAGGCCTCTCGGAGGGTTTTTCTGAAAAATCGGTAATCCCGCATTCCTTATCGATTTTAAGCAGCCCCATCCGGCGCGCCTCTTTTTCCAAAACGGGGATCGAAGCGATCGTCAAATCGGCCTGCTTTTCATCGGCGAATTCGAGGAGTTTTTGGAAATTCATATTATAGAGCTGATCGCCTGCGAGAATTAAAAAATAGTCGGCAGGGGATTTGAGCAGCGTCGGAAGATTTTTTCGCACCGCGTCGGCGGTTCCCTCGAACCACTCTTTTTCCCCTCGTTCATTCTCCTGCGGCGTCAGCACATCCACCGTTCCGGGGTTGTAATAATCGAACCGGTAGGTCTGTCCAATATGATGCTGCAGTTCCCCCGAAAGATACTGGGCGATCACGAAGATTTGCCGAAAGCCGGAGTTGATCGAATTGGAAATCGGAATGTCGATCAATCGATACCGCCCCCCATAAGAAACGGCAGGTTTTGCATGATGGAGCGTCAAAGGGTGCAGCCTTGTCCCTTGGCCCCCCGCTAAAACGACCGTCGCCACCTGGATTTCTTGCTTGCTCATGGAGACATCCCTCTTCCGCACCATAGAAAGCAAGCCGATTTCTGGCTAGGGGAAAAGAGAGGCTCATTTCAATCAAAAATCGATAAGGCCCTGGTTTTGAAAGGACCCCTGACAGAGCCAGAGACAGGATGAACACGATTGACGGATAAAAAGGATGGATAGGAATGGACTGGAACTTTGTTCAGATGGCTTTTTTCGCGGCAGCATGCATTCTCTGCAACGCCTCTTCATAGGGTTCTTGGTGGACGATTACAAATAGAGGGCCATTTGGATCATTTATTTTATATTGGAGAATACCTTCGATAGCAGACAGGACAACTAATTGATCAGAACTTAATTTTAATTCATCAGGATACTCCAAAAATATTCTCATTTCAATATTTTTGGGCTCGAAGGGATAGTTATCCAGATAGGGTCGAATGCGTTCGTCCGCATTCACAGCGGAAACGAACTCATCGACGGTGTGAATTAATAATTCTCTTCCTTTCTCAATATCTACAGGTTGGTGATAATCAAACGCTAGCGCGAGCATCTTAATCTGATACATCATTTGAGAACCAGTGCCACAAGGAATTAACCCGTATTTATTTTTAATTTTAATTGCCACTTTGTTTCTTATTTCACTGCTAATTCTTTCTTTTTCATTTGTTTTGTTTATTGTTGTTTGGCAGCTGCTTAGTATTATGATTATTGATAGCAAAAATAATTTCATTGGTATTCCCCATTGTGGATCGTATAATCTAACACATGATCACTAATTTTCTTCTTAAAAGTAGGACTCTGATAATCATGATCGATTCCTTTAGCGTCTTCGTGAGGATCTAATAGAATAAGCGCTTGGCGATGGTCCAGAGTCATTTTCGTGAATTCAGAGATTCGAATTTCGTCTGCGTTATTCAATCCTGCAAAAATTAATTCGCCAAAATGGACGACGTCTTTTTTACTCGCATAGTTAAATGATTTATAACAGGCGCTCTCAGGCACAATCGTTGCTGGCGCAATGGCTACAACGATAACACGGTCGCGGATTTCTTGCGGAAGATTGAGAAGGGCGTTTCTTGTATGAAGAGCCCCTTGGCTATGGCAAAATTGGAGGTACTTTGCATGAGGGCGACCCGCATTTTGTTTGTGGAACTCTGTCCAATTCTCTCTTAAAAGATCGGCAGTATAGGGTGAATAGCCCGCATAGTTGAACGCGAAAATCTCAGCGGAGTCCAGGATAGGGCCGTGGGAACGGTTGTAGACCCAATCGATGCTCTGGTTTGGCGCGAATTGGGCGAGATAATCGGCGTGAGAGTTAGCTTGATCCAATGAAGTATTCATTCCATTGATCCCGCTAATCTGAAGATGGGGCTGTCTGGTTCCTGGAGTTGCAAAACAAATGGAGTGTTCACTAGAAGGAAGCGGGATGTTTGGGTTTTGAAGGTCGGGATCGATCATGCTCCGTCCGATTGTTTCGAGAAAATGACCCATCCATGATCTTTCGCATGGGTGGGATGTCGGAAAGGCGGCTGGCGGGAGTTCAGGGAAATTCTGTGAGCAGGGCTTTTTGTCTTCCAGAATGTCTTCATAACTCGAATATTCACCGCCAATGAGAAGTCCCTTTTCCTGAAAGACTAATTGGTTTGGCGACACGGGCTCTTTTAAAAGAGCCGCAGGCGCGTCTTGGGGTATTATTTTTTTTAGAGGAGGAGGGATGTCAGGTCGATTGAGAGAATCTAAGGCCGCAGCTCCGCTTGCCGCGGCGGCGGCGCCAGTTCCGGCTGAGCAAACAGAGACAACTACGATCAGGGTTACGGCAGCGACAATTGCCGCTCCAACCAAAATTTCCTTTTTATGTGCTTTCCAAAATTTAGAAACAGAATGACGGAAACCTGCTTGAAGGATGAATCCGTTGCAGGAGGCATTAAAGACAGCGATCTCTTTAGCGAGGAGAAACTGATTGTCTGCGTGGCTGCCAAGCCATGCGAATCGCGCAGCAAGGTGTGGGTTTTCGACAAGAAGGGTTAATGTGCGAGTTTGAAGTTCCTGGTAAAAATCGGAAGATTCAGTCCAATGGACTTTACGTCCATTCCATAAAGAAGATTCCAAAGCCCAGTTGACAAACGAAGAAGCGTCAAATGAATCGATATCGTCTATGCATGCCGTCATGCTGCCTCAAAAAAATGGCAAGCATCATACACAGAGAATTTTAAAACATGTTGAAAAAATTTCAGATTGTTTGGATAAGTTCAATTTTTGGGGCTTGCATAGTGCCCGTTTTAGCTTCAGTAATCACAGCGGCGCAAATCTCTCTTGCGCCTCATGCTCGAAAAGTCATTCTGCCATGAGTGTAGATCGATTAGGAGCTCTTTTGGTTTCCTTTTAGGATTTCCAGATATGCCTTTTTGAAATTTTGTATTATCCTGTATTTTCAGGCATTTAGGTGCCTCCGTGCTCTTAAAAAATCGATTGAAAGACTGTAATGCAATAGCTTAATCCTATTGGTAGTGATAAAATGATAGAACCTTCCCTCTTGATGGATAAAAGTTCCGTCCAGTGCCTGAATTCAAATGAAAGCCGTTTTATTGATAGATATTACACCCATGTTATTTCTCCGATTTTGGTTCGAGAAATACAGTCTGATCTCACTGAAGAGGGAAAAGATCTATCTTCGCTTAAAAATAAAGTCAAAAACCTATCGGCCAAGGCTAATGCATACTCAGGTCTTTTGCTTCCTCATGCAATTGATTTAGCTTACAACAATTTTTTGGGCGTCGAAATCCCTCTGGACGGAAGGATTCCCATGAAGGGAATCCCTTCTAGATCCAAAGATGGGAGGAAAGGTATGAGCTTTATCGATGCTCCCAAAGAATTACAAAATTTGCGTCAGTGGGCTAACAATGATTTTCCAGATGAGCATATCAAAACTAGCAAGGAAATTCAACAAATTGACGCTTCCATAGATCTCGCAGGTCTTCTCAAAAATATTGCTAAAGAAGATGGCAGTTTGCAGAAATATAAATCAATCGATCAGGTTGTAGATTTCGTTGATTACTATCTTAACGGCGATTCTAAATTAGTTTTTTTAGCGGCAGTCAATGAAATTTTGCAGGGAGAGCATGTTAACGAAACAATCATTCGCTGGGAAGCTTCTGGGTGTCCGATTTTAAAAGAGTTTGCTCCATATGCATTTTACTATTTTAGAGTGAATTTGATTTTCTTATTATGTATTGATTCTGGGTTAATTAGAAGTGGAAGAAATGCTCATATTCATTTGGATATGCAATACATTCACTATTTGCCTTTTTGCAGAATTTTCTGTTCGGGTGATAAAGATCTTGAAAAAATGGCTCGTGTTTTCATGAGAGAAGACCAGCGATTTATTAAAGGAATGGATCTAAAGAACGATCTTAAGAAGCTCGATGAATTTTTTACTGGATTATCGGAAGAACAAGAAGCCAATTTTTATTTGGAGTACAATAATTATCCACCAGATATCTCAGGATCTTTTACATCTGAGATATGGAAAGAATGGATGGCGCCGCGTTCTGAACGAAAAATAAAAACCACTCCCAATGAGGAGAATAAAATCTTAAGAGAATGCAAATTAATTCAAGAGTCAGTGGCACTCGACACGAACTTAAGTATTGATCCTTCTGTAAAACCCCGCTATGACCATCTATCTGCAAAGGAGAAGTTTTTTGCCATTTATGAAAAATTGGTAGGTTTGTTTGGTCTTAATTCTGGAAAAAAATGGGAACATGTAAAAAAAGAAATTTCAGAAACACAGGTTAAAGATTTTTATGATTTTTATGGGGATCTTTGGCGGCCTGATTCAGATATTTGGAAAACATATACAAGAAATAAATCACAAATTTCCGCCTTGTATGTGGGGGACATAGATCCTTATTCAATATATCGCGCCCAATTGGGATTTCTTCTCTATTTCGACAAAGTTTTTATAGTTGATCCATTCGTAAACCCCTGGAGCTACAAAGAAGAAATGAATCCGATTGCGAATTCAGCTCTGTTTGAAAGCGACCTTTTAAAGGTATTTTTTATGTTGATTGAAACAGAACCTTGGCATGGAACAGGTGAGATTGAATTTATTCAAGACCCAACAAATTTCTGTCCTAAATTTAAGTGGGATTGTTTTTCAGAGGCTACAAAAAGAGGGCAATCACGAAGTTTTAATTTAGAAGAATTTAAAGAGAGTGAAATAATGCGTTTGCAAGCAGATCTTCATACGTGCCGATTTCTTGCAAGATTGCCTTTAAACAATCAAAAAGCTCAGATCAAAAAAATGAGGCCCAATACGAGCGATCAGGAGATAGACGAAATTATTAAGAAATGTCGAGCTGATAGGTCTGCCGATCCCCTTGCTATTGATAGAGATTTTGTCGGAATTCGCTCTGACAAAAAAGGAGACCTCTTAATAACCCGCATGGCTCCAAACTTAGAACTTCTCATTATACTTTCTCGGCTTAATGGGTTGTTGCCGCTCGTCTACTCTGCTGTTAGAAAAAATGAATTGTTGAATTCCAAATGCTCTAAGGAAAAAAATCGATGGAGCAGATTTCTTGAGAAAATCAATTCATATAAATTTAAATATTTTGAAAATTTAGATGCTGATTTCTCTTTGTATTTAAAATCAAAGGGATATTTGACTGATTTTAGAGATTTCGTTAAACGGCTCTATAATGAGTTGCATGCCGAAGAATATTGTAAAGAAGAAATTGTCAAAGCTTTCACAGAAGAATTAAATCTACAACTTGAAAAACTTGATAAGGAATGGGCTGTAATCGAAAATGAGATTGAATCTTGGAATTCAAAGCCATTTGTTTGTAAAGTTGCAGAAACTAAATTAGTATTTGATATTTGTGAAGAGGGATATCAAATTCCATCGGCTGATGATTTAATCAAGAAATTTGTCAAAACAGATCTGAAAACTCCTCGACTATCGATGTTTATACAAATTCCAATTTTTCCTGGAATTAATCATAGGCAAGCTAGCTCTATCAACATTCAGAAGTGATCAACACATGACAAAATTAAATGCAGAAAAAAAAAGAGAACTTCCAAATATGTTTCCCATTGTTCAAAACATTGAGATAGTCAGTTACGCTCAGGAATTTTCTTCGAGGGAAATTAATCAGCAACGCAGATCTGAGCTGGGTCAATACATGACCCCATCTTCAATTGCCGATTTTATGGCATCGCTTTTTAAATATTCTGGTATTAAAAGCATTCGATTATTAGATCCAGGAGCTGGACTTGGAGCTTTAAGTTCTGCCTTTGCAAGGAATTGTTTTCTTAATGGCTGTTATCCTGAACTGGAGATAACTGCATATGAAGTTGACCCCTATTTTAAGAAATCTTTGGAAGACGAGTTCAGAAATTTAGAAGATTTTGCTGATAGGAAAGGACTGTCTTTCTCATCACATATGATAGAAGGCGATTTTGTCGAAGAGGCTGTAAATTTAATTTTGTCAAAAAACTTCCGGAAATTTTCACATGCAATTATTAATCCGCCATATAAAAAAATTCAAAGTCAATCAAAGCACAGAAAGCTACTTCATGAGGTTGAAATTGAAACCGTTAATCTCTATGCAGCTTTTTTGGCTTTGGCAATCTCTTTGTTGGCAGATAAGGGAGAACTGGTGGCGATTATCCCGAGAAGTTTTTGTAGTGGATCTTATTACAAATCGTTTCGAGAATTTATTCTAAAAAAGACTTCGATCAGTCAAATTCATTTGTTCAATGCGAGAGATAAAGCATTTCAAAAAGATGAAGTACTACAAGAGAACGTAATTATTCATTTAATAAAAGGTGGAGAACAGAAAGATGTCGTTCTTTCATTTTCTAACGACGATTCTTTTTTTGATTACAATTCATACTTGTGTCAATTTGAAAACATTTTAAATGAAAATGACGGAGAGCTTTTTATTAGAATTCCGCTTCGAGAAAATTTGAATGAATTGAAAAAACCTTCTTCTGCAAAATACTCTCTCTCGGAAATAGGTATTGAGATTTCAACAGGGCCTGTTGTTGACTTCAGGCTGAAAGAATTTTTGTGTGCTCAGCCAGAGCTAGGCAGTGTTCCTCTCCTTTACCCTTGTCATTTTGATTGCAATTATGTTTGCTGGCCAAATGAAAAAAGTAAGAAGCCTAATGCTTTAAGAGTTAATTCGGAAACCGAGAGATGGTTATGGCCTAATGGGTTTTATGTGGTTGTAAGAAGGATGTCTTCTAAGGAAGAGAAACGACGTATTGTCGCAAGCGTAGTCAATCCTGAGTTTTTTAATTATCCAAAGTTAGGGTTTGAAAATCATTTGAACGTTTTTCACTTTAGAAAAAATGGATTGGATAAAGATTTAGCCTATGGTTTAGCAGTTTTCTTAAATTCATCTCAGATTGATAATAGATTTCGCTCTTTTAATGGACACACACAAGTGAATGCAACAGACCTTCGTTCGTTAAAATACCCCGACAAAGAAATTCTTAAAGATATGGGTAAATGGGCCCAAATATGTGTTGAGTTGACGCAGGAAGAGATTGATCAAAAGATAGAGCAAATGAACTGATGATGCATGAATATGTAAAAGACGCTCTCGAAATATTGGACTTTTTGGGTATGCCTCGCGCCCAAAGAAATGAAAGGTCTGCTTTGTGCTTATTGGCGCTTGTTGATCTGACTCCTGAAAAAGATTGGAGCAGGATAGATTCTCCTTTGATTGGCATAACCCCTATCATGGATTTTTGTCGACAACACTACAAGAAAGTGTATGCTCCAAATACACGAGAGATTATCCGGCGGCAGACGATTCATCAATTTGTAGATGCCGGAATAGTTTTCTATAATCCAGATGACCCAAAAAGACCTGTGAATAGCCCGAAGGCCGTTTATCAGATAGAAACAGAAACTTATGCTTTGCTAAAAACTTATAAGACAAAAGCTTGGGAAGCAAGATTGGCCAGCTACTTATTCAATCACAAAACTTTACAAGAAAAATACGCAAAAGCTCGAGACCACCATTTGATTTCTCTTCAGATTCCAGGAGGCCAGGAACTCCAAATTAGCCCTGGAGAGCATAGTGGACTTATCAAGGCGATCATCGAACAATTTGGACCCCGTTTTGTTCCTGGTGGCGAAGTTCTCTATGTAGGGGATACTGGAGAGAAATGGAGTTTTTTTGATGAATCGCGACTCCAGCAATTGGGGGTTGGGGTTAATTCAAAAGGAAAAATGCCAGATGTTATTCTTTTCTATCCCCAAAAAGAATGGCTAATTTTGATTGAATCTGTCACTAGTCATGGACCTGTCGATAGTAAGCGTCATAACGAACTTGCCACATTATTTAAGGAATCATCCGTGGGCATTGTGTATGTTACAGCCTTTCCGTCACGATCAATTATGAGTCGATACATAGCCGAAATTGCTTGGGAGACAGAGGTTTGGGTGGCTGATGCGCCATCGCATTTGATCCATTTCAATGGAGTCCGTTTCCTTGGACCTTATCCATCAAATTGAGGGCTTCGACTTTTTGGGATTGAGAAAATGCGACCGTCGGAAAGTCTATTCTAGCCAAGAAAGAACGGATATCCTGTCGCAGGTTATGCCAAGAGGTTTTAGAAAATCTAGCTTGAGAGACTGTCCATAAACAGATTGGCGTTGTAGCTTGAGCGGACAAAGGGGCCGCAGTACATGAAGCGGACGCCGAGTTTGAGGCCGAATTCTTCATAGGATTTGAATTGGTCTGGATGGACGAATTCCTTCACTCGGAGTTTCTTCGGGTCTGATTGGAGATATTGCCCGATTGTGATGATGTCGCAGCCGGCACGATGCAAATCTTCGATCGTTTCTTGGGTCTGGGAAGCCGTTTCCCCAAGACCTACCATGATTCCCGATTTAACAAAGAGGGTCTTTCCCGATTGTTTTGCATGGCGGAGGATTTGGAGGGTGCGTTCGTATTCAGCTTTGTGGCGGACGCGGGGAGAGAGGGCGCGGACGGTCTCGATGTTGTGATTGAAGACTTCCGGTTTTGCGGAAAGGGCGATGTCGAGGGCGGCCAAATCCCCTGAAAAATCGGAGGTGAGGATTTCTATAGTTGTTTGCGGGTTTTGTTGTCTCGATTCGCGGATGATGGCTGCGATGTGGGAGGCCCCTTTATCGGGGAGATCGTCCCGGGCGACCATCGTAATGACCGCATGTTTGAGTCCGAGCTCTTGGATGGAGAGGGCGATCCGGCGCGGCTCGTCTTCTTCCGGGGCTTTTGGAGTTTTGCTAAAGTCAATGCTGCAGAAGCCGCAGTTGCGGGTGCATTCTTTGCCTAAAGCGAGGAAAGTGGCTGTTTTTTTCGTATAACATTCGAATCTGTTGGGGCATTTCGCCTCCTCGCAGACCGTGTTCAAATTGTGTTTTTGAAGGATCTCGCCCGTTTTGAAGAGCTGCCCTCCGGGAGGAAGCTTCCGGTGAAGCCACGAAGGGAATCTCCCGAGAGGAGTCTCTTCGGGAGTTTCTTCTGGGTTTTTAGGCAGCACATTCAGTTTTGTCATCGCTTGATCTTGGGGGGGAAGTGGATGGGTGTTTCGTTTGCCATGAAAGCTGCCTCCAGCCACCCCTCGGCCATCGTGGGATGGGCGTGGATGGTCTCCATCACTGACTCTAACGTGAGTTCGTTTTGGATGGCAAGGGCCATTTCGGCGATCAGGTTCGATGCTTCATGTCCAATCGAGATCGCGCCGAGGATCTGTCCCGTTTTTTTATCGGAGATGATTTGGGCGAATCCTTCTGGGTCGTTGGTCGCTTGCGCTTTTCCAAGGGCCATGAAAGGGAAAGTTCCTGCTGTGGCGGCATAACCTGCTTGCGTCGCTTGTTCGAGAGTCAATCCGACGGTTGCGATTTCTGGAGAGGTGAAGACAACCGCAGGGACAGCCTCGTAGTGCATTTTGGAGTCGACGCCAGCCGCATTAGAGGCTGCCACAACGCCTTGATGCGAGGCGACGTGGGCAAGCATCCATTTTCCTGTGACATCGCCAATTGCGTAGAGTCCTCGGACTTCCGTTTCCATTTTTTCATTGGTCTCAATGAAGCCCCGCTCTGTCGTTTTGAGTCCCGCTTTTTCAAGCGCCAATCCTTCGGTATAGACTTTTCTTCCGACAGAAACCAAAGCGAGGTCTGCATCCATCGTTTTCCCATCCGCCAATGTGATATGGACGTGGCTTTTCTTATTTTCAATGCTCTTGACTGCAACATTTGTATGGATTTCAACGCCCTTCGACGTAAAGGTCTTCGTCATGAATTGCGAAACGGTCGGCCCTTGCGCTGTTAAAATCGAGGGCAGGGCTTCCAAAATCGTGACTTTCGTGCCGAGTTCTGCAAACAGGGAAGCAAACTCGCAGCCGATGTAGCCGCCGCCTACGATAGCCAGGCTTTTTGGGATTTCGGTCAGTTCCAAAATCGATGTGGAGTTCAAGATCCGCTCGTGGTCGCAAGGGAACGCTTTGATATCGAGAGGGACCGAACCGGTTGCGATGATGATTTTCTCCGCTTGCAAAAACAGGTTGTCTTGTCCTGTGATTTTCAATAGATGCGGCGATTCGAATTGGGCGTTTCCCCGGTAGATGACAATTTTATTCGATTTGATCAGACCTTCTAAACTCGTCCGGATCTTTCCGACGACCTGGTCTTTTCTCGCCTTCATTTTCTCATAATGGACGGCCACAGGACCTACTGTAATCCCAAAATCAGCCGATCTCTTAATGTTATGCAATACAGACGCGCCCGCTAAGAGTGTTTTTGTTGGGATGCAGCCTACGTTCAAACAACAGCCGCCGAGCAACCCTTTCTCGATGAGAGCAACCGATTTGCCCATTTGGGCAGCCCGAATGGCAGCTACATAGCCTCCAGGGCCTGCGCCAATCACGGCGATATCACAAATCTTCTTCTCGCTCATCTTTGCTCCTTTCAAAAGGGTAATTTTAACCAATAAGGGATAATGCCGCTAGATTGTTCTTGGCAAAATTTTATTTGGATCGGTTCGCTGCTTTGTGTAAAAAGTTGTCTAGGCTCTATACTGCAGTTTTAGGAATGGCATTATCTGCGGGCAGGTTCTCATGAAGCCGAAAAAACGTCAAAAAATGTGTGGCAATTGCGAGGGGGAAATCGATCTGGATGTGATTGTTTGCCCTTATTGCGCAGCGGACCTCCGGGAAGAAAAGCCCGAACAGCAGAGGCCTTCCCTGAACGCGAGAGCAGAAAAAAATTTAGGGAAGACGATGGATTCTCTCTATCCTTCTTCCTTTCCTCAGCCTAAGGTCCAGGTGGAACGGGAAGAGATTCAAGAAATTGCGGCGCCTGTGGTGGAAGACGAAGAGGGGAAGGAGAAAAATATTTTGGGCCCCACGGTTCTCTTTACTCTGGGGGTTCAGCTCTGCTTGTTCGGCCTGATGATGGTTTTGTTCTCTCACAAAGGGGTCATGGTCTTGAAATGGGACGCCCGCCTTTGGTTCCTCTATGTATTCGCGTCGATCCCCCTTTTGATTTTTGGGTACCGTTCCTTATCTAAGTTATAAGAACCGGTCCAATTCACTAACATAGGTAACAGCTTTTGGATCACCTATAATGGAGAAAAGAGGATGGACGGTTGGGCTTAAGGTGGGAGAGGTGTGTGTGGTGGATGTGTGTGAGAATTGCACGGAGGACACAGAGGCACAGAGACACAGAGAAAAAAGAGGAGATTATGCCGCGAAGCGCGGGGAATGGATAACGATCGTCCCCAGGCAGTTCGCTGGCATAGAAGTGAGAAAACCATTTTTTTCATTCAGCGAAAATCGGCAACATGGGTGACATTTTTTCTTCATTATAGGTGATCCAAAAGCTGTTATCTATATTAGCGAACTGGACCTCCCGCGCTTCGCGGCAATATCTCTTTTTTTTCTCTGTGCCTCTGTGCCCTCTGTGCAATTCTCACACACATCCACCACACACACCTCTCGCATCCTAAGCCCAACCGTCCATCCTCTTTTCTCCATTATAGGTGATCCAAAAGCTGTTACCTATGTTAGTTGAATTGGACCGCGGTTAATTTCTTCTTTCAGCATTACAGGTTTAGGACTGCCCGAAATTACACAAGGTCTAAATTATAAGAGCGGACCAAAAAGATAAAAAATCAAGTACAGGATAAAGGTGGGGATGAGGGCGGCTGTGAACAGTTTAAGCGGCTTGATCCCTCCGTCGAAATATTTTTTTAAAATGCTGTAGCCTGCCGGATTCGGGGCGTTTGCAATGACGGTCAGTCCGCCTCCTGCGATCACCCCTGTAAAAAGGGCGTATTTAAATGCCTCTCCCCAATCGGGGATCAAAGTCGCAAGATAGGCGATTGCCGTATTGTCGTTGAATCCCGTTAAAAGAATCGAGACTCCCATGACGGCTAAAGGTTTTAGCCCCTCTAAAAGGCTGACAACCCACCAGCCTTGGAGGCCGCCGTGGATGACCAACCCCGCTAAGAAAAGCCCTACTAAAAGAGGCCTTGCCAAGTGAATGGAAGATTGGTGATGGCGCGTGGCCTGGTGGAATGCGATAAAGAATAGAAACGCTGCGATGAACATCGCCGGGGAGTGGGAAACAGCCACGATCCACGCCATAAAAAGCATGTGGGTTGCCGTGATCCATTTCGGGATCGGAAGCTCTTTCTTTTTTACTGCATAAGAAGAAAAAACCTCCATCGCCCGTTTGCGGATATTTAAAAGCTGAAGCTCTTTTCTGAAGTAGCACCAATAAATGAAGTTAGAAACAATGATTCCGAGCGCCGCTTTCCATCCGAATTGGGTGAACATATCGAGAGTGGTCCATTTCCAGCAGTGGGCCAAAATCAAAACTGCGGGAGAGGCGAAATCGGTCAAAATCCCTCCGACGGAGATATTGACGAAGAGGAGCGCGATGGTGCCGTAGGCCAATTTCCGGCTTGGATGGAACTGGTAAAATTGATGGGAAAGGAGCAGGGCGCAAAGGGCCATCGCTCCCGCCTCGGTAATGAAAGATCCAAGCAGAGGTCCGATCGTCAGCAAAGTGAACCACCAGGCAGACAGGCTCGATCCCAGCCCTTTTGCAAACCAACGGATCATCGTTTCGGCGGCATGTACGATTGGCCGTGTCGAGGACATGGCCAAAATAACCGCTACGAAGAGCGGTTCGTTATACACTCGCGTATCAACATATTCGAGGGCCACCCCCCATCCGAAAAACAGGTAAATTGCGAGAAACAACGGGATGGCCCAAAGGGCGAATACAATTTCTACTTCTCCCAGAAAATAGGCGAACTGGATCCAAGGGTTGCGCACCCTCCGGTTCCCGATCATGATCGGAACTTCCCGCATTTCCAAAGATCTTGCCCATTCGTGGATTTTCCCTGCGGACAGCGTATGCACGACCGCTAAGAAAAAGAGGATGAGGGCGACGAGGTGGAAAGGTGTAAAGGTAAGATTTTCAAGCTCGAGTACGATCGGTTGTTTTAAACAGTCGAACGGAGCAGGGCGTTTTAAAAGCTCGGCGGCGGCAAGGCAAACCATAAGCCCACCTTACCGCATCGATTAATATTTTACTAATCGGGTCTTTCGACAATTCCTTCGTCGTCGAAATGCTCGGTGGGCGCGCCAACGGAATGGCTGTTCCCTGCGTATCTATGATCGGCCTCTGTAATTTCCGAAGGTCCGAGATAGTCCCATTTTGCTTGATCTAAATGAAATCCTTGAGGCTTTTTCTCGAAAAAACACTCGACCGCGATCAGATGTTTTTCAAGAGGGACCAAAGATCCGCCTTCAAAGAGACGGTAGCTGTAATGAAATCGAGCCTTGATCCCCGTGTCCCCATACGCCATTGATTTAGAGAGCAACTGGGAGGAAGCTGCAAATTGCGAAGGGTTGAATTCCTGAATCCAGAGATCGGTAAAAATTGCCTCTGCGTTACACTCGAAAAGCGGCGTAATTAAATTCTCACCCAGGACCAAGTAATCGGAATCTTTATTCTTCGTGTGGGCAATCAACTCTGCTAGCACCGCGTCTCTTACGATTTGCGGCCTTTGAAGAGAGGGCGGGAAATCTTCGGTCCTGAAAGTTTGGGCCCGGTTTAAAGAAGGAGTCGTTATGGTAACAGGACACATGCGAAGATCGCTCCCTTTAAAGGAAACGGAATGCCTTCTTCCTTCCAGTTCGACCGTTTTATTTTGATGCTCTTTGAGATGTTGATTGAAATCTTCTGAAACCCTAGGAGAAAAGGGCCCTGGATCTCGAATCAATGTTGAAAATCTTTGTCTAGGATAGGAAGGGAGGGCGTCCATCAATTCGCGCAAAGGACGGGGAAGGGCTGAATAGGTCGGTTGCTTTTCATAATTTTTGGGGAGGCGCTCTTTCATCGTTTGAAATTTTTCAAGAAGGTCTTTGATCGTGTGCCGATGCGCTTGTTGTTCGACAGCGGAAAATTCGTCCGGAGATTTAAAGAATTTTAAGAGGGTTTCTGCCCTTTGCAATGTTTCAGG
>Ga0075364_10000682_pt1 | contig 17690 bp, 19 predicted proteins | sample EndMetdeltDD1764_FD_71517 | JGI IMG/M metagenome (GOLD analysis project Ga0075364, IMG submission 71517) | Populus endosphere microbial communities from Tennessee, USA - Endosphere MetaG P. deltoides DD176-4 | ecosystem: Host-associated > Plants > Roots > Endosphere | place: USA: Tennessee...
TTCATCGACTGGATGACCTTGCCGGGCATCGAACCGATATAGGTGCGGCGGTGACCACGGATTTCGGCTTCGTCACGAACGCCGCCGAGCGCCATGCGCACGTATTCGCGGCCGGTCGCCTTGGCGATCGACTGGGCAAGCGAGGTCTTGCCGACACCCGGAGGGCCGACGAGGCACAGGATCGGTCCCTTGATCTTGGTGGCGCGGGCCTGCACGGCGAGATATTCGACGATGCGTTCCTTGACCTTTTCGAGACCAAAATGGTCCAGCTCAAGCACCTGCTCTGCGGCGTTGAGATCGGTCTTGATCTTCGACTTCTTGCCCCACGGAATGGTCAGCAGCCAGTCGAGATAGTTGCGCACGACGGTGGCTTCCGCCGACATCGGGCTCATCTGACGCAGCTTCTTCAGCTCGCCATCGGCCTTTTCACGGGCTTCCTTGGAGAGCTTTGTCTTGGCGATGCGCTCTTCCAGTTCGGCCATCTCGTCACGACCGTCTTCGCCGTCGCCGAGTTCCTTCTGGATCGCCTTCATCTGTTCGTTGAGGTAATATTCGCGCTGGGTCTTCTCCATCTGGCGCTTTACACGCGAGCGGATGCGCTTCTCTACCTGCAGAACGGAGATTTCGCCTTCCATGAAGCCAAGAGCCTTTTCAAGGCGCGTCTTGACGCTCACCGTTTCCAGCATTTCCTGCTTTTCGGTGATCTTGATGGAAAGGTGCGAAGCAACCGTATCGGCAAGCTTGGAATAATCCTCGATCTGGCTGGCGGCGCCAACCACTTCCGGGGAGATCTTCTTGTTCAGCTTGACGTAGTTTTCGAACTCGGAAACCACGGAGCGCGACAGAGCCTCGACCTCAACCGCATCCTCTTCAGGCTCGGCCAGCGTCTCGGCATGGGCTTCGTAAAATTCCTCGCGGTCCGTATAGGTCGAAATCTTGGCGCGCGCGCGGCCTTCGACCAGAACCTTGACGGTGCCGTCGGGCAGCTTCAGCAGCTGCAGAACATTGGCCACGGTGCCGATCTTGTAGATGGCGGAGGATTCCGGGTCGTCGTCACCGGCATTGATCTGGGTGGCAAGCATGATCTGCTTGTCGGAGCCCATGACTTCCTCGAGCGCGCGGATGGATTTCTCACGCCCGACGAACAGGGGAACGATCATATGCGGGAAGACCACGATATCGCGCAGCGGCAGGACCGGATAGGTCGCGGGGCTCTGTGCGTCAGACGTCGTATTCGTCATGTCATTTCCTTTCTCGTCCCGTTTCCGGGAGCATGCCTGGAAGCAAATACCCAAGCATTTTGGTCTTGCCCAAAGTGGTAACCTACTAGGCTTTTTTCAAGCCATCCAGCCCGCGCATGACAAAACTGCGACAGGATCAGACCGTGACATGCAATGCTTACGTCAGACTGGAAGCTCTGGTGTTTTCAAATGGTGCGCAGGCGGGGCCGAAAAAGGCGGTGCGTCCATTCGTTCGACCGCGACTGAGGGAGAACCTGTCGGCGGTCTCGTTTCCGGTCGCCTGCCCTGCCCGATAATGCCGGTGGGAGAACGATCCGCCGCGACGCAAACTCCAGACAAAACGCGCGGCTTTCAGAAACAGGTTCGGCGGAGAGGTTTCCCTCCCCGCCGACAATCACTTCACGCCATCAGGCGGAGACGTTAGCCTTTTCGTCCTGCCGGTCGGCATAGATGTAAAGCGGACGGGCATTGCCCTTGACCACATCGTCCGAGATCACGACTTCACGAACGCCTTCAAGTGTCGGCAATTCGAACATCGTGTCGAGCAGGATTTTTTCCATGATCGAACGAAGGCCACGGGCGCCGGTCTTGCGCACGATCGCCTTGCGGGCGATTTCGCGCAGCGCGTCCTCGTGGAAGGTCAGCTCGACGTCTTCCATTTCGAACAGGCGCTGGTACTGCTTGACCAGAGCGTTTTTCGGCTCCGACAGGATCTGGATCAGCGCATCTTCATCGAGATCTTCGAGCGTTGCCAGAACCGGCAGACGACCGATGAATTCCGGGATGAGGCCGAACTTGACCAGATCTTCCGGCTCCAGCTCGCGCAGAACTTCGCCGACGCGACGGTCGTCCGGGGCTGCAACGCTTGCACCAAAACCGATCGAGGTCTTTTCGCCACGGGCCGAGATGATCTTGTCCAGACCGGCGAATGCACCGCCGCAGATGAACAGGATGTTCGTCGTGTCGACCTGCAGGAATTCCTGCTGCGGATGTTTGCGGCCACCCTGCGGCGGAACCGAGGCAACCGTGCCTTCCATGATCTTCAACAGTGCCTGCTGCACGCCTTCGCCCGAAACGTCACGGGTTATCGACGGGTTGTCGGACTTGCGGGAGATCTTGTCGACTTCGTCGATGTAGACGATGCCGCGCTGGGCGCGTTCAACGTTGTAATCGGCCGACTGAAGCAACTTCAGAATGATGTTTTCAACGTCTTCACCAACATAACCGGCTTCGGTCAGCGTCGTGGCGTCAGCCATGGTGAAGGGAACGTCGATGATGCGGGCAAGCGTCTGGGCAAGATAGGTCTTGCCGCAACCGGTCGGGCCGACCAGCATAATGTTCGACTTCGCCAGCTCGATCTCGTTGTTCTTCGAGGCGTGCGCAAGACGCTTGTAGTGGTTGTGCACGGCCACGGACAGGATCTTTTTCGCCTGTTTCTGGCCGATGACGTATTCGTCGAGAACTTCGATGATGTCCTGAGGCGTGGGAACGCCTTCGCGGGACTTGTTCAACGAGCTCTTGTTCTCCTCGCGGATGATGTCCATGCACAGTTCGACGCATTCATCGCAGATGAATACGGTCGGTCCTGCAATCAACTTGCGGACCTCGTGCTGGCTCTTTCCGCAGAAGGAGCAATACAGGGTATTCTTGGAGTCGCCGCCGTTGCCGCCGCTGACCTTGCTCATATCACTTTCCTTCCAGCACGCCGCCCCGTCTTTCCGAAAGACTCGGGGGCGGACACTTACACCGCCGGCCGGCAGGCCTTCATGATGAAGGCCGATGCCCGCTTAAACCTTCAAGGGGTACTCTACCGGGCCGGACGACAGTCCTGGACCGGTTGCAACGAAACCCCTTCCAGACCGAATGCTATGTCATAAGAATTCAACACAGCCTTAATATGGACTATTAGTTTGTTCCTGACCAGTTCAAAGCCCCCTTTTCGGTCACAATGGGGTTAGCACTGGTCAGGCAGAAGGCCGATCAGGCGGCCGGAGTACCTTCAAGTTCCTGACGCGAGGTCAGAATTTTGTCGACGACACCCCAGGTCTGCGCCTCGTCGGCATCCATGAAGTGGTCGCGGTCGAGGGTCTTTTCAACTTCCTCGTAAGTGCGGCCGGTATGCTTCACATAGACTTCGTTGAGGCGCTTCTTCATCTTCAATATGTCACGAGCATGACGCTCGATATCGGACGCCTGGCCCTGGAAACCGCCCGAAGGCTGGTGAACCATGATGCGCGAGTTCGGCATGGCAAAGCGCATACCCTTTTCACCGGCGCACAGAAGAAGTGAGCCCATGGAGGCGGCCTGGCCGATGCACAGCGTCGAAACGGCCGGCTTGATGAACTGCATCGTGTCGTAAATCGACATGCCTGCAGTGACGACACCGCCCGGCGAATTGATGTAGAGGGCGATTTCTTTTTTCGGGTTTTCAGCTTCGAGGAAAAGCAGCTGAGCGCAGACCAGCGACGCCATCTGATCTTCCACCGGGCCGGTGACGAAGATGATGCGTTCCTTCAGCAGGCGCGAAAAAATGTCGTAGGAGCGTTCACCGCGGTTGGTCTGTTCCACGACCATCGGCACCAGAGCCATGGCGGTATCGACGGGATTTCTCATGTCAGTCCTTCACGTATGGTCCCAGGCCTGCCGCAGGCCGGGAATCGGTGGAATATGTCAACTCCCTACATAGAGTGTGGACATACCGCACTTCAAGTCGTGAAGGGCGGATATCCTTAACCGCGTGGGATATCCAGCACCCGGTGCCGCGATTCATCTTCCGTGAGAAGGTCGATGCACTTCAAAGGCACTGGCGCCCACAGACATTGCTTGCAACATGGTAAAGCACTGGTGAACACAAGCTGTGGCGATGCCGATATGCGACATGGGCCGCCTCGGCCATTGCCCTTGCGCGCCTGAGGCCCACATCCATTCCCATAATGATGGAGGGAAGCCATGCGCAACGGGACAGCTTTAGCCGGCATCATGATGATGACAGCCGCGATCGGCATCGGTGCCACGACCACCACATCCGCGCAGCAGGCCTCGGATACGATCGCACCGGAACGCGCGACCGGAACGACCACCGCAAAACGCATCGAAGCGAAAAACTTCATGGTCGCAGCGGCTAATCCGCTGGCGGCAGAGGCCGGGCGCGAGGTGATCGCCAAGGGCGGCAACGCCATCGATGCCATGGTGGCGGTGCAGACCGTGTTGGGTCTGGTCGAGCCGCAGAGTTCCGGCCTCGGCGGCGGCGCGTTCCTTGTCTATTACGATGCCGCCTCGAAAAAATTGACGACCTTCGACGGCCGTGAAAAAGCGCCGCTGCAAGCGACGCCAAAATTGTTTCTCGACGATAAGGGCCAGCCGCTGAAATTCTTGGACGCCGTGGTCGGCGGGCGGTCCGTCGGAACACCGGGAACGGTGCGGCTCTTGGCAGACGTTCACAAGCTGCACGGCAAGGCGGAATGGTCGACATTGTTCGAACCTGCCGAAAAACTTGCACGCGACGGATTTCAGGTCTCTCCGCGGCTCGCCGGCCTGATTGCCTCGGAAGGCGACAGGCTGAAGAAATACGAAGGACCGCGCTCCTATTTCTTCGATCAATCCGGCGCTCCGTTGAAGGCCGGGCATATCCTCAAAAATCCGGCCTATGCCGAAACGCTATCCGCCATTGCCAAAGACGGTGCGGATGCTTTCTACAAAGGGCCGATTGCCGAGGCGATCGTCAAGACGGTGCGCGAGGCAGTGGACAATCCGGGCGTGTTGTCGCTTGCCGATTTCGAAAATTACGGCATCAAGGAACGCGAACCGGTATGTTTTGACTATCGCGCGCTTGATGTCTGCGGCATGGGACCGCCCTCCTCCGGCGGCGTGGCAATCAGCCAGATGCTGGGCCTGATGGAAAATTTCGACCTGAAAGCCTTGGGGCCGGACAATGTCGAAAGCTGGCGTATTCTCGGTGACGCCCAGCGCCTCGCCTTTGCCGACCGCGAACGTTATGTCGCCGACACCGATTTCGTGCCACTGCCGATCAAGGGGCTGATCGACAAGAAATATCTTGGCGAACGCGCAAAACTGCTTGATGGCGATCCCGCCAATCCGAAGGCGCTTAGCAAGGATGCCGTGAAAGCCGGAGAGCCGGAATGGGATCATGCCCTGCTGTTCGGTCGCGATGCAGCGCTTGAAATGCCCTCGACCAGTCATTTCGTCATTGTCGACAAACAAGGCAATGTCATCTCCATGACGACGACGATTGAAAGCGGTTTTGGCTCGCGGCTGATGAGCGGCGGTTTTCTGCTCAACAACGAGCTGACCGACTTTTCCTTCAAGACACATGACAACGGTCTTCCCGTCGCCAACCGCGTCGAGCCGGGCAAGAGGCCGCGTTCGTCAATGGCGCCGACCATCGTGATGAAGGACGGAAAGCCGCTTCTCGCCATCGGCTCGCCGGGCGGCAGCCAGATCATCGGTTATGTCGCTCAGGCGCTGGTCACCTATATCGATTGGGGCATGCCGGTGGAGCAAATCGTTGCGCAGCCGCATCTGATCAACCGCTTTGGCACCTATGATATCGAGGCCGGCACGACGGCGGAAAAGTTTGCCGAGCCCTTGAAGGCACTGGGTTATGAAGTGAAGGCAGGCGAGATGAATTCCGGCCTGCATGCCATCGAGATCACCGAGGGCGGACTGGTCGGCAGCGCCGATCCGCGACGGGAAGGTGTGGCGGTCGGGGAGTGAAGCTTTCGCTCGGTTCTGCTAAGAATAATTATGAGCAGGATTAGGATATCTGCTCTTTTGAGTTATGACCCCCCTCTTTTCCTTGGCGCGAGACGTACTATGATGGATGACGGCAAAAATGGCCTGCAAGTTTTCAACTTCAGTCTGCTTTCGGGAGAGCGGGAAGAGTTGGATGCATTTATCAAACGTGGCCAATCGGATGAAGATGCAGCACGACAGGAACGCGCCCGCAAGAAAAAGCCGGGGCGCCTGAAGGGCAAGATCGAGATCGGACCGGAGTTCTTTGAGCCGCTCACCGATGAGGAAATCCGGGAGCTAACCGGCGAATGAAGTATCTGCTGGATACCCACACTCTGATTTGGTGGCTCAATGACCATAGTCAATTGTCCGCTACAGCCAGAGAGCTTATCCAGCATCCCGAAACAGATATTCACGTCAGTGCAGCTTCGGCCTGGGAAATCACCACGAAGTTTAAAAAAGGCAAGCTGCCGCTGGCGGTTAGCATGTTACCGGATTTTTCTGCAATGGTTGCGGAAAATGGCTTTATCGATCTTCCGATCACCAGCGCGCATATGGTTCGCAGTGTATTGCTGGACAGCCATCATAAAGACCCGTTCGATCGAATCCTTGCCGCCCAGTCAATACTCGAAGGTATGGCGCTGATCTCTGCAGACAGCGAGATGCCTTCATTCGGCGTAGTTGTCCGCTGGTGATGCCTTCAATCCCGCCCCGCAAAATTCACATGGCTCGTTTGCAATCCGTTTGATTGCCTAGATCAAACAGCAGCTTATAGTGCCGTGTTAAGGGAGGATGACAGAACAAGGTCACTCCCATGTCCCGCCGCAAGTCCGCCATTCTGTTTCACCGCATGCTGCAAGGCAGCAGCGTCGCGCAGGTGGCGTTTCTGGTCATCGTCTGGCTTCTCGGCGAAGCGCTGGCACGCATCACCGGCCTGCCCATTCCTGGCGCGGTGCTCGGCCTTTTCGGCATGCTGGCGTTGCTTGCGAGCGGCGTCATCCGTCTTTCCAGCATGCGCCGTGGTGCGCATGTATTGATTGCCGACATGCTGCTGTTTTTCGTGCCCGCGGTTCTCGCCGTGCTCGAACATGGCGAATTCGTCGGGCTCATTGGCCTGAAAATTCTTGCCGTCATTCTGGTCGGCACAGTCACCGTCATGTGCATGACGGCGCTGGCGGTCGATGCAGGGTATAGGGTTATGGTCGCCGTGGAGCATCGTCGTGCCGGCGCTTGATCCTATCCTGACCACGGCCTTCTGGTCGGCGGCAACGATCAGCCTGTATTTTCTTTCAAAACGAATTTACCGGCGTTTTCCGGTTGCCTGGCTTTCGCCGCTGGTTTTGACACCGGCCTTTCTGCTGGCGATCGCGCTCGGCCTGCACACGAGTTACCGCGAATATATCGGCGCGACGCACTGGCTGATGATCGTGCTTGGGCCGATCACGGTCGCCTTTGCCATACCGATCTATAACAAGCGGGCGATGATATTGAGATATTGGCCGGTCCTGCTGTTCCGCATCGTGGTGGGTAGCTCGACTGCGATGTTGAGCGCCTGGGCGCTGGCAAGCCTGCTATCGATCGATGGCGCGCTGCGTCTGAGCCTGCTGCCACGTTCGATCAGCACGCCGTTTGCGATGGCGATTTCGGAAAATATCGGCGGAGTGCCGGACCTGACGGCCCTGTTCGTGGTGATGACCGGTGTGCTGGGCGCGGCGCTTGGCGAAACGCTGCTGCGGATATTGCCGCTCAAATCCTCGTTGGCGCGCGGCGCCCTGTTCGGCATGGGCGCGCATGGTGCCGGCGTTGCCAAAGCCAACCAGATCGGCGCCGAAGAAGGTTCCGTCGCCGGTCTGGTGATGGTTCTGGTCGGGCTCGTCAACGTACTGGCAGCACCGTTGCTGGCCCTCGTCCTGCGTTAGATCCAGCTGCGGCCATCGCCGCCTTCGGCCTGGCAGCCATAAGGCGGTAGGACATTGCCGAATGTGGCATGCAGCTTGTCGCAGCCCCATTTGCGGATCGGCAGAGGCATGTTGCTGTTCAAGGTGATGCCCACTTCGTCATAGGGGCTGTCGGTATTGCTGACATAGGTGTGCCAGCGAAAGCCGAAGAAGCCGACAAAAGCGATGACGATGATCAGCAGCATTCTCAAAAAGCGCATTGGGTAATCCGGGTTGTTTTCGATGCAGGCGGTGTAGCCCGCCGTAACGAGGATCGACACCCCCTACCCGATTTTTCCCCATATCGGGTTTTCAGAGACGGATCACATAATCCTTGCGAGTCGTTTCAATCACTTCCCACGTTCCCTTGAAGCCGGGCCTGAGGATCATGCTGTCACCGGCGCGCAGGTGAACAGGCTCGCCGCCCTCTTCCGTCACAACCGAGTGGCCTGCGAGAATGTGGAAATATTCCCACTCGTCGTAAACGATCCGCCATTTCCCCGGTGTCGATTCCCACACGCCCGCATAAAGCCCGCCCGCGGCCTCTTCCACATTCCAGGTCCGAAAAACGGGTGAGCCCGAGATCAGCCGATCAGCGGCGGGTGTGCCCTCTTCCGGCTCGACGGCAGAAAGATCAAAGGTCGTGAATTTTTCCGATGCGGCCATGGTCATGCCTCCTGAAGTTCATGGGCAAGTTGCCGGGATGCGATAGTTGCAATGCGTTGCAGACGCTCCGGCGACAAACCATTGCGGGCGCTTGCCGACAGGCCAGCCAATGTCGCCATAACATAATCCGTCACCATTTCGGCCTTTTCCGGGGCGTGGTGGCAAACGCCGGCATGTATCGTGTCATGCGTCAGGTCCAGCAGACGTCGCGCCTCACGACAGGCCTGCGCATCGACACCGCCACGCGCGCCTTCGATCACCATGCAACCCGTACCATTGCCTGCACCATAATTGCCGGCTGCCTCAGCGAGCAGACGGGCAACGCCTTCGGCAAGCGGCACCTCAGCGGCCAGCGCAGCGTTGATATCGATGCCTTCCAGCTCTGCATATCGCTGCAAAACCTGTCCATAGAGCGCCGACTTGCTGCCGAAGGCTGCATAAAAGCTTGGCGGATTGATGCCGATGGTGTCGGTTAGGTCGGCGACGCTGAGCGCGTCATACCCCTTATCCGCAAACAGCGCCTGCGCCTTGTCCAGTGCTTCCTGCACATCGAAAGCACGGGGCCTGCCCCGGCTTTTGATTATTTTTGTAGTGCTCATTACAAAATCCATTGACGGCAATTCACAGACAAATTATGTAATGCCTACTACATTAATTCTCAACCCCTCAGGATGGAGCAATATTATGACTGATTTTCAGGGTAAGACAGCACTCGTCATCGGCGGCAGCCGCGGTATCGGCGCTGCCATCGTTCGCCGTTTTGCCGGCGACGGCGCCAAGGTGACCTTCACCTATGCAGGATCCCGCGATGCCGCCGAAGCACTGGCAGCGGAAACCGGCGCCAAGGCGGTGAAATCGGATGCGGCAGATCGTACCGACACGATCGCTACGGTGAAAGCAGCAGGACCGCTTGATGTGCTGGTGGTCAATGCCGGTACGCTCGTGATGGGCGATCCGCTGCAGACAGACCCGGACGCGGTGGACAGGATGATCGACATCAACGTCAAGGCACCTTATCACGCGGCTGTCGAGGCCGCGCGACAGATGCCTGATGGCGGGCGCATCATCATCATTGGCTCCGTCAATGGCGACCGCATGCCGTTTGCCGGTGGTGCGGCCTACGCACTGACCAAGTCCGCCGTGCAAGGCATGGCGCGTGGCCTCGCCCGCGATTTCGGCCCGCGCAATATCACCGTCAACGTCATTCAGCCTGGCCCGATCGATACCGACATGAACCCGGCCGATGGCCCGATGAAGGACACGATGCACAGCTTCATGGCTCTGAAACGCCACGGCCGACCGCAGGAAATCGCTGGACTTGCCGCCTATCTGGCAGGACCGGAAGGCGGGTTCATCACCGGCGCGCTGCACACGATCGACGGCGGCATGGCTGCCTGACATCCCTTACAACACCACACCGCCGCCCATCTCCGGCGGTGTGGAAAATACCCGATATACGCTTCTCACGGAAAATTTTGCGCCAAAGGGATGCAATTCCTGATCGGATCGGTATATTCGCCGCCCATGGACACCCGATTGCGTGTGTCCGGTTCGCTGCGTCGATAAGGTCGATGATGGTTCCGAACCGGACGTTCCCACTTCATGGTCGAGAGATCACCGCGCCCCGCCAAAAGCCGGGGTCGCTTCGTCACGCCATCATCGCAATTGCTGATCGTTTTTCGCCGTCCCGGTCCTTGGGCGGCGTTTTTTGTTTTCCCTTTCAACCACAGAAGGAACGGCTGCCTTTCCGGGCTGCCCTCATATCATCATGATATTTGAATGGATGTCCGATCCGGCCGCATGGGCCGGACTCGCCACCCTGATCGTGCTCGAAATCGTTCTCGGCATCGACAACCTCGTCTTCATCGCGATCCTGGCAGACAAGCTGCCGGAGCATCAGCGTGAGAAGGCCCGCCTGATCGGCCTCAGCCTTGCGCTGGTCATGCGCCTTGCCCTGCTCGCCTCCGTCGCCTGGATCGTCACGCTGACGGCGCCGCTCTTCACCGTTCTCGGCATCGAAATTTCCGGCCGCGACCTGATATTGCTGTTCGGTGGTGTGTTCCTTCTGTTCAAGGGCACGATGGAGCTTCACGAACGCCTCGAAGGCCATTCCGGCCACAAGGAAGGCAAGATCGAACATGCCGTTTTCTGGCAGGTTCTGGTCCAGATCGTCGTTCTCGACGCCGTGTTCTCGCTCGATAGCGTCATCACCGCCGTTGGCATGGTCCAGCACCTCTCCGTCATGATGATCGCCGTTATCGTCGCCGTCGGCGTCATGTTGATTTGCTCGAAGCCGCTGATGGCTTTCGTCTCGAAACATCCGACCGTGGTGATCCTCTGCCTCGGCTTCCTCATGATGATCGGCTTCTCGCTGATCGTCGAAGGCCTCGGCTTCCACATTCCGAAGGCGTATCTCTACGCCGCCATCGGTTTCTCGGTGCTGATCGAAGCGTTCAACCAGATCGCACGGCGCAACCGCGAGCGGGTTCTGACGACAGGCGACCTGCGTGAGCGCACGGCAAGTGCGGTTCTGTCGCTGCTGGGCAGCCGCCGCAGCGAGGCTTCGCTGGGCGAAACCGCCGATGTGATTGCCGAACGCGCTTCGGAAAACGAGCTGTTCACCCCGGTCGAACACGAGATGATCGAAAGCGTGCTGACGCTGGCCGATCGTCCGGCAAAGTCGGTCATGACCCATCGCCTCGACATCGACTGGCTGGATATCGAAGACAGCGACGAGGAACTGCGCCGCAAGGTTCTGGAATCGGGTCACTCCCGCTTCCCGATCGCTCGCGGCAGCCTTGACGAATTCCTCGGTGTTGCTCTGGCCAAGGACCTGCTGCGCGACTTCATCGAAACCGGCAAGGTCGATTTCGACCGCTCGCTGCGCCAGCCGCTGGTCGTGCATGAAAGCGTCAACGCGCTGCGCCTGCTCGAACAGCTACGCCAGTCGCCGCTGCAGGTCGCCATCGTTCTCGATGAATACGGTTCGGTCGAAGGCATGGTCACCGCAACCGACCTGCTTGAAGCCATTGCCGGCGATTTTGCCGACGATGACGAAGAGCAGCTGACGGTTGAGCGCAGCGAAGACGGTTCGCTTCTGGTCGATGGCTGGATCGATATCCGCCATGTCTCGAAACTGCTGGAGATTGACCTCGTCGACGATGCCGACCGCTACTCGACGCTGGCCGGCCTTATGCTCTGGCGTCTCGGCCACATGCCGCAGCAGGGCGAAACGGTGGCGTTTGGCGACCTCACATATGAGGTCGTGGCGCTCGACGGTCGCAACATCGACAAGGTGCGCATCCGCACCACGGCATCCATTCCGGCAGCCCCTGTCGAAATGAGCGCTTAAACTTTACTCAGGCTCGTCGGCGAAAGGTTTCATCGCCGACGAGCGCCCTGCCCTTCAACATGGTTTCGACGGTGGAGAGCATTTTTGCCGCCGTGCAGGGTTTTGGCAGGCAACGCGCAGTCTGCGGAATATCCGTCAGTTCTTCACCGCAACGGGCAGAAGAAACGATGACGCCGATATGCGGCGCACATTCGCTGATCATGCGCGCCAGATCGATCCCGTTCAGAGCACCTGGCATATCGACATCGGTGACAACGACATCGATATCCTCGTTCAAGCCCAGCTGGCCGATCGCCTCCAGCACGCTTGCCGCTTCCAGAACATCATAACCTGCATCTTCGAGAGCGTCGGCTACCGCAAATCGGATGAGCGCTTCGTCCTCGACCACCAATACCGTGTTACGGATCGTGTTCATGTCCGGTCTCCTCATATTCAAGGTCCGACATATGAACGCACGAGGATGGGAAATGATTACGGCACAGGCTGTGCCATTTCGAAACATGGTTAATGCATTGCTAATCAACGCGTTAACACTGCATTAACTCCAGACCTCAATCCGCCCATTCGGGGTCGCTGGTAAAAACGATGGTGAGCCAGCGATCCGGCCCCTCGTCGCCAATCGCATCGCCGATCTCGTCGCGGATGGCATCCCACTCCGACAGATGACGGGCCGGCCATTCTGATGGCGCGATGAAGAACAGCTCGATCTGCTTGCCGCGACCAACACGCGCAACATAGGCGCGGTAGGAGAGAAAACCGTGGCGTTCAACGATGGCTTCCGCGACGGCATCGACATGGTTCTTCAGTTCGACCGGCGTCACCAGCAGGATATCGGCCACCGCCTGTCGGACATGGCTGAGCGGCACCGGCGCGATGACGAGGCAGATGATGGCCAGCGCACCCGGATCGATATAAGGCGTCGCCCATGCGTATTGCGTACCATCGATGGCATGGCCGATCCCGAAGGCGACCAGAAGAGCCGAGGTCAGTGCCGCCGTCATCAGCCATGCCTGCGTATCGAGCGCGACGAAATTCGAATTGAGTTTTCGATTGGCGCGGCGGCAGAACAGCCACATGACGAGCGACACCGAGACTGTCACGACGGTGAAGATGACCGCCGGGCCAAAGTCGATAGGCCGTCCGCCGGACATCAGGCTTTCGACAGCACTGATAAAGGCATAGATCGCCGCCCCCATCAGAAGCGTGCCGTTGAGGCCCAGCACCATCGGTTCCAGATGCCAGAAACCGACGCTGAACCGGTCAATCAGCTTGCCGGTGGCAGTCGGCTGGGCAGAGGCGATGATGAGTTTCGACACCCAGAGCGCCAGCAAAGTCATGAATGCGTCGGTCAGGGAATAGAAGCCGTCGAAAACGATGGCGAAGGAGCCGGACACGAGGCCGACGATAATGCCGAATGCCGCCAATGCGGCCGTGACGGCGATGGACAGCCGAAGGAGTGACTGTTCGCTCACGGGTATTCTCCACTGGAACGGGGACGCGCGCCCTCGCTCCTTTTCTGATTGTCTAACCAGCATAACCGGATGCGGCGGCTTTCGAGAGACCCGCCGCACACAGCCGATAACGGCCGACTGTGTAGAAATGATTACATGAGCAGCGTCTATAGAAGGCTCAACTGACCTTTGCCAAGGCCTGTTCAAGGTCGGCGATGATGTCGGAGGCATCCTCGATACCGATAGACAGGCGCACAACATCCGGTCCTGCACCGGCTGCGGCCTGCTGCTCTTCCGTCAGCTGGCGGTGCGTGGTGGAGGCCGGATGGATAACCAGCGACCGTGTATCGCCGATATTGGCCAGGTGCGAAAACAGTTTCAGATTTTCCACCAGCGTCTTGCCCGCCTCGTATCCACCCTTGAGACCAAAGGTGAAGACGGAGCCCGCGCCCTTCGGGGAATAATGCTTCTGCAGCGGGTAATTGGGATCGTCTTCCAGACCGGCATAGCTGACCCAGCCGATCTTTTCCTGGCTCTGCAGCCATTTGGCGACGGCAAGGGCGTTGTCGCTATGCTTTTGCATGCGAAGCGGCAAGGTCTCGATACCGGTCAGGATGAGGAAGGCGTTGAACGGCGAAATCGCCGGACCGAGGTCACGCAGGCCGAGCACGCGGCAGGCAATGGCGAAAGCAAAATTTCCGAACGTCTGGTGCAGCACGATGCCGGCATATTCCGGGCGCGGCTCCGACAGCATCGGGTATTTACCGGATTGCGACCAGTCGAACGTGCCGCCATCAACGATAATGCCGCCCATGGAATTGCCGTGACCGCCGAGGAACTTTGTCAGCGAGTGGATGACGATATCGGCACCGTGTTCAAGCGGGCGAACCAGATAGGGGCTGGCCATGGTGTTATCGACGATCAGCGGCAGTTCGTGGCGGCGAGCGATATCGGCAATTGCCGCGATATCGACAAACGTGCCGTTGGGGTTCGCCAGGCTTTCGATGAAGATGCCCTTGGTGCGTTCGTCGATCTGGCTTTCAAAACTCTCGGGATCGAAAACGTCGGCCCAGCGCACATGCCAGTCGAAATTCTTGAAGGCATGGCCGAACTGGTTGATCGAACCGCCGTAAAGGCGCTTGGCGGCGATAAAGTTGTCACCCGGCTGCATGATCGTGTGAAAAACCAACATCTGCGCCGCATGGCCCGACGCGACGGCCAATGCCGCCGTACCGCCTTCGAGCGCCGCGACCCGCTCTTCAAGCACCGCCTGCGTGGGGTTCATGATGCGGGTATAGATATTGCCGAACTGCTGCAGGCCGAACAGGGCAGCGGCATGATCGCTATCCTGAAAGACGAAGGAGGTCGTCTGGTAGATCGGCGTGGCACGCGCACCGGTGGTCGGATCAGGAGCCGCACCGGCATGGACTGCAAGCGTTGAAAATCCCGGATTGTGTGTCGCCATCTCTTCGTCCTCGATCATTGCTGAGGCTTTTCGCCCTCACGTGTTCCGTCCCATACAGCCTGTATATTCTCAGGATGTATTGTGCAGAAAATCTCGCCGTTTGATTGCGATCAAGGCATATATTTCCACAAACACTAATCTCCTTGGAAAGAGAGGAGAAAAGGCCGTGACCGAGATCGCCAGACCGGATGCCGCCTACCCAAATGGACCCGGCATCGCAAGTCGTTTTCTGCGCTGGTGCGCCAAAGCATACAATGCCGCGACGGAAGCGGAAGTCATTGCGTCGATGGACGAAAGGATGATTTCCAGCATCGCGCGGGATTGCAGCATCTCGCCGCATGATTTGATCCGCATGGCGCGGGCGGGACCGGAAGCAGCCGACGAGATGCTGGCAATGATGCGGCATCTCGGCATCGACCCGGTGGAGGTTCTGTTGCAACATCCGGTGCTGTTTCGCGACATGCAGCTGCGCTGCGCAAAGTGTTCCGCCAAGTCGCGCTGTCGGCGTGACTTACATACCAATACGGCCGACAAACAGTTTGGCCATTACTGCGGCAACTCGGACGAACTGAAAGTGATGCGGTCGCAACCGAGTGTGCTTTTGGAATAGATCGGAAGGAACTTCGAGGAGGAAGACGCTGGCCGGGCATACAGCATCGCGCACCTGATATGGCGCGCTGACCACGCTGTAGGACTTTTACAGTCTACGCATCGCAGATTTAAGGGAGCCATGCCGGCTCCCGGTCGATGCGCAAGCCCGGCCTCGGAGGGGCCTTACTCCTCCACGATCTCCATGAAGCGGATGCGATTGTTGAACGGGTCCGTGACCGTCACTTCCAACCTGCCATCCACCTTTTCCAGACCCGGCTTCATATAGCGATATTGCTTGTCGATCAGCTCTTTCTGGAAGGCGCGCGCACCTTTCATGTAAACGACCGTCGTGCCACCCGGCGTGGCGTCGCCCGCATGTTCGGATAGATGCAACTGCAGGCTGCCGCGCGAGACCTGCGTATAGAGCGGGAAGTCCTCGCCGTAACGATGCTCCCAATCGACGCTGAAACCGAGAAAGCCGAGATAAAATTCGTGCGCCTTCGCCACATCAAAAATGCGCACGATCGGAACCGTCCGTTCGAAAATGACGGGGCTTTGCTCTGCATTCGGCTCGAGTTGCGCACTCAGAATATTCCAGTTCGCCAGCCCGAATTGGCGGGCGACGATTTCGAGAGCCTGTGAATGGGTGATAGAGATGTCGCGGAAGAGAAGTTCTTCCCGCAGTGTTTTGGCCATAGCCTTTGCATCGCGATGATCGCGCATGATCCGTTTCTTCGTCAGACGGCGAAGTTTTCGTCGGTCCCCGCATTGCCAACGCCTTCGCCTGACGGGAAACGTTCAGGATCGGTGCCTGGAGGCGTTCGCCATACTCTTGAGGAGCGCGGGCAGCAGGCCACCTCCGGCCTTGGCACCAAGATTAGCGCGAAGACCGACGGCAGGCCAGAGCGAAAAGATCAAAGGCCGAGGCGCGGATATTCGATGGCCGGGCAACGATCCATCACCACCTTGATACCGGCAGCCTCGGCCTTCGCCGCGGCGTTGTCGTCACGCACTGACAGCTGGCCCCAGATAACCTTAGGTTTCGTTTGGAGCGCAATCGCCTCCTCCACCACGCCATCGAGATATTCGGCTGCGCGAAACACATCGACCAGATCGACCGGCTGGGGCACGTCGGCCAGTTTTGCGTAAACGGTCTGGCCAAGAATCTGCTTGCCCGCCTGACCCGGATTGACCGGAAAAACCTGGTATCCTTTAGACAACAGGAATTCCATCACGTGGTTGCTGGGCCGGTCGGGATTGGGCGAGGCGCCGAGAAGCGCAATCGTCTTCGTGTCCTTCAGAATGCTGGATATATAGGTGGAATCGTAGGTGTCGTGGTTCATGCGCTGCACTCCTGAAATTCGCCGTTTTCTGTAATATGACGGTGCCTGCCGCCGAAACCAGCGGTGTTTTTCAGGTCTTTTGTGTGGTTTCAAAATACCACATACATAAACATCTGATTTCATTGGTGAAATTTTCCAACGCGCCAAATCGCTTGTCTTGACGCTATCAGACCATGTGCTTATAAGCCGCGACAGAAATGCGGACCCTCGTGGCCCGCTTTCTTTTTGGTGCCGAACGGGACCAAGCCAAGCAACAAGAAACGCCCTGCCAAACGATCTTCAGGATCACCGGTCAAGGGTCCAAAAGAAAGAGTAACACCATGTCGACCTTCGTTCAGAAGCCTGCAGAGGTGGAGAAGAAGTGGATCATCATCGACGCCGAAGGGCTCGTTGTCGGTCGCCTCGCCACCCTCGTTGCCATGCGCCTTCGCGGCAAGCATAAGGCCACCTACACCCCGCACGTCGACGACGGTGACAATGTCATCATCATCAACGCGGAAAAGTGCGTCTTCACCGGCAAGAAGTATTCCGACAAGAAGTACTACTGGCACACCGGTCACCCGGGCGGTATCAAGGAGCGCACTGCACGCGCCATCATCGAAGGCCGCTTCCCGGAGCGCGTTCTCGAGAAGGCTATCGAGCGCATGATCCCGCGCGGCCCGCTCGGCCGTCGCCAGCTCAAGAACCTGCGCGTCTACGCCGGCTCGAACCATCCTCATGAAGCACAGCAGCCGGTCGCTCTCGACGTGGCTTCGCTGAACAGCAAGAACGTAAGGAGCGCCTGATAATGGCCGATCTCTCCTCCCTGAAGGACCTCGCTTCGGCCGAAGGTCAGGCAGCTGCACCGGTTCACGTCCGCAAGGTCGATGCACAGGGCCGCTCCTACGCCACC
>Ga0075364_10000683_pt1 | contig 17682 bp, 16 predicted proteins | sample EndMetdeltDD1764_FD_71517 | JGI IMG/M metagenome (GOLD analysis project Ga0075364, IMG submission 71517) | Populus endosphere microbial communities from Tennessee, USA - Endosphere MetaG P. deltoides DD176-4 | ecosystem: Host-associated > Plants > Roots > Endosphere | place: USA: Tennessee...
CGCGTCGTAGCCAAAGCATACGGCCAAGCCGGCCATGCGATCAGGCGGCCCGTTTCAGCCAACCCGAAGGGCCGGGCATCTTTCCGCCGGGATCAGCGGCGATCGGCTCGCACGTACCTTTGGGTATGCGCTTCGCCAATCGCCACTGCCCCGACGAAAACCTGCTCCGGCAGAACTGTTTCCATTTAACGATGAACCGCTCTAGGCTCCCAAATCGCATTTCGCCGGAACTCAGATGTCTTTTAAATACATAGCAAATTCGCGCCGTCTTTTGGCTGTGGGCCTGGCAACGCTTGCCTTGAGCATCGGCCTGACGGCACCGTTGCGGGCAGAAGGTCCGGCGCCCTCCTGGCCGCAGGAAAAGAGCGATCTCAAGGCCGACCCGGCCGTGCAGTTCGGAACGCTTTCGAACGGAATGCGATTTGCGATCATGCACAATGCGACGCCGCCGAAGCAGGCAGCAATCCGTTTCCGCCTCGGCTCCGGTTCTCTTGATGAAAATGACAATCAGCAGGGGCTGGCGCATTTTCTCGAACATATGGCCTTCAAGGGCTCGACCAATGTCGGCGAAGACGAGATGGTGCGCATCCTCCAGCGCAAGGGGCTGGCTTTCGGGCCGGATACGAACGCCCACACATCCTATGGTGAAACCGTTTATTCTCTCGATCTTCCACAGGTCGATGCCGACACGATTTCCACCGGCCTGAAGCTGATGCGCGAGACGGCAAGCGAGCTGACCCTCGATGCCGCGGCCTTTAATCGTGAGCGCGGTGTCATTCTGTCGGAAGAACGCCTGCGCGATACACCACAATACCGCGCCGCCATGGCGGCCATGAACAGCCTGCTCGAAGGTCAGCGCGTGACGACACGTTCGCCCATCGGCAAGACCGATGTGATCCGCAACGCGCCCGTCGACCTGCTACGTGACTATTACAAGGATTATTACCGCCCTGATCGGGCAACGCTGATCGTCGTCGGCGATATCGATCCCGCCGCTCTGGAAAAAGAAATCCGTGAGCGCTTTAGCGACTGGAAGACCACGGCCCCCAATCCGCCGGAGCCGGATCTCGGCGACCTTAAGACCAAGGGCGAAACCTTCAATGTCATTGCCGTTCCCGGCAATACGACGAATGTGCAGATTGCCTGGACACGACCGTTCGAGGATGCCCCTGATACCGTCGCCACGCAACGCAAGAACCTTGTCGAAGGCCTCGGCCTTCTCGTGCTGCAGCGACGCCTGTCCACCGCCTCGGCCAAGGCAGACGCTCCCTTTATCAGTGCCAATGCTGGTATGCAGGATCTGTTGAAGTCCGCCCGTGTCGCCCTGGTCATGGCGAATTCGGAACCGGACAAATGGCAGGCCGCACTTGCTGCAATCGACCAGGAGCAGCGCCGCATTCAGGAATTCGGTGCATCGGAGGCGGAAATCCAGCGCGAGATTGTCGAATACCGCTCCTTCCTTCAGGCGGCAGCCGCATCGGCGTCGACACGAACGACGACGGCGCTGGCCTCCGTGCTGGCCGACAGCGTCGACAGTGAACAGGTTTTCACCTCGCCGGCCGATGATATTTCACTGTTCGAAAAGCTGACCGCGGAAATCACCGCCGATGAGGTCAATCAGGCGTTACGCAAAACATTCTCCGGAAACGGACCGCAGGTGCTGTTACAGACGGCGCAGACGCCGGAAGGTGGGGCCGATGCGGTTCGTGACGCTTATGCCGCTTCGCGCGCGGTGAACGTTTCGGCCCTTGCCGGTGCAGACGATGTGGTCTGGCCCTACACCTCGTTCGGAGAACCGGGCGCCGTTGTCGAGCGTCGCACCGTCGATGATCTCGGCGTAACGATGGTGCGTTTCGCCAATGGCGTTCGCCTTACCGTCAAGCCGACAAAACTGCGCGCCAATGAAGTGATCGTTCGCCAGAATATCGACGGCGGTCGATTGCAGATGGCAAATGATCGGGCCGTGCCGATCTGGGCCTCTCCCGCAATCACCCTGTCCGGCACGAAGGCCATGGATTTTCAGGACATCCAGAAGGCGCTTGCCGCAAAGATATTCGGGATCGACTTTTCGGTCGATGATACGTCCGTGCGGTTCGAGGGACGGACACGCACCGAGGATCTTGAAACCCAGCTGCAGCTTATGGCGGCCTATACATCCGATCCCGCCTATCGGCCCGAAGTTTTCAAACGGATCCAGCAGGCTTATCTGAGCGGCCTCGATCAATATTCGGCAACGGCGGGTGGCGTACTTGGCCGGGACTTTGCAGGCCTTGTGCATTCCAATGATCCGCGCTGGACCTTTCCTGATCGCGAGCAGCTTTCGGCGGCAACGGTCGATGATTTCGAAAGCGTGTTCAAGCCGCTTGTGACCAGGGGGCCGATCGAGCTCATCGTCGTCGGCGATGTCACGGTCGATGATGCCATTCGGCTGACAGCCGGAACGTTCGGCGCTCTGCCGCAACGCACCGAACAACCGTCTGCGCCCAGCCAGACCGACGTGCGTTTCCCTGCCGCAACCGAAAAACCTGTCATCGCGACGCATACAGGCAGAGAGGACACCGCCGCGATTGCCATCGGCGTCCCGGTCGGCGATCTGTTCTCCGATGTTCCACGCGCCTTCGTTGCCAATATCACCACGCAGATCCTTGAAAACAGGCTGATCGACCAGTTCCGCATTGCCGAAGGTGCGACTTACGGTCTGCAGGGCAGCGCAGATTTGTCGAGGGATCTGCCCGGTTACGGTTTTGCCTATTTTTACCTGGAAACGACGCCTGAAAAGGTCGACGGTTTTTACACGCTGTTCAACAAGGCGATCGCCGATCTTGGATCGAATACCGTTTCCGAAGACGAACTGGCGCGCGCCCGCGAACCAGCAATCGAGACCCTCAGACACCAGCAGCAAACCAACGATTTCTGGATGCGTTACCTGCGCAATGCCCAGACCGATCCGCGTCAGCTCGACCTGATCCGCTATAGTCTCGAAGGTTATGGTAAAGTCACCGCCGATCAGGTGCGTGAGTTCGCCAAGACATATTTCCAGACGAACCGTTTGTGGAAATTCGAGGTTCTGCCTGCCGGCGTCCGATGACATTAGGCGGGGGGCGAACACCGGCGCGCGAAGGACGACAAACCCCTCGCCTGCAATGGGTGCCCCCCATTTCGCTGATGGACGCCATCACAAACTTTGGCTGGTCGTCCTCCAGCCATGCGTTTAGTCATGGATCACAAATGTCAGCCCGGAGAATACGCATGCCGACCGTCCGTTACGTCACCGTCGATGTCTTCACCGACACGCGTTTTTCCGGCAATCCGCTCGCCGTCATTTTTGGCGCGGAAAAGCTCGGCGACGCCGACATGCAGAACATCGCCAAGGAGTTCAATTACTCCGAAGTGACCTTCGTTCTGCCGCCAAAGGACCCGGCCAACAGCGCCGAGGTGCGCATCTTCACGCCGACTATGGAAGTACCCTTTGCCGGCCACCCCAATGTCGGCACTGCTTATGTTCTCGGCCAACAGGCCGAACTGTTCGGCAAGCCGGTGGGCGAAGCCCTGCGTTTCGAGGAAAAGGCCGGCCTCGTCGAGGTGAAACTGACACGCGAAAACGGCAAGGTCACCGCCGCATCCATCCGTGCCCCTCGCGCACTTGAGATCGGCAGCACGGTCGATGCGGAAACGGTAGCCGATTGCCTGTCGCTCGATGCCTCACATATCCGCACGGAAAACCATGCACCGCTTTACGCCTCGGTCGGTCTTGCTTTTGTATTCGCCGAACTCGACGGGCTGGATTCCCTTGGCAGGGCGCAACCCGATCTGGCCGCCTTCCGCAAGGCCCTCGACAAATATCCCGGCGAAGGCCTCGACTTCCCGATCTTCCTTTACGTCCGTGATGCAGCCCGCCCATGGCATATTCGCGCCCGCATGTTCTCGCCGCTCGACAATGTGCCGGAAGATCCGGCAACCGGCAGCGCCTCGGCAGCACTCGCCGCCTATCTGGTTGAAACCAGCACCGATCTAGACGGCGACGGCCAAACTGCCATCACCATAGAACAAGGTGTTGAAATGGGTCGCCGCAGCATCATCCAGCTCGACGTCACCAGACGGGATGGCAAGGTGACCGATGTGCTGATCGGCGGAACCTGCGCCATGGTCATGCGCGGCGAGCTGGATTGCTGAGGGCAGACAAGCTCAGTCCAGAAAAACCTTCGGCAGCTCTGCCTTTACGTCCAGAACCTCAAAATGCCGGAGGTTCTCGGTCACCACAGTCAAACCATAGGCCCTTGCAGTTGCTGCAATGATGATATCGCCCAAACCGGGGCTACGTCCCCGGCTTGTCGCCTCATCCTCCAGCGCTCCGGCAATGCGCGCGACCACCACATCCATCGGCAGGATACGGTCGGCAAACTGCTCTGCAATCCGATCCAGCCAGACGGACAGGCGTTGTGCACGTTCGGTTCCGCCACGCCGATGAAGCGAGCGCATCCCCTTCTCGATTTCCGCCATGGTCATGCTCGACAAAAAAAGCATGTCAGCAGCACCCTGGCTGTGAAACCAACGCCTCACCTCCTCGGATGGCAGAGCGCGATCCGGAGCAAACCGGCTGATGATATTGGTATCGAGCAGATACCCGCTCAAAAGTCGGAATCCCTCATCTTCGCGGGGGTCCTCTCCGGCTCTATTCCACCCGGAAAAGTAAGAAGAAAATCACCGAAATTGGCGCGTGGCATCTTCAAGGCTTTTTGTGCAGCCTCGGCCGCTTCCACGCTGACGATCACGGCCGCCGGCTTTCCATGACGAGTGATCGTCACGAATTCACCGTTTGCAGCTTCATCGACAAGATTGGAAAAACCCGCCTTGGCCTCGGCAACGCTGATTGTCGGCATGCGTCATCACCTAAAAATGACTATATATGGTCACAATACTACGAAGCGCCACAATCACAACAGTGTCGCCCCTCCCCCCTCACGTAAAATCCCGCAGCAGCAGCGTCACCGCCCACAAAACGAACGCCAGCACCGCCAGTTTCCAGAAGTCAGCACGCCGCCGTAAACCCGGCAGGCCGAGGGGTTTGATGATTTGCACCACCATGGCGGCCAAAAGCAGCAGTCCGATTATCTTTGTCATTCAAACCCGGCGTATTTTTTGCGTGTCCGCCACAGGCTGGACATTTTTTGGATCGACCACAGATAGGCTCGGGAGGCAGGATTCGGAACGACTTTTTTCATAACTACCATCCTATAGTCCGGCTGCCCTTCATTCGCTGCTCGGCCACCGCATCCGGCCGGGCGTGCTGACACACGAATTACGGTCGAACATACGCATGAGACGCAATCTTCTGCCTGTCCTCGCCCTTCTCTCCGGCACGCTTTTCCTTTTTCTCGGCAATGGTTTGCAGGGTCTTCTCCTGCCACTGCGCGGCTCGCTGGAAGGATATTCCAACGAAGCGCTCGGTTTTCTCGGCACCTCCTGGGCTGCCGGTTTCGTTGTCGGCTGTTTTGTCGCGCCGAATGTGGTGCGCCGCATCGGCCATGTGCGCGCCTTTTCCGGTTTCCTCGGGCTCATCTGCCTCAATGTACTTCTGACCGGCATCATGGTCGATCAGACGGCATGGCTGACACTGCGCGCCATTACCGGCTTTTCCACCGCCGGCACCTCGATGATCATCGAAAGCTGGCTGAACGAACGCGCCACCAATGAAAGCCGTGGCGCGATCTTCTCCTTCTACATCGCCATCACCCTGTTCGGCGTGGTCGGCGGCCAGATGATGGTGATGTTCGCCGATGTCTCGACGCCGCTTCTCTTCATGCTCTGCGGCATTCTTTACTGCGTGGCGCAGCTGCCGACCACGCTTTCCAAGGCGGCATCGCCACAACCGCTCAAACGGGTGCGGCTGGATCTTCCGAGTCTTTATAGCCATTCGCCCATCGCCTTTGTCGGCATTCTTTTGATCGGCATTGCCAATGGCGCCTATGGCACGCTCGGCGCCGTTTTTGGCGCCCGCGTGGGGCTGGAACAGACAGCCGTTGCCGCCATGGTGTCGGTCACCATCTTTGCCGGCGCCATCATGCAGTTTCCGGCCGGCCGCCTGTCGGATCGCATGGACCGCCGTTATGTTCTCGCCGGGCTTTCGGCCGCTGCCGCAGCGGCGGCCCTTATTCTTCTGCTCTGGCAGCCGGAAAACGTCACCGTCATCATCGTTCTGGTTGCCATCTACGGCGCCATGGCGAACGCGCTTTATCCGATTGCCGTTGCCCATGCCAATGACTACGCCGCCCCCGAGGATTTCGTGAAAGTATCGGGTGGCCTGCTGCTCCTGTTCGGTATCGGCACGATCATCGGCCCGACGCTCGGTGGTCCCGTGATGACGGCGCTGGGGCCTTACGCCCTGTTTGCGGTCACGGCGGGCGCACATATACTTGTATCGGCCTATGCGATCATCCGCAGCCGCATCCGCGCCGCAGTCCCCGTCGAAGAACGCGACAGCTACACGACGGCCCCTGCCGCAAATGCGCTGCTCGGCACCCCGGAAGGCCTGGCGCTCGATCCGCGCGCCAGCACGGAAACGGGTAGCGAAACCACTGACGACCAGCGCCGCACAACGGCATAGCCGTTAAAAGCAACCGACTCACACGGGAGGAAACAATGAGTTTTCTTGAAGATGACCGCCCGAAAAAACCTTTAAGCCACGAGATCGGTCAGGATCTTTCCACCCTTTCGGTCGATGAACTCGGTAAACGGGTGGAACTTTTGCGTGAAGAGATTGTGAGACTGGAGGCCGAAAAGGCCAAAAAGGCATCCGGCAAGGCAGCGGCGGAAAGCCTGTTCCGATCCTGATACAGAATAGAAGCCGCGGCCAAGAACAATTGATAAAAACAACATTAAATGCAGCTGTTTTAATCCGTTATTAAGCATTCTAATTCATTACTATCCATAGCCAGATCTTCTGGTGTCAGACGGTTTCCCTTATCCGGCGAAAGGGTCTGATTTCTCCCTGTTTTACCTTGAGAGCCGCCTTTGCGGCTCTTTTTTTTGGCCAAAACCACCTATCTTGTGGGAATTAACCCTTCCTTAAGAATTGGCTTGCGGATTTGAGCTATCAGTACCATCTTGATGCGGAAGACAGACGGGTGCGGAACTTTTTAACCGCCTTCGTCATTGCCTGATCAAGTTGATGCGTTAGCAGGAATGAATCCATGTCAGAACAGGTATTGAATACCGTCAGTTTCGCAGGCCGCGCGGCATCGTCCTCGCAGTTCAAGTCTCTGTATTCTGAAGGTATGTCGCTGGTTGAAGAAACCGCCGGCTATCTGGATGGCACCGGCCGCGCCGCATCCAAGGTTCTGCCGCGCATGGCATCGGTGCTTTATGCAGCCGAATCCATGCGCCTGACCACCCGCCTCATGCAGATGGCTTCCTGGCTTCTGCTGCAGCGTGCCGTCAATAACGGCGAAATGAGCCGCGATCAGGTTCTTTCCGAAAAGAGCAAGGTTCGTCTCGACGGTTTCAACGTCGATCGCAACGCTCCGGGCTGGAATGATCTTCCGGAAGGTTTCCGTGATCTCGTCGAGCGTTCGCTGCGTCTGCAGAACCGTATCGCCATTCTTGATCGCGAAATCTACCGTCCGGGTGAAGCCAAGCTTCCCGACAACGAAAACGGCGTTCGCGCCCAGCTCAACCTGCTGAGCACCGCGTTTTCGAACTGATTTTCTTTTCTACGTATCAAGCACAGATTTCAAAGCGGGCTTCGGTCCGCTTTTTTTTTGCGCGCCCCCCCACCATCAATCACGAGGTCCGCCGCTCGTGGAAATATCGGCAAAAATGCCGGCCATGTTGCGCAGCGCGGATTTCGATACCGAACCCAGCACATGTTCGTTCGGCGCATGCTGGCAGCAACCACCGTAACTGTGCGGTACCCAGACGGTCGGCAGGCCAAGGATTTCCGAAAAGGCATCGTTGGGCAGCGACCCGGCCAGATTGGGCAGAACATGCGGGCGCTTGCCACCCGTGCGCTCCAGAGAGCTGGTCACCAATCGCACCCACGGATGATCAGGCGCTACCCGCGTTGCCCGAAATGCCTCGCCCCGCGTCGCCCGCACCTCGACATGACCGAAACCGCACGTATCGAGATGTCGCCGCAGGGCCGGTAGGATGGCGTCAGGCTCGGTTCCCACCACGAATCGCAACTGGCAGGTGGCCCGCGCCACACCGGCAATGGCATTGACCGGGCAATCCGGCACACCGCTCGTCATTGCCAGCACCGCAAAACTGTTCCAGCCGAAGGCGCGTTCTGCCGGTGTCAATCCTTCCTCGCCCCAATCTTCTTCGACCGGTGGTCCATCGCTGCCCATCGGCAGGCCAGCCAATGCCTGCCGGATATCCGGCGTCAGCGTGGTCGGTCGCCATTCGGGAATATTGATTTGCCCGCGCGCATCGGTGATCGAGGCAATGGCATGCACGAGTACGATAGCCGGATCGGAAATCAGTCCGCCAAAATTACCGGAGTGATAGGCACCCGGCCGAAAATCGGCAACGAGCTCGAAATTGAGCGCGCCGCGCGAGCCCATGAACACGGTGGCGGTATCGGCCTGCAAACGCGGCCCATCGGATGCGATCAGCACATCGGCTTTCAACAGCTCCGTATTCGCCCGGAAAAATTCACGCAGGCCCGCCGAGCCGGTCTCCTCCGACATTTCGATGACGACCTTAACGTTGAAACCGAGACGCCCCTGTTCAGCAATCAGAAAACCGAGGGCACGAAAATTGATGAGATGCTGCACCTTGTTGTCAGCGGTGCCGCGCCCATAGATCCGGTCACCCTCGACAACCACCGAAAAAGGCGAAAGCCCATCGCGCCATGCCCCCTCCTGCGGATTGCAGAGACCGCCGTGACCATAGATCAGCACGGTTTTCAGCGAAGGGTCTTCGATACGCGAGCCGACCAGAAGCGGAGCGCCGCCGAGCAGTGGATTATCAAATATCTGCGTTTGGAAATCCATTTCACGCAACATCGGCTCGATGGCGTCTGTCAGATATTCCATGAGATGCGCTGCTTTGGACGGATCCTGACTTTCGCTTCTGATAGCGACAAGTCGGGTCAAATCGGCGAGAAAGCTGCCATCATCGAAATACGCTTCGGCACGGGAGAGAATCGCCTCGCGCCTGCTCATCTCCAACGAACTTGCCGCATCCATCATCCCGCTCCGGTTTGTTTTCGCTACAGGAAGTGTAATCTCCTGAACGGAGCGAAGGCCAGAAAAAAGCTGGCCATGCAACATACGCCGAGCCACCACTCGCCATGCTTGCCGAAAACCCGAACTTCGCCTATATTGCTGGAGCAGGAGACAGGGCTCAAACCCTGCCTCCCGTCTCTTAGACGAGGAATTGAACCCGCACGGACACTTGCCAGGTCGTGCGGGTTTTCCTTATCGTCAGAGTGATGCTAAATGGTATCAACCACATAGATCATCTCCAGTTCAGCAGCGAGGCCTTCGCTTAAAGCCGGAGCGGCCCATCCTCCCCGGTGCGCCCTGGCAATGCGCATCTGCTTTCGCTGCGGAAGATGAACCGACAATCAATCACAATTTAAAATTGCATTCAAATGCAATTGCCAAGAGGCTGCATTGGGTTGGCCCCAAACGCAAAAAAGCCCGGCTTGCGCCAGGCTTCTTGCATTCCAGTAACAAGCAGGAATTAGAGGCCGAGGCCGCCGAAACGCTTGTTGAACTTGGAAACGCGGCCACCGCGGTCCAGCATCTGCTGGTTGCCGCCGGTCCAGGCCGGGTGCGACTTCGGGTCGATTTCGAGGTTCATGACCTGACCTTCCGAACCCCATGTCGAACGGGTTTCGTACTCGGTGCCGTCGGTCATGACGACCTTGATGACGTGGTAGTCGGGATGGATGCTGGCCTTCATGACACTCTTCCTGATAGGGGGCTCAATTGTCACGGTGAAGCGCCGAGCCCTGATCGATAAACGAAAGCGCGGACCGGTTTTCGATCCTTAGCTTCCCAATTTGATGCGGAGCCTATACAGGAAGGTCACAAAGAGTACAAGTGCCCGCAACCGACCGTTGGCACCTGACTGAGCAAGAGGACTATCGTGGCCGATATGCAGGAAAATCAAAGCAAAACCCGTCGCTCCCCGCAGCCGCTGATGCGTCTTATGCCGCATGTGCTGCGATATCGCGGCATGGTTTGCGCCGCGATCTTTTTCCTGACGCTGGCCGCCGTCACCACTCTGGCGCTGCCGTTGGCCGTGCGCCGCATGATTGACCACGGTTTTGCCGCCGCAGACGGTGGATTCGTCAACAACTATTTCGGCATGATGCTGGTTCTGGCCTCGCTTCTCGCGCTCGCCAGCGCCATGCGCTATTATTATGTCATCACGATCGGCGAACGTGTCGTGGCCGATATCCGCCGCGAAGTATTTGCCCGCATCACGGCGCTGTCGCCGTCCTTCTTCGATGTGAACCAATCGGGTGAACTGGTATCGCGCCTCACCGCCGACACGACTCAGATCAAGTCCGCCTTCGGCTCTTCTGCCTCGCAGGCGCTGCGCAACACCATCCTCTGTCTCGGGGCGATGGTGATGATGATCTATACCAGCCCCGCCCTTTCCGGCATGGTGCTAGGTGCGATCCCGCTCATCGTCTTTCCGCTCGTCGCTTTCGGCCGTTCCGTGCGCCGCCGTTCGCGCGCGGCTCAGGACAAGCTCGCCGAAACCTCGGCCTTCGCGTCAGAGACTATCGGTGCCGTGCGCACCATCCAGGCCTTTACCGGCGAGCAGGAAGCCGCAAAGCGTTATGGCAGCACTGTCGAATTCGCTTATGAGGCCGCCCGCAATGCCATTCGTTCGCGCGCGCTGCTCACCGGCGTCGGCATCCTTCTTGTCTTTGGCAGCATCGTCGGCGTGTTGTGGTATGGCGCACAGAGCGTTCTTGCCGGCACGATGAGCGCCGGCACGCTTGGCCAGTTCGTGCTTTACGCCGTGCTGCTGGCAAGTTCGCTTGGCCAGCTCTCCGAAGTCTGGGGCGATCTTTCGCAGGCCGGTGGCGCTGCCGAACGGCTGATGGAGCTGCTGCATGAAGTGCCTGCCATCCGCGATCCTGAAGCACCTGTCGCACTGCCAACTCCTGCTCGCGGCGAAGTCGAGTTCGACAATGTCTCCTTCGCTTACCCCAGCCGCGTCAGCGCCGTCACGCTCAACAGCCTGTCCCTGAAGGTGAAGGCTGGCGAAACGGTTGCCATTGTCGGCCCGTCGGGCGCCGGCAAGAGCACGATCCTGTCGCTGCTGCTGCGTTATTACGATCCGGTCGCCGGCAGCATCAAACTCGATGGCGTCGACGTGAAGCAGACACGCCTCGCCGATCTGCGCTCGCGCATGGCCATCGTTCCGCAGGATGTCACCATTTTTGCCGCGTCGATCCACGACAACATCGCTTTCGGTAAACCGGACGCCACCCGTGAACAGGTGCGTGCAGCCGCCATCGCCGCACAAGCCGATGGTTTTATCAGCGCACTCGACAACGGTTACGACACTCTGGCTGGGGAACGCGGCGTCACGCTTTCCGGCGGTCAGCGCCAGCGCATCGCCATTGCCCGCGCAATCCTGAAAGATGCACCGGTTCTGCTTCTCGATGAAGCCACATCGGCGCTCGATGCCGAAAGCGAAACACTGGTGCAGAAGGCTCTCGACGGTCTGATGAAGGATCGCACCACTATCGTCATCGCCCACCGCCTCGCCACGGTTTTGAAGGCAGACCGAATCGTCGTTATGGAAAATGGCCATATCGTCGAACAGGGCACGCACCACAGCCTTGCCGCCGATGACGGGCTTTACGCAAAGCTCGCCCGCCTGCAATTCGACCGCGGTCTTGAGCGACCGAACGGACTCACGCACTGAATCAGCTCGATAGCACACTGCTAACACACTCATGTTAGCCTGATTTGACGATCATCCATTTGCCGGATTATTCCGGCATGGATGACCGGCGGCTTTCCGGCCCCCGGAAACGGACGGCCCGGAAAACGGACGGAAAGACATGCAACGTTCCGATTCTCAGAAGGGCTCAAAGCGTTTCGACGGCATGGATGTCACCACCCAACTGGCCCGCGAGCCAGCCTCCCTCCCCCTCGACGCACTTCTCGATGAGGTGCAATACCGGACATTTCTATATTTCTGGGAGGGCGGGCATCCTGAAACGGGCCTGCCTTTCGAAAAACGCCGCGCCGACGGTTATATGGCAACCGATGCGGTCGCGATGAGCGGTGTCGGCTTCGGCCTGATGGCTCTGCTGGTCGGCACCGAACGTGGCTGGATTTCACGCGAGGAATGCCTCGAACGAACCAGCCTCATCGTCGAGAACCTTTATCGCGCACCACGTTTCCACGGTGCCTTCTCGCATCTCATCCATGGCACGACCTGCGAAACCCTGCCCTTCTCGCAGAGGGACGATGGTGGCGATCTGGTCGAAACGGCACTTCTCATGCAGGGGCTGATCTGCGCCCGCGAATATTTTGCCGGCAATAACAAGGCCGAAAACGAGTTGCGGGAAAAGATCACCCGCCTTTACGACGAAACAGACTGGCGCTGGTACACACGCGGCGATGACGACGGCCCGCTTTATTGGCACTGGAGCCGCGATCACGACTGGATCATGAACCTGCCGATCACCGGCTGGAACGAGTCGCTGTCGGCCTACATCCTTGCCGCCGGCTCGAACACACATCCCATCGATCCGCAGAACTATCATCGTGGCTGGACCCGCAATGGCGCTTTCGTCAACGGCGAAAGCTATTTCGGCACTCGCCTGCCCTTCGGCGAACCGCTGGGCGGCCCGCTGTTCATGTCGCAATATTCCTTCTGCGCACTCGATCCACGCGGACTGGAAGACCGATATGGCGATTATTGGGAACAGGTGGTGGCGCATGCGCGCATCAACCACGATTATTGCCTGACCGTGCCGGAATACGCGAAAGCCCACGTATGGGGCCTGACGGCCTCGGAAATCCCCTATGGTTACGCCGCCAACTCGCCAACGCAGGATGTTGGCGCGATTGCCCCGACGGCGGCCCTATCAAGCTTTCCCTTCCTGCCGCGTGAGGCGGAAAAGGCCCTGCGCGCCTTCATGGCCTTCGACAATGGCAGCCTTTTGGGCCCGCTCGGTTTCGTCGATGCCTTCACCCCATCTGGTGATTGGACAGCACCGCATTACATCGTCATCGATCAGGGACCTATCGTCGCCATGATCGAGAATTTCCGCAGCGGACTGTTGTGGAACCTGTTCATGAACGCGCCGGAAGTGCGGCGCGGATTGTCACGGCTGGATTTTCAGGTGGGCAACCAGCATTCGGGGTGATTGCTCAAAACAGGTAAAAACGGCGCGTCATAACTCTTCTCCCCGCATGCGGGGAGAAGGAAACACTCACCGCTCCGTCAGTTTCAACTCGATACGGCGGTTCTGCGAGCGCACTTCCGGTGTATCGCCCTCGGCAATCGGCTGGAACTCGCCAAAGCCGGCGGCTACGAGCCGGTTGGCCGGCACCCCCTTGGTGATCAGATATTTGACCACAGACGTCGCACGCGCCGAGGAGAGTTCCCAGTTGTCGCGGAAGCGGCCGGTGCCGGAAAGCGGCGCATTGTCGGTATGACCATCGACGCGCAGCACCCAGTTGATCTCGGCGGGAATTTCCTGCGCCAGTTCTAGAAGGGCTGCCGCCAGCTTGTCCATCTCGACGCGGCCGGCATCATCCAGTTCATTGCCACCAACCGGGAAAAGCACTTCCGACTGGAAGACAAAACGGTCACCGACAATGCGGATGTTTTCGCGGTCCGACAGGATTTCCCGCAGGCGGCCAAAGAAATCCGACCGGTAGCGATTGAGTTCCTGCACGCGCTGCGCCAGCGCCACGTTGAGGCGACGACCGAGATCGGCGATGCGCGCCTGCGACGACTGATCCTTGGCTTCCGAGGCCTGCAATGCACCTTCCACGGCAGCAATCTGCGCACGCAGCGCCGCGATCTGCTGGTTGAGCAGCTCGATCTGGCTCGCGGCGCGGGAGGAAATCTGCTTTTCCTGGCTAAGCTCGTCGGTCAGGGTGCCAACGCGTGCATTGGCGGCTTCACCCGCACCGGCACCGCGGTCCAGCAGCGATTGCAGACGCGAGCGTTCGCTTTCGGATGTCGCCAGCGAAGATTGCAGGTTGGCGAGCGTGTCTTCCAGATCGGTCTTGCCGCTCTTTTCCAGCGCCAGCAATTCGGTCAGTTCCGAAATCTGGCTGTTCAGGCGGTTCAACACCTCGTCGCGGCCGGAAATTTCGCGGGTGAGGATGAACTGCGCCAGCACGAACACGGTGAGCAAGAACATGATGGCGAGCAGAAGCGTCGACAGGGCGTCGACGAACCCCGGCCAGTAATCGACGCCGCGTTCGCTGCGGCGGAGTCTGCCGAGCGCCATCGCTTAATTGTCTCCGCTTTTGTCGGCCGTAGCGCGCGACGGCTTTTCAGCTGGTGCCTTCTGGCTCGCAAGTTTTTCACTCAAGCGGTCCAGCGACTTGCGCATCGCTTTCGATTCTTCCTGCTGTGCCTCAATCCAGTCGCGCAGCATCTGCTGCTCACTGCGCATGTTTTTCACAAGGCCCTGAATGCCTTCTGCAAGATTGGCCATGGCATGCAGTGAGCGTTCCGCCTGCGGGCCGCCCTGTGTCTGCGCCTGTGCGGTGGCAAGCTTCTGCAACTGTTCGGTCAAAGCGCGAAGCTCATCGGTGGAAGCAGGCGCTGCCGGAACCACGCCCGGCGTCACCACATGCTGGTTCTCCGAGCCGACTTCGGTCACCGAAGACAGCCAGTTTTCCAGCTCCGTGTAAAAGCGGTTCTGGGCGCGCCCGGCCTGAAGGTCGAGAAAACCGAGAATCAGCGAGCCGGAAAGACCGAGCAGCGACGACGAAAACGCCGTGCCCATGCCGGACAGCGGCGCGGTCAGTCCGCTTTTCAGCGCCTGCAGAATGTCATTGTTGTTGCCGGATGCCGGATCGAGGCCCTGAATGACTTCGCTGATCGAGCCAATGGTGGCGATCAGACCCCAGAACGTACCGAGCAGGCCGAGAAAGACCAGAAGACCGATCAGGTAACGCGATGTATCGCGCTTTTCGTCAAGCCGCGTGCCGATCGAATCGAGGATGGATTGCAGCGTCGCGGTCGACAGCGCCACCTTGCGGCGGCGACCGAGCAGTGCGCGCATCGGCGCAAGCAGTCTTGGTTCGCGCCCCACCTTGTCGGCGCTGCCAGCCGCCCGGAAGGAATTGAACCAGCGAACCTCCGGGATCAGCGAAACGATCTGCGCATAAACCAGAAACACGCCGATCAGAAGAACGCCGAGAATCAGGCCGTTGAGGCCCGGATTGGTCATAAATGCGTGCTGCGCCTGCCGGTAGAGAATGGCGGCAATGAACCCGACGATGATGAGGAAAACCGTCATCGTCCACAGGAAGGGGATAGGGTTGGAAAGCTTGTGGCCGTAATCGCGCGGAGCAGATTCCGAAACGTCCACATCCCCCAGCGAGTCATTCGTCATAAAGGCAGCCTCCGCATGTCGTGCGCGGAGGCTAGTTCAAAATTGCGACGAATTGAAGTGCCGAAGCACTGGAAAAGCATGGAGATTTCGCGCCACCCCGGAAATCCGCCGGGACGAGCGAAACTTCGCGAAACGCTGTTTTAGCGGCTCGGCACCGGACGGTTGGAGACTTCGAGCAGCGCCTTCTGGATCAGTTCGTTACCGGCAACCACGGTTCCGGTTTCGAACATGTCCTGACCGCCCTTCATGTCGGAGGAAAAACCACCGGCTTCGCGGATAAGGATGAGGCCGGCAGCCATATCCCACGCATGCAGTTCGGCTTCCCAGAAACCGTCGAGACGGCCCGCTGCAACATAAGCAAGGTCGAGGGCAGCAGCGCCCATGCGGCGGATACCGGCGACTTCACCCATCACGTGGCGCATTTCGACTAGGAACTTCCCGTGATTGCCGCGGCCGAGATGCGGAACGCCGCAGCCGATGACGCAATCGGACAGAACACGGCGGGCAGCCACGCGCAGACGACGGTCGTTGAGGAAGGCGCCACCACCCTTTTCGGCGGTGAAGAGTTCGTCGGTAGCCGGGTTGAAGATGACGCCGGCAACGATTTCGCCATTGCGCTCAAGCGCGATCGAGGTGGCGAACTGCGGAATGCCGTGCAGAAAGTTGGTGGTGCCGTCGAGCGGATCGACGATCCAGCGATGCGCGCCGTCGGTGCCCTTTTCCTCGCCGCCTTCCTCACCGAGGAAACCGTAGGTCGGGCGGGCCTTCATCAGCTCGTCATGAACGATCTTTTCGGCCTTGAAATCGGCCTGCGAGACGAAATCGCCCGGTCCCTTGACGGAAACCTGCAGGTTCTGCACCTCGCCGAAATCGCGGGTGAGCGACTTGCCCGCCTTGACGGCAGCCTGAACCATGACGTTGAGAAGGGCGGAGCGTGCCATACGGGAAATCCTTGGGATAAGTCCCGCGCATTCGTCGGGCGGGACGTCTTTTTGTCAGTTTGTCGTGATGTGCGGCTTCATGACCACAAAATCGAGGGAAATTCAAGTGAGGCGCGACATAGTTGACACTTGCCAGTTTCGCCACCCTTTGCGACAAGCGCGCAAATAGAGGTGCCGGAACCCTCCCTGTATTCGGCCCGACCAGCAGGAGTATAAGACTTGCCCATCGCATTGCCGCTGTTCGTCAGCCTTGGCCTGCTGATCACCATGACCTCTCTTTCCATCGGCCTTGGTGTCGCACTGCCAGCGGGAACCGAGCTGCCGATCCATTTCTCGCTCTGGGGCGAACCGACCAGCTATGCGTCTGCAGGTGTGGCGCTTTCCCTGCTGCCCGCAGCCGGTGCCCTGGCAACGCTCGTCTTCGCGCTTGGCCCGAAGATCGACAAACGGATCGCAACCAAGCAGGGCCGTTACCTGATCCTGTGGCTCGCCACCGTATTCGTCATCGCCATTGCCCACGGCTTCATCATCCGCGGCGCGCTTTTTGCTCTCAAGGCAGCGATGGACGCATCGGCTGGCGGTTGATCAGCTGCGGCGAAAACGGTTGGCCGCTTCGATCGCCTTTTTCTGCACTTCCTCGTCGATGCCGAGATAAAAATCTTCCAGCGCCGGATCGGGCAGACCGGCGCGGCGCGACAGCACATACCATTTGGCGGCTTCCACCGGGTCAGGCCGCGTGCCGAGCGCATTGATGTAGAGATGCGCCAGCTTGTTCTGGGCGACCACATTGCCGCGAACCGCCGCAACCCGCATCCAGGTAAAACCCTCGTCGAAATCGCGTTCGCCGCCGATACCGTTCACCAGCCAGATACCCATGTCGAGCTGGGCTGTATCGAAACCGGCCTTGGCGGCACGCTCCAGAAATTCGCGGGCCTTGGCGGTCTTGTCCGTGGGAAGATCCTTGATGGCGATATAAAGCTGGGCAACGGCATATTGCGCATCCGCCAGCCCCTGCACCGCCGCCTTTTCGTAAAACGGCAGCGCCAGCCTCAGCCCCTTGTCGCCGGGGTTCTGGGAAATCAGGATCTGACCCCAGTTGAACTGCGCAGAAGAATTGCCGGCTTCCGCCGCCTTGCGCATGTATTCGTCGGCCTTCGCCTTGTCATGTTTTAC
>Ga0075364_10000687_pt1 | contig 17641 bp, 17 predicted proteins | sample EndMetdeltDD1764_FD_71517 | JGI IMG/M metagenome (GOLD analysis project Ga0075364, IMG submission 71517) | Populus endosphere microbial communities from Tennessee, USA - Endosphere MetaG P. deltoides DD176-4 | ecosystem: Host-associated > Plants > Roots > Endosphere | place: USA: Tennessee...
CATGCCGACGGGCGCACGCTCGTCGTGGTGCTGCACGATCTCAACCTCGCCGCGCGCTACGCCACCGACATCGTGGCATTCGCGGACGGCCGCATCGTCGCGGAGGGCCCACCGGCCGACGTGATCACGGCCCGAACCGTGCGCGAGACCTTCGGCGTCGAATGCACGGTGACGACCGATCCGGCATCCGGCACCCCGCTCGTCGTGCCCGCCCGGCCGCCGCACCTCGGTGCAGCGACTCCCTCCATCCGACCGACCGACCCTCTCCACTCCTCCGAAAGGACACCATGACCTTCCGCCTGACCCGAACGAGAACGCGCACCGCGGTGACACTCACCGCGGCGGCCGCGGTCGTCGCCCTCGTGCTGACCGGCTGTGCCCGCGACGAACGCCCTACCGCGCTGCAGACCGGCGAGACCTACACGGTCGAACACGAGTTCGGCGTCACCGAGGTGCCGCTCGGCGCGGATCGCGTCGCGGTGACGTTCGAGGCGCTCGTCGACTCATCACTCGCCGTGGGCGTGCTGCCGATCGCCGCTCCCCAGTCGTTCGCGGGCTTCGCCGACTATCTCGACACGGACGGCAGCACGGTGGCGAGTCTCGGCGAATCCGACGGCGATATCGATGTGGAGCTGATGGGTGAGCAGAACCCCGAGCTGATCCTGATGAACATCGAATCCGGCACCGACCCCGCCGACACCCTCTACGAGGAGTACAGCCAGATCGCGCCGACGATCCCCATCGTCACCGGCGAGCAGAATCCGCGGAAGGTGGCCGAGCAGGTCGGCGCGGCACTGAACCGTTCGGAGCAGATGGCCGAGGTCGCCGCCGCGTACGACGCGCGCGCCGCCGAGTTGAAGACGCTGCTCGCCGAGGTACCCGCCGCGCAGCAGACGGTGTCGCAGGTGCGCCTCCGTCCCGACCATGTTCGCATCATGATGGGCGCCACGAACGCCGGCGTCGCGATGGTCGATGCCGGGCTCACGTTCGCGGAGCCGATCGCCCCGGTCGAGGACGGCGGATACTACGAGATCAGTCTCGAGCTGCTGCCCGAGGCCACCGGCGACTACGTGTTCGTCTACTCGACCGACGAGGGTGTGCTCGAGAACGTGCTGACCCTGCCGATCTGGCAGGAGGTCCCGGCGGTTCAGGCCGGTACGGCCTTCGAAGTCGACTTCGAGGCTTGGATGCGCGGTCAGGGGTACCTCGCCCTGAACACGGTGCTCGACGAGATCGCCGCAGCGTACGGCGTCGATCTGCCCGCTTCGACGTAGTCGACGGGCGGCCGGCGGTCCGCGTTTCGGCGAGGCGATGCCCCACTCCTCTCGCCGCAGGCGTCGGTCTCGACGTGCGGGGAATACCCCCCGGGGGTATTGTCGTTGACAACGAGGAATCGTCGGCGAGACGGATGGGGATCATGAGCGCACCGAAAGAGCACCCGCACGGCCACGGGGGGAGTGGCATCTCATCGGCGGCCGCGAGGCCGGACGCACATGCGGAACGCGACGCGCACGCCGGGCACGCGGATCACGAAACGCACGCGGATCACGAAACGCACGCGGATCACGAAACGCACGCGGATCACGAAACGCACGCTGATCACGCGGCACACGGAAGTCATGCCGGTCACGGCGGGCACGGCGGCCATGCAGGTCATGCCGGTCATGGCGACCACGTGGGTCAGTTCCGGCGGCTGTTCTGGATCAACCTGATCCTCGCCGTTCCAGTGGTGGCGTTCTCGCCGATGTTCGCGATGATCCTCGGCTACGTCGTCCCCGACTGGGCGTGGTGGATCGCGCCTCTGCTCAGCACCGTCATGTACGTGTGGGGCGGTCGTCCCTTCCTCGCCGGCGCGGTCAGCGAGCTGAAGGCGCGCGCGCCCGGAATGATGCTGCTGATCGGGCTGGCGATCACCGTCGCGTTCCTCGCCTCGTGGGGTGCGACGCTCGGGCTGCTCGACCACGCACTCGAGTTCTGGTGGGAGCTCGCCCTTCTGATCGTCATCATGCTGCTCGGCCACTGGATCGAGATGCGGGCGCTCGCACAGACGAGTTCCGCACTCGACGCGCTCGCCGCGCTGCTGCCCGATGAGGCGGAGCGCGTCGAGGGCGATGCCGTCGTGACGGTCGCGCCGGCGGATCTGCGCGTCGGTGACGTCGTCCTGGTGCGTCCGGGTGGCAGCGTCCCGGCGGACGGGCGGATCGTCGACGGGCAGGCGGACATGGATGAGTCCATGGTGACCGGTGAGTCCCGGGCGGTGTCCCGGGGTGTCGGCGAAGCCGTCACCGCCGGCACCGTGGCGACCGACTCGGGACTGCGGGTGCGGGTCACCGCCACCGGAGACCAGACCACGCTCGCAGGTATCCAGCGGCTGGTCGCCGAGGCACAGAATTCGTCGTCGCGCGCGCAGCGCATCGCCGACCGCGCCGCGGCTCTGCTGTTCTGGTACGCGCTCGGCGCGGCCGTCATCACCGCCGTCGTGTGGCTCCTGGTCGGCAGCCCCGACGATGCCGTGGTGCGCACGATCACGGTGCTCGTCATCGCCTGCCCGCACGCACTGGGGCTCGCGATCCCGCTCGTCGTGTCGATCGCGACCGAGCGCGCGGCGCGCGGCGGCGTGCTGGTCACCGACCGCCTCGCGCTCGAGAGCATGCGCACGGTCGATGCCGTCCTGTTCGACAAGACCGGCACCCTCACCCGGGGCGAGCCCGTGGTCACGTCCGTCGAAGCCATCGGCGACCTCGACCCGGATCGCCTGCTCGCGCTCGCCGCATCGGCCGAGGCCGACAGCGAGCACCCGCTCGCGAAGGCGATCGTGCGCGCGGCCGCCGATCGGACGCTCGTCCTGCCTGCCGCATCCGGGTTCGCGTCCTCGCCCGCGGTGGGGGTGAGCGCGACCGTCGACGGACATGAGGTGCGTGTGGGTGGTCCCCGGCTGCTCGCGTCGCTCGGTGCGACGGAGATCCCCGCCGCGGCGGCGTGGCGCGAGGACGGAGCGATCATCCTGCACATCGCCGTGGATGGCGATGTCGCCGGTGCCCTCGCCCTTGCCGACGAGGTGCGGCCCGAGTCCCGCGATGCCGTCGAGGCGCTGCATCGGCTGGGCGTCGAGGTCATCATGATCACCGGCGATGCGGAAGCCGTCGCCCACGCGGTGGGCCGAGAGCTCGGCATCGACCGTGTGTTCGCGGGGGTGCGCCCCGAGGACAAGTCGGCGACGGTGGCGCATCTGCAGCACGAGGGCAAGAAGGTGGCGATGGTCGGCGACGGCGTCAACGACGCTCCCGCGCTCGCGCAGGCCGACGTGGGAATCGCGATCGGCGCCGGCACGGATGTCGCGATCGCCTCGGCCGGGGTGGTCCTCGCCGGCTCCGACCCGCGGTCGGTGCTGTCGGTCATCGAGCTGTCGCGTGCCACCTATCGAAAGATGACGCAGAACCTGTGGTGGGCGGCCGGGTACAACCTCCTGTCCGTGCCGCTGGCGGCGGGCGTGCTGGCGCCCATCGGCTTCATCCTGCCGATGTCGGTCGGTGCCCTCCTCATGTCGGCATCGACCGTGGTCGTCGCCCTCAACGCCCAGGTGCTGCGTCGTCTGGACCTGACGCCGGAGGCCAGCATCCGCCGCATCCTCGGGAGATAGGCACCCGCGGGTCCTTCCTCGCTCCTCGGACGACCCGTGCGGTAGTGTCACGCCTCGGGGAGTACCGACGACGACGAGGGACGACGATGGCCGAGCACCGCATCTTCGGGACGAGCTTCGCGAGCATCTACCCGCTCTACGTGACGAAGGCGGAGCGCAAGGGGCGCACCCGGGCCGAGGTCGACCAGGTGATCACCTGGCTCACCGGCTATGACGAGGCGGATCTCGCGCGGATCCTCGCGGAGGGCACCGACCTCCGCACCTTCTTCGCGGAGGCCCCCGCCATGAACCCGCACGCGGACCTGATCACCGGTGTGATCTGCGGTATCCGTGTGGAAGAGATCGACGACCCGCTGATGCAGCAGATCCGGTACCTGGACAAGCTCGTCGACGAGGTCGCGCGGGGCAAGAAGATGTCATCGATCCTCCGGGTGCCGGCGACCTCCTGATCGCACCGCGGGGGCGCGGCTCCCTCAGTGACGGGGCTTGCGGTCCCGATCCTTGCGGCCCCCGGGCGCACCGCGGTCGAGGCGCATCTCGATGAGCTTGCCGCCGATGCGGGTGCCGCTGAGACGGTTCAGGGTGTCGGCGGGCAGATCGGCGGGGAGCTCGACGAGGGAGAACTCGGGACGGATGTCGATCTGACCGAAGTCCTCGCGTTTGAGGCCGCCCTCGTTCGCGAGCGCGCCGACGATCTGGCGGGGCTCGACCTTGTGGCGTCGTCCGACGGCGAGACGGTACTTCACGAGAGAGGAGTTGCTCGGGCGCGGGCGACGCTCGGGCCGGTCGCCGTGGTCGTCGCGGCTCGGCCGGTCGTCGCGCTCGACGCGGTGCGCGCGCTCGTCCTCCGGGTTCAGCAGCAGGGGAGTGTCGCCCTGGAGGACGACGGCGAGGGCCGCGGCGACGTCGGACTCCGGCACATCGTGGTGCTCCACGTAGTGGGCGATGATGTCGCGGAAGCGGTCGATGCGCTCGCTCTGCTCGAGCGCCGCGGTGATCGCGTCGTCGAAGCGCGTGAGGCGCGTGGCGTTCACATCGTCGACGCTCGGCAGCTGCATCTGGGTGAGCGGCTGGCGGGTCGCCTTCTCGATGTTCGTCAGCATCCGGCGCTCGCGCGGGGTGACGAAGCTGATCGCGTCACCGGTGCGGCCCGCGCGACCGGTGCGTCCGATGCGGTGCACGTACGACTCGGTGTCGATCGGCAGGTCGAAGTTCACGACGTGGCTGATGCGGTCGACGTCGAGGCCGCGGGCCGCCACATCCGTCGCGACGAGGATGTCGAGCTTGCCCGACTTGAGCTGGCCGACCGTCTTCTCGCGCTGCGCCTGCGCGACGTCGCCGCTGATGGCGGACGCGGTGTAGCCGCGTGCCCGGAGCTTCTCGGCGAGGGTCTCGGTCTCGTTCTTGGTGCGGACGAACACGATCATCCCCTCGAAGTTCTCGACCTCGAGGATGCGGGTGAGGGCGTCGACCTTCTGCGGGTACGACACCATCAGGTAGCGCTGGGTGATGTTCGTCGACGTCGCGGTCTTGTTCTTGACCGTGATCTCTTCAGGATCGCGCAGGTACTGCTGGGAGATGCGGCGGATCTGCGTGGGCATCGTCGCGGAGAACAGGGCGACCTGCTTCTCCGCGGGCGTCGAGGCGAGGATCGTCTCGACGTCCTCGGCGAAGCCCATCTTGAGCATCTCGTCCGCCTCGTCGAGCACGAGGAACTTCAACTCGGAGAGATCGAGCGTCTTCTTCTCGAGGTGATCCATGATCCGCCCGGGCGTGCCGACGACCACGTGCACGCCGCGGCGAAGGGCGGACAGCTGGGTGCCGTAGCCCTGGCCGCCGTAGATGGGCAGCACGCGTACGCCACGCAGGTGCGCCGCGTAGCGCTCGAAGGCCTCGCACACCTGAAGCGCGAGCTCCCGCGTGGGAGCGAGGACGAGCGCCTGCGGCGCCTGCTGCGAGACGTCGAGCTGGGAGAGGATCGGCAGCGCGAACGCCGCGGTCTTGCCGGTACCGGTCTGGGCCATGCCGATCACGTCGCGTCCGGACAGGAGCGGTGGGATGGTGGCGGCCTGGATGGCGGACGGCGTCTCGTAGCCGACATCCTTCAGGGCCTTGAGTACGGCGGCGTCGAGCCCCAGGTCGGAAAAGGACTGGGAGGGTTCGGCCGTGTCGTCCTCGGCGGGCGCGACGGGCTCAGAAGTACTCATCCGTCAACGGTAACGCCCCGGAGGACCTCGGCATATCCTCCCGCGCGGCGCAGGCCCAACGCGGCGCGTGCCGCGCGTCATGGTGCCCGCCCCCGCGCCGTCTCCTATCGTGTCCCCTGGGCGTCCCGTCGGCGTCCGGGGGAGAGGGGGCAGCGGATGGACGACTCCACCGATGTCGTACCGACGTTCGAGGACGCCGTGCCGGGCACCGGGTCGGTGTGCGTGGTGATCCCGGCCCGCGACGACGCTCCCATGCTGGATCGCTGCCTCGCCGCGCTCGCCGCCCAGACCCGGCCTCCGGCCGAGGTGCTGGTCGTCGACAACGGCAGTCAGGACGACACGGCGGCCGTCGCCCGGAGGCACGGCGCGCGGGTCGTCTTCGAACCGGAGCAGGGCATCCCTCGCGCGGCATCCGCGGGATACGACGCGGCGACCGCGGAGATCATTGCACGACTCGATGCGGATTCGCTGCCCGACCCGGACTGGGTGGAGCGCATCGAGAAGGCGTTCGCCGCCGATCCCGATCTCGACTTCCTCACCGGCGGGGCGCGCTTCTACGGCGCGACCCCCCTGGTGCACTGGGCCGGCCGGCACCTCTACATCGGCGGGATGTACGCCGTGCTCTCGCCCGCCCTCGGGCATGCACCGCTGTTCGGGTCGAACATGGCGATGCGGCGGGAGACGTGGGACGTGCTGCGCGACGAGGTCCATCGTTCGCCGCGCGGCATCCACGACGATCTGGACATCTCGTTCCACATCCGCCCGCTCATGACCGTGCGCTACGACCGCGACCTCGTCGTCGGGGTCTCGGCCCGGCCCTTCGCCAGCTGGCCCGCGCTCCGGCGCCGGCTGTCGTGGGTGCTTCCGACCGTCCGGCTGCACTGGCCCGAGCAGGCGCCGTGGCGGCGTCGGGCAGCGCGCCGGCGCCTGCGACCGCGCCCCATGGGTCGGCGCGCTGCGCGCGGTCAGGTGCCGCGCGCGTAGAGGTCGAAGAGGTCGAGGCACAGCTGGTGCGGGGTCGTCTCGCATGGGCTGTGCCCGGTGTCGTAGGTGCGCATCGATGCGCCGAGCTCGTCCGCGAACCGCGCGTGCTGCCGCACGGACCACAGGTCGTGCGCGCCCACCGCGACCATGACGGGGATGCCGGTCGCGCGCACCTCGCCCCGCGCGTCGGGTGTGCGCATCATGAGCCCGATCACGTCGTCGACGCTCTCCCGCGTCGTCGATGCGAATCGGGAGCGGACGAACGCCAGTCGCTCCGGGGGCACGCGGTTCTTATTGGTCCGGACGCCCCAGATCATCAGCCCCGCCCCCACCCGTGGTGAGGCGAAGGGCGCGATCGGCCCGAGCCACCGCATCCGGCCGAACACGTTCCCGACCCCCGGCGGAGTCGAGAGCAGAGTCAGCGAGCGCACCAGGTGGGGGTGCTCGACCGCCACCAGCTGGGCGACCGTGCCGGCGAACGAGTATCCGAGGAGGTGCGCGGGGCCGCCGGTGCGGAGGAACGCCGTCAGGTCGTCGACGAACAGCTCCCATGTGAACGGATCGCCGGGGGCGGGACCCGCCGCGGCCGACTCGTACTGCCCCGCGAGATCCAGCGTCTGCACGTAGTATCCGGCCGCGACGAGGATCGGCAGCATGAGGACGAAGTCCTCCTTGGATCCCGTGACCCCGGGCACGAGCACGACCCGCGGTGCGGACGGATCCCCGATCGAGACGACCGCGAGCGGGCCGCTCGGAGCGGCGAACGTCGACGCCACGGATCCCGGCGCCGGCTGCGACCAGTCCACCTCGCCGATCGCGGCGTCGAGCGCGGCGGCGCGCGCGCGTTCGGGCGATGGCGCCGGGCCCTGCGCGACACCCGACGATGCCCGAAGGCGGAGGAACCCCTGCGTCACCCCCACAGGGTAGCGCCGTCCACGTCGCGCGCAGCGCCGTGCCACGCCGCACCGTTGGCCGAGGGGCGGGGTTTCCGATATGGTCCAGGCACGCACGCGGATGTCGCCGCGGGTGGCGGACTCGGGGGGCGACGTGGCGCGCGGGGCGATACGAGCGGGGCGGATGGCGATGGTCTTCGTCATCGCGGTGGGACTGGCCGGATGCAGTACCGGCGGTGACCCGTCTCCCTCGGGGACGCCCACCGCGTCCGAGGCGCCGGTGCGTGCGGTCGACCTCGCGGCCGGCACCCAGACCGACCCCGTCGACGTGGAGGTCGACGGCGGGGATGCCGGCGTCGACGTCACGTTCCGCGAGATCACGATCGAACCGGGAGCCGGCACGGGGGAGCACTGCCACGACGGGCAACTCATCGCGGTCGTCACTGAGGGCGCCCTCACGCACTACGCCGAGACGCATCCCGGCGGCGTGCACGTGTACGAGACGGGCGACTCGATCATCGAGGGCGCGGGGTATCCGCACCAAGGGAAGAACGAAGGCGACACGGATGTGGTCCTCTGGGTCACCTACGTGATCCCCGACGGCAAGCCGCTCGCGGAGACCGACCTGGCCAACTGCACCGGCTGACGTCGACGGGGGTCATCCGGCGGGGGTCGTCTCGCGCCCGCTCTCGGCCACCGCACGCGCGATCTCGTCCAGTACCCGGCCGACACCGGCAGCGCCGGCGAGCACGGCCTCCGGCGCGGCCCGCAGACGCTCCACCCAGTACCGCTCGACGAGCCGGTATTCCTCGAGCGCCCGCGGTGTCAGCCGGAATCCGACGCCGCGTCCGCCCTCGACGGCGTCGCACCGCTCGAGCAGGTCACGCTGCTCCAGTGCGTGCGCGAGGGCGCTCACGTAGCTGCGCTGTGAGCCGGTCACCGCGGCGATGCGCGTCGCCGTGACGCCGGGCTGACGGCGCACCTCGCGGAGCACGGTGACCTCGCTGCCGGTGAGCGGGGCCACATTCCTGGCCGCGTGCCCGCGCAGCTCGAGTTGATGTGCGAGGGCGAGCACCGCATCCGCGAGTTCGACGAGTGCGCGATCGGGGGCGTCGGAGCCGTCCATCCTCGAAGTCTAGTGTAAGATTTCGTACACACAAGGGAGTCGTCGCTATCGAGGATGCGGCGGCTCGTGCAGTCTCCTGCCACTCCGGTCCTTGCGCATCCGCGCACCTCGCGAGCACCCATGGACCGGGGCGGCTCGTCGCGCGGCGTCCGACACGACACCGAAAGACGACATCCATGACTGCATCCCCGGCACGTTCCCGGACCTTCCGCGGCAATCCCGCCGCCACCCTGATCGCCGTGGCCTTCGGCCTCTTCATGGTCAGCCTCGATGCGACGGTGGTGTCCATCGCGAACCCCGCGATCGCCGCCGACCTCGGCACCTCCTTCACCGAACTGCAGTGGATCACCAACGTGTACCTGCTCGGCCTCGCGGTGTTCCTCATCCTCGGCGGAAAGATCGGCGATCGGTTCGGCCGCCGCCGGCTCTACCTGATCGGCGTCGTCGCGTTCGCCCTGACGTCGGTCGCGATCGGCGTGGTCGGCACGGCGGAGGGCGTGATCGTGTTCCGCGCACTCCAGGGCGCCAGCGCGGCGATGCTCATGCCGCAGACGCTCGCCCTTCTGCGCGCCACCTTCCCGCGGGAGAAGTTCGGGATGGCGGTCGGTGCCTGGGGCGGAGTGTCCTCCGTCGCCATCGCGGCGGGCCCCATCGTCGGCGGTGCGCTCGTGGCGACGCTGGGCTGGGAGTCGATCTTCTTCATCAACGCGCCCATCGCGGTGATCGGCGTCGTGTTCGCGTCGTTCGCCCTGAAGGAGTCCACCGCCGAGCGTCAGGCGGGCCGCGTCGACATCCTGGGCGTCGTGCTGCTCGCCCTCGGCCTCGCCGGCGTCATCGTGGGCATCGTGCAGGCCGAGACCTGGGGATGGGGCAGCGTCCTCACGATCGGCGTGCTGGTGCTCGGCGCCGCGCTCCTGGTCCTGTTCGTGTGGGTGGAGGCGCGCGTTGAGAACCCGCTCCTGCCGCTGTCGCTGTTCCGGTCCCCGCGCTTCACGATCGGCGGCCTCGCGATCGCGACCAACTTCTTCACGCTGATGGGCGTGACCTTCTTCCTCACCCTGTACCTCATGAACCTGCGGGGGATCGAGGGGCTGACGGCGGGCGTCATGCTGCTGCCGCTGTCCGCGGTGTCGATCGTCGCCTCGCCGCTCGGTGCGGTCGCAGTGAGCCGCATCGGGGCACGGTGGACGATGGTCGCCGGGCTCATCGCGATCGCCGCCTCGTTCCTCGCCCTGATCGCGACGGCGGTCGACTCGCCCTACGTCGGCATGGCGATCCCGTTCGTCGTGCTCTCCTTCGGCGTGGGCTTCACCATGACCGCGGCAGCCGATGCGATCGTCGGCAGCGCGCCGGTGCATCAGGCGGGCGTGGCGGGCGGATTCCAGGCGACGATGCTCCAGCTCGGCGGGGCTCTGGGGACCGCTGTCTTCGCCGCTATCGTGTCGGCGACCGCCGCCGGTCGTGCGCTGCCGCTCGGGCTGAGCGACGCCCAGGGCGACGCCCTGGCGCAGGGCATCGTGCCGAGCGGCCTCGGTGCGGCCCAGACCGTGCTCGCGCAGGACGCCTTCCTGGATGGATTCCACGCGGCCCTGCTCACGGGCGCCGTCGTCGCCGTCGTGGTCGCCGTGCTCGCGGTGGTCTTCGTGCGCGAGCAGCGCACCTCCTCCGTGGACACGGTGATGGTGGAGACCGTGGAGGGCATCGCCGGACACGTGTGACGCAGGCGGGCACCTCACCGCTCCCGGTCATCCGGGAGCGGTGACCCCGCGCGCGATGCGCAGCGAGGCCGGGATGTGGCCGGCGGCGAGGACGAGCGCCGCGAGCGCGATCCACGGGTTGCCGAGCCATGCCGCGGCGCAGAGGAACACGACCACCGGGAGGATGGCCATCGGCACCGGGACGCCCCACCGTGCCCCGTACAGCGCGCTCACCGGGCGTCCGGTCGCCAGGTACCGTGCCCACAGCCAGACGTAGCCGAGGTATGCCGCAGCCGCGGGGAGGATCCAGAACCAGGAGACCGCTCCCGGCGCGGTGATCGGGGGCACGACCAGGCACAGCGCCTGCCCCGCCCTTTCGATCGCGGTGAGGGCGGAGGGGATCGCCACGCGGGGCATCGCGGGGCGTGGCGGCCACCGCCACAGCAGCAGACTCGGTGCCAGCACGGCGACCGACACGACGAGCCCCAGCGGTGAGAATCCCACGCGGGCACCGTACCGCTCCGGCGCGCGTCGGTCGGCGCCCGCGGGCCGGGTCAATCCCCTCGTGCCGGAATGACGATGGGCCGGCCCGGAGGCCGGCCCATCGTCATTCCGTCAGCGGACGAGGATCAGTTGAAGACCATGCCGCCGTCGACGAGGATCGACTGCCCGGTGATGTAGTTCGAGTCCGGTCCGGCCAGGAACGACACGACGCCCGCGACATCCTCGGGCTCCGAGAGCCGGTCGAGGGTGATGCCGTCGGTGAACTGCGCCCAGCCCCACTCCTCGGGCTTGCCCGCGGATTCGGCCGTCTTCTTCGCGAGGTCCGCCATCAGCGGGGTGCGGACGATGCCAGGGGCGTACGTGTTGACGGTGATCCCGTACTGGGCGAGGTCGCGTGCGGCGGTCTGCGTGAACCCGCGCACGGCGAACTTCGTCGCCGAGTACAGGGCGATCCCGGGATTGCCGACGTGCCCTGCCTGCGAGGCTGCGCTGATGATCTTGCCGCCGTGCCCGAGCTGGCGGAAGGCTTTCGTCGCGGCCTGGGTGCCCCAGATCACGCCGTTGAAGTTGATGGAGAAGATCTTCTCGACACTCTGCGGAGTGATGTCCTCGATGGGGGACTGCGGGGCGATCCCGGCGTTGTTGACGATGACGTCGAAACCACCGAGCTGCGTGACAGCGGCGTCCACCGCGGCGAACACGCTGTCGCGGTCGGCGACGTTCACCTCGAGGGCGATCGCGCCGCCCGCGAGTCCGCCGAGCTTCTCGGCGACGGCCCCCGCGGTCTCCGTGTTGAGGTCCGCGATCGCGACCTTGAATCCGTCGGCGTGCAGGCGTTCGGCCACCGCCTGACCGATTCCCTGTCCGCCGCCGGTGACCAGTGCGACCTTGCCGTTCTCTGTCCGTGACATGTTCCATCACTCCTTGTTCGAGGGGGCAGATCTATGCTCCCGAATCGATGCTACGCCTGCCCCGGGGGGTCGTCGCGGAAGATCCGGGACCCGTGCGAGGGGAGACGCGGCGCTCTCGTGAGTTCGCCGCATCCAGCATCCCGGTGAGGGCGGTGACGCCCAGCGTGCGTTCGAGACCGAGGACCAGACCGCCCTGGAGGCCGACGTCCTCACCGACCTCCGACGCGGAGATCGTCAGATTCCGCGTGGCGAGGGGGAGCCCCGTCTCGTAGACGACGCTCCGGATGCCGGCCAGGATGACGTCGCTCACATCGGTGATCGAGCCGCCCACGCTGATGCGCGCCGGGTTGAACATCAGCAGGATGTCGGAGAGGGCATGACCGACGATCTTGGCCGCGTCGCGGGCGATGTCGACGGCGCGGGGCTCCCGTGCGCGCAGCGCCTCTTCGAAGCCGGCGCGGCCCGGATGGGCGCGTCCGGCGGGGCTCTCGTCCCACCGCTGCACCATGGCGGTGACCGACCCGTGCGCCTCCAGGTGGTCGAGCTGTCCGCACCGGCAACGTCGCCCCTCCGCCAGTCCGGTCCGCATGTGCCCGATGTCGCCCGCCGCACCGTCGGCGCCGACGTACAGCTCGGCGGTCGCATCCATGAACCCCGCGCCGATCCCTGAGTCCACCCGCACGTACAGAAGCGGGCTGTCCGTCTCGGGAAGGCTCCGCGCCTCGCCGAGCGCGCGGAGGTCCGCGTCGTTGTCGCTCACCACCGCGCAGCCGAGATGCCGCTCGAGCTCGGCGGCGAGCGGATAGTCGTCCCAGCCGGGGAGGAGCGGCGGGCGGACGATCGTGCCGCGCCGGGTGTCGACGGGACCCGGTACCGCGACGACGACGATCCGCACCGGTGTCTGGGGAACGGCGTCGGCGAGGTGCGCGAGGATCGCGGCGGACAACCGCTCTGCGAAGACGCCGGGTGGCCCGTCGGTGCTCAGTTCGACATCGAAACGGTCGATGAGCGCCTGCCCGAAGTCGAAGACCGCGACGCGGGTGCGCTGGAGGTCGATCTCGGCGGTGACGATGCGCCCGAACCCGGCAGCGATGCGCAGACGCTCGCCCGGGCGCCCCCGCCCCTGGTGGGAGGCGGCGCCATCGGTGTCGAGAAGTCCGATGCGCTGGAGGGAGGAGAGCCCCAGGGCGACCGTCGAGCGCGCGAGACCCGTCTCGCGCGTCAGCTCGGCGCGGGTGACCGCCGTCCCGGATGCCACGAGGCGGGCCAGAACGCTCGCTGAGACACCGGCGCTCACCCTGGCCGACAGCCGTGGGGCCGACAGCCGCAACCGACGTGCGGAGTCGGCCGCGTGCCCGAGGGATACTTCTGTCATGAAAAGACATTGTAAGGACATTGAATGTTGCAATCCCAGACGGTTTGCTCGTGATCAGACCACGTTCCGCCCGAACCGGTTCGCACCGTCAAAGGAGACCCCATGGACCACAGCGATCTGATCGCCCCCACCCGTGACCTGGCGCCGGGTCAGCGCGCCGAGATCTGGATCGCCGACGTCGCGCAGCGCTCGCTCACGCTCGTCCACGTCGACGAAGCAGTGCTCCTCGAGGCGCCGAACTGGACCCCGGACGGCGCAGCCCTCATCCTCAACGGCGACGGGGCGGCCTGGCGGCTCGAGCTCGGCGACCACGCCCTCGAACGCGTGGCCGTCGACGCCCCGCCGCTCAACAACGACCACGTGATCCATCCGGATGGCGAGACCTTCCTCGTCTCGGCGATGGACGGCCACATCTACCGCACCACCCTTCACGGCGGTGCCGCGCATCAGGTGACGACCGACCCGGCGACCGCGCAGTTCCTGCACGGCATCTCCCCGGACGGCGGGCACCTCGCGTTCGTCGAACTGCAGCGCGCCGATTTCTCCGCCCCCGGCGCCCTGGTGATCGTCGACTCCGACGGTGCGAACCGGGCGCTGCTCGACACCGGCACGGGCCATATCGACGGACCCGAGTACAGCCCGGACGGCGACTGGATATACCTGAACGCCGAGGCGTTCACCACCGCACCCGGTCACGCGCAGCTGGCGCGCATCCGCCCCGACGGAACGGGCTTCGAGCGGCTTCTCGTCTCCGACCGTGTCGACTGGTTCCCGCACCTGAGTGCGGACGGCGCCGCGGGCGCATACATCAGCTTCCCGCCCGGAACGCTCGGGCATCCCGCGGACCTTCCCGTGCGCATCACCGCGGTGCGGCTTCCGCGCTGGGACGTCCCCGTGCTCGAGATCGACCTCTTCGGAGGTCAGGGTTCGCTGAACGTCAACAGCTGGGCGCCGGACGGCACCCGCTTCGCGTTCGTCGCGTACCCGTTCGCCGACACCGCCGCTCCCGCCATCGTCGAAAGGACCGCAGCATGACCACCGACCAGGAGCTCACCTTCACCCCGCTGTTCAACGGCACCGACCTCACCGGCTGGACGCAGATTCCGCGTAGCTACGGGGATCTGTGGCCGGGGGGCCCGCACGTACTCGAGGCGATGACGCTGTTCCCGCGCGACTACCAGGAGCATGCCGATGCCCACCCGGCGGTCTGGACGGTCGAGGACGGCGTCGTGGTGGGACGCCAGAACCCGCCCGGCTCCGGGTACGGCGGCTACCTGCTGTCGGACGAGAGCTACGGCGACTTCGAGCTGATCGTCGAGGCGAAGCCCGACTGGCCGGCAGACACCGGCATCATGCTGCGCCGCTCTGCCGACACGTGGGAAGGCGTGCAGGTGCTGATCGACCACCGTCGCTCGGGATCCATCGGAGGATTCTTCGGCAACGGGCTGGGCTCGTTCCACGCGGTGCCGTTCGCGCTGGACGCGGTCCTGGACGAGGACGGTACGCCCGTCGGGCTCCGCGGCGACGACCCGGCGACCAGCGTCGAACCGTTCTCGCCCGCGAAGCGCGAAATGCTCACCGAGGCCGCGGACCTCGACGACTTCCTCGCGGCGTGGAAGTGGGACGAGTGGAACGAGTTCCGCATCCGGTGTGTGGGGGAGATCCCCGAGATCACGGTGTGGATCAACGGGCTCCTCGTGTCGAAGATCGACCTCGCCACGCTCGAGGCGCCGAACTACGACGCCCGGGCCATCTGGTCGGCGCTCGGCTCCGAGGGGCGCATCGCCTTCGAGGTGCACGACAACGATCCGGCCCCGGGAATGGGCGAAGACCGCTGGGGCCGCGATGCCGCGTGCCGCTGGCGGAATGCCCGCATCGCCCGGCTCTGACCTCACCCCCCTCCCGGCTTCGAAGGAGAAGCAATGACCTCCGTCACCCCGCGTCTACGCAGACCCACGTTCGCCCGGCTGTCGATCATGATGCTCCTGCAGTACATGACCTACGGATCGTGGTGGGCCACGATCGGTCTGGTGCTCGTCTCGAACGGGCTGGGATCGATCGTCGGGCTCGCGTTCTCCCTGTCGGCGATCGCGGCCATCATCTCGCCGCTGATCACGGGCGCGATCGCCGACCGGTTCTTCGCCTCCCAGAAGGTGCTGGCGATCCTGCACGCCGTGGGCGGCTGCATCCTGCTCGCGCTGACGCCGATCGTGAACGCCGGCAACGGCGGCATCCTGCTGCTGGCGCTCTTCGTCTACATGCTCTTCTTCCAGCCGACCCTGGCGATGACGAACAACATCGCGTTCACCCACATCCCGGAGAAGTCGAACTCGTTCGCCTACATCCGGGCCTTCGGGACCGGCGGCTGGATCGTCATGGGCTTGATCATCGGTCAGTCGGGTCTGTCCGCGAGCACGTCGATCTTCGTGATCGCCGCGGTCATGTCCTTCGCGCTCGCCGCGTACTCCCTGACGCTGCCCAAGACGCCGCCTCCCGCCCGGGGCACGGCCTTCGCGTGGGGCGATGTCATCGGTGCGGGGGCGTTCCACCTGTTCCGTAACCGCAGCTTCCGGATCCTCGTGTTCGCGGTCCTGCTCACCTGTGTGCCGATCTCGATCTACAACTCCTACGGGTCCACCTATCTGGACGCGGCGGGCGTGCCCAACGTGGCGTCCTTCATGACGATCGGACAGGCGTCCGAGGTGATCTGCCTCCTGCTGGTCCCGCTGATCCTCCGCCGGTTCTCGATCAAGTGGGTGCTGTTCGTCGGCATCCTGGCGTGGGTCGTCCGTGCGGGCCTCCTGCTCTCGATGACCGAGGGGAACGTCCCGCTGGCGGTCATCGTCATCGCCCTTCACGGCGTGTGCAACGACTTCTTCCTCATGACGGCTTTCATGTACGTGGATGACCTGACCCGGCTCGAGGCCCGCGCGCAGGCCCAGTCGCTGTTCGTCTTCCTCAGCCTCGGCGTGGGCAACGCGATCGGTGCGTTCGTCGCCGGGGAGCTGTACAACACGTTCGTCGGCTCGTCGACCGATCTCGCCGCGTGGGACCCCATGTGGTACCTCACGGCGGCGCTCACCGCTGTCGCCGCCCTCGTCTTCCTGTTCTTCTTCCGATCCAAAGTCGTGCGGATGCCGAGTCCCGCGACCCGTTCCGAATCGGAGGCTCTCGCCTCCGCCCGCGTCCTCGAGGTGTGACATGCTTCCGAACCATTTCCCCGACCCTCACCTCTTCCTCCCCGGACACGGTGAACCGCAGCTGCGTTGGGGCGTCATCGGCGTCGGATGGATCGCCAAGGAGTTCGTGCCGGCGGTGCGCGACCACACGGCGCAGCAGATCGTGGCCGTCGCGGCGACCTCGCTCGAGCGCGCCTCCCGTTTCGCGGCCGAACACGGGATCGGGCAGGCGTTCGACTCGGTGGATCAGCTCGTCGCCCTGCCGGAGGTGGACGTCGTGTACGTCGCGACACCGCAGAGCGCCCATCTCGAGGTGGGGCTCGCCGCGATCGCCGCCGGCAAGCACGTGCTCATCGAGAAGCCGCTCGCGCTCACTGCGGCCGAGGCGACGCTCCTGGTCGACGCAGCGCGTGCGGCGGGCGTATTCCTGATGGAGGCGATGTGGAGCCGGTACCTGCCGCAGGCCTCCGTGATCCGCACCTTGATCGCCGACGGCGCGCTGGGTGAGATCCATTCGGTGGTCGCCGATCACGGCCAGGCGATCCCCGACTATCCGAACCACCGGTTGCACCGCCCGGAACTCGGTGGCGGCGCGCTGCTCGACATCGGCATCTACCCCCTGCAGTTCGACTCGATGGTGCTGGGCGCACCACGCGGGATCGTCGCCGTGGGGGCGATGACGGGCTCAGGAGTCGACGCGTTCTCGTCGATCATCCTCAGCCACGAGGGCGTCGCGCAGTCGACGATCACGACGTCGATCCTCACCCACACACCGAACACGGCGTCGATCTCCGGCACCGCGGGGCGGATCGAACTCGACCCCTTCTTCTTCACGCCGACCACCTTCCGCCTCTACGAGGCGGAGATCTTCGGTGCGTCGATGGAGTGGTCGGATCCGACCGGTATCGCGTCGTTCGCGGCGCTCTCGTGGGAGGCGACCGCGCTCGCCACGTATGTGGGCGAAGGGCGATCGGAGTCCCCGCTGCACACCCTCGCGGAGACCGTGTCGATCCTCGCCACGATCGACGAGGTGCGCTCCCAGCTGGAGCGTTGAGCACCGCCGTCTAGGCTGAGCCGGGTCCCTCGACGACAGGAGCCCCGCATGCAGACCCGACCCCTCGCCGC
>Ga0075364_10000689_pt1 | contig 17616 bp, 14 predicted proteins | sample EndMetdeltDD1764_FD_71517 | JGI IMG/M metagenome (GOLD analysis project Ga0075364, IMG submission 71517) | Populus endosphere microbial communities from Tennessee, USA - Endosphere MetaG P. deltoides DD176-4 | ecosystem: Host-associated > Plants > Roots > Endosphere | place: USA: Tennessee...
CGCCAGGCCGCCGCGCTCGCGCTCTCGAGCTATGGCCTCGACGCCGAGCCCGCCATTCCCGCGCTGACGAAGGCGTCGAGGGATCCCGACGAAGACGTCCAGCGGGAAGCGCAGCGCGCGCTGGTGCACATCGCGGAGCTCAAAGGAAAGGCGCCGGCGTAGCGACGCTTCCGCCTGAAGGGACGCTGAGTTCCGCCTGAAGGCGGAAGCTACAGCAACCTCAGGGGAGGGGCCGACGCTGAGTTCCGCCTGAAGGCGGAAGCTACAGCGATCGCAGGGGAGCGCCCGACGCAGAGTTCCGCCTGAAGGCGGAAGCCACAAAAATTTAAGGCGAGGGCCCTGTGGTTTCCGCCTTCAGGCGGAACTCAGCGGCCGGAGTAATTCGCGAGCGTCTCGACGGCGACGTCGGCGATGTAGTTCACGGTCGCGGCCGGGATCGTGAAGCTGTTGGCGAGAATCGAGAACGCGAGCGTCTCGCCGTCGCGCGTCTTCACGTAGCCAGACAGCGTACGCACGTTCGAGATGGAGCCGGTCTTGGCCGCCGCGTTCGCCTCGGCGCGTGTGCCTTTCAGGCGCGACGCCACCGTACCGTCGCGGCCGGCGACCGGCAGGGTGGCCATGAAGGCCTCCTTGTGGCGCGGATCCTTGAACAGCCGCTCGAGGATGGTGACGACGGCGTCGGCCGTCACGTAGTCGTAGCGGGAGAGTCCCGATCCGTCGGCCTGGACGTAGCCGCCTTCGGGGATGCCCCACCCGGCGAAGATCTCCGCCGCGGCCCGGCGGCCGTTCTCGGCGCTGCCAAGACCGCTCTTCGCTCCGCCGACGGCCTTCAGCAGCGTCTCCGCGTACAGGTTCTGGCTGACCTTCATCATGACGGCGGCGATGTCGCGCAGCGGCGGGGACTTCGACTCGACGAGCACGCGCCGCGGCGCAGCCGGCGTCTCGAACTCCGACGGCACGAGCTCGCGCGGGAGTCCGTGTACCTGGATGCCGCGCGCGCCGAGTGCGAGGACGGTCGAGTGCGCGAAATAGAGCGACGGGTTCGCGACCGCCACTTCGCGCGTCGCCGGAGCCGCATCCACGGCAATCGTGCCGCGGACGTCGAGATACGCCCGATCGGCCTGCCGGCCGACCGTGATGGCCGTCGCGGTCCCGCTCTCGCCGGTGGCGACGTGATAGATCAGGCCGAGTCCGGTGCCGGGCGGCAGTTCGAGGCCCGCCGGATCGCCGGGTTTGGCGCCCGGCCGAATCGTCAGCGTCGCGGAGCTCTCGTTGAGCTCGAGCGCGCCGATCGGCGCCGCGTAGGCGGCCTCCAAGTAGTCCCACGCCCAGCCCTGGCCGAGACGGCGATCGTCGAAGGCGGTCGCGTCGCCGATGACGTGGCCTTCAATCCGCGAGACGCCCGCGGCCTTGAGACCGGCGGCCCACTCGTCGAATACCGCGTCCGCCCGCTTGCCTCGCGTGTTGATCGTCGGGTCGCCGCCGCCCCTGATGACGAGATCGCCGCGCAGGAGGCCGTTCTCCACCTGCCCGTCGCTCTCGAGCGTCGTCGTGAAACGGAAGTCCCAGCCGAGCGTTTCGGCCGCCGCGGCGAGCGTGAGGATCTTCATGTTCGACGCCGGCATCATCAGCGTGCGCGCGTTGCGCGCGTAGAGCACGCGGCCGGAGTCGAGCGACTTGACCTCGACGCCCCAGAGGCCCTGTTCCATGACGGGCGCGTCGAAGATGCGATCGAGATCGGCGGCGAGCGCCCGCTCGCGCCTGGAGGGTCCGGCCGCCGCGCCCACTAGGAGCACGGCGGCCAGCAGGGCAGCGGCGGTGGCCGCGCCTCTACTTGAGGGCGTCGATCGCCTTGACGATGACATCGAGCGCGGCCGCGTCAATCTTCGCGGCGCTCGCGTCGCCCTGGCGCTGCGCGAACGTATCGGCTCCCTTGCGCGCGAAGGTGACCTTCTCCTGCTTGCCTTCGTCGAACTTCAGGGTCACGACCGCCTCCGGTGCGTCGAGCGCCGGCGGCTTGTCGGCGAACCCGGTCGCACGCGTGCCGGAGAGCGCCGTCATCAGCGCTTCGACCTTCGCCCCGTCGGCCTGCTTGGCCGCGGGCGTGACCTGCTTCCAGGCGTCCTTGTCCTTCTCGAACGTCAGGATCTGTCCGCCTCGCGAGATCTCGATCCGCGTCGTGTTGAACGATCGCGCGTCGAAGAGGTCCTTCACGCGCATGTCGTCGGCGGGCTTCTTCAGCTCGTCGGCCAGGGCGGTCTCCACGGTGAAGACGAGCGGCCGCGACAGGTCCCTGGCGTAGACGACGCCCTCGCCGGCGCTCTTGCCGAGAATCAGCCCCGAGCGTGCGCTGCCCGCGCCGACGTTGACCGTGACCGCCGGCGTGTCGAGACCGTACTCCTTCAGCTTCGCGGCGTCCGCCGTCTCGGCGGCGATCGCCTTCATCGGCGTGGAATTCAGGCGCCCGAGCAGCGCCTCGATCACGCTGAAGTCGGCGCGCGCCTCGACCGGCGCCGTCAACCGCCAGTCGGCCCCCTGCTTGGCGACGGTGACCGTGCGATCCGCGGTCACGATCTCCAGCCGGTCGGCCTTGTCGCGTTCGAACGTGAGGATCGTCTTGTCGCGCAGCTCGAAGGGCGACTTGTTGAACGTCGTCTCGAGATAGGACGCGACAATGAACACGCGCGGCTTGTCGGAGACGCGCGCGTAGACGTCGCCGCCCGTCGGCGTCTTCTGGCCGAGCAGCAGCTTGTGCTCCTTGCCGCCCTGGCGGAAGGTCACCTCGATGCGGGCCGGGTCGAGACCGAACTGCTTGAGATCGGCGGGCTGCTCGTCCACCACGCGCTGGGGTTCGAGCGACGCGAGGTTCGAGGTGATGCCGGAGATCTCCGCCTCGTCGGCCGCCACCGCGACCGGCTGCGTCTGCCGCCAGCGGTCGCCCTGCTTGGCGGCGGTCGTCGTCTCTCCTTTTTCGGACTTGACCGTGATCTGATCGATCTTGTCCGACTGCACGTCGGGGAAGACCTTCTCCTGCTTCTTCTCGTCGGACGGCGGCCGCTTCGAGTCGTAATACAGGAGTCCGCCGAGCGCGGCGGCGACGATCACGAGAACCAACAGGGATCGCAGGCCTCTCATCTGGACTTCTCCGAGGGGCCTTGCCCCTCGGACTCCTCTACGCGCTCTCTCGCTATCACCGTTCGCATGTGCACCTGCTGCATGGGACGTTCAGCATTTGACATTGAGCCGTCGTCATTCAGGCCGTGACGTTCCAGCGGCCTGCTATCGCCTCCGCCACCACGTCTGGACACCCGCGAGCAGGACGAAGCCCGGGATGATGAAGATGGTGAGGATCCCGATCCAGCTCATCTGGCGCTCGGTCAGCGTGACGCGCCGATCTTCCGGATCCTTCGGGCGAATCGCGATGAGATCCTCCTGCTGCGCCAGCCAGTTCACGGCGTTCAGGAACAGGTCGGCGTTGCGGCCCGCGCCGAGCAGGGCGTTGCTGGCGAAGTCGGAATCGCCGATGACGGCGATGCGCGTTTCGCGCTTGGGCGTGTCGGCGGCGTTGCCCTGCGGCGCCTCGGGCTTCGGCGCCGCCGCGTCCAGCGCGGTGGCGGGCTGCGACACGGCCGCACCGAGCGACAGCGGACCGCTCTTGTCGCCCTTGCCCGGGTCGCGCGACACCTTGCCGGACGCCAGCGTCTTGAGGTCGGTCTCGCCCCAGCTGGACGGCGTCGTCTCGATCAGGTTCTGCGCCGAAGGCCCGCCCGGGTTGCCGGTGATCGCCGAAATCGATCGCGCCATCCGCAGCACGACCGTCACGCGTCCCAGGCCCTGGGTGAGCGGATGCGGGAGGTACTTCGCCGCGAGCACGAACGTGCCGTCGGTGTTCTGCAGCGGCGCGAGCTGCGCGAGGTCGATGACGTCCCCTTCCTTGGCGGTGTAGTCCACCGGCACGTTGATCGCCACGTCGTCGTCCACGCCGATGTTCCATTCCTTCAGCAGCGCGGTGAGGTTGGTGAGCGGCGGCGCGTCGGCCTTTTCACGGGGATCGAGGAGGAAGAGGATCTTGCCGCCCTTGCGGAGATACCCCTTGAGCAGGTCGATCTCGGACGGGAAGAAGTCGCTCTTCGGCCCGGCGACGATGAGGAGCATCGCCTCCTGCGGAATCGCGCGGACCTGCGACAGCACGATCGTCTCGTGGGCGAAGTTGGTCGCCGTCAGGAACTGGACGACCGTGTTGTAGCCGTTGGCGTCCGAGTCGTCAGGGCTGTGCTCGTCGTGGCCCTGGACGAAGTAGACCTTGTTCTGCTGTCCGCGGGTCACGCGGATCAGCGCGTTGGTCAGGTCCTGCTCGGTGTTGGCGTTGACGCGCTCGACGCGGCCGCTGTAGTCGAACACGACCGTGCCGCTTGCCACCAGCGGCTGATACGGCTTGGCGACGGCCGGCTGGCGCTCCGGATCCACGTATTCGACCTTGAAGTTGCGGCTCAGGCTCGCGTACTCGTCCAGGCGCTCGTGATACCGCTGGAAGGTCTCCATCGGCGCGAACACGATCACGCGCACCGGCTTGTCGAGCCCGGCCAGCACCTTCTTGGTCTGATCCGCCAGCGTGAACTGCTGCGCCGACGTGAGATCCCACCGCTTGGTGTGACGCGTCGAGAGGTAGTTGATCGCGACGAGAATGGCCAGCACCACGAGGATGCTGGCGGCCGCGAGCGCGCCGAACTTCGCCTGGCGTCCCGAGAAGGACTGCACGATCTCGCGCCACTGGCTCAGGATGTAGAGCAGCGTGCAGACGAGGCCGCCGATGGCGAGCGCGTTCTTGTACTGCTGCCATTCCGGCCGCAGGAAGCCGATCGCCACCGCCGCGAAGACGAGCGCGACGCCGAGCCAGCCGAGAAGTCCCAGAATCCGCTTCAGCATGGCTAGCCCCGCCACCTTTCCGTGTCGACCGACTTCGCCGTCAGGAACAGCCCGAACGTGATGAGGCTCAGGTAATAGACCACGTGCTTGGTGTCGATGATGCCCTTCGCGAAATCGTCGAAGTGCTCGGTGATGGACAGGTACGAGGTGATGGGCCCGATGGTCGGTCCCGCGCTGTCGGCGAACCAGCCGATGATCCACAGCAGCAGGAAGACCACGAAGGTGACGGTGCCGGCGACGATCTGGTTGCCGGTGGTGCTCGAGATGAGCAGCCCGATCGACACGAACGCGCCGCCCATCAGCAGCAGCCCGAGATACGCCGCCACCAGCGGCCGCCACTCCGGGTTGCCGAAGACGAAGAGCACGCCGATGTAGAGCAGCGTCACGGCGAGCATCGCGACGTAGAGCCCGAGGGCGCCGAAGAACTTGCCGAGGATGATCTCGAGGTCGCTCACGGGCGAGGTCAGCAGCAGCTCGATGGTGCCCGATCGCTTTTCTTCGGAATAGGTCCGCATCGTGATCATCGGCATGATGAACAGGATGATGACCGACGCGTTCTGCAGGACGCCGCGGATGACCTGCTGGTTGATGTTCATCGAGCCGCCGAACTGCGCCATCCGCAGCGTCTGCTGGGCGAACGACTGCAGGTACAGATAGAAGAACACGCCGAAGGGCAGCAGGAAGAAGCCGATGACGATGTACGCCATCGGCGACGAGAAGTAGGAGCGCAGCTCCTTGTGCGCGATCGCGGTGATGTTACGCACGGGGAGCCTCCCCTTCGACGTGGGCCGCGTCCTCGGGCGGCGCGGGCTCGGCGGGTGGCGCGTCCGATGGCAGCTCGTCGGTCGTGACCTGCAGGAAGACTTCCTCGAGGCTCATCCGCATCGGCCGCAGCTCCAGGAGGCCCCAGCCGCGCGTGACGATCGCGTGCGCGAGCTCGCGCCGGACGTCGCGCCCGCGCTCGCTCTCCACCTCGAAGGCGCCCGAACCGGGCCGCTGGTCCGCCGGGCCGACGCGCGTGACGCCGGGGATGGCGCCGAGCGCCGCCGCGGCGTCGTCGCCCGCGGCGTCCACCTGCACGTAGAGCGTCTCGGCGCCGCGCAGCCGGGCGATCAGGTTGTCGGGCGTGTCGACCGCGACGACGCGTCCCTTGTTGATGATCACGACCCGCTGGCAGGTCTGCGACACCTCGGGGAGGATGTGCGTGCTGAGGACGATCGTGTGGTCCCCGGCCAGGCCGCGGATGAGATCGCGCGTCTCGATGATCTGCTTCGGGTCGAGGCCCGCGGTGGGCTCGTCGAGAATCAGCACGTCGGGATTGTGGATGAGCGCCTGCGCCAGGCCGACGCGCTGGCGGTAGCCTTTCGACAGCTTGCCGCAGTGCCGCGACGCCATGTCGGCCACGAACGTGCGCTTCATCACGGTGTCCACCCGGGACTTGCGCTCGCCGCCGGGCACGCCCTTGATGCGCGCGACGAAGTCGAGGTACTCGCGCACCGTCATGTCGGGATAGACCGGCGGCGTCTCGGGCAGGTAGCCCGTGCGCCGCTTGGCCTCGATGGGATGGGTAAAGACATCGTAGCCGGCGACGGTGACGCGTCCTTCGGAGGCCGGCATGTAGCCGGTCAGGATGCGCATCGTGGTGGTCTTGCCGGCGCCGTTGGGACCGAGGAAACCGAGGATTTCGCCTGGTTCCACCCGGAAGCTCACATCATCCACGGCGGTGACCCGGCCGTACCGCTTCGTGACGTGCTGGACCTCAATCACGCGAGTCTCCGTAATCTGTTAAAAAGCCTGATGATATTACGGCAGGCGCGGGTCGCAACCATTACGACGGTGTAAGGCAGCGGGAAAAGGTGGCTGGCACCTTTGCGGCAAAGGTGCCAGCCACCTTTTCTTGACAGGCGGCGCATATATGAGCTATTGCTCATATATGCAGACGTCGCCGCGGACCCAGACCCTCGCCGAAACCACGGTCCACGCGCTCGCCGAGACCTTCCGCCTGCTCGGCGACCCCACCCGCGTCCGGATCGTCGACGCGCTGGCCGGCGGCGCGCTCTGCGTCCACGAGATCTCCGAATGCATCGGCATCAGCGAGTCGGCGGTGTCGCACCAGCTCCGGCTCATGCGGACGATGCGCATCGTGAAGGGACGCCGGGAAGGGCGCTGCGTCTACTACACGCTCGACGATCAGCACGTCCTCGATCTCTTCCAGCAGGGGCTTCGGCACGTGACGGAAGGGAACGCGTAAAGTGGCCTGCCAGGTCTGCGAGCTCCACGCCGAGTCGACGTTCAAGATCGAAGGGATGGACTGCCACGAGGAAGTGGCGATCCTCGAGAAGCGGCTCAAGAAGCTCACCGGACTCGAAGCGCTCGACGCCGACATCCTCGGCCAGCGGCTCAAGATCAAATACGACGCGGCCAGGCTGAGCACCGCGGCCATCGCCGAGGCGGTCGCGCAGACGGGGATGCGTGCGTGGCTCGAGCACGAGCAGCCGGTCGGGACGGCGCCGTCGGCGGCCACGCGCCGGGTCTTCGTCGTGCTCTCGGGCGTCCTGACCGCGGCGGGCATGGCCCTCGAGCTGTTCGGCGCCGACCGCCGCGCGGCCGTGGCGCTGTTCGCGCTCGCGATCCTCAGCGGCGGCGTCTACGTCGTCCGCCGCGCGCTCCACGCGGCGCGGTCGCTGGCGCTCGACATCAACGTCCTGATGCTCGTCGCCGTCGCCGGCGCGATCGCGCTGGGCGAGTGGTCGGAAGGGGCCGCGGTCGTGTTCCTCTTCGCGCTGGCGCAGCTGCTGGAGGCCCGGGCGATGGAGCGCGCCCGCGCGTCCATTCGCGCGCTCATGGATCTCGCGCCCGCCGACGCGCTCGTCAACGACCCGTCGCAGCCCGACGGCTCGCGACGGGTGGCCGTCGAGGACATCCGCGTCGGCGACGTCGTGATCGTCCGCCCGGGCGAGAAGATTCCGCTCGACGGCCGCGTCGCGAGCGGCATCAGCCACGTCAACCAGGCGCCCGTCACCGGCGAGTCGCTGCCGGTCGAGAAGGCGGCCGGCGACGAGGTGTTCGCCGGCACGATCAACGGCCGCGGCGGACTCGAGGTCCGCGTGGAGCGGATCCGCGCCGACTCGACGCTCGCGCGGATCATCGATCTCGTCGAGCGGGCGCAGTCGCAGCGCGCGCCGAGCCAGACCTTCGTCGAGCGGTTCGCACGCGTCTACACGCCGGCCGTCCTGGTGCTTGCGGCCCTGGTCGGCCTCGTCCCGCCGCTCGCCGCCGGCGCGGCGTGGGACGTGTGGATCTACCGCGCGCTGGTGCTGCTCGTGATCTCCTGCCCGTGCGCGCTCGTGATCTCGACACCGGTCTCCGTCGTCTCGGCGCTCGCCGCGGCGGCGCGCAAGGGCGTCCTGATCAAGGGCGGCGCACGCCTGGAACGGCTCGCGCAGGTGCGAGCCGTCGCCTTCGACAAGACCGGCACGCTGACCACGGGCGACCTCCGGGTCGTGGAGGTGACGCCGCTCGACGGCGTGGCCGTGCCGCGGCTGCTGCAGCTCGCGGCGTCGCTCGAGCTGCGGTCCGAACACCCGATCGGCGCGGCCATCGTCGCGCGCGCGCGTGAAGACGGCGTGCCGCTCACGCCGGTCGAAGGCTTTCAGTCGCTGCCGGGACTCGGCGCCGAGGCCATCGTCGACGGCAGCCCGTTGATGCTCGGCAGCCACCGCCTCTTCGAGGAACGCGGTCTCTGCACCGACGCGCTGCACGCGCAGCTCGCGGCCGCGACCGTGGACGGGCGCACCACCGTCATCGTCGGCGGCGCCACGCCGCTGGGTCTCATCGCCGTCGCCGACACGCCGCGCGCCGCGGCGCGCGACGCGCTGCAGCTCCTGCGGGCGCAGGGCATCGGCCACGTCGCGCTGCTCACCGGCGATCACGAGCCGGCCGCGCGCGCGCTCGCGGCCGCCATCGGCGTGGACGAAGTGCGCGCCGACCTGCTGCCGGCCGACAAGGTCGAGGCCGTGAAGGCGCTGCGCGCGCGTCACGGCACGCTGGCAATGGTCGGCGACGGGATCAACGACGCGCCCGCGCTCGCGGCGGCCGACGTCGGCATCGCGATGGGGGCGGTCGGCACCGACGCCGCGCTCGAGACCGCCGACGTCGCGCTCATGGCCGACGAGCTGCTGAAGATTCCCTACGCGGTGCGCCTGAGCCGCGCCACCGCCCGCAACATCCGCGCGAACATCGCGTTCTCGCTCGGGCTGAAAGGGGCCTTCCTGATCATGGCCGTGTTCGGCATGGCGACGTTGTGGATGGCCGTCGTCGCCGACATGGGCGCGTCGCTCATCGTGATCGCGAACGCGCTGAGACTACTGAGGGAGTAGCAGTCGCCAGTTACCAGCCGCCAGCTCCCAGTAGCCGGCGACCAGTAACCGGTGACCATTCAACTGGCAACTGGCAACTGGCAACTGGGGACGGGGCACTGGGAACTGGCGACTACGCTTTTCGGTTCGTGAAGAAATGTTGATCGACGAACTCGTCGATCGCCTGCTGATCGTCGGAGTCGACCTTCTCGAACTGCAGGCCCATGCCGACGCGGCGATCGCTCCAGGCGACGCGGCAGTCGGCTTCGACGTCCACTTTCGAGCCCGGGAGGCGGAAGCGCACGCGCACCTTGGCGTGCTGGTCGAGCGGGCTCATCGTCCGGATGGCGACGCCGCCCTTGCTCAGGTTCAGCGTGAGCGCGGCGGCGATCGTGTTGCCGAACCGGTACGCCACCGGAATGCCGAGCACGACGCGCGGGCTGCCGCGGCGGTTGAAGTTGTCGGGGAAGAGGTGCGGCGCCAGCGACGGCAGGATGTTCTGGACCGCGCTGTACTCGTTCACGTAGCCCGACACGCCCAGCCCCGCCAGATCCTTCACTTCGCCGGCGCTCGCGATGGTGCCGCTGAAGACCAGGATGGGCAGCCGTCCCCCGTCGATCTTGCGGATGGTCCGCACCAGCTCCACGCCCCCCGCATGGGGGAGCCGCAGGTCCAGGACGAGCAGGTCGACGTGGGCCAGGTCGTCCCGGAGGTGCGCGAGCAGCTCCGCGGCGCCCTTCAGCGTCACCGCACGGTGGCCCGCGCCGGTGAGCGCGGTCGCGAACCGGTCGCGCACGAACGCGGTGTCGTCGGCGACGATGACGGTCTTGGTGCTCACGGGCTTGATTGCGCAATTTATCAGGTTCTCGCTATAATCCGAACTTCTATCGTCGCGTAGGAGCGTGTATGGCCACCTGTCCGGAATGTGACGCCGAAATCGAAGTCGATGAATTCGACGTCGACAAAGGAGATCTGATCAGCTGTCCCGATTGCGGATCGAATCTCGAGGTGACCGGTACGTCCCCCGTCGAGCTCGAGCTCTCCGACGACGATGACGACGACGAGGACGAGGACGACGACGCCGAAGGCGGCGATGACGACGACTTCGAGGACGACGATCTCGACGACGACGCCGACGAGGAAGATTCGGAGAAAGAGGACTGGGACGAGTGAACGTGGCCAAGGCCGCCGCGCTCGAGGCCAGGCTCCAGGCCCTCGGCTCGGTCGTGGTGGCCTATAGCGGCGGTGTCGACAGCGCCTTTCTCGCCGTCACAGCCGCCCGCGTCCTCGGCGACCGGTCCCTCTGCATCACGGCCGACAGCCCGAGCTATCCCGAGCGCCACCGCGATCTCGCGATCGGCACGGCGCGCGCCTTCAACCTCCGTCACGAGATGGTGCCGACGTCGGAGATGGACAATCCCGACTACCGCGCCAATCCGGCCAACCGCTGCTACTACTGCAAGCACGAGCTGTATTCACGACTCACCGCCCTCGCGCGCGAGCGCGGCTTCGCCGCGGTGGTGGACGGCAGCAACGCCGACGATCGCGGCGACTACCGGCCGGGCCGGCAGGCGGCGCGCGAGTTCGGCGTCATCAGCCCGCTCGACGAAGCGGAGCTGACCAAGGACGAAATCCGCGAGCTGGCGCGCGAGGCCGGCATGGCGACGTGGGACGAACCGGCGTCGGCCTGCCTGTCGTCCCGCATCCCGTATCACACCGAAGTGACGGAGCAGAAGCTGCGGACCATCGAAGAAGCCGAGCGCGTGCTGCGGCGTCTCGGTTTCCGCGTGTTCCGCGTGCGGCATCACGACGCCATCGCGCGCCTCGAGCTGGGACGCGACGAGATGGCGCGCGCGCTCGAGCCGTCCGTCGCCGACGAAATCGATCGCGAGCTGCGCGCGCTCGGCTACGCCCACGTGGCCGTCGACCTGCGCGGCTATCGCCTCGGCAGCCTCAACGACGCGCTCAAGCTCCGGGCGATTTGATCCGGGGGCGTCGCCCCCGCCTGAACTGGACGCATTGCCGTTTGTGAGATACGTTCTAGTTCTGTGATCAGCCTGCGATCGGCCGGCGTCGCGCTGGTCGTCCTCTTCCTCGCCGCGCATCTCTTCTGGCTGCCGCGGACCCTCGAGGATCTCGACTCGGTCAACTTCGCGCTCGGCGTGCGCGACTTCGACGTCGCCAAGCACCAGCCGCATCCTCCCGGCTATCCCGTCTACATCGTGCTCGCGAAGGCGTCCACCGTGGTGCTGCGCGTGGTCGGCGTCGACGCGGCGGCGCCGCGCGGGCTGGCGATCTGGAGCGCGCTCGGCGGCGCGCTGGCGCTGCCGGCGATCGTCATGTTCTTCCGCCGGCTGGAAGGACGCGACACCGTCGCCGCCTGGTCGGTGCTGCTCGCCGCCGCGTGCCCGGTCTTCTGGTTCACGTCGCTGCGGCCGCTCAGCGACATGCTCGGGTTCGCGGCGGCGCTGTGGGTCCTCGCGCTCGCCTCGGGTGCGCCGTCGCAGCGGATGCTCATCGGCGCCGCGCTGCTCGCGGGCGTGTCGATCGGCATCCGATCGCAGACCGCGGTGCTGACGGTGCCCTTCCTGGCGTACGTGGTGCTGCAGCGCCGCAGCGCGGCTGCCGCCGTCGGCGTGGCCGGCGGGATCGCGGCCGGCGCGGTCGCGTGGGGCGTGCCGCTGCTCATCGCCAGCGGCGGCCCCTCGGCCTACCTCAGCGCGTTGAACTTCCAGGCCGGCGCCGATTTCGAAGGCGTGCGGATGCTGTGGACGCAGCACTCGCGGCGCGACATCCAGGACGCCGTCCTCAACACGTTCGTGTGGCCGTGGGACTGGCGCGCCGGGCTGGTGGTCTGCCTGCTCGCCGCGATCGGGTCGCTGCGCATCGTCGCGCGCGCGCCGCGGGCCGCGGCGGCCATCCTCGTCGCGATCGGACCGTACGCGGTGTTCCATCTGCTGTTCCAGGAGACCGTGACGACGCGGTACGCGGTGCCGCTCGTCCCGTTTGTCGCCTACGTGGCCCTGGCGGCGCTCGAGGGCCTGCCGGCCAAGGCGATGCAGGCGGCCGCCGTCGGCCTGGCCGTGCTGTCGCTCGCGTCCGCGATTCCCGCGTCGGCGCGGTACGCGCGCGAGGGCGCCCCGGTGTTCCGCGCGCTGGACGACATGGCGGCGACGGCGCACGGCGGCGAGCGGGTGGACGTCATCGCGATGCACGCGATCGCGAAACGGCCGGCCGAGTGGTCGGCGCCGATCCTGCCGGCGCGGGTCGCGTTCGCGCCGCACGGCCGCGAATGGCTGACCCTCATCGACGTGTGGAAGGGGAATCCGGCCGCGCGCGTGTGGTTCGCCGCCGATCCCGTGCGCACCGATCTGGCGCTGTTCGATCCCCGAGCGCGCGAAATCGCTCGATCGTACACCTGGGGATTCACCGAGCGGCCGTTCGTCGGCGGCGCACGCCCCGACAACATCGACTGGATCCACATGCAGGCGCCGGGGTGGATGCTCGATCGCGGCTGGTCGCTCACCGCCGAAGTCGGCGGCATCACCGCGCGCGACCGCACCGGCCCGTCGCGCGCGCCTGCCATTGCGTGGCTCGAGCGGCAGACCGGGCCGATCACGCTCGTCCTCGGCGGACGGCACATCGGCGCCGGCACCGCCACGGCGTCCGTGCGTCTCAACGGCTCGCCGATCGAGAGCTTCCCCGTGCCGCCCGGCTTCTTCACGCGCGTGATGACGCTGCCGGCCGGGACGCTGGGCGGCGCCGCGCCGTATCAGCCGTTCGAGGTCAGCTCGGTCGGCGAACTGTCGCTCGAGCAGTTCGACGCGCAGCCGCCGGGCGTGCCGATGTTTGCCTACGACCGCGGATGGCACGAGCCGGAGTTCAACCTCGCGGAGAAGCGCGCGTGGCGCTGGACGAGCGAGAGCTCCGATCTCTGGATCCGTCCGGTCGGCCGTCCCGTGACGCTGCGGCTCGTCGGCGAGAACCCGCTGCGCTACTACGACGCGGTGCCGCACGTCCGCGTGCTCGCCGGCGGCCGCGAGATCGCGGCGTTCGATCCCGGTGGGGATTTCGATCAGGCCGTCACCATTCCGGCGGAGGCCCTCGAGGCGGCGGGCGGGAAGGTGACGCTCGAGACGTCGAAGTTCTTCGTGCCGGGCGGCGGCGGCGATCAGCGTCATCTCGCGCTGAGGGTGTACCGCGTCAGTGTCGAATAGCGCCGACGCGGGCTGGGAGCGCTTCGCCGCACGCGAGCCGTACTTCTCCGTCGTCACCGATCCGCGCTTCCTCCGCGCGAACCTGACCCCCGAGCACGAGCGTGCGTTCTTCGCGAGCGGCGAATCGCTCGTCGCGTGGATGCTCGCCGTGATCGACGCGGGGCTGGCGCCGCAGTTCGCGCCGATGACCACGCTCGAATTCGGATGCGGCATCGGACGGCTGGCGCTCCCGCTCGCGCGGCGGCCCGGCACCGTCGTCGCCGTCGACCGTTCGCCGGCGATGCTCGACGCGGCGCGCGCGGAGGCGGAACGCCGCGGTCTTGGCCACATCGTGTTTCAGCGCCCAGGCGACCTGTTCGCCGTGCCGCGGGCGTTCGATCTCGTCGTCTGCTATCACGTGCTGCAGCGGCTGCCGCGCGTCGAGGGGCTGGCGCTGCTGAGGAACCTGATTGCCGCGATCGGCGAGGACGGCGTCGGGGTGTTCCAGTGGTGCTGCCGGACGCGATCGCCGCTCGCGGTACGGGGGTCGCGCTGGATGCGCGAACGGGTGCCGGGCGCGAACGCCGCCGCCAACCGGCTTCGGGGCAAGCCGGCGGACGAGCCCTTCATTCCGACGCACGTGTACGCGACCGACGAGCTGTTGGCGGAGTTCGAGGCGGCCGGACTCAATCCCGTTCACGTCACGCTCGAACGGCACGAAGACGTGGACTATGCGATCGCGTTCGCGCAGCGGCCGTCTTCGTCCGGGCCGCGCACGCGTGTCCTTGCGACGGCGTCCCCCCGCGTCGCCGCGGCGGATCCCGCGCCGGCGGCCGAATCGGTGACCGATGCGGAGCTCGACGCGTGGAACAAGGCGGCGGAGGACTACTTCGCGTCGCTCACCACCTGGGATCACCATCTGGCCAAGCCGTTCAGCCAGGCGGCGGAGACGCCGACGCTGCTCGCCAGCGTCGCCGTGCTGCTCCAGGCGCTGAGCCTCACGCCCGGCCTGCGCGTGCTCGAATTCGGCGCCGGTACGGGATGGCTCTCACGGTTTCTCACCCAGATGGGGTGCGACGTCGTCCTGCTCGACGTGTCGGCCACGGCGCTCGCGATCGCGCGGGAGCACTACCGCCGGCAGCCCGTGATCGGCGACCGGCCCGCGCCGCGGTTCCTGGAGTTCGACGGCCGCCGGATCGATCTGCCGGACGGCTCCGTCGATCGGATCGTCTGCTTCGACGCCTTCCACCACGCGCCGAACCCTCACGAGGTCATCGCGGAATTCGCGCGCGTCCTCAGGCCCGGAGGGCTGGCGGGTTTCGTCGAGCCGGGCCCTCGCCACGCCGAGGCGCCGCGGTCGCAGTTCGAGTCGCACACCTACGGCGTCGTGGAGCGCGACGTCGACGTGCACGGCCTGTGGCGGGCGGCCCGCGCGTGCGGCTTCGCCGACCTGCGGATGTGCGTGTTCCATGCGCCGCCGCATCACGTGTCGCTGGCGGAGTACGAGGCGATCCTGTCCGGGGGATCCGCCGGTGCCGGCTGGCTGGCGTCGACGCGCACGTTCCTGCGGCACGTCCGCAGCTTCTATCTGATCCGGGAGGGCACGACCCGCGCAGACAGCCGTGGCGCCGCCGGTCTGGCGTGCGAGATCCGGGCGTCAATGGCCGGCGGCGGTCCGACGCCCGTCGCCGTCGACGCGACCGTGACCAACAGCGGCACCGCCACCTGGCTGCCCTGGGGATCGACGCCCGGGGGCGTCGGACTGGGCGTGCACGTCTACGACGCGTCGGGCGCGCTACTGTCGTTCGACTTCCACGTCGAGCCGTTGACGGCGCCGGCCCGCGAGATCGCTCCAGGCGAGACGGTGGCCTGCCGTTTCGTCCTCCCGCCACTGCCGCCCGGCAGTGCCCGACTCGAACTGGATTGCGTGGCGGCAGACGTCACCTGGTTCGCGCAGGCAGGCTCTGCGACGGTCGCGCTCACAATCTCCTGAAACGAAGCGGTGTGCCCGCGGGTTGTCTTCGCAGGCCGGGTCTTCAGACCCGGCTGACTCGCCGGACCTGAAGGTCCGGCCGACAGCTGTCAAGCCTGAGGCTTCACCGCCACCGCCAGCAGCGAGCTGCCGATCGGCATGTTGAAGACGCGCAGGGCGGCGGCTTCGGCGGCGAGCAGTCCCGACAGCATCGCGTTCACCGGCGCCGGCGGGACGGTGATCTCCTCCTGGGACTCGACGTGCGCGCCGGAGAAGCGCTGCTTCAGGCGGACGGCGGCCACCATCGGCAGGATCGAGAAGTTGGTATACGTGGCGTGGACGATGCGGAAGCCGGCGGCCTCGAGCCGGCGGGACAGGTCGGGGCGGCTGTAGCGACGGACCTCGCCCGACAGCACCGAATGGTTCCCGCGCAGCGCGTCGATCGCCGCGACGTTGACGATGAGCGTCCCTCCAGGCTCGAGGACGCGGAACATTTCCGTAATCGCGTCGCGCTCGACCTCGTCGGGCAGTGAATACAGGACGTCGAACGAGGTCACGAGGCCGAACCGCGCGTCGCCGAACGGCAGGCGCGCGGCGGTGGCGCGGGCGACCCGTCGCTCGCCCCGGCCGGCCGCGTACTGTAGTCCGGCCCATGTCAGGTCGATACCGTAGGCACGGCCGTATCGCCGCAGCAGGGTGAGGTTGTTGCCCGTCCCGCAGCCGCAATCGAGGATCGCGGGACGGCGATCGCCCGCGGCGGCGGCGACGAGCGGTTCGACGAACCGGCGGAAGCCGCGGAACCAGAAGTGGTCGCGTTCGGCGCGCGCGGTGGCCTCGAGTAGGCGATCCATGCGTGATAAGCTCGAAAAATTCTACATTGTGTGTGCAGGAGCCTTGAGATGACAGCAGGAGTGCGTCAGTTCGCCGCGTTCACCCTCGTCGCCGCGCTGTCGGTAAGCGCGTGCGGCAAGAAGAAACCCGCGACCGTACCGCCGGCGCCTGCCCCGGCCGATGCGCCCACCACGGCTCCCGCGCCGCCGCCTCCGCCGCCCCCCGCGCCGCGCGAGACGGCGCAGCCGCGCGTGCCGACCGAGGACGAGATCTTCGCCGGCAAGACGCTCGAGCAGCTCAACGCGGAAAAGCCGCTCGCCGACGCGCTGTTCGACCTCGACTCGCAGGCAATCCGCGACGACGCCAAGCCGGTCCTGCAGAAGAACGCGGACTGGATGAAGCGGTGGGCGTCGACGAAGGTCATGGTCGAAGGCCATGCCGATTCGCGCGGCACCGCCGAATACAACCTCGCCCTCGGCGAGCGGCGCGCGACGGCGGTCCGCGACTACCTGGTCAACCTCGGCATCGGCGCCGATCGCGTCCAGGTCGTCAGCAAGGGGAAGGAAGCGCAGGTCTGCACGGAGCAGAACGAGGCCTGCTGGCAGCAGAACCGGCGGGGTCACTTCTTGATTACTGTGAAGTGACCGGGGCAATTTCACAACGCCGCAACGCCCAACTAACCGCTCAGGCGCCAGCGATGGCGCACGCCGCCGCAAGAGGGTCGGCAGCAGCGATGATGGGCCGACCCACGACAATGTACGACGCTCCGGCAGCGACGGCTTCCGCCGGCGCCATGGTCCGTTCCTGATCGTTTTTGGCGTCGCCGGCCGCGCCGCCGCGGATGCCTGGCGTCACGATCGCGAAACCGGCGCCGCACCGCGCGCGGATGGCGCGTGTTTCCTGCGGCGATGCCACCACGCCGTCGAGGCCCGCGTCCTTCGTCAGCTCCGCGAGCCGCAGCACCTGGTCCATCAGATCGATGACCACGCCGGCTTCACGCAGCGACGCCTGGTTCATGCTCGTCAGGACGGTGACGGCGATGACGAGCGGAGGCGTCGTGCCGCGCTTCGCCGACGTCTCGTGGGCGGCCTCCCGGGCCGCGCGCATCATGGCGGTGCCGCCGCCGGCGTGCACGTTCACCATCCACACGCCGAGCTCCGTTGCCGCGGCGACCGCGGTCGCCACCGTGTTCGGAATGTCGTGGAACTTGAGGTCGAGGAAGACGCGGTCGCCGCGCTCGGCGAGCGCGCGCACCATGGCGGGGCCCTCGGCGGTGAACAGGCGGCTGCCGATCTTGAAGCCGCCGACCGATCCGCGCAGCGTGTCGGCGAGC
>Ga0075364_10000690_pt1 | contig 17616 bp, 14 predicted proteins | sample EndMetdeltDD1764_FD_71517 | JGI IMG/M metagenome (GOLD analysis project Ga0075364, IMG submission 71517) | Populus endosphere microbial communities from Tennessee, USA - Endosphere MetaG P. deltoides DD176-4 | ecosystem: Host-associated > Plants > Roots > Endosphere | place: USA: Tennessee...
GTGCTCGCCGACGAACCCACCGGCAATCTCGACGAAGCGACGGCGGACCGCGTGTTCGACCAGTTGCTCAAGCTCGTTCGCGGCGAGGGCAGCTCGGCGCTGATCGCCACTCATAACGAGCGCCTTGCCCACGCCATGGACCGCGTCGTGCGGCTGCACGAGGGGCGGCTGGAGTGAGCGCGGCGCGGCCCCCGGGGGAACCGGCAGGCCCGATTGCAATTTCTCAACCACACGCCCACATCCCAGTTCAGAACCAAGAAGAGGCCTGTCAATATGAGCGATCCTGCCAATCCGACCCATGTGGAATGGAACGATTTTTCCGAGCTGCATGAAAAGAGCGATGGCGGTGGATTGTTTTCGGGGCTGAAGGCGATTCGCCAGGGCACGCTGGCCGATCTCGTGCATTTCGTCGTCAGCCTTCCCGAGGAGGAGCGTGATCAGTACGTGATCGCGAAGTCGGGCGACCATCAGCTCGACGTCGGCGAGATCATGCGCCTGTCGCGACGGCCCGACTTTCCGCACCATCGTCCGTGACCGCGATAGCCGATTTCACCGCTGTCCTTCCCAGCGGCGAAGCGGTGAGTTTGGCCGGCAGGGCAGGGAAAGTCCTGCTGATCGTCAACACGGCGAGCAAATGCGGTTTTACGCCGCAATATGCCGGTCTCGAAGCGCTATGGCAGAAATACCGCGACCGCGGGTTCGAGGTCATCGGCTTTCCCTGCAACCAGTTTGGAGGCCAGGAACCGGGAGATGCCGGCGAGATCGCGAGCTTCTGCGATCTCAACTTCGGTATCAGTTTCCCGCTGATGGCGAAGATAGAGGTAAACGGGAAGAACGCGCCGCCGCTCTACGAATGGCTGAAGCGTGAAGCGCCCGGGTTGTTGGGCACGCGCGCGATCAAGTGGAATTTCACCAAGTTCCTGATCGGACGCGACGGCAAGCCCGTGCGCCGTTATGCGCCGACCGCCCGGCCGGAAGCGCTCGCCGCGGATATCGAAGCGCTGCTATAGGCGCTGCGACGGCCTATGGGGCCAGATCGGTGAGGTCGTCCTGGTTGACGCTCGCGACGGCGGCCTTGAGCTGGTCGATGCTCTCGGCGCTGCCTTCCGCCTCGATCATGAAGCGGTTGGCGACCATGTGGCCGAACTTGCCGCTGCTACTGACCTTGTTCCAGGATTCGTTCTGCATCTGGCCGTCGACCGTCTGCGTGCGTTCGTAGCTGTCGGCATCCTCGCGGCTTTGTTGGACGCCGATCGCCGAGCCGAGCCCGGCCAGCGCGCCCAGCGCCGACATGTCGGCGACGCGCAGGGTGAAGGTCTTGTCGCCGGCGGCGTATGTGCCTTCGGCGGTACTGCCCATCGCGCCGACGGCCATGGTCTGCGTCGCCGTGCGTTTGTACGCGCCGATCTCGGCAGGGAGGAGCTCCTGCATCTTCGCCGCATCGACCGGCTGGGTCTTGCCGTTCGCCGTGTCTTCCATCTGCTTGCTGAATTTCTCGGCCTTGTCGACGTCGATCGAGCCGACGCCGGGGATCGTGACCGATCCGTTGCCACTGTCACTGGCCGCCATCATCGCGGGTGCCGCGAACAGGCCGGTGACGAGGGCCGTGATCGGCGCGGCGATAAATGCCAGCACCACCGCGCAGAGCACGGTCACGGCGGTGTAGCCCACAGCTTTGTCCTGAGGGACCTTCATCATCGGGGTCGCGCCCAGGTAGAGCAGGTACAAGCTGTAAAGGCCCAGCAAAGCGAAGAAGCCAAGCGAGGGGATAAGGCCGAATATACCCGCCAGCCAACTCGCAGTGTAGCTGTAGGCGATCAGCTTGAATGCGTTCAACCGGTTGGACTGACCATCGAATTTGGGCGCGAGCGCGTCGGCGATCAGCATCATCACGAAGATCGCCACGATAGAGAGGACATAGCTTACGATCGCGGTTATGATCGCTGCCACCAGCCCCGGACGATAAGAGAAGCCGAACGCGCCGTACCCGAAGACCTGCCCGCCGATCAGGCCTGCCACCGGGCCGATCGCGGCCAGCGGCAGGACGTAGCCTTTCAGGATGTCGCTCTGGCTCTGGGTCTCGAGCGCGATCTTGGGCCATTCCTCCTTCGGGGTGAGGATGATGGCTTTAGCGCGCTCGATAATCGTCTTGTGGTCAATTCCCGACAAGTCGACCATGTCTCTTCCCTCCATCGAAACCGGCGCGGATAGGAGCATATATCGTCAGGATTGCAAGCGTCGTCGGCGGCTTTCCCCAAGCAGTTTGGACCAGGAACTTGATCCGCGCGCCATGAGGCCCTTTATTCGCTCGATGGCTTACGCTCCCTTCGTGCCCTTGCGGATATTCTCGAGCTACACGATGCTCGACGGCGCGATCGAGCCGAAGGCCATCGCCAAGCTTGCGAAGGAGCGCGGCTTTCCAGCGATCGCCATCGCGGATCGGAACGGGCTTTACGGAACCACTGCTTTCGCCGCTGCCTGCCGGGACGTTGGCGTGCAGCCCATCGTCGGAACGTCGCTGGCGGTGGCGCGGGGCGACGGCAAGATCGACTGGCTGGCGCTCTACGCGCAGGATGAGGCGGGCTGGAACAACTTGTGCCACCTCGTCAGCCGCGCTCACCTTGACCGGCCGCTGGAGCTCGATCCGCATGTCGCGCTCGCCGATATGGAAGGCCGGACGGACGGACTGATCGCGCTGACCGGCGCGGGCGAGGGGGCGCTGGCAAGGCTCCATGCCGATGGTCGGAGGGAAGCTGCGGAGGCCTATTGTGACCGGCTCCAGACACTGTTCGTGGGCCGTCTCTACATCGAGATCGCACGGCGTGGTGATCCTGTGGAGGAAGCCTCCGAAGAAGCACTGATCACGCTGGCCTATGCGCGCGGACTGCCGCTGGTCGCCACCAACCCGGCCAACTTTGCCGAACCGACATTCCATGCGGCGCACGACGCGATGCTGTGCATCGCCAATTCGACCCACATCGACGCTGCGGACAGGCCCCGCTCGGCGCCCGAGGCATGGGTCAAGCCCGCCGAGACGATGGCCGAGCTTTTCTCCGATCTGCCCGAGGCGACCGCCAACACGCTCGTCGTCGCGCAGCGCTGCGCCTGTGCGCCGCCCAAGCGCAAGCCGATCCTGCCCAGCCTGGCCGGCGACAAGGACGGCGAAGCGCGGATGATGGCCGAGGACGCGCGAGCCGGTCTCGCCAAGCGGTTGGAGGTCTATGGCGAACTGGGTGCCGACGAACGCAAGGCCTATACCGACCGCCTGGAATTCGAGATCGACGTGATCAACCGCATGGGTTTCGGCGGTTACTTCCTGATCGTCGCCGACTTCATCAAATGGGCGAAGGAACAGGGAATCCCGGTGGGGCCGGGGCGCGGGTCGGGCGCCGGCTCGGTGGTCGCCTGGGCGCTGACCATCACCGACCTCGACCCGTTGAAGCTGGGGCTGCTGTTCGAGCGTTTCCTCAATCCCGAACGCGTCTCGATGCCGGACTTCGATATCGACTTCTGTGAAACCCGGCGCGGCGAGGTGATCCGCTACGTCCAGCGCAAGTACGGGCACGACCACGTCGCGCAGATCATCACCTTCGGCAAGATGAAGGCCCGCGCGGTGCTGCGCGATTGCGGCCGCATCCTGCAGATGAGCTATGGCCAGGTCGACCGGCTCTGCAAGATGGTGCCCAACCATCCGACCGATCCCTGGACGCTCGAACGTGCGCTCAACGGCATTTCCGAGTTCAAGCGCGAATACGACACTGATCAGGAGGTCCGCCGGCTTATCGACCTGTCGCGCCAGCTCGAAGGCCTGCCGCGCAACAGCTCGACCCACGCCGCCGGTGTCGTCATCGGCGACCGTCCGCTCGCGCATCTCGTGCCGCTCTATCGCGATCCGCGATCGGATATGCCGGTGACCCAGTTCGACATGAAATATGTCGAGGATTCGGGGCTGGTGAAATTCGACTTCCTAGGGCTGAAGACGCTGTCGGTGCTGAGGAAGGCGGTCGACCTGCTGGCCCGGCGCGAGATCGCGATCGACCTCGACGCGCTGCCCTGGGACGATGCCAAGGTTTACGATCTGCTCCAATCGGGCGACACGGTCGGTGTGTTCCAGCTTGAATCGGAAGGCATGCGGCGCACGCTCGCGGCGGTGAAGCCGACCAACTTCGGCGACATCATCGCGCTCGTCTCGCTCTACCGGCCGGGTCCCATGGACAACATCCCGCTGTTCGGACGGCGCAAGAACGGGCTGGAGGCGATCGAATATCCGCATCCCAAGCTCGAAGGCATCCTGTCGGAGACTTACGGCATCTTCGTCTACCAGGAACAGGTGATGCAGGCGGCGCAGGTGCTTGCCGGCTATTCGCTCGGCGACGCCGACCTGCTGCGTCGGGCGATGGGCAAGAAGGTGCAGGCGGAAATGGACGCCCAACGCCAGCGCTTCGTCGACGGCTGCAAGGACGTGTCGGGGATCGAGGCGAAGAAGGCCAACGAGCTGTTCGACTTGATCGACAAGTTCGCGGGCTATGGCTTCAACAAATCGCACGCCGCCGCTTATGCGTTGCTCGCCTATCACACCGCCTGGCTCAAGACGCACTATCCACATGAATTCTATGCCGCGTCGATGTGCTTCGACATGCACCAGTCCGAAAAGCTGGCGGTCTTCGTCGACGACATGCGCCGCGCGGGGCTGGCCATCGAAGGGCCCGACATCAACCATTCGGAAGCCGAATTCACCGTCGAGCCGACCGGAGAGGGCCTCGCCGTGCGCTATGCGCTCGCCGGTATCCGCAACGTCGGCGAAAAGGCGATGGACGCGATAGTAGCCGAGCGCGAGGCGAACGGGGCGTTCGCCAGCCTGGAGGACTTGTTCCGCCGCGTTCCCACCGGATCGATGAACCGCCGGCAGCTCGAAGGACTGGCCGCAGCCGGGGCGTTCGATGGCCTGGAGCCCAACCGCGCCAAGGTGATGGTGAACGCCGATACGCTGCTGGCGGAGGCCGACCGTTCGGCGCGCGAGCGGACGAGCGACCAGCATAGCTTCCTCGGCGGGGACGATCATGCCGAGCAGGCGTTGAGGCTGGTCGAGGCCGAGCCCTGGAGCCGGTCCGAACAGATGGCCAAGGAGCGCGAGAACTTCGGCTTCTATTTCGCCGCGCATCCGGTCGAGCAGTTCCGCGCCGTCGCCTCGGCAAACGGCGCTCGCACCCACGCCAGCCTGATCGCCAGCGGCGTCCAGAACGGCCGAGCGCAGGCCGTCATGGCGGCGATGGTGGAAAGCGTGAACCGCGGCAAGACGCGCAAAGGCGCCGACTTCGTTCGGGCCGACTTCTCCGATTCCACCGGTCAGTTCTCTGCCGCCTGCTTCGAGGAATCGCTGGTCGACAGCTTCCTGCGCTGGGCCAAGGAGGGCGCGTGCGTCTTGCTGACCGTCGAACTCGACAGTCCCAGCCCGGACGAGCCGCCGCGCATAACCGTGCGCGGCGCGCGGCCGCTGGCCGATGTCAAGGAATCGGCGCGGATGGAGCTGAGGCTCGATGTCGACCGGATCGAGGCCATCCAGGAGTTGGCGCTGCTGCTTTCTCCCACCGCGCCGGGACGGGGCGAGGTGCGGATCAGACTGCGGCTCGATGACGGGCAAATCCCCGAACTTCGCCTCGGCCGCGACTACGCGCTAGACGGTGAGATGGTCGACCGGCTCTCGTCGATTGAAGGCATCAGCAACGTTTCGCTGAAGGCGAAGCGTGGGGGCGACCACTTGAGGCTGGTGGCGTAGGCCGCCCTCCCGGATTGCTTCTGGAGCCTGTTTACTTTTGAAGATTGTCGGCGGCATCCTGCGCGGCGTTGCCCGCCTTCTGTGCCGCGTCGCCCACCTGACCTGCCGCATTGGCGATGGCGTTGTCCTTCGCAGCTTCGCTGCCCGAGGTGCGGCTGAAGATCATCACGCCCGCCACCAACGCGATCAGGAGCACGATGCCGATCAGCCAGGTGCCGCCGCTGCTGCCGCTTCTTCCTTCGGTGACAATGACTGTCGGCTGCTCGCCGTGCTGCGGCTCTGCGGTGGTATTATGCTCGGCCATGAGAATCTCCTCTGGCTGGTTGTCGTCAGGGCAGAAACCACCGAGCTGCGGAGAGGTTGCCGGGAACTTGCCTCGCCCGTCAAAGCAAGCTGAGCTGGCCATTGGCGCTCGGCTTGCGAAAGCCGCTGCAGTCGAGGTCGATCCTCGCACCGTTCATCCCCAGCCGCTTGCAGGCGATGCGGAAACGGCGGCGGAAAAGATCGGGCCAGACGCCTTCGGGCTTCATCCGGGTGAAGAATTCGGGATCATTGTCGCGACCTCCGCGAATGTCCTGCACGATAGCCATCACTTTGCCCGCGCGATCCGGAAAGTGCGTATCGAGCCATTCGCGGAACAGCGGCGCCACTTCATGCGGCAGTCGCAACATGATCCAGCTTGCCGAGCCGACACCCAGCGCGGCCGCGCGTTCCAGGATGCGCTCGATGAACTCGTCTGTGATCGAAGGGATCACCGGCGCCACCGAGACATGCGCCGGAACGCCGGCCTCCACCAATTTGCCCAGCGCCGCCAGCCGCTTGCCGGGCGCGGCCGCGCGCGGTTCGAGCAGGCCCGATAGCCTGGGATCGAGGCTGGTGACCGAGATGCCCACCGCTACCAGCCGCAAGGCAGCCATTTCGCGCAGCAGGTCGATATCGAGCAGTACCCGGTCGGACTTCGTGGTGATCGTCACCGGATGACGCGTTTCCAGGCAGACTTCCAGGATTGAGCGGGTGATGCGGTAGCGTCCCTCGATGGGCTGGTAGGGATCGGTGTTGGTCCCCATCGCGATCGGCCTTGGTTTGTAGGTGCGCTTGGCCAGCGTCTCGCGCAGGAGCCGCGCTGCATCGGGCTTGGCGAACAGCCTGGTCTCGAAATCGAGGCCGGGCGAGAGATCGTGATAGGCATGTGTCGGCCGCGCGAAGCAATAGATGCAGCCATGCTCGCAGCCGCGATAGGCATTGATCGAGCGGTCGAAGGCGATGTCGGGCGAATTGTTGAAGGTGACGATCGTCTTCGGGTGCTCTTCGGTGACGGTGGTGCGCAACTTGTCCGATTCGCCATCGATGCGCGCACGCGCATCGAGCCAGTCGCCATCCGCCTTGCGCTCCGCGAGCCCGAAGCGCCGGGGAACCGCGCCCGACTGCGCGCCGCGGCCATGGATGGGAACCTTGCTCATCCGTTACATAGAACATATAAAGAACAAAAACTCAAGTAAGTCGGGTGCTGCATTTCCGGTAAAGGGTGTGCTAGTCAGGCGACAAATGAGGATGATGGGGAGGATTTCGTGAGAGGACTGCCGAGAAAGTTGATGCTGCTTTGCGGTGCGGTTGCGGCACTGTCACTGGGCGGATGCGACCGGACGGCGCAGCCCGTCAGCGATACGATGATGGCCGATCCCGATGAGTGGCCGAGTTGGGGCCGCACCGGGGACGAGACGCACTACAGCCCGCTGGACGAGATCGACACCGGCAACGTCGCCGATCTCAAGCTGGCCTGGCATTTCGATCTGCCTCCCAACTATTCGCCGACCACCCCGCTCATGGCCGAGGGCAAGATATTCTTCACCCAGGGTCACGGCCACATCCGCGCCCTCGATGCGATTACCGGCAAGCTGTTGTGGGAATACGACAGCGGCGCGCGCCAGCGCACCACCTCGCGCTTCCAACTCAGCTGGGGGAACAAGGGCATCGCCTATTGGGACCACAAGGTTTACGTCGCGGCTGGCGATGGTCTGCTGATCGCGCTCGATGCGGCGAACGGTAAGGAAATCTGGAAGACGCGCGACTTTCCCATCACCGACATGCGCACGATGACCGGCCCGCCGCGGGTGTTCGGGGGCAAGGTTCTGATCGGCCACGGCGGCGCCGACGTGAGCCCGATCCAGGGTTACGTTTCGGCCTACGATGCCAAGACCGGCAAGCTCGCATGGCGGTTCTACACGGTTCCGAACGACCCGTCGCAGCCGGCCACGACCAAGGCCGAAAAGGTCATGCGCCCGACTTGGAAGGGCGATTGGTTCGGCGCGAACGGCGTGCGCAAGGCGGGCGGCGGCACGGTCTGGAACGCGATGAGCTATGATCCCGAGCTCAACCTGATCTACCTGGGCGTGGGCAACGGTTACCCCTACGACCACCTCAAGCGCAGTCCCGGAGGCGGCGACAACCTGTTCCTCGCCTCGATCGTCGCGGTCAATGCCGATACCGGTGAATATGTCTGGCACTATCAGACCTGTCCGGCCGAACAGTGGGATTGCACATCCACCACCGACATGACGCTGGCGACGCTCAAGATCGACGGCAAGGACCGCAAGGTTCTGATGCAGGCGCCGAAGAACGGCTTCTTCTATGTGATCGACCGCACCAACGGCCAGTTCATCTCGGCCAAGGCGATCGCCAAGGTGACCTGGGCCAAGGGCATCGACCAGAAGACGGGCCGGCCGATCGAGAACCCCGGCATCCGCTATCAGGGCAAGCCGGGACTGTTCGAGCTATGGCCCGGACCCACCGGCGCGCATTCATGGGCGCCGCAGGCCTACAGTCCGCAGACCGGGCTGGTCTACGTGCCGATCATCCAGCAGGGTGCGCTGATCGGCGACGGGGCGACCGGCGGCCCGATCCAGGGCATCGGCGTCAAGCTTGTGCCCGAGGCCGATCTGCCCGGCGGCCGGCACGCTTATCTGCGTGCATGGAATCCGGTGACGCAGACGCTGGCCTGGGAAAAGAAGCTGCCGGGCGCATGGCCGGGCGGCGTTCTGGCGACCGCGGGGGGACTTGTGTTCCAGGGCCGTCTCGATCGGCGTCTGATGGCTTACGACGCAAAGACCGGCAAGGAGCTGTGGAACTATCCGACCGAGGCACCGGTCCAGGGCGCGCCGATTTCGTTCCGGATGAACGGGAAGCAGTACATCACGGTCATTACCGGTCCCGGCGGCGAGGGTGCGAGCACGCGCTCGGTCGGGGGCGAGGCATGGCGGACGGACTATCGGCTGACCCGCCAGGTCCTGACTTTCGCCATCGGCGGCACCGACAGCTTCAAGCCGGCTGCCCTCCCTCCGCTGGAGATTCCGGCCGATCCCGCGTTCAAGCCCGACGAGGCGCTGGCGGCCAAGGGCGAAGCCGCATTCATGCGATGCATGGGCTGCCACGGCAACCGGGCTGTGTCGGGCGGATCGGCGCCAGACCTTCGCTATTCGCCGATGATCGTCGATGCGGGCGCGTTCCATCAGATCGTCAAGGGCGGAGCGCTGAAGGCGAACGGGATGCCGCCGTTCGAAGACCTCGGCGAGGCGGATGTCGAAGCGATCCGCTTCTATCTGCGCACGCGGTCCAAGCTGGCGCCGGCCGAGCACGAAGCGGCGATCAAGGCCGTGCGCGAGGGCAAATGACCGGGACGGGCGGGCTTGGCGGTGCGGCCTTGCCGGCCGAACGTCGTGCCCGCTCGCCTGCCGGTCGATCCACTACTCGGCTGCTAGCCGCACCGGCAGGGGACGGCCGAGCTGCGGAGAGATATCGGGTTTTGGACTGGCCGCGCAGGATGAAGCAGAGGGCATTCGCCAGTCATTAGCATTTGTCGAATACTAGCTTCGGGCATTCAGATGCCGCCCGGAGCCGATCATGAAGACCCTCGCGAAAATTGGTGCCCTATCCCTTGCCGTGATGGCGGTTTCCAGTCCGGGGAACGCGTCGGAATCTGCCCCCGCACATTCCTCGGATAAGACTCATTGGACTTATGAGGGCGAGTCGGGTCCGGATCACTGGGGCGATCTTTCGGAGAAGTTCAAGCTCTGCAAGACCGGACATATGCAGTCTCCGGTTGATCTGGGCGGCGCCGACATTCCGGGAAGGTTCAGTGTCCGTACCACGTATAAGCCGGGGCCGCTCGTAATCCTGAACAACGGTCACACGGTGCAGGCCAGTTTTCCGGAGGGCTCGACGTTCTCCAGCGGCATCTCCCACTACAAGCTCTTGCAGGTGCATTTCCATACGCCGTCGGAAGAGACGATCTATGGCATTCACTACCCCATGGTCGCTCACTTCGTGCATGTCGATTACGCAGGGAACTACGCCGTGCTGGGCGTGCTGTTCGAAGAAGGCGCTCACAACGCCGAACTGGAAAAGCTGATCAAGGCTGCTCCCAAGCACGAGACAGAGGCGCATCAGGTCAAGGGCGTGACGTTTGATCCTGCAAAACTGCTGCCGGCGAATTTGGCTGTCTATCGTTATGAAGGCTCGCTTACCACGCCGCCGTGCAGCGAGGGCGTCCGCTGGCACGTGGCGACGCATCGCGTCACGGCGAGCGCTGCCCAGATCGGGGTCCTCCACGCTATCCTGGGTGACAATGCCCGCCCCACGCAGCCGCTTCATGGCCGTTTGCTCGTGGCCGGGGCAGATTGATCGTTGACCGCTGCCGCCATGTCGCGGCCGTCTCGGCAAACAGATATGTCGTTCGGTTCGATTGGGCGGGGAGGATTTACCGACGTCTTGGGTGCGCCGTTCAGGCAAGCCCAAGCAGTTGCGAGCATTCGCGCCAGTCGCCTTCCCACACAGGCCCTGACGAAAGCTTGGGTAGAACGTCCCTCCAGGGCGTCGGCAGCTTGTCGTCACATAGCCAAATTCTCGATGCCCGATCGACGGGAAAGCCGAAGCGTTGAAGGTGCCGGCTGGGGAGCAACGCATAGGCCCTGTGAACCATGGCGTTACTTAGCAGGGCTACGATGCCGCTCCACGGCTGCACGGGTTTGACGATCAGCTCAAGGCTGCCGATCCGCCCTTTGTCATGGCTCGCCCAGCCGGCTGTCTGGTCGTCCAGGTAGCGTGTGAAATAGGCTTCGGCCTCCGCAAGCAGGCTTTCGTCCAATACGATCCAATCGAGGGGAATGCGCCCGGCCGTCTTGCCGATGACGATTGCCCCGATCTTTGCGGGCGGCCAGCCGGCGAGGGTCGGCGCGTCGAGACCGGGCCTCACATTGAGCTCGACGAATGCTCCGGGCACTTCTCGCCAGCTGCGGCTGATGTCGGTCGTGATGTAGTCGAACCCTGCCATGTAGATTTTCATGGTTCGCGCGAGCGCTTCGGAAGCTGCCCGAATGTCGGGATGTACCTCGGCAGTTATGTCCGTGCAGGACCCTCCCGTTGCGATATTGGAGGTACTGCGAAGCGTCACCTTCCGTCCCGCCTCCAGAATGGTGTCTGGCCCCACGCCCTGCCGTGCGAGGTGTTGAACGACGAAGTCGTCGAGCACGATCCAGACCAGCTGCGTGGCCGAACGCATGCCGGGCAACGTGCGATTTTCGTTGAGGGGCTCGATCAGTTCGCGGATGGTGCGGTTTCCATCGCCCACGACCGCGGGAGGGTCCCGCCGAAATCCTCCGATGAATTGGCCGTCTGCAACCATCAGCCGGTGATCGCTGCCGGGTACGAACTGTTCCAGCATGATCGACTTGCCAGTGAAATTCTTGGCCAGGTGGAAAGCCGATCTCACTTGCTCGGCGCTTTGAAGCCCGACGCTGATTCCCTTTCCGGAGGCCTGGTCCACCGGCTTGACGACGCAAGGGAAGCCAATCTGTTCGATTGCCGCGGGTATCTCGCTCTCCTCGGCGATCTGGACGTGATCGGTGGTCGGCAGCGCCAGCGTCCTGATCACGGCCTTGCTGTAGTTCTTGTCGTCGACGATCTGACTCGAAACGTAGCCGTCGCGATTGGATGCGCTCGAGAATATTACTTCGCTCTTTGCCCCCCAGCCGAACTGATAGTGCCGGCTTAGGCCCCAGCCTGCCATGTAGGGCACGTCGATTGCGTCCGCCCCCGCCATCAGTACCTCGCCTTGCAAGCCGGGATGGCGAGGGCTGGAAAAGACCCAGAAGCGCTCCATCTGTCGCTGCAATTCTGCGCCATTGGACCGGCCGCTGGCCGCTGTCCTGCATTGATATGCCGCAAGCTCGAGGGCGGCGTAGCTGACTTGGGGGTGATGAAACTCCAGCCAGATGCAGAAGGAGTTCTCGCCCGTCCGCCGCAAGCCATGCTCGCTCAGGTTGCCCAGCGGGTAGGTGAGCGACGAAAGCGCGAAACGAAGCAGGAAGGCGGCAAAGCCCTCCGCATCCCAGTCCACCGCCGTTCGGTCCGGGCGGAACCAGCGGTGATGGGCGGATTCGATCGTCGAAGCCATTCTTGCATAGTCTTCTGGAGGCCGGGGATCGAGGACCAGATCGGCAACGATCACGGGTCGTTTTGCAAATGGGCTCGGGCCGAAGAATGCTGCTCTTTGCGCCAGATCGATCAATTCGGACCCCCAATCCGCGCCATCCGGATGAAAGACAGCATATCGCCCTCAGCCATGCAAGCGCGCAGCCGGCAAGGATCGAACCTCAGCCTGTTCGGCCGTTACTTCCGGTGCGGACTGCCTATGTTCGTGAAGACTACGGGCCCGCTGCCCGATCTGCGTTTCCAGCGGCAGCAAGTGACGGTCACGAGATCGATGACGCTATTGACCCTAGTCAATGCAGGCCGGTTTTTGGCCAGCTAGGGAGGTTACCTCTCCTACCTTTCAACCCCGGGCGTTGCCCGGGGTTTTTGTGCAAAGCCTAGGCGTGGAGACGAACGACCCGACGTTGCTGATTCGAGATCACGGCCCGCACACCCACCTTGGCGGCGATCTCGGCCGAGGGCATGCGAGCAGCAAGACTCGGCGAGGTGATCTTCTTGCCGACCTTCGAAAGATTGTTCGCTTGGTCCGTAGCGCCGTAGGGCATGAGGCGAGTGGTCATCGGGATATCCATGACGGCAGGGCAGCGAAAGCTAACTGTGCGATTTTCAGTCGGCAAGGGAAGTTTCAGCTCAGTTTGAGGCCTGGGTCAGACGACTTCATGGAACACAGCCGTCGGTTGCGTGTTGCGCATGCGGGTGAAATGTTACCTGGAGGAAAAACCATGCGCAAATTCGTTATCGTCGCGGCATTAGCCGCAAGCTTCGCGGTTTCGGCCTGCAACACGGTCGAAGGCGCCGGAAAAGACATGAAGTCAGCCGGCGCGGCGGTGGAAGACACCGCTAAGGATGCCAAAAACTAGGCTGGTATTCCGAGCACGGCGATCGGAACCTCTCGTCATCGTGCGGGGGTTTTTCGTCGCAACATCGAGGGCCGAATTGGTGTTGCCGGCACTGATCCGGCCGCGGCCGACAGTCTGCCTGATCCGCCCTATAGTCGTGGCGCACCCATCGCATCGTAGATGAAATCGTTGATTGCGGCTCGGTTGACGTTGTCATCGGCCTTGCTGGTGGCGTCCGTGACAAGGGCCGCAAACTCCCGGTCGGTGAGAAGTCCCTTCGACTGCAGATGTTTGAGCATCGCCTGATATAAGGCCATCGTTCCCATTGTGACGGCTTCAACGCTGTGATTAGCCATGATGTCTCCACGTCGGCTGGCAATTGCCTGCACTAGCAGAGGATGCACGCCATGCGTACCTCCGATGCGGGCATGGCTGTGGGACGATCTCGGGGAAATCGATATTTTCGCTGTATTGTCAGGTTTTTAGCGGAAGGAAGTGGCTCCCCGAGTAGGATTCGAACCTACGGCCATTCGATTAACAGTCGAATGCTCTACCGCTGAGCTATCGGGGAGCAGCCCAACAAGTCTCCTCGGGGCAGGGGTGCGCCTATAGGCAGCGTGTTTTCGTTTGGCAAGCGTGTCCTGAGCAAAGTCGGCGGACGGTTATCCACATGCCCGCAGCATCGAAAACCGGCTTCAGACCTGGAACTGCTCGGCGAAAATGCGTTCTTCCAGGCTGGCGCCGGGATCGAACAGCAGCGTCAGCGCCTTTTCGCGTGCGGCCCTGATGCGCACGTCCTTGACGTCGCGCACTTCCTTCTGGTCGGCGACGGCCGAGACGGGGCGCTTGGCCGGCTCGCGCACGCGGAATTCCACTTCGGCGCTATCGGGCAGGATCGCGCCGCGCCAGCGGCGGGGGCGAAACGGGCTGATCGGGGTGAGCGCCAGCATGTTCGAGCCCAGCGGCAGGATCGGGCCGTTGGCGGACAGGTTGTATGCGGTGGACCCCGCCGGCGTCGCCACCAGGACACCGTCGCCGGCAAGCTCGGTCATGCGGACCTTGCCGTTGACCTTGACTTCCAGCTTGGCGGTCTGGCGGGTTTCGCGCAGCAGCGAGACTTCGTTGATCGCGTAATAGCAAAGTTCCCGCTCGTCATGCGTGATCGCGCGCATCTCCAGCGGCGTGACCGACACCTGGCGGGCACGTGCGACGCGCTCGCCGATCGAGCGCTTGCTGCCGTTGCCGTTCATCAGGAAGCCGACGGTGCCCAGGTTGAAGCCATAGCATGGCCGCAGACGATCGTGGTCGAGCATCTCGTGGAGGACGTGAAGCAGGAAGCCGTCGCCGCCCAGAACCACCAGCGTGTCGGCATCGGCGGGCTTCACCCAGTCGTGCGCGTCGCGCAGCGGCTTTGCCCCCTCCTGCGCCTTGGCACTGTCGGAGACGATCAACCCCAGCTTGAGTGGCTCGCTCATGGCATCCTTCCGCTTCGCCGCCGAGGTGGCGGATAGCCGAGCGCTGTTGGAATTTGAACCCTTTGGCAAGGGCTTTGCTCCTATAGACGGGCGATGGACGAGCTTGGCAACGATGTAAGCGACGCGTTTCGCGACAATGTGACAGGGCTGCCGAGCGTGGAGGCGGCGCGCGCGCGGCTGAACGAATGGCTCGACCAGGCGGCGGACACGGGTGCGCCGGCGCCAATCCATGCGATGCTGCTGGGGCTGCGACGCTTCGATGCGGTGAACCTGGCCTATGGCGCGGCGGCCGGCGACGGCGCGCTGGCCGAAGTCTCGGCACGGATCGCGCACTTTGCCGGCAGCGAACTCGACGGCCCGTGGCTCGTGGCGCGGGGCGGCGGCGGCAGCTTCCTGCTCGTGGCCAACGAGGCCTGCAGCCGCGAGCGCTGGCAGCTCTTCGCCGAACAGCTCGCCGATGCGGTTGCGCGGCCGCTGGCGGTGCCGGCGGGCGTGCTGCGGCTGAGCCCCCGGATCGCGCTGCTGCGCGGGCTGGAGGGGGAGGGCGTCGATTCGATGCTCGACCGGCTGGGGCAGGCGCTGGACAAGGCCAAGCGGTCGCAAGGGCGGCGGCTCGCCTGGGCCGATGGCGAGGCCAGCCCGCCGGGCCACAGCGCCGCGCAGCTCGAAGCCGATCTGCTCGGCGCGATCGACCGCGACGAGATCGAGATATTCTTCCAGCCGCAGTTCGATCTGCCCGGCGACCGCCTGACCGGCGCCGAGGCGCTCGCGCGCTGGAACCATCCGCGGCTCGGCCGGATCGGCGCGGGCGCGCTCTTTGCGGTCGCCGAGCGCACCGACCATGTCGTGCCGCTGTCGTATCATATCGCCCGGCGCGCTCTGGGCGCGATGCAGGCGCTGCCGGGGCATCTGCGGCTGTCGCTGAACGTGACGCCCGCCGATCTCGCCTCGGGCAGCTATGTCGGCGAACTGACGGCGATCATCGCCGAAAGCGGCTTCGCGCCCGGCCGGCTGACGCTGGAAGTGACCGAGCAGTCGCTGCTCCACGACGTCCACCTCGTCGCGGTGATGGCGAGCGAGCTGGCGGCGCTGGGCATCCGCATCGCGCTCGACGACTTCGGCGCCGGCTTTTGCAATTTCCGCTACCTGAAGCTGCTGCCGCTGCACTACCTGAAGCTCGACCGGTCGATGATCGAGGGCATCACCAGCGATCCGCGCGATCTGGCGGTGCTGCGTGCGATCATCGCGATGGCCGGCGCGCTGGAGTTGGAAGTGATCGCGGAGGGGATCGAGACCGAGGCGCAGCGCGAGCTGATCATCGCCGAGGGCTGCAAGTTCTATCAGGGCTTCCTGCGCGCGAAGCCGTTGGCGGCAGCGGACTTCGCGGCGATGGCGCGAAACGTATCGTCGCCCACTTGATCCGCGACCGCCGGCGGCGATGAGGCCGGCATTCCCGGGTCGAGCCCGGGACGACGTCAGGCGCTGGCCTTCTTCGCGATCCCGCTCAAGCCCTTGGTCAGCTGGAACAGGCCGTTCAGCCGCGCCTTGGGATCGCCCCAGACGCGCATGATCGACAGTTTGTTGTCGGGCCGCAGCTTCACCGTTCCTTCCAGCCGCTGGGCATAGGCGATCAGCCCCGCCGGGTCTGGGAAGTTGTCGTTGTGGAAGCTCACCAGCGCGCCTTTGGGGCCGACGTCGATCTTGGCGATATGTGCGTCGATCGCCTGGCGCTTGATTTCGATCAGGCGCACCAGGTTGGCGGTCGCGGCCGGCAGCGGGCCGAAGCGGTCGATCATCTCGGCGGACAGCGATTCGATCTCGGCCTGGTCCTCGGCATCGTTGAGGCGGCGGTAGAGCGCCATGCGCACCGCGAGGTCGGGCACGTATTCCTCGGGGATCATGATCGGCGCATCGACGGTGATCTGCGGGCTGAACTTGGTCTTCTCGCGCTCCAGCCCGATATCGCCGGCCTTGGCGGCCAGGATCGCGTCCTCCAGCATCGACTGATAGAGTTCGAAGCCGACTTCGCGGATCTGGCCCGACTGTTCGTCGCCCAGCAGATTGCCGGCGCCGCGGATGTCGAGGTCATGGCTGGCGAGCTGGAAGCCCGCGCCCAGGCTGTCGAGGTCGCTGAGAACTTTCAGGCGCTTTTCGGCCACTTCGGAAAGCTGGGTGTTCGCGGGCGTCGTCAGGTAGGCATAGGCGCGCAGTTTCGACCGGCCGACGCGTCCGCGCAGCTGGTAGAGCTGGGCGAGGCCGAAGCGATCGGCGCGGTGGATGATGATCGTGTTGGCGCTGGGGATGTCGATGCCGCTCTCGACGATCGTGGTCGATAGCAGGACTTCGTACTTGCCCTCGTAGAACGCGCTCATGCGTTCCTCGACTTCGCCAGCGCCCATCTGGCCGTGCGCGGCCACGACCTTGATTTCGGGCACCGTCTTGCGCAGCCATTCCTCGACTTCGGGCATGTCGGCGATGCGCGGCACGACGATGAAGCTCTGTCCGCCGCGATGATGTTCGCGCAGCAAGGCTTCGCGCATCACCATGTCGTCCCATTCGGTGACGTAGGTCCTCACCGCCAGCCGATCGACCGGCGGCGTCTGGATCGTCGACAGCTCGCGCAGGCCCGACATCGCCATCTGCAGCGTGCGCGGGATCGGGGTGGCGGTGAGCGTCAGCACGTGGACGTTGTTGCGCAGCTGCTTGAGCCGCTCCTTGTGACCGACGCCGAAGCGCTGTTCCTCGTCGACGATGACGAGGCCGAGCCGTTTGAAATTGACGGTCTTGGCCAGGATCGCATGGGTGCCGATGACGATGTCCACCGTGCCGTCGGCAAGCCCTGCACGGGTCGCCCTGGCTTCCTTTTCGGGCACCAGGCGCGAGAGGCGGCCGACCTGCAGGGGGAAGCCATTGAAGCGTTCGGCGAACCCCGAATAATGCTGGCGCGCGAGCAGGGTCGTGGGCGCGACCACCGCGACTTGCTGCCCGGCCATCGCCGCGACGAAGGCGGCGCGCAGGGCGACCTCGGTCTTGCCGAAGC
>Ga0075364_10000691_pt1 | contig 17613 bp, 11 predicted proteins | sample EndMetdeltDD1764_FD_71517 | JGI IMG/M metagenome (GOLD analysis project Ga0075364, IMG submission 71517) | Populus endosphere microbial communities from Tennessee, USA - Endosphere MetaG P. deltoides DD176-4 | ecosystem: Host-associated > Plants > Roots > Endosphere | place: USA: Tennessee...
GGGGGCGGGGACTGGTCGGTCGAATACAGCTTGGCGATCGATGACCCGACGATCCCGGGGATCGCGTTGAAGACCAGGTCGGCGTGCTCGACGGCGCAGGAGCGCCCTTCGGAGTCGTTTCCAAGAACCAGGCGTCGCATGGGATCCCTCGCCTTACATCGTCGCCGCGGCGGCGGCCGTGGCGTAGGTGGGTTTGCCGAACTGGCGCAGGATCTTGCTGGGCGCGTGGATCTTGCGCAGCGTGCGGGCCGGGCCCTTGCCGGGAACATAGGGGCGCCCGTGCTGGGTGAGCTGGTTGTCCCAGGGCAGGAAGTCGTGCTTGCGCCACTGGTGGGCGTAGACGAACTCGGGCCGGTAGAGGTGCTCGAACAGCTTGTCGAGCAGGGCGTCGCTTTCCGCCTTCGGCAGGCCGACTATCTCGCGGGTCTGCTGCTCGCAGACATAGAGCATCATCTCGCCGGTGCGCGGGTGGGGCATGCCCACCGGCGTGGTGGTGTCGCGCAGCTTGTCCCAGTTGGGCTGCAGCAGCTCGTCCTCGTGCTTGCTGTTGCCGCGGCCCTGCTGGCCGCTCTCGTGACGCGCGCGCAGGCCCTTCACCCGCTCTTTGAGGTCCTCGGGCAGGGTCTTCCAGGCGTGGGTGGTGCTGACGAAGGTCGTCGGCACCGCCGGCTGCTCGGCCTCCAGCGCCCAGAGGGAGGCGACCTGGTTGGCGATGTCCGACCACATCATGTCGCTGTGGAAGAGCAGCCGGCCGTAGGGCGCGCCGCCATCCTCTTCCTTGTTGGACACGTAGGAGAAGTGCTCGGTTTCGAAGTCGCCGGCCGCCGCCTCGTCGCCGCCGGAGAACAGCATCTCGACCATCTTGTGCTGGGTGGCGACGTCGAGCTCGATGTCGCGGAACACCAGGAAGCCGTTCTCGTCGAACGCCTTGCTGAGCTGGCGCCAGGTCGCCACGTCCACCTGGGCGTTGGGGTCGAAGCCCACCACCTCGGCCCCCACGGTGGGGCTGAGCTTACGGATGTCGAGTTGAGTCATGCTCGGTTCCTTGTCGCCGGCGCGCTGGGCGCGCCGGCGAGACTGTCTGGAGGGGTCAGGCGGCCGCTTGCGGGCGGAGGCGATGGATGGCCTCGCTGACGGTGTGGGAGAAGGCGGCGGCGGGAAGATCGCCGGCGACCACCGGCCGGGCGACTTCCTCGACCGTGGGGCCGATCCGGTCGGCGATCTTCTGCAGCTTGTCCAGGTCCAGGCCGTAGACCTTGGCGGCGTTGATCGAGGTCATCTTCCGCACTTCGTCTTCCGGGATGCCGTTGAACAGCAGGCGCACGGCGAGCTTGTTGTGCGGATAGCTCCCCTCATGGTGCGGATAGTCGGCGCCCCACATGATGCGGTCCACGCCGATCTCGTAGCGGCACTCCATGTCCTTGCCGACCGCCAGGGAGGGGGCGATGTGGACATTGCGGGCGAAATACTCGGAGGGCGCCTTGCTCAGCATCTCCACGGTGCGGTGATAGAGCGAATAGCCCAGGTGGCCCTTCATGGTGCCGACCTTGGCCGCGCCGTCCAGCCGGCGCAGTTCCGGTCCGACCCAGGCCGTGCCGGTCTCGGCGAAGACGACCTGCAGGTCGGGGAAGCGCTCGAAGACCCCGCCCAGCAGCAGGTGCGACAGGCCCCGCTGGAACATGGAGTGGGTCTCGTAGGCGCCGATCGCCACCGCGGCCGGACCGGTCTCGGCGGTCTCCGGCGGGCCGACGGAGATCGAGTGGCGGTGGACCGGCATGCCTTCCTCGCAGCAGGCCTTCCAGAACGGATCGAGCCGAAGCTCGTAGAGGTTGACCAGCTTGGACTGGTGGTCGGACGGGATGATCACGCCCCGCAGGCCCGCCTTGCGAGCCCAGCGGACCTCGGCGATGGCGTCGTCGATGTCGTTGAGGAAGACCTGTGCCAGGCCCGCGCGACGGTCGGGCGCCTTGGCGCAGAAGTCGACGAGCCAGCGATTGTGCGCCTGCACCCCGGCCCAGTGGTAGCGGTACTCCTCGGCGTCGCGGGGGGCCGAGGCGGTCACCGCGCCGGACGGATAGAAGGGGGGAACGGTGTTGGGGTAGAGGACCTCGGCGGCGATGCCCTGGTCGTCCTGGTTCTCCAGCCGCCGCTCGCTCTCCCAGTTATAGGGCGACGACGCCGAGGCCACGCCGATGCGCAGGTCCACGTCGTCGGTGTCGGCCAACTCCTTGTCGTACTCCGCCCACGGGTCGTGGAACGAGGCCGCCCAGGGCTCGAAATCCTCGTGGAATTCCTTGGCCAGGTAGGGCTTGTAGTCACGAATGCTCGCGCCAGCGTGACCATCCGAGGAAATCAGGACGTAATTGCGCGAGTCCGGCGACTTGGGTGCCATGGTTCTCTCCCTAGGGTTCACGCATTCCTGCGGTTGTTCTGTCGTCGCGACCCGGCGGGGCGCCGAAACGCGCAGGCGCTGCGAGCGCCGACAATGCGCTCGTATCGCCTGATATAGCAATCACTATGCGTCGCCTGTCAAGCGCCGCAGGGATGACACCCTCGTGAGCGCGATGCGCCGCCTGGCCGCCCCTTGCGGTCAGCCGATGTCATAGCCGCGCCGCGCCGCCTCGTCGCGCATCGTCCGTGCGACCCCGCGCACGACCAGGTCGCGGACCGCGTCGTTGTTTCCGGAGTTGCGCATCAGCACCATCATCGACGGCAGTTCGGAAATGCGTCGGCCGATGGCGTAAGACGTCAGGAAGCCCCGCATGGTCATGAAGGCGTACATGACCAGATCCCGGTCTCGCGCCAGGGGCCCGATCGCCTTCTCGAGCAGCGGCTGGGCGAGATGATCGAACATCTCGCTGTTCTGGCGCTGGACCGCGCGGTGCTGGCCCTCCGACGTGCTGGAGGTCGCGGACAGCTCGAGCAGGATCTGCATCTGCACGAGGTAGATGTCCTGCTCGTAGTGCGTGGCGAGCACCGCCAGGACGTTCGCGAGCCGCTCCTCGAGGGTGTCGCCCTCGATCACCGCGCTGGCGAACCGCTGGGTCATGTTGGAGCCGATGTCATTGAGGACGTCGAGCATCAACTGGTCGCGGGAGCCGAACAGGTGCTGGATGGAGCCCCAGGTGACGCCGGCGCGTCGGGCGATCTCGTTCGAGCTCGCCTTGTAATATCCGATGTCTATGACTGTAGCGACCACGGCGTCGAGCACCCGCCGCCGTGTCTCCTCGGCGTCCCCGCGCCGACGAACCACGGCCTCTGGCTTATTCATGTGATCGATCCCAACGCCCCAAGTGATGCGAGGCGAGACTCATCCAAGGACGGTTCCAGAACCTCGAACGCGATACTATGTGTGGGCCTGCTCGTCGGCGCAAGCGCGCGGACCGCGCAGCCGGTCCCGGGCGACCGCGGCGGCCGAGGCCGGTTGACAATGCAGTCATAGTGAATACTATTTAAGTATATTCCAAAAATGCGAAAAGCATTGCCCGCTGTGGCTGATAACGGAAGGGACCCCGGATGACGAACGTAGTAATTGGCGCGGCCTCGGGCATGGGCGCGGCCACCGCGCGCAAACTGGCGCCTCGCGGAAAACTGTTTGTCGCCGACTATAATCTTGAAGGCGCCAAGAAGATCGCGGCCGAGATTGGCGGGGACGTCCACGCCTTCGAATGCGATATCAGTAATCAGGCTCAGGTCGACGCCCTGATGCGTGAGGTCGACAGCCTCGACGCCCTGGTCATCACCGCCGGCCTCTCCGGCAACCAGGCGCCTGGCCGGCGGATCCTCGAGGTCAACGTCGCCGGCGTGGCGCGCGTCTTCCGGGCGGCCGAGCCCCTGTTGCGCAAAGGGACCGTCGGCGTCGCCGTCGCCTCCCAGTCGGGCTACATGGTCCCCGAGGCCCCCGAGCTGTTCGCCGCCATCGACGACAACTTGGCGCCCGACATGATCGAGAAGGTCGCCCGCTACGTCGACGTCGACAACTCCAGCCTCTGCTACCAACTCTCCAAGCGGGCCGTGCACCGCATGGCGCGCCGCCTGTCCTTCGCCTGGGGGGCCAAGGGCGCACGCATCCTGTCGCTCTCTCCCGGGATCACCGACACTCCGATGGGCCGCGGCGAGGAGGCCAAGAACCCGGTCATGCTCAAGATGGTCGAGTCCTGCCCGCTGCAGCGCCGCACCACCTCCGAGGAGATCGCCAACGTGATCGCCTTCATCACCTCGCCGGAGGCCTCGGCCATGACCGGCAGCGACGTCTTGGTGGACTGCGGCATGCGCAACATCCTGCCGATGACCACCTGGGAAGGTAAGATCAAGGTTCCGGCCTAGTCCTGATGCGGCGGCGGCCCCGCGGGGCCGCCGACCTGTCTTCCCGCCTCTCCTAAGGCTCTGCGCAAAGCGGCCGATCGGCCGCTGACGCTGCGCGCCCATCAACTTCCCATTTCTGTGCGGCCCCGATGAACGACGTCTTCTGCCTGAAGGGCAAGGTCGCCCTGATCACCGGCGGCGGCCGCGGCATCGGCGCCGCCATCTAGGGGAGAAGCGGGTCGCTCAGCGCGCCGTGTCCGACGGCTGGCGGCGGGCCGACAGGGCGTAGTGCAGGGTGGCCCAGGCGAGCAGGCCGCAGGTCAGCGCGAGCGCGTACCTCAGTCCCTCGGGTCCGATGCGCGCGGTGAGCACGTCGCTGACATAGCCGATCAGATAGGGCCCAAGCCCCATGCCGAGCAGAGAGGAAATGAAGAGCACGATCGACGCCGCGGTCGCCCGGCGGTGGGGCTCGGTGAGGGACTGGACGGCGGACCAGGCCACCGCTGCGCCTCCCGCGGCGAAGTAGCCCGCGATGGCCTTCATCGCCAGCGCCATCCAGACCGTCGGGGAGAGATAGAGCAGGGTGTAGCAGGGCCACGCCAGCGCATAGGCGGCCGCCGGGATCCAGGGCTCCCAGCGCGGGCGCCGCGTCACCAGCCACGTCGCCACGACGCCGCCGCTCAGGGTGCCCAGGATGCCGCCGAGCGCGACGCTCGCGCCGGCCCAGGCGCCGACCTGGGCCATGTTGAGGCCGAAGCTGCGGATCAGGAATGTCGGGGTCCACTGCTGCAGCCCGGAGGTGCAGAAGGTGCTCAGGCCATAGCCCAGCGCCAGGTTCACGAAGGTGCGCCGACGCGCCAGGGCCGAGATGGCGCTCCACGCCGACTCCTTGGTCTGCGCCTTGGTCTTCGGCCGCGGCGGTTCGCGCATGGTCAGCACCGCCAGGAGCGCCAGCGGCAGGCCGGCGAGGCCGACGATCTGCAGGGACAGGCGCCAGCCGAAGTGCTGAGCCAGCAGCCCGATCACGAACAGGCCTCCGGCCTGGCCGGCGACGGATCCGGTCTGGAAGATGCTCATCGCCAGGGTTCGGCGGCGGGGGGTGAACAGATCGCTGATCAGCGAGTGGGAGGAGGGGATGCAGCCAGCCTCGCCGATCCCCACGCCCATCCGCGCCAGGAAGAGCTGGGGGAAGTTTCGCGCCATCCCGGTGAGCGCGACCATGACGCTCCACAATCCAAGACAGGCGGAGATCAGCTTCACCCGCGAGGACCGGTCGGCCAGTCGCGCGAGCGGAATCCCGAGGGTCATGTAGAAGGCCGCGAAGGCCAGACCCGCCAGCAAGCCGAGCTGCTTGTCGCTCAGGTGCATCTCCCGCTTGATCGGCTCCATCAGGATCGACAGGGCCAGACGGTCGGTCTGGGCGATCATGAAGGTCACGGTGAGGATCGCCAGGGCGTACCAGGACCGCGCGGGGGTCTTTGCGGCGGCCGCTGAGGCGGCGCCGTCGGCCGCCAGGGTGTCATCGCCCTCACCGGCGAACCGCGCTTCGGTCATCAGGCCGTCTCCGTTGGCGTCTTGGTGTCGCGACTTGGGGCGAAAGGTGGACGGCCACGGCGGCCTTGGCGCGGCGCGTCGCGGGGCGGACGCCCCCGCCTGGCGGCCAGCATGCAGACTTCCAGGACGGCCGCAATGGTCATGGCCGCACGTCGCCCTCACGGCGGCCAGCTGCGCAACTTCTTGACGACGCAGGGCGGCGTTTCGTATCCTGGCAGTTAAGCGACAGTATTTCGGTATAAACTGACAGAATACAGTCCGAGACCGTTCGCTGGGGGGCCTGGGAGTCAGGCGAGATCGAGTTCACGACGTGCTGCGCGGCCTCAGCGGCCCTCCGGCGCGGCGTTGTCCTGTTCTTGCGCGGCTGCGAGAAACCTCAAGGATCTTGTCGTTCTGGCGGCGCGGGTCGATCCCGAATGGGACGGCGGCGCGGGCGCAGATGCATCAACGGGAGGGAACCATGGGTCGAGGCGCGTTCAAGCTAGCATTGTGCGTAACGACGGCGGCGGCCAGCCTGGCGGGCGCCCCGGCCTTGGCGCAGACCAAGGAAGCCGCGGTCGGTGAAGTCATCGTGACGGCCCGCCGGGTGGAGGAGCGCCTGCAGGACGTTCCCCTGGCCGTTCAAGTGGTCAGCCAGCAGAGGCTGGAGGCCAACAACATCCGCTCCGTCACCAGCCTGGCGACGATCGCGCCCTCGCTGACCATCAACGCCCTGTTCGGCGAAGACTCGGCGAAGTTCTCCATCCGGGGCTTCTCCCAGGCGAGCCGCACGGCCTCGTCGGTCGGCGTCTATTTCGATGAAGTGGTGGCGCCGCGCGCCGGCAACGGCTCGACGGCGGCGGGCGACGGCGCCGGCCCTGGCGAGTTCTTCGATCTGCAGAACGTCCAGGTCCTGAACGGCCCGCAGGGCACGCTGTTTGGCCGCAACACCACCGGCGGTTCGGTGCTCCTGACCTCCAACAAGCCGACCGACCGTTTCGAGGGCTACGCCGAGGCCACCTACGGCAACTATGACGCCCGCGGCGTGCAGGCCGTGGTCAACGTGCCGATCAACGAGCAGCTCAAGTTCCGCGCCGGCGTCAACACGCTGAACCGCGACGGCTACATGAAGAACATCGGTCCCCAGGGACCGAAGGCCTACGGCGACGTGGGCTACATCGGCTGGCGTGCGAGCCTGATCGCCGACATCACGCCGGACCTCGAGAACTACACGACCGTCCACGGCTTCTACTCGGCGAACTACGGACCGGCGAGCAAGCTGATCGCGTGCAACAACGCCTTCACGTTCGGTGGCCGTGTCGCGGCCGGCATTCTGGATTGCCAGGCCTTGGCCCGGGTCAACAGCCATGACTTCTACACGCTCGAGGCGCCGCTGGCGCATCCGCACACCTGGATCAGGCAGTGGCAGGCGATCAACACCACGACCTGGAATGTCAGCGACAACCTGACGATCAAGAACATCCTCAGCTATTCGCAATTCAAGGCGCGTTACACCGAGGACATCGTCGGCGCCGACTTCATCATTCCGAGCGGTTCGCTGGGACCGATCGCGAACACCGGCATCTATGCCGGCCAGCAGTTCGGCGCCTTCCAGTCCACCCACGGCGTGGGGATCAATCAGTTCGACCAACAGAACTACGTTGAAGAATTCCGCATCCAGGGCCACGCGCTCGACAAGCGCCTGAACTACCAGGGCGGCGTCTACTACGAGAAGAGCGATCCCATTCACCCGGCCGGCACCTTCGCGCCCAACCTGCTGCAGTGCGCCAACGCCGAAACCTTCAATTGCATCGACGTCTTCGGCGGACTGCTCTCCCAGGCGCTCGGCGTGCGAGCCTCGGTCGGCAGCATCAACCAGCAGACCGGGAAGGTCTCGTTCCTCAACAAGGCGGTCTACGGCCAGGCGGACTTCGCGCTCACCGACAAGCTCAAGCTGACCGGCGGCCTGCGCTACACTTGGGACCGGACCGTCGGCTCGGCCCAGCTGATCACCTACCGCAGCTTCTCCCAGACGTTCACGCCCAACACGCCGACGCCGGCCTGCACCCTGGGGGCCTTCGCCACCGCGGACTGCCGGACCTGGACCCTGACACGGTCGAAGGCGCCGACCTGGCTGCTCAGCGCCGACTACAAGGTGACCCCCAACGCGATGGTCTACGCCAGCTATTCGCGTGGCTATCGCCAGGGCTCGGTGAGCTACAACGCCCCGCCGCCCTACCAGGCGACCCAGCCCGAGCACGTCAACGCCTTCGAAGTCGGCGCCAAGACGACCTTCGACGGGCCGGTGCCCGGCCTGTTCAACTTCGCGGCCTTCTACAACAAGCTGACCAACCAGCAGATCGCGGTGAACCTGCAGAGCTCGGCCAACCTCACCACGCCGACCAGCACGGTGCAGAACGCCGGCTCCTCGAAGATCGGCGGGCTGGAGGTCGAGCTCATGCTCAAGCCCGTCGATGGGCTGACCATCGATGCGAATTACGAGTACCTCTACACCAAGGTCGACAGCCTCGACGTGCATCCGATCGTTGGCAGCGTCTACGACGTCATCCTGCCGACGGCGACGCCCGGTTCGCGGCTGCCGTTCACCCCGACGCACAAGTGGACCATCTCGGGGGACTACAAGCTCCCCTTGGATGAGAGCCTCGGCCAGGTGACGGCCTCGGCCAGCTACACCTGGACCGGGAACTGGGTCTACACGACCGGCCCGTTCGGCATCATGCCGTCGGTCGGTCTGCTGAACGGCCAAATCGCCTGGAAGTCCGTCATGCAGAAGCCGGTGGACATCGCCGTGTTCGGCAGCAACCTGACCGGCGAGCAATACTTCACCACCCACACCGATCTCATCGGCACCGCCGGCTTCGCCTCCGGCACCGTGGGTGAGCCGCGCACGTACGGCGTGCGGGTGCGCTACCACTTCGGCGGATAGTTAGAGCGCGGCGACCGGGCGGATCGTCCGGTCGCCGCCCACCAGATTTTGCATCAACGGGAGAGAATTGTGGGTCGAGGCGTGTTCAAGCTTGCTTTGTGTTTAACGACGGCGGTCGCCAGTCTGGCGGGCGCACCAGCCTTGGCGCAGACCAAGGAAGCTGCGGTCGGCGAGGTCATCGTGACCGCCCGCCGGGTGGACGAGCGTCTGCAGGATGTTCCGCTCGCCGTTCAGGTCGTGAGCGCACAGAAGCTCGCCAGCAACGACATCCGGTCGGTGGCGAACCTGGCCACCATCGCTCCGTCGCTGACCATCAACTCGCTGTTCGGCGAGGACGCCTCCAAGTTCGCGATCCGGGGCTTCTCGCAAGCCAGCCGCACGGCTTCGGCCGTGGGGGTCTACTTCGCCGAAGTGGTCGCCCCGCGGGCCGGCAATGGCTCCACCGCCGCGGGCGACGGCGCGGGTCCGGGCGAGATGTTCGACCTGCAGAACGTCCAGGTGCTGAACGGGCCGCAGGGCACGCTGTTTGGCCGCAACACCACCGGCGGCTCCATCCTGCTCACGCCCAACAAGCCGACCGACCGCTTCGAGGGCTACGCGGAGGCCACCTACGGCAACTATGACGCCCGGGGCGTGCAGGCCGTGGTCAACGTGCCGATCAATGACGCGATCAAGGTTCGCGCCGGCGTCGACACGATGAACCGCAACGGCTTCCTCAAGAACCTCAACCAGCCGTTCGGTCCCAAGGCTTACGGGGACAGGAACTACATCGGCTGGCGGGCGAGCGTCGTGGTCAACGTCACGCCGGACATCGAGAACTACACCGTCGTCCACGGCTTCTGGTCCGACAACTACGGCCCCGCGTCCAAGATGACGAACTGCATCAGCCCGGGCACGCTGGGCTTCGTCGGCATCCTGAACTGCCAACAACTGGCCCGGGCCGCGGGCAAGGACTTCTACACCGTCGAAGAGCCGATGGCGCACCCGCGCACCTGGACCCGGCAGTGGCAGGCGGTCAACACGACGACCTGGAACATCAGCGACAGCCTGACCGTCAAGAACATCCTCAGCTATTCGCAGATCGTCGCCCGCTACACCGAGGACGTCGTCGGCGCCAACTTCGTCATCCCGGCGGGGACGATCGGGACGTTCCCCACGGGCATCTATGCCGGCCAGCACTTCGGCGCCTTCCAGTCGACCCATGGCATCGGCATCAACCAGCACGACCAGCAGAACTACGTCGAAGAGTTCCGCCTGCAGGGCAAGGCGATGGACAATCGCCTGAACTGGCAGGGCGGCCTCTACTACGAGAAGAGCGATCCGCGGCATCCGTCCGGCACCTTCTCCCCCAACTTCCTGCAATGCTTCAACGCCGAGACGTTCAACTGCATCGACGTCCTGGGCGGAATCCGGGGCGCCTCGGTCGGCAGCATCAACAAGCAGACGGGGAAGGTCTCCTTCCTCAACAAGGCGGTCTACGGCCAGGTCAACTTCGCCGTCAGCGACAAGCTCAAGCTGACCGGCGGCCTGCGCTACACCTGGGACCGGAGCGTCGCCTCGGCCGAGCTGATCACCTATCGCAACTTCTCGCGGACCTTCACGCCGAACACGCCGACCGCGGCTTGCACCCTGGGAACCTTCGCCGACGCGGCGTGCCGGACCTACACCCTGACCCGGTCCAAGGCTCCGACCTGGCTGCTCAGCGCGGACTACAAGCTGACCCCGGACGTGATGGTCTATGCGAGCTATTCGCGCGGCTATCGCCAGGGCTCGGTGACCTACAACGCCCCGCCGCCCTACCAGGCGACGCAGCCCGAGCACGTGAACGCCTATGAAGTCGGCGCCAAGACGACCTTCGATGGTCCGATCCCGGGCCGGCTCAATGTCGCGGCCTTCTACAACAAGCTGACCAACCAGCAGATCTCGGTGAACCTGCAGAGCTCGGTCAACGCCACGACGCCCACGAGCACGATCCAGAACGCCGGCTCCTCGAAGATCGCCGGCTTCGAGCTCGACGCGTCCCTGCGGCCCATCGAAGGGCTGACGATCGATGCGAACTACGAGTACCTGTACACCAAGGTGGACAGCCTCGACGTGGCTCCGATCGTGGGCAGCGTCTACGACGTCATCGTGCCGACGGCGACAACCGGGTCCAGGCTTCCCTTCACGCCCACGCACAAGTGGACGGTGTCGGGGACCTACCGGCTGCCCATCGACGAGGCCAAGGGCCGCGTCGAGGCCTCGGCGACCTATTCCTGGACCGGGAACTGGGTCTACACGACCGGCGCCTTCGGCATCCTGCCCTCGGTCGGCCTCCTGAACGGCCAGGTCACCTGGAGCTCGGTCATGCAGAAGCCGATCGACCTGGCGGTCTTCGGCACCAACCTGACCGGCAAGAAGTACTACACCACCGCCACCGACCTGGGCGGCACCGCCGGCTTCACCTCCGGAACGGTGGGCGAGGCGCGCATGTACGGCGTCCGGGTGAAGTACCACTTCGGCGGCTAGGCCCCAGGCGGGGCGGTCGGGCTGCGAAGGCCTGGCCGTCCCGCACGGGTCACAGCTCGAGAACATCCAGCCCGACGGGTCCGGCTCGAAACAGCCTTCGCCTGTCGGGCTTTTTTGTTGACGGGCGGCCGCGGCGGCCGGTCCGTCCTGGGAGGCAAGCATGCAATTGACGTCGTCCGAAGGCGAATGGGCGCGGGGCTGGCGGCTGGTGGCCGCGAGCTTCATCGGCGTGACGATCATCAACCTGCATTCGGCGACGATCGGAATGCTGGTGCAGCCGCTTCACGCCGCCTTCGGCTGGTCCAGGGCCCAGGCTTCATCGAGCATCCTGATCATCACCATGGTGATGTTCGTCTCCTTGCCCTTCATCGGGCTGCTGCTGCGCCGGTTCGATCCCTGGCGCCTGGCCAATGGCGGGCTGCTGCTGTTCTGCGTGACACTGGTGGGCGTCGGCTTCAGTGGGCCCTCGGTGTGGACCTGGTACCTGGCCTGGGCCTTCGTGGGCGTGGCCTATTCCGCCGGCAGCACCTTGGTCTGGACGACCCTGATCAGCCGCAACTTCACCCGTCAGCGCGGCCTGGCCCTGTCGGTGACCGTCTCCGGCCTGGCGCTCTCGACCTTCGTCACGAGCCTGGCGGGCGGCTACGTCCTGGAGCGCTTCGGCTGGCGCTGGGTCTATTTCGGCCTGTCGGGGTTGGGTCTGGTCCTGCTCCTGGTGATGAACCTGGTCCGGGGAAAGACCCCGACCGCGCCGCCGCATATGCAGGACGAGGCGGTCACGCACGCCGATCGCGCTGAAGTCCGCGCCGTCCTGACCAGCTGGCGCTACTGGCGCTTCGTCCTGGCGCTGATCCTGACCAGCCTGGGCCTGAGCGTGATCTTCTATCACTTCCAGGCGATGCTGAAGGACGGCGGTCTCACCACCATGCAGGCGGCCGGCTTCGCCTCCCTGGCCGGACCGGGCGTGCTGATCGGCCGCCTGGGCGGAGGCTTCCTGCTCGACCGGCTGCCGCCGCGCCTGATGGGCGTGGTCTTCTTCGCCCTGCCGGCGGTCCCCGCGTTGATGCTGGTGGACTACGGGGGATCCCTGCCGCTGGCGGCCGTCTCGGCGGTCGTCGTCGGGGCCACCTTGGGCGTGGAGGGCGACGTGTCGGCCTATCTCACCTCGCGCTACTTCGGCGTGCGCAACTACTCGGTGGCCTTCGGCGTGATGTCCTCCTTCTCGGCGATCATGTTCGGCGTCGGGCCGGTCCTGGCCGGCGCGGTGTTCGACGTCTTCGGCTCCTACCGTCCGATGCTGCAGATCCTGGCCGTGGGCCTGGTGCTCAGCGGCGCCCTGGTGGCCTCGCTGGGCCGTGCGCCGCCCCTCACGCACCCGGAAGAGTAGGGCAGGGGGAGACTGTTTCCGCCGCGCAACAGCCGACGGAATTCGCCGGACGCGCGCCCGCGAGGCCCGGCGAAAATATGGCTCCGAGCGTCTCCCCACCGAGGGGAGCGCGCCCGGACTCCCATATCATGTTCAATGCACATGATATGATGCGAGACTCCCCCCTGATGTCCCATGGGAGCGGTGGCATGGGGCGGTTCGAGATCAATGAGCGATTCGAACATAGAGGGGGATTGAATGCGCCGTTCCAGGATCACAGCCTTGTTCTGCGGTTGCGCCTTGGCCGCGCTCGCCGGAGCCAAGGCCAGCGCGGCGGACCAAGCCAGCGCCCAGGTTGAAGAAGTCGTCGTCACCGCCCAGCAGCGTTCGGAATCGATCAGCCAGGTGCCGATCTCGGTGCAGGCCATCGGCTCGGAGCAGCTGGCCAAGGTGGCCGGCGTGGACACCATGGTTCTGTTGCGGCTGAACCCCTCGCTCAACTTCAAGGGCCTGACCAACGCCAACGCCACGGGCTTCTCGATCCGCGGCGTGGGTCTGGTGGGCACCTCCGAAGGCGTGCAGCCCAGCGTGTCGCTGGTGATGGACGGCGTCCCCGCCTACCGGCAGGGCGAATTCATTTCCGACCTGGTCGACGTGGAGCGGATCGAGGTCCTGAGCGGCCCGCAGGGGACGCTGTTTGGCAAGAACGCCTCGGCGGGCGTCATCAACGTGGTCTTCCGCCGGCCGACCGACCAGCGGGAGTTCACCGTCGAAGCCGGCGCCACGACCGATGGAGAGTATGTCGCGCGCGTGATGGCCAACGCGCCGGTGGCGAACGGGCTGAACGTGCGGCTCAACGCCTTCACCCGCGACCAGCGTCCGGTTGTGAAGAACGTCTTCGGCGGGCCGGATGTCGCCGGGATGCGCACCCATGGCGGTTCGCTGAAGGTCGAAGCGATCATGTCGCCCGACGTGCAGTGGCTGTTCAGCACCTCCTACGCCCGCAGCGTCGGCAGCTACAACCAGAACATCCTCATGGTGCCGTTGAGCTCCGCGGTGGGCACGCTGCAGCGCCAACTGCTGCCGTTCACCTTCGGCTACGGGCAGGACAAGACGGCCAACGACCTGGCCGCGTTCAACATCACCGAATCCTATTCGGCCGTGCTGGAAGGCGACATCCAGATTTCCGACAAGCTCAAGCTGACCTCGCTGACCGGCTACAGGCAAACGGACAGCGACGACCAGAACGACTTCGACGACACGCCCTTTGGCGGGGAGATCGGCCTGGGCTTCCGCCCGAACCCGAGCAACTACCCGTTCCTGGTTTACGGGATCGGCCTGCCGCGTGGGCATGAGATCGACAAGTACTACTCGCAGGAATTCCGGCTCAACTACGAAGCCGATCGCCTGAGCGCCGTCGGTGGCGTGTTCTATCAGTCGGTGAAGGCCCGGACGCCGTTCTCGGTGACCGCCTTCTTCGTGGGCGTCTCCGGGAACTGGGGCATCCGCGACTGGACGCTGCGAGACAAGACCAGCGGGATCTTCGGCGACGTTCGCTACGACCTCGGCCGCGGCGTGTCGGTCTTTGGCGGGCTGCGCTACAGCAATGAGAAGATCGACGTTCAGTACCAGCGGAAGCAATATTCCTTCACCGCGACCAACCCGGCCCAGTTCGATCTGCTGACCGCCACCATCAAGGTGGCCCCCAGCTCGATCATCGCCTTCCAGGACTCGCGCAGCGACGGCGCCTGGTCGGGGCGGGTGGGCGTGCAGTGGCGGCCCACGGAGGGGCAGAACTACTACGTCTCGTTCAACCGCGGCTTCAAGGGCGCGGCGGCGGACGCGGGCTCCAACGCCGGCGCGGCCGGGCGGCCGCACTTCGCCAACCCGGAGACGGCCGACAACTACGAGATCGGCACCAAGCAGCGCTGGTTCGACGGGCGGCTGGCCTGGAGCCTCACGGCCTTCGACGAGAAGATCAAGAATGTGCAGCAGACGGCGGTCAACCCGGGGACGCTCACGCCCCAACTGCTGAACGCCGGCGACCTGATCAGCAAGGGCGTGGAAGGCCAGTTCCAGTGGGCCGTCACCGACGCGCTGCGGCTGAACGGCGCGGTCACCTATGACAAGGCCACCTACCGGGGCGGCTTCGTCCCCTGCAATCCCGAGCAGCTCGCCGGGCGGCAGGGCGGGTGCAACATCGACAACAACGGCGACGGCCGGCCCGAGACCCAATCCACCACCGGCGTCACCGCCATGGGCTCACCGCGCTGGAAGTACATCGTCGGCGCCGACTTCAAGCATGACCTCGGCTTCCTCGACGCCACCGGGACCCTCAACGTCACCTGGAACTGGGAAGGCGAGCGGCCGCTGGATCAGCCGGATCGCGATCCCCTGAACATCGAGCCCAGCCACGGCTTCCTCAACGCCTCGTACCGGATCGTCCCCGCGGGCGGGCGCTGGGAGCTGATGATCTACGGCCGCAACCTGACCAACGAGTTCTATTACAACGGCGGCACCCAGGTGGACTCGATCATCGGCCGCGCGGTCCGGTTCATGCCGCGCGACTACAAGACCTTCGGGGGCATGAGCCTGAAGGTCCACTACTAACTCGCTGGCGGTCCGGCGAGACCCTTCCCCGGCTTGGGCCTCCCCGCCCGAGCCGGGGGAGGATGGCGTTCCAGGCGCGCGCGTTCAGCCCGCGCGGAGGCGGCTTTCGACCGCCGGCGCGCCGGGCGCCCGCTGGCACTGGGCCATGGTGTCGGCCAGCAGCTTGAATTCGGCGGTGATGGCTTCGCGCAGATCGGCGCTGTCGCCGCCGGCAAGCCATTTGTTCATCACCCGCCGATAGGTCATCAGGCTGATTGTGGCGAACAGCGTCGAGGTGTCGTCCCGCTCCGGCAGGCCGCGCCGGGCGGCGACCGCGGTCGCCACCTTCAGCACATTCTGAGCGTGGCACTCGCGCGCCCGGGCCAGCAGGGCCGGGGAGTCGGCGAGGATCTCCCAATAGAGCCGCAGGGAGGGCCGGCGGCGGCTAAAATTGCCCGCCACGTCGCGGAGCGCGGCGCACATGGCGTCCAGGTCGCTCATGCTCTGCGGCAGCTTCTGATAGGTCTCGCTGAAGGAGTCGAACCAAGCGCCGTGGTTCGAGAACAGCACGGTGTCCTTGCTGGGGAAGTATCGGAAGAAGGTCCGGGCGGAGACGCCGGCCCGTTCGGCCACATCCTCGGTGCGGGTCGCGTCATAGCCCTGCTCGGCGAACAGCTCGAGCGCCGCCTGGCGCAGGGCCCATTCGGTCTGGCGCCGATGCGCGTCGCGCAGGGAGCCGTCTTTATGGGAAATCGTCGCGGGCACGCACCATCGTCGCCGACCGCCTATCGAGCGTCAAGGCGACCAGCCGGCGCAGGCCCCCGCGGGGCGCGGCGTTGACAGCCCAGGACCTGTCCCGGAGAAGGAAATGACAGGCGCCGCCCAAGCGCGCCGCCAGAGACATCCACGGAGGACACGGCAAATGACGGCATCCGTCACACAGCGGCTGGCTGAATGGATCGTCGAGGCCCGCTACGAGGATATCCCGCAAGTGGGTGTCGAGCGGGTCCGCGAACGGGTGCTCGATTCGCTCGGCGTGCAGCTTGGCGGCATGTCGGTGCAGACCGGGCAGATCCTCGCGGCCTGGATCCGGGCCCAGGGCGCGCGGGGCGAGAGCACCGTCGTCGGCGGGGGCTTCAAGACCACCGCGGCCTTCGCGGCCCTCGCCAACGCCTCGTCGGGCCATGCGCTGGAGTTCGACGACATCGCGCCCGGCAGCGGCCACTACGCCAACCCTCTGACCGCCACCAGCCTGGCGGTCGCCGAGAAGGTCGGCGCGTCGGGCAAGGACATGATCCTGGCCTGGATGGTCGGCAATGACGTCACCGCGCGCACGGCGCGGCTGAGCCAGGGCCCGCGCGGCCACGAACTTCTGGTGAAGGGCTGGTTCAACCAGGGATTCCAGCCCGCGCTTGGCGCGGCGGCCATCGCGGCCAAGCTGCTGAAGCTGGACGTGCGGCAGACCGCCATGGTGCTCGGCCAGGCGGCCACCGGCATGGCCGGAATGATCAAGAACCGCGGCAGCGACTCCAAGTCCTACGTCGCCGGCAACGCCTCCATGCAGGGCGTCATCGCCGCCGAGCTGATCTCCATGGGCTTCACCGCCAACGACGACATCATCGAAGGCGACATTGGCCTGGCCAGCCTGATCGGCTTCGAGGGCGTCGACCCGCAGGTGGTGCTGGCCGGTCTTGGCCAGTGGGACATGGTGGAGCGCAGCTCGACCCTGCGTCTGCACGCCTGTTGCGGGGCGTCGCACTTCAGCCAGGACGCACTGCAGCAGCTGCTCAAGGCCCGGCCCACGGCGCCGGGCGAGATCGAGTCGATCACCGTCGAGATCAGCGACTTCCTGATGACCATGATGCCCTATCACGCGCCGGAGACGGGACTGCAGGCCAAGTACAGCCTGGAGTACGACCTGGCGGCCATCGCCCTCGACGGCAAGGCCGGCTTCCATGAGTACAGCGACGCCGCCGTGCAGCGGCCCGAGGCCCGGGAGATGATGCGCAAGGTCGCCATCGTGTCCAAGACCGGGGGCCTGGCGTCGGCGCGCGAAAGCCGTGTCGTGGTGAAGCTGAAGAACGGCGAGGTCCTGGAGGGGGCCGCCAGCCGCTCGCACGGCTCGCCCGCCGATCCGCTGACCCGTGACGAGATCCTCGGCAAGTTCAACGACTGCGCCAGCGGGATCGCCAGCCAGGCGGAACGCGACCGCATCCTGGAGCTGTGCCTGCGGTTGGAAAGCGTGGCGAACGTCCGCGAACTGGCTGAGGCCGTCAGCTTCGCGCCGCGCCTCGCGACCGCCTAGGGGCGGGCGGGACGAGCGCGCATCGCGATGAGCGGGGGGAGAGATCGCATGGGCGCCAAG
>Ga0075364_10000692_pt1 | contig 17606 bp, 14 predicted proteins | sample EndMetdeltDD1764_FD_71517 | JGI IMG/M metagenome (GOLD analysis project Ga0075364, IMG submission 71517) | Populus endosphere microbial communities from Tennessee, USA - Endosphere MetaG P. deltoides DD176-4 | ecosystem: Host-associated > Plants > Roots > Endosphere | place: USA: Tennessee...
GCAATGCGGATCGGATAGCGCCCGCCCGGGGTATCGACATCAACGACGGTCATAAGGTTTTCTCGAATGCAATCAATTGGGGAAGCAGGGACTTGACCAGGCTGGACACCGGCACCGAACCGGTCTCGACCACCAGATCGGCGACCTCGCGATACAGCGGATCGCGCAAGGCAAGCAGGGAACGGATGGTGGCACGCGGATCGGCCGTGGCCAACAGCGGGCGACTGCGATCGCGGCAAGTTCGGCGATAGAGCTCATCGGCATCGGCCGAGAGATAAATCACCACGCCACGCTCGCGCAACAGGCGCCGGTTGTCGGCAGCCAGAATGGCACCCCCGCCCGTGGCAAGAACAATATCGCGCGTTTCGGTACACTCGGCCAGCGCGGTGGCTTCGCGGCGCCGGAAACCCGGTTCGCCTTCGATCTCGAAAATCACGGGCACCCGCACGCCGCACCGGGCTTCCAGCTCGTGATCGAGGTCCAGAAACGGACGCCCCAGCGCGCGCGCCAGGCCCCGGCCGATTGTGGTTTTTCCGGCGCCCATCATGCCGACCAGGAAAACCGGCATATCATGGGGCAATCGGGCAGCTGAGGTCCCTGAGGCCAGGCAGGGCAGATCGCCCTCGACGTCGCAGGCGGACGGGGGCGGAAGTGCGGACGAGGCGGAATTATTCGCGTTCATAATCGCATTATCACACTGCGCGCAGTTGCCTGCGCGCGACACTGCGTCCCTGCATCACCCTTTCAGCCTGAAACATGCGGGCTTGCGCCTGACTTACCCGTAAAATCGCCCCGATGACCAAGCCGCATAGACCTACTTCCCGAAAAACGCCCCCGCCGCCGTCCAGCGGATCGCCCATTCTGCGTTTTTTCGTCAAATCCGCCATCTTCGTCGGAGGCATCGGCCTGTGTGGCGTGCTGCTCACCGGCATGGCGCTGGCGCTGGCCTGGCCCAATCTGCCCGATCTGAACGCCATGACCGATTACCGGCCACGGGTGCCGCTGCGTGTGTTCACGGCTGATCGCGTCCTGATCGGCGAATTTGGCGAAGAACGCCGCAATGTGCTGCGATTCAACGAAATTCCCGACGTCATGAAATCCGCTGTCCTGGCCGCTGAGGACGATCGTTTCTATCAGCATGGCGGCATCGACTGGATGGGCGTGGCACGCGCCGGCCTGACCAACCTGCGCAACATGTCCAAAACGCAGGGTGCCAGCACGATCACGATGCAGGTGGCTCGAAATTTCTATCTGTCGTCGGAAAAAACCTATTCGCGCAAGTTCTACGAACTGCTGCTGACCTTCAAGATCGAGGCGAGCCTGTCCAAGGATCAGATCCTGGAGCTCTATATGAACCAGATATATCTGGGTCATCGCGCCTATGGTTTCGCTGCGGCATCCCGCGCCTACCTGGGTAAAGTCCTCTCCGAAGTCACGCCTGCCGAGGCCGCGCTGCTGGCAGGGATCCCCAAGGCACCCTCGCGCTTCAACCCGATTGCCAATCGCCCGCGCGCCGAGCAGCGCCAGGCTTACGTGCTTGAACGCATGCACCGCCTGGGCTATCTGACCGATGCCGAATACGACACGGCACGCGCCCAGAAGATCGTCATCAAGCCTGCCGAAGGCACGCCCGCCGGTGGATACGCCATCCATGGCGAATATGTCTCCGAACTTGCGCGCCAGTTGCTCTACAACGTCTATCAGGACAATGTCTACTCGCGCGGCATCAATATCTACACCACCGTGCAGTCCAAGGACCAGGAATCGGCCTATCGTGCCGTGCGTGAAGGGGTACTCGATTACACCCGACGCGCGCCCTATCCCGGCCCCGAAGCGCAGCTGGACATGCCTGCGGGCATCGAGAAGGACGCAGAGAAGCTCGACGAGTTTCTCGATGGCGTTTTTGAAAAATACACCGATAGCGCCGATCTGCTGACCGGCGTGGTGCTCTCGGCCACGCCAAACGAGCTGAGAATCGCGCGCAGTGCCGTCGAAACCATCACCATCACCGACAAAAAGCGGCTGTCCACCGTCGCCCGCTCGCTGGGTGAGCGGGCCCGCGCCGACGTGCGTCTGAAGCGCGGTTCGGTGGTCTACATGCACAAAGTCGGCGCTGACGACTGGGAAGTCATCAATATGCCGACGGTGCAGGCCGCCTTCGTGTCACTGGCGTCAGCCGATGGCGCAATCCGTGCCCTAGTGGGTGGTTTTGATTTCTATCGAGGCAACTTCAACCGCGTGACCCAGGCCTGGCGCCAGCCGGGCTCCAATATCAAGCCGTTCATCTACGCCGCTTCGCTGGAGCGCGGCCTGACACCCGCGACTCAGATATCGGACCAGCCCTTCATGCTGACTGCGGCCCAGACCGGCTCGAAGGCCTGGAACCCCAAGAACTATGGCAACCAGTATGAAGCCATGCTCACCATGCGTCAGGGGCTGTACAAGTCCAAGAACATGGTCACCATCCGCATCATGCAGGCCATCGGCCCCCAGTATGCGCAGGACTACCTTGCTCGTTTCGGGTTCGACAAGTCGCGCCAGCCGCCCGTGCTGCCCATGGCCCTGGGCGCAGGCGCGGTCACGCCCCTGCAGCTGGCCGGCGCCTATTCGGTGTTCGCCAATGGCGGCTACCGCATCACCCCTTATCTGATTGATCGCGTCACCGACAGCAATGGCAAGATCCTGATGCAATCGCGTCCGGTCGTTGCCGGCGATGCCGCCGCACGCGCCATCGACCCGCGCACCGCATACATCATGGACGACATGCTGCGCGGGGTCACCATTTCGGGCACTGCGGCACGTGCGCGCGCCACCCTCAAGCGCAACGATCTCGCTGGCAAGACCGGCACGACGAACGAATCGGTCGATGCCTGGTTCTCGGGCTATACGCCGTCCCTGGTGGCCACGGCCTGGCTGGGCTACGACCAGCCACGCTCACTTGGTGCGCGCGAGACCGGAGGGGGTGTCGCCATGCCGATCTGGCTGAGCTACATGCAGGACGTACTGAAGGGCGTGCCAGAACAGCCGCGACGAGAAAAGCCCGAGGGCATGCTGGTCGAAGGCGGCGAAATGTACTTTGCGGAATTCCCGCCAGGCCAGGCAGTCGCCCGTCTGGGACTGCCGGTGCAGGATGAACTGGGTGATTTCCTCAACACCCTGACCAGCGACAGTGCCAACAGCGGCAACACGTTCAGGGCGGCGCCGAACGTGCGGGCCGGCGAGGGGCAATGGTCACAGAACCTGAACTTCTAGGCGCCTGAGTTTTTCAAGCCTTCAGCACGGCCCGAGTTTCAGGCCAGCGCACCGCCTGCGTTTTCAGGGCGGCGCGGCTGGGGGTGTCGGGCGTTGATCAGAGCTGAACGTTGATCGGCGTGCCGGCCGCTTCAGTACAGATCTGAGACAACGCTTCGTGCAGCGCAGGCCCGCCACGCGTGTCGTTCCAGGTCTGACCATCGAATTTGTAGTGAAAACCGCCGGTGCGGGCAGCCAGCCACAGTTCCTGCATGGCCGCCTGGCTGTTCACCACGATGGTGGGGCCATCTTCGAAGGCCAGCGTGAGGACGTTGCCGTTACGCGTAACATCGATATCCACGTCATGCGAGCCGGGCCAATCGTCTGCCTGGCTCTCGATCATATCCAGGACCTTTTCGGCCAATGCAAGAAATTCGGTTTCGTTCATAATCCAACCTGCATGATTTTTGGAGTGACTAAGTGACCCACTTGGCAACGAGCCGCATGGCTTTACGCATTGTAGCCATCACCGCGCTGGCTGGATTGACCGCCGCATGCGGGTACAAAGGGCCGCTTTACATGCCGCCCCCCCCCAACGCGCCGGCAGGCAGCGCACCCAAACCGGCGCCCGCGCCCACACCGGCAGCCACCGCCGTGCCTGTCGCGCCCACTCCCGGCACCGCTACGCTTCCCAACGACCCGAATTCCGACCCTACTCTTTCGCGATGACATCTGCCTCGACCCCTGCCACATTAGCCGGTGCCCCCCATTTCGCCTACGTCAACGACACGCTGCACGCCGAAGGCGTGAGCCTCGCTGCACTGGCGCAGGAACTTGGCACGCCGCTCTATGTTTACTCCCTCGCGGCATTGAAGGCGGCGTGGCACAGCTATCGTGACGCCATCGGCGAGCGGCGCGTGCTGGTCTGCTATGGCATGAAAGCCAACTCCAACCTGGCCGTGCTCAAGGTGTTCTCACAGCTGGGCGCGGGGTTCGACATCGTTTCCGGCGGCGAACTGAAGCGGGTGCTGGCCGTGGGCGGCGACCCTGCGCGGGTCGTGTTTTCAGGTGTCGGCAAGCAGGACTGGGAAATTCGCCTGGCACTAACTGCAGGCGTAAAAAGCTTCAATGTGGAATCTGAAGCCGAATTGCGCCACATCTCGCAAATCGCACACGAGATGGGCAAGATTGCCCCCATCTCCATCCGCGTGAACCCGGATGTCGATGCGCGCACACATCCCTACATTTCGACGGGCCTGAAAGACAACAAATTCGGCATCGCAATCGAAACCGTCCCGGACGTCTACCGACTGGCGGCCAGCCTGCCGGGGCTGGATGTGATGGGTGTCGACTGCCACATCGGTTCGCAGCTGACCGACATCAGTCCCTATCTGGATGCGCTGGACAAGCTCATCGGCCTGATCCAGCGTCTCTCGGCCGATGGCATCGACATCCGCCACCTCGATATCGGCGGCGGGCTGGGCATCCGATACACCGACGAAACCCCCATGGCGCCCAAAGACCTGATCGATGCCGTGTTCGACCGTCTGAACGCCAGCGGCCTGGGCCAGCTCGAACTCTTGATGGAACCGGGCCGTTCACTGGTGGGCAATGCCGGTGTGCTGCTCACCACCGTGGACTATCTGAAGCACGCCGAGACGCGCAACTTCGCAATCGTCGATGCGGCCATGAACGATCTGCTGCGCCCCGCGCTCTACCAGGCCTGGCACGGCGTGGTTCCCGTGGCCCTGCAGGCCGACGGCCATGTCGAGCGCCAAACCTACGACATCGTCGGCCCGGTCTGCGAGAGCGCCGACTGGCTGGCGCGCGAGCGTGAACTGGCGCTTGCGCAGGGTGACCTCCTGGCCATCGAATCGGCAGGCGCCTACAGCATGGTCATGTCGGGCACCTATAACTCGCGCCGACGGCCTGCCGAAGTCATGGTCGATGGCGATCGCCATCACGTCGTGCGCACGCGCGACACGTTCGAAGATCTGATTCGGGGCGAATCTACCCTGCCCGAGTAGGGTCGACGCGGGCGGCAAACACCGCCCGCCGCGTCCACATCACCCACAGGCAAATGGCTCCAGGGATCACCAGCGTGGCGTAGGCCACCCCGAAACCGCCCGCCAACCCGGCCACCAGGCCGAACAGCGGAGGCCCCACCACCACGCCCAGAAACGTGAAGGCCAGTGTGCCACCCGTGGCCACGCCTGCCTGGCCCTGCGGCGCCTGGCGCGCCACCTCGGCCAGATACACCCCATTCCAGCCGATCGCACTCGCGCCCAATATCACCACGGGAATCAGAATGAGTGCCATGGGCGCATCGCGATCCAGCAAGGCGATGCCCACACTGGACACGATGATCAGCGCGCCCAGCACGGCCAGCATGCGCGGTGCACCCAGGAAGCGATCCGACACCCAGCCCCACATCATGCGCCCGCACACACCGGCGATCTGCGAGGCGCCCAGGACGACACCGGCAATGATCAAAGACATGGCCATATCCTGGTTCAGCCAGGTCACCAGATAAGTGGTCAGCGACAACTGACAAATCGAGAACATGAACGAACACAGCGCCAGCAGGCGTAGCGAACGCTGCCCCAATACCAGGCGCAGCGGAGTCGACAAACCCGCGCCCAGCGATAGCCGCTGATCGGGCACCCGGTCGGCGTCCAGTGTCCTGCAAAGCGGCTGAACCAGCACCAGGCAAAGAATCGTGGCAGCAGAGACGGCCAGGAAAGCAGCCTGCCATCCGATCAACGTGGACAGGCCCGGCACGATCAGCCCGGCCAGTGCGCCCCCCAGGGGCACGCCGGTCTGCTTCAAGGAGAACACCAGCGACAGGCGATGCGCCGGCGTCGTGCGTACAAGCAAATGTGAGCTGGCAGGGGTGATGGGACCATATCCAATGCCGATGAGCAGCGCACCCAGGGCCATGGTGATCATTGACGGCACCGCACACAGGGCCAGCCCGGTTGCGCAGGCGCCCAGTCCCATCTGCGACAGGCGAATCGCACCGAACCTGCGCACGCCCGCACCACTGATCAGGCTGGCCGTCATGGCGCCCACATACACGAGCGCCACGTACAGCCCGACATAGGACGCCGACACGCCCAGCGTCTGTGCCACCAGCGGCGCCACCACGGGCAGCGTCAACAAGGCCATCGCGACCAGCGACTGCACGGTCAACGTCGCGAAAAGAACCAACCAGTTCGAAGGCTGAGCCGGGGGGATGGATGTCACGGGACTACAGTTCTCCGTAGGAATGCAGGCCCGAGAGGAACATGTTCACACCAAGGAACGCGAACCCGGTGATCAACAGCCCCACCAGCGACCAGTATGCTGCCATGGTGCCTCGCAGGCCCTTGATCAGGCGCATGTGCAGCCACGCAGCATAGTTCAGCCAAACGATCAGCGCCCAGGTTTCCTTGGGATCCCACTGCCAGTAGGCGCCCCACGCATCAGCCGCCCACAGCGCGCCCAGAATGGTTGCCACGGTGAAGAACGCGAACCCGATCGCAATCGCGCGATACATGATGTCGTCCAGCACTTCCAATGGCGGCAACGCACGCGAGATCGGTCCACGTGCCAGCAGAATGCTGCCTACGATGACCGCCCCCACACCCATGTAGATAGCCCAGGTGGCCGAGATGCCTTCGGTGCGAAACACCATGGGTTCGATGCACAGCAACACGCCGAGCACGAACAGCGGGGTGAGCTTCAACCAGGAACGCGTCTGGCCATGCTCTTTCACCAGATACGCAAACCCGACCATGGCCGCCAGCGAGAACGTGCCATAACCAATGAAATTCGCCGGCACGTGCAGCTTCATCCACCAACTTTTCAGGGCAGGAACGAGGGGCTGAATCTGGGCGGCGTCGCGGGTGAACGAATACCACAGCAGAAACACGACGGCGGAGGTGATCACCAGCATCACGAAGCCCCCCAGCGCACGGGTAGCGTATCGACGCTCGTAATACAGATAGAACATGGCGGTGATCAGCGAGAACACCACGAACACTTCATAAAGGTTGCTGACGGGAATGTGCCCCAGGTCGGGCCCCATCAGATGGCCTTCGTGCCAGCGCACCAGCAGACCCGTCAACCCCGAATACACGGCGCCCCAGGTCAGGGCAGTGCCCAGCCAGGCGGCCGTGGCAGAAACAAAGCCCACCCAATAGCAGACCATGGCGATCAGAAACAGCGCGCACATCCACAAGATGGCCGACTGCGAGGAAAACAGATACTTCAGAAAGAAAACCTGTTCAGCGCGCGCAAGATCACCCTGATACAGATAGATCGCAAAACCGGCCGTCAGAAAACAGGCGATCATCAGGGCGCGCAACGGACGCCACAGCCATCCCAACCAGCCCAGAAAAGGCACGGTGCCCACCAGGATGGCCTTTTCATAGACATCCATCGAGGCCGGGAAGCGGTAAAGCAACACGCCCGCAGACAGCGCCAGACAGGCAAAGAAAAGCAGATCGGTCCAATCCGGACGGCCACGGTGCATGCGCGCATCGCCGGTCTCGGAAATCGATACCGAGGACTGGCCCCACGGCTGTGCGGGAGCCGATGTGGGTGGGGTACTGGCCGAATAAGCAGACATAGTTAAACCCTCACGGCCTAAACAGACCCGACAGCGCGTGTTTGAAGCGCTCGAACTCACGATTGAAATCAAGTGTACGTCGTTGCGAGGTCATGGCGGCATGCACCTCGGTGCCCGAGGCGTGCGGTCGCAGCCAGACCCACACACGACGATCACGGATATAGAACATCGAGAACACGCCCAGCACCAGCAACAGACATCCCAGATAGACCGCATTCTTGCCTGGCGTGCGCGCCACCTGGAATACGCTGGCCTGCACATGCTGAAAATTGGTCAACGTGAAAAACGCCGGCGCCGGGTACAAGGTCAGATCGGATAGCGCTGCCACCGCCAGTCGCCCCCAATCCGCCGCATCGGAGACTGCCTCGGGCGTCTCGGGCAGCGCGGGCATCTGCGCCTGCTCGCGTACGATGGCCCGCAATTCGCCCACGCTGGCGCCCAGCAGTCGAATCACCACATCAGCCGCACGCTCCAGCTCTGCGGGTGGCGTATTGGACTGCAAAAAGCCCGCGATCGCCTGCAGACCACCTTGCGAGAATGTATCGAGTGCGCGTTGTGACGCGTTCTGCAAGGGGCTATCGGCACTTGTCGCGCCATTGCGCACGGCAAATCGTCGCGCCGCCTCGGCGCGCAACGCGGGGTTAGCCAGGGCCGCCCGCAGCCGCATGAACTCCACGACCGAGCCCGCTTCATCAGCAGGAATGCGCACATAGCGGAAAGGATCCGACGGACCATTGCGCACACCCGCCAGAAACACACTGCTGCCATCCAGCACGGTAGGCAGCATGTAATTACGAAACTCGTGCGCCTGCCCGCTGCTATCGACAATGCGGTATTCGACGCTCGGTCCGACATTACGCAAGGTTTCGTTCTTTCTGCCAGCGGCACTGCCAGTGACCGACGCAACGTGATCGCCAAAATTCAAGACAGGCTTGGGACTGCCGCCGGAAAAATCTTCGACGTTGATGGGTCGCAAGGCGGTCAGATCCACGCGGATATCGCCCGCACCCGCGCCGGCGGCGGCGGTCTGCCCGACTACGCCGGACAACGCAAACGTGCTGAACGTGTCGCCATCCAGCGGATACCCGGTCAATTCCACCGAACTGCCACCATCGTCAAAGCTTGACTGGTAGACCGTCACCCCTTTGAAGCGCAGCGGCTCATTGACCTCGATCGTCTGCTCGAACGTGCGCCCGGTATCCGGATCCGTCACTTCGACTTCGCTGGCGAAACGGCTGGGCATGCCGGTCGAGTAGTAGTCGATGATGAATTTTTTCAGATGCAGGGTAAATGGCAGGGGTTGAACCAGAGCGCCGTCATTGACCATCACCACGGCAGAGCTCGCGCGCGCGCCTTCTGCGATCAGCACGCTGGATCGGAAGCTCGGGTTGTCCACCGACAAACGACCTGAGGCGGGCACCTGGGAGATCAGCATATTCTCGACCACCGGCTGCTTGCCACCGAGCCACACCTGCAGGCGAACCGGCAACTCGCTATCGAGCAGGCCACCGACGCAAATGATCACCATCGCCCCGTGAGCGAAGATGTAGCCCAGGCGATTGGCGCTGCCCTTCTTGGCAGCAAGCAAGACCGTCTCACCGTCATGCTTTTCCCGAATGGCATACCCCTGTGCACTCAACATGTCGCGGGCCTGCCGGGCAGTGTCTGCCAGCGACGCTTGGGCGACACCCTCGACCCGATGGGGGAATGATCGGAAACTGGACACGCGCGCATTTTCGCGGAATGAACGCATGTCCTTCCACATCTTGGGCCCATTGCGTGTCAGGCAGATCGAGGTCGACATCACCAGGAACGCCATGATGATCAGGAACCAGGCACTGTTGTACACGTGCCAGATGGAAAACTTGTCCAGCACTTCGAACCAGAACGGCCCGAATTGATCGATATACGTGGACGATGAGCGATTTTGGACCAGAACGGTGCCCACCACGCTGGCCACGCAGATGAACATCAGCAGGCTGACGGCAAACCGCATGGAGCCCAGCAATTCAGATAAATCACCAGGCAAACGGGCAAGTGAGAAAGAACGGGTCGTAGGCGTCTGATTGGTCATAGGAAAGGGCGCGCCATAGGCCGCACCCTTGGGTTCCATGACCCGACCCACGCGGGCCCGGCCATGCGGGGTTTGTCTACCTCAGGCCGGCCGCGTAATCGGACACGGCTCGAATGTCTGCATCCGACATGCGGTCGGCAAGATCGTGCATGGGCACGCTGGTCTTGCGGTCACCACTGCGGAACAATTTGAGTTGTTCTTCGATATAACTTGGGAATTGCCCCGCCAAACGCGGGTACTGACCAGGAATGCCCTCGCCTCGTGCGCCGTGACAGGCCGCACAGGCCGCTACGTTGCGCTCGGGCAGGCCACCGCGCCAGATCTTCTGGCCCAGGGGCTTGAGGTCGGCATAGCCTGCGGTGGCGGGTTCCTTCACGGCCTGCGTGGACAGATACAGCGCCAGGTTCAGCATGTCGGCCTCGGTGAGGTTCGCGACATTGGCTGTCATGATGGTCGGATTGCCACCTGGCCCCAAGCGGGCGGGCAGGGTCGCACCTTCCTTGATCTTGAAATCGCGCAGCTGCTTGGCGAGATATTCGTGCGGCTGGCCAGCCAGGCTGGGATTGGCCGGCATGGCGCTGTTGCCGGCCGCGCCATGACAGGATGCACAGGCAATGATGCCGCGGGCGGCATCGCCCTGCTCATACAACTGCCCGCCCTTGACCGCATCAGGCTTGGGCACGGCCACGGCATCGGCGGCATAAGCGGGCGACATGGCCGCAGAAACCATCAACAGACAGGCCAGTAGTGCGCCTGGTATAGCGCTTGAGATCGCAGCTGAACTCGAGCCCGCTACCCACATCCGGGATACCACACGCTTCATGTAAAACCTCTGCCTGTCGTTCAAACGGGATATTTTACAAACGCTAGATTATACAATGGGGTTGATTTTCTCTGATAATTGGCCCCCCGTGTCACTCCTGCACCGCGCTTCCTTCTTCACTTCCGCCGCCCTGCTCAGCCAACTGCCGGCGCCAGGCGCGCCCGAAGTCTGCTTCGTGGGCCGCTCCAATGCGGGCAAATCCTCGGCGATCAACGTGCTGACCAACCAGCGACGTCTGGCATTCTCCAGCAAAACGCCCGGTCGCACCAGACTGATCAACATGTTCGGCATGCCTGATCCGCTCGATCCCGAGGCCAAACTGGGCTATCTCGTGGATTTGCCGGGCTATGGCTATGCCTCCATCGCCAAGAACGAACGCGAGAAATGGGCCGACATTCTGGGAGGTTATCTGCGCACGCGTGATTCGCTGGCCGGCATCGTGCTGCTGGTCGACATTCGTCGCGGCGTCACCGATCTCGACCGGCGCCTGGTGAAATTCATCGCCCCCTCGGGTCGCCCGGTGCTGACCCTGCTCACCAAAGCGGACAAGCTGCCTTTCGGACAACGTAAGCTGGCGGTCTTCGCCGTCAAAAAAGAACTGGCCGACATCGGCGCGCTCAACGTCGTGCCTTTTTCCGCTACCGAACGCATCGGCCTCGAAGAAGCCGGCACGGCCATTGAAAACTGGATTTCGCCCAAGGTTGCCCCATGACTGTTCAAATCATTTCTGCCGATTTCCCCCACTCGCGTCCCCGGCGCCTGCGCCGCGACGCCTTCACCCGTCGCATGGTCCGCGAAAACACCCTCACCACCGACGACCTGATCTATCCGGTTTTCGTGGCCGAGGGTTCAGGCCTGAAGCAGCCCGTCGGGTCCCTGCCCGGTGTCGTGCGCTATTCACCCGACACCCTCATGGACGTTGCACGTGAATGCGTGGCACTCGGCATTCCAGTGATGGCACTGTTTCCCGTCATCGATCCATCGCTCAAAACGCCGGACGGCGTGGAAGCCACGAACCCCGAGGGCCTGATCCCGCGCGTGGTCGCCGCACTGAAGCGCGAGTTCCCCGAGCTCGGCATCCTCACCGATGTGGCGCTCGATCCCTATACCAGCCATGGCCAGGACGGGCTGATCGACGATCAGGGCTATGTACTGAACGAGCCTACGGTGCAGATGCTCGTGCGCCAGGCGCTGCTGCAGGCGCGCTGCGGGGTCGACATCGTTGCGCCGAGCGACATGATGGACGGGCGCATCGGCACCATTCGCCAGGCGCTCGAAGCCGAAGACCTCATTCATACGCGCATCATGGCCTATTCGGCCAAGTACGCCAGCGCCTTCTACGGGCCTTTCCGCGACGCCGTGGGGTCGGCCAGCAACCTGGGTAAGTCGACGAAATCGGCCTATCAGATGGATCCGGGCAACACCGACGAAGCGCTGCGTGAAGTAGCCGCCGACCTGCGCGAAGGCGCAGATATGGTCATGGTCAAGCCCGGCATGCCGTATCTCGATGTCGTGCGCCGGGTCAAGGATGCGTTCCGTGTGCCCACCTTCGCCTATCAGGTCAGTGGTGAATACGCCATGATCAAAGCGGCCAGCCAGAACGGCTGGCTGGACCACGACAAGGTCATGATGGAAGCGCTGCTCGCCTTCAAGCGTGCGGGCGCCGATGGCATCCTCACCTACTTTGCGATCGACGCGGCAAAACTGCTGCGCGCCGGCTCGTAAACAAAGCTTGCGTGGCGCACGTGTGGCGGGCCGTGCCCGCTCGCATCCCGCGATGACTTAGCGGGATGCCGCCAGCGCCTCGTCCAGCGATTGGGTAAATCGTCGCGCATTCTGAAATCCGATCACCCGAGGCGCGTCGCGCGGCTGGCCCTGCTCGTCGAAGAAAATGATGCCGGGCGGCCCGAACAGACGAAACCGCTTGAGCAATGCACGGTCATCCACGTTGTTGGCGGTGACATCAGCCTGCAGCAAGGTCATGCCCGCCAGGCGCTGCGCCACCTGCGCGTCCGAAAACGTAAACCGCTCCATCTCGTGACACGACACACACCAGTCCGCGTAAAAATCGAGCATCACCGGTTTGCGACTGCCCGCCAGCGCAGCATCAAGTTCCTGCACCGATCGGACCCGCTTGAAATCTGCCTTGGTGATCGCGGCCGTGTTGCCTGCCCCTGGGTTGATGGGCCCACCGGTCGCACCGCTGCGCAATGTATCAGCCGTCTCGCCAGACACCACGCCCGTGCCCCCCGCCAACGCAGACCAGTGCCCCAGCGGACGCCATAAATCTCGCCCACCACTGACGGCGCCCAGAACTTGAGCAGCCCCTGCCAGCAGCACCACGACGCCCAGCCCCCGGGCAAACAGCCTGAGCGTGCCTGGCGCAACGCCCGCTTCCAGACGGCCACCTGCAAAAAACAGCATCATCGCCGAAACGATCAGCAAGAACCCCCACCCGGCCATCTGCACGGCGACTGGCAGCACAGGCGCGAGGATGAACCACGCGGTCGCCAGCAGCAGCATGCCGAACAGCCGGTTGACACCCGCCATCCAGGGGCCGGCCGCAGGCAGCCAGGCCGTGGACGATGCCCCCACCACCAGCAACGGCACACCCATGCCCCAGGCCAGAGCGAACAGCGCCAGCGCGCCGAGCACCACGTCCCCGGTCTGCGAGATATAAAGCAGGGCGCCAGCCAGCGGCGCGGCCACGCAAGGCCCCACGATCAGCGCCGAGATTGCGCCCATCACTGCAGCACCTCCCAGCCGGCCTCTGGGGCTGCGCGCCGCCGCAGCAGACAAGCGCGATTGCAGCGCAGTCGGCATCTGAAAGCTGAATGCCCCGAACGTCGCCAGCGCAAGCACCACCAGCACCGAAGCGAACACCGACAGCACCCAGGGCTTCTGCAGCGCCGCCGCCAGGCCCATGCCGCTCAATCCCGCTGCGACACCCAGGGCGGTGTAGACCACTGACATACCCGCCACATACGACGCTGCCAGCGCCACCCCGCGCATGCGTGACGTTACGGCACCCGCCGCGTCGCGCACCACCAGTGCCGACAGAATCGGCACCATGGGCAGCACGCAGGGGGTCAGCGCCAGCAAGACACCCAGACCAAAGAAGACCAAAGCAATCTTGACAATCCCCAGCCCGCCGATGGCGTCGGCAAGGCCGAGATCGTTTGCCGAAAACAGACCGGAGAAGGCACCGCTCGACGCGCCCTCCGGCCTTTGGGGAACCGTCGAAGCCGAAGCCGCGCCGTCAGGCAAACTCGATCGCGCTTGCCCACTTACGCCGCCGGTGCCCGAGGACTCGCTCGACCCGGCGCCGCCCGCGCCCTGTGGGGCACGATCAACGCTGGTCCCCTGCAAGCCACTGGCACCCGACTGAAAACCGCCTATGGTGGCCCTGAAACCGGTGGCAGGCGATCGACCCACGGCACTGCTCGTGACCGGGGTCATTTCGCCGCCATCCACCCCATGGGCAACAATGGACCAGCCCTCACGCGCAGGTGCGATGGCAAGCTGGTGGGTCATGGGCGGGTAACACAGGCCCGCATCCGCACAGCCCTGATACGCCACATTCAGCGTGAACGCCCCACCCGGTTGCGACAATGGCACGGTCACCCTCAGATCGCGGTGATAGACCTCCATATTCTTGTCGAATGTGGGGTCATACTTCACTTCACCCTGGGGCAAGTCAGGCTCGCCCAGCGACACCGCGTCAGCCGGTTCGGCCGTGAACCCCAGGCGTTCGCGATACAGGTAATAGCCGCGCGCGACCGTGAAATCGATACGCAGCGACTGAGGCGTCTCCATGCGCGCACTGAATACGAACGCCTTTTCGGGTTCCAGAAAATCTTCCTGCGCATGCGCCTGCGCTGCCATGACAAACAGGGCAACTACCATCAACAGTCTCAGGGGCCATGCGAACACGCTTTTCAACTCACTTCCTTTGTCTTGCAGGACTACTGACCGCCTGCGTCTTGCTCTGAAGGGTGCATGGGGTGGCGTGTCTGCGCTCGCACCCACGCGCCATAGTGAAGCGTGGTCGCCAGGACCGGCAGCACCAGCACCTCGGGCACATCGTAGGGGTGCAGAACCACCAGCCGATTGATGGCCGCCTCCTGGCGATCGGCCGTGGTCTTGATGAGCAGAGGAATTTCCTCTGCGCCTTCAAGCTTGCCTTCCCAGCCGTATATCGACAGCCCAGGTGCACCAAGGTTCACACAGGCAGCCAACCCCTCTTCCACGAGCAGGTGAGCGATACGCTTGGCCAGCAGTGCATCGGGGGCGTTGGATAGAATGACGATCAAGTCTTCGTGGCGGGTCATGGGAGCCATGGGCGTACTCGCTGATCTTGCACAGGGTGCGTCATTCTATCGTTCTTGCCCCCGCCAAAGAGTGAGGCGAAAAAAGGCAAAAAAAAAGCGGATCCGAAGATCCGCTCTTTCCTGCTGCCGGCGAAGATTACTCAGCGGCGTTGTCCGTTTCGGCGGCGTCCACGTCAGGACGGTCCACCAGTTCCATGAATGCCATGGGCGCGTTGTCGCCTTGGCGGAAACCCATTTTCAGAACACGCGTGTAGCCGCCGTTACGGGCAGCATAGCGGGGACCGATTTCAGCGAACAGCTTGACCACGGCGTCGCGGTCGCGCAAACGCGCGAAGGCCAGGCGCTTGTTGGCCAGCGTGGGCTCTTTGCCCAGGGTGATCAGGGGCTCGACGACGCGACGCAGTTCCTTGGCCTTGGGCAAGGTCGTCTTGATGGCTTCGTGGGTGATCAACGAAACGGCCATGTTGCGGAACATGGCAAGACGGTGGCTGCTGGTGCGGTTGAGTTTACGAAGTCCGTTACCGTGACGCATGATATTTTCCTATTGAATCTAAATAAGCATCAGCACATGCTGAAGCCATGGGTTTGCCGGTTCTTCTATCGACCTGGATAGGTCGCGGTCCGGTGGGTGTAACCTTTGTTGCGCAGTGCGGTGCTGCCATGCAGGCGTGAAACGTGGCATGTGCTTGCTGCACGTGCTTTAAGCATCTGCTTCATGCACGTGCCTCACAAAGTCCCGCATGCGTCGCCGCTTTGCACAACGAAGGCCGGTATTCTAGTTCAGAACAGACCACCGCGCCATGCCCGAAGGCGATGAAGGGGTGATCTGCCCTCGAGCCATCAGGGACGCTCGAGGCCCAGGGGCGGCCAGCTTTCGAGCTTCATGGCCAGCGTCAGGCCGCGTGCAGCCAACACTTCCTTGATCTCGTTGAGCGACTTGCGACCCAGGTTGGGGGTCTTCAACAATTCGTTTTCGGTGCGCTGAATCAGATCACCGATGTAGTAGATGTTTTCGGCCTTCAGGCAGTTTGCCGAACGCACCGTCAATTCCAGATCGTCGACCGGACGCAGCAGCACGGGGTCGATTTGCGGCGTGCCGCGAACCGGTGCTTCATACGCATCGCCCGCACCTTCCAGCGCAGCGAAGACGGAAATCTGATCCATCAGAATGCGAGCCGACTGGCGCACGGCTTCCTCGGGCGAGATCACGCCGTTGGTTTCGATGTCCAGAATCAGCTTGTCCAGATCGGTCCGCTGTTCAACGCGAGCGCTTTCAACCGAGTAGCTCACACGGCGCACGGGCGAGAACGACGCGTCCAGCACGATGCGGCCAATGGTGTGGCTGCGGTCTTCGACCAGCGCGCGCACGTTGCCGGGCACATAGCCACGGCCTTTCTCGACCTTGATCTGGATCTCGATCTTGCCGTCGTCGGTCAGGCTGCACAGCGCGTGATCCGGGTTGACGATCTCGACATCGTGGGGCAGCTCGATATCGCTTGCACGGACCATGCCGGCGCCTTGCTTGCGCAGCACCAGGGTCACGTCGTCACGATTGTGCAGCTTGAACACCACGCCCTTCAGGTTCAGCAGGATGTCGACGACATCTTCACGCACGCCAGGAATCGTCGAATACTCGTGCACCACACCAGTCATCTGGACTTCAGTGGGGGCGTAGCCGGTCATCGACGACAGCAGGATGCGACGCAGGGCGTTGCCCAGCGTGTGGCCATAGCCGCGCTCGAACGGTTCCATGACGATGCGCGCATGGTGCGTACCGACCGGTTCGACTTCGATGGAGCGTGGCTTCAAAAAACCTTGGGTGGACATATCTGGCAGTTCCTTTTCAATACCCTCGGCTCGTTACACCGATAAGGCTGATGGACTAAAAACAGGATTAAACGTGGTCGAGCACTATAACATTTACAGGCTCTGACACCGCAAAACCCGCAGGAACCGTGAGGTTGCTGCGGGTCTGTAAAGACCGGCAAGACCGACGCGTGTTGCGCCTGCCCCACCAGATCATTCAATTAGTTGCGCGAATACAGTTCGACAACCATCGATTCGTTCACATCGCGAGCGACGTCAGCGCGGTCAGGCGCCTGCTTGAACGTACCGGTCAGCTTGCTGATGTCCACTTCCACCCACTGGGGCAGGCCGATGCCGTTGGCCAGATCAAGGGCTTCCTTGATACGAGCTTGCGACTTCGACTTCTCACGAATGGCAACGACGTCGCCAGCCTTGACCAGCATCGAAGGGATGTCGGCGGTGCGGCCGTTCAGTTCGACAGCACGGTGGCTGACCAACTGACGTGCTTCAGCGCGCGTGGAGCCAAAGCCCATGCGATACACCACGTTGTCCAGGCGCGATTCGAGCAACTGGATGAGGGTCTCACCCGTGTTGCCACGACGACGCTCAGCTTCGGCGAAGTACTTGCGGAATTGCTTCTCCAGCACACCGTACATGCGCTTGAGCTTTTGCTTCTCACGCAATTGCAGACCGTAGTCCGACGTACGAGCACCCGAGGTGCGGCCGTGT
>Ga0075364_10000693_pt1 | contig 17606 bp, 11 predicted proteins | sample EndMetdeltDD1764_FD_71517 | JGI IMG/M metagenome (GOLD analysis project Ga0075364, IMG submission 71517) | Populus endosphere microbial communities from Tennessee, USA - Endosphere MetaG P. deltoides DD176-4 | ecosystem: Host-associated > Plants > Roots > Endosphere | place: USA: Tennessee...
TTCGCTCCCACCGCCAGTGTGGATCAACCGGACGTGCGCCGGGAGGCCGCGCGGCGCGCTGGTAGGGTCACGAGCCGGCCTCGCGGCGGTCTCCGGGCCGGACACGAGCACCAGCCGGGGTGTAGCGCAGCTTGGTTAGCGCGCCTGCTTTGGGAGCAGGAGGTCGGGAGTTCGAATCTCCCCACCCCGACGTGCCGCGCCGCGTGCGCTCGCAGGCCTGCTCGCGCCTGCGGCTCGCGTCGTGCCGCCCTCCGGGCGGGCGTTCGGGCCACGCAGGCCCTTGGCATGGTCCTGGGCGACGCGTGACTCCCGAGCCTTCGGGCTCGTTGGGCGCCGTCGCCGCCGTTGCCGGCGCCCCGAGCGCGATGGTCGACGACAGGATCGCCACTGCGCCCACGAGTCGGACGGCGACGCGGAACAGACCGACGCGCATGGCCCCACCACCGATCTCGTGGGTCGAGAACCAGGCTCTCGGGCACCCGCAGCCCAGGTGATCGACGGCGGACGCGCGGGGAACCCCATCCTCCCACACGCTTCAGTTCACGACCAGGTTCCGGACCGGTGGACGTGCTCAGAGGTCGCCGTGGCGCTTCATCCACTCGAACATGAACCAGCCGGGCAGCACCGGCAGCCAGAAGGTGCCGGCCCGGAAGAGGAACACCGAGCCGACGGCGACGTCGGGCGACAGGCCCATGCGCTGGAAGGCGGCGATGAGCGCGGCCTCGAGGGCGCCCAGCGCGCCCGGGGTCGGGGCCACGATCGTGACCGTCGACGCGATCAGGTAGGCGACGCCGATCTGCGCGGGCGTCAGTCCCCCACCGAACGCCTCGACCGAGCACACCAACGCCCCGTAGAAGCCGAGGGTGATGGCCGCCGACCCGCCGAAGAGGGCGATGAGCTTGCGGGGCTTGCGAGCGAGGTCGACGAGCCCGCGCCCGGCGTCGCGCAGCAGCGGCACGAGGCGCGTGCGCGCCAGCTTGCGGGTCGTCGGCACGGCCCACGCGGCCGCGATGCACAGCAGCAACGTGCCGAGGATGACGATCGTCGTCCGGGCGCTCGGCGCCTCGACGATGGTCCCCGTGTCGGTGGCGGCGGACCCGCTCGTGCCCGCCCACAGGATGAACATGCCGAGCAGCACGACGTGCGCGACGAGGCCGGCGACGGCGTTGAGCCCGACGCCGGCGACCGCCACGGCCGAGTCGACGCCGCGCTTCTGGAGGAAGCGCGTGTTGAGGGCCATGCCGCCGAGCGCCGCAGGCGCGAGGAGATCGACGAACGATGCCGCCACCTGGGCGCGCAGCATCGGCAGGAACGGGACGCGGTCGGGCACCGAGCCCACGACGCTCACCCCGGCGCCGACCCACGTCGCCGCCATGAACGCGAGCATGGGCACGATCCAGCCCCAATGGGCCTGGGCGATGACCGCACCGATGTCGCTGACCTCGGCGAGGCGCGGCAGCAGCGCGTAGAACGCGATGACGAGCACCACGCCGCTGACGAGGGTGCGCGGCTTGATCCGCGCCAGCTCCTCGTAGGTGACCTCCTGGAGGTCGGCGACGCGCTGGACCTCGGCCTGGACCGAGGCGAGCAGACCGTCCTGCTCGCCGAGCAGCCGGCGCGTCTGGCGGCTGAGGGCGAGCGGCTGGAGGCGGCTGCTGGTGTCGGCCAGCAGGTCGACGCCGATGACGTCGACCGCGGCCGCCACCGCGCGCTCGGGACCGACCTCGACCGCGGTGGAGCACAGGAGCTCGGCGGCGTCCGAGCGCAGGAGCTCGTCGGCTGCGGCCAGCTCGCCGAACGAGAAGTCGACGATCGTGACCGGACCGCCCGGGGGCAGCAGGAAGTGGTCGAGGCGCAGCTCGCGATGGGCGATGCGGTTGTTGCGCAGGCGCAGGTGGATGTCCCACATCTCGCGCAGCAGCTCGTCGCTGATGCCCGCCGCGCCCATGCCCTCGAGCTCGGGGCCGTCGACGTGGTCGAACGCGAGGAGCATCGCGTCGGGGTCGACAGGGGCCACGGTGTAGAGGTGGGCGGTCGGGATGCCGTCGTTGGCGACCGCGAGGGAGAGCAGCGCCTCGTGCTCGACCGAGCGCCGCAACGAGGAGAACGGCCGAACATCGGCGGCGTCGCGCAGGCGGACCCAGCGGTAGGCGGCGACGAGCACGTCCGTGTCGCGCTGGTCCTCGTCGAACACCTTGATGAACCGGCTGCCGCCACCGCGGAGGTCGGCACGGTAGATCGTGGAGCCCCGCACGCTGCGGCCCAGCATCTCGAGGCGGACCGGATCGATGCCCCCGGCCCGCAGCCCGGCGACGACGGCGGCCCCGTCGGGTCGGCGGTTGGCCGAGCCGAACGCGTAGAGCACGCCGACCCCGCACATCCACCCGAGGACGACCGCGACGGCGACCTCGTAGGGCACGTAGTCGGCCGTCGCCATGCGGGTGAGCACGATGACGGTGACCGACCACACGCCGACCCGGCGCAGGATGCGCGGCAGCCACGGGTTCATCACCGTCACCACCGCGGTCGCACCGGCGACCCAGGCGGTGCCCGGGTACGAGATGGCGCGGAGCTCGCCGAGGTTGGCGGGCAGCACGAACGGCGTCGACAGGAGCTTGGAGATCACCCACATGGCGCCGCTGGCGAGCGCCGCGGCGCCGGCGGTCATGAACGCGACCCGGAGCCGGTGGATGCCGATGAGCGCCGCTGCCGCGACCAGCGGGCTGAAGAAGCCGAGCGTGCGCACGAGCGCGGACAGGACGTCGGCGATCGGTGTGGGCACGAGCGACGTCAGGTGGACGACGTCCTGCTCGGCGCCGGCGATGACCGTGCGCAGGATCGCGGCGGCGAGCAGCGTGACGAGGAACAGGGCGATGGCGACGCCGAGCCGGATGACGTCGCTGGAGGCGCGGACGTAGCGCTGCTGGTCGGGCTCGATGATCTCGACGGGGCGATCGTCGAGGTTCGAAGCGTCGATCGCCTCGGCTGTGGTCAAACGCTCCTCCGCCTCGTCGGGACGATGTCACGCTACTTCCCGGCCACCCCCCGCCGGGGTATCGCAGCGGCCCGGTGACGGCCCCGTGCCGGGTTCAGGCTGGGCGGTCGGCGGCGGGGGTGCAGGGGTCGGCGTGCCGCCGGATCGGGTGCGGGTCAGGTGCGAGTCCCGTGCGAGTCGACCGGTCGCCCCCGGCTAGAGTCGTCGACTCTTGCGGGTGTAGCTCAATGGCTAGAGTCCCAGCCTTCCAAGCTGGTCATGCGGGTTCGATTCCCGTCACCCGCTCTCGTTCGAGGTCCGCCGATCAGGCGACGCGGGTGTTGTCGACGGCGGCCAGGAGCTCGGGTTGGTGGGCCGACGCCCAGCGGGCCGCCACGATGACCCCGCCCCACCAGAGCGCGCCGCCGTAGGCGAGCGCGATCGGCACGATCACGACCAGGGCGACGGGCGCGACCGCCGCAGCGACGGCGACCGCGACGACGATCGGCGCCAGCAGGACGTTCTGCACCAGGGCCGCCAGCGCGAGCATCGCCCCCGTCGCGCAGCCCTGGCCGCCGCCCCGCCCGGCGAACGGGCTCTGGTTCTGCGGGATCGGCACCGGGTACCGCACCGACGCGACATCCGCGATCGCCAACCCGGTGCCGAGACCGGCCACGGCCAGCAGGACCGCCGCCGGCAGGTACACCCAGCCGCCCGTGATGGCCGCCACCACCGTCCCGGCCACCAGCACGATGGGGAGCACCTCGATCGCCATCGCCACGTTCTTGCCGATGATCGTGTCGCGCAGGCGGTCCCCCGCCACGACGTCCATCCACAGCGGCGGCCCGTCGAGGCCGAACTGGTTGCTGGCGCCGAGCAGCACGAGGTAGCCGGCGGCCGTCGCCAGCAGCACGCTGCGATCCCCCAGGCCGGCGCTGCGGGACACGCCGAACCACACGGGGAGGCCCACGCCGATGATCGCGGCGTTGAGCAGCGTGACCTTCCGGCGAGGCTCTCGGGCCAGGTAGCGCAGCTCCTTGGCCGTCGCCGCGCCCCAGCGACGCCGGGCCAGGAACGGGAGCGAACGAGGCACGATCGCCAGCGAGGCGTCCGCCTCGTCGGCGCGCCGCTTGCGCCGCGGTGTGGCGCCGTCGAGGACGACCGTCATCGACCGCTCGAGGGCGCGGGCCCACACGAGGAGCAGCACCGGGATGACGACGATGGCGGGCACGAGCTCGAGCAGGGCGACGAGCCACCGCCCGTCACGGGCGTCGATCACCGACTGCCCGAGCATGCCCGGCGGTGTCCACCGCGCGATGTCGGTGATGCGGTCGATCGGTCCCCCGTCGGCCGTGCTGAAGCGGATGAAGCGCACGCCCTGGAGCGAGATCGCGGCGAGCGAGCCGACGATGATGGCGGCGTCACGACCCCGCCGCGACGACAGCGCCGATGCGAGCAGCGTCGTCAGCGTGCGGGCGAGCGTGGCCGCCAGGAGCAGCGCGAGGACGGCGGCCGGCACCACCAGCACGATGCCGCCGTGCCCGGCGTAGCCGATCACGGCGCCGATGGCGGCCAGCAGCGCGACGGTGGGCGCCGGGCCCACGAAGGCCGTCAGCAGGAGACCCCGGAGCAGGCGCATCGGCTCGAGGGGGAACAGGGCGAGGCGGTTGGGATCGAGCGTCTCGTCGGTCCCGAACGAGACCAGCGGGAACAGGACCCACACGATGGTGAGCGCGGTCGCACCGAGGACGAGCACCGAGCGCTCGGCCCGCAGGTTGCCCGACCACCCCGCGGCGACGACGCCGAGCGCGACGAGGCCGCCGACGAGCAGCGCCATGAGCGTGGACAGCACGAGGGTGAGCGCGCCGCTGGTCGACGCCTTGGCCCGGTTGCCCAGCAGGCGCAGCTTGAGGCGCACCAACGTGAGCGGCAGCGACGGTGCGCCCGATGCGCTCATGGCCCGGCGCGGTCGGCCCCGTCGACCCGATCCACCCGATCTCCCTGATCGACCCGATCCACCGGATCGGGTCGGCCGAGCCACCCGAGCGCGTCCGTCGCGGTGTCGCGGGCGCCGACGATCTCGACGAACACGTCCTCGAGGCGGCGGCCGCCGCGCAGGTCGTCGATGGCGCCTTCGGCGACGACGCGTCCGTGGTGGATGATCGCCACCCGGTCGCAGAGCCGCTCGACGACCTCCATCACGTGGCTCGAGAACAAGACGGTGTGACCCTGTTGCGTGAACCGCTCGAGCACCGACCGGATCACCCGGGTGGACACGGGATCGATGGCCTCGAACGGCTCGTCGAGGAACAGGACCGACGGCGCGTGCAGGAGGGCGGCGGCGAGGGCCGCCTTCTTGCGCATGCCGGTGCTGTAGTCGACCACGAGCGTGTCGGCCGCGTCGCGCAGGTCGAGCACCGCGAGCAGCTCGTCGGCCCGATGGGCGATGACGTCGGCAGGCATGCCCCGCAGCAGCCCGCAGTACTCGAGCAGCTCGCGGCCGGTCAGCCGGTCGAAGAGGCGGAACTCGTCGGGCAGCACGCCGATGCGGGCCTTGGCGCCCACCGGGTCGCGCCACACGTCGTGGCCCTCGATCACGACCTGGCCACCGTCGGGACGCAGCAGCCCCGTGAGCATGCGGATCGTCGTGGTCTTGCCGGCGCCGTTCGGGCCGACGAGTCCATAGAAGCACCCTGCGGGCACGCCGAGGGACAGCTGGTCGACCGCGACCTTCTGGTCGAAGTGCTTCGTGAGGTACCAGGCGCCGATGGCGAGCGGGACGCCGCCGTCCGGTCGCGGCCCCACCGCCGTGTCCGGGTGCGACATGGGCACCATCGTGCCCGAGGATCAGCCGCGACAGAACACGGCGAGCGGCGAGCCGCTCCCCGATGGGCGCTACTCGGCGAGGCGGCGGCGGGCCAGCGTGGCGAGCCCGGCCCCGACCCCGAGGAGCAGCGCGCCCCCGAGGAGCAGCGGCAGCGTCGAGGCACCCGTGGTCGGCAGGGTCCCCGAGGCCACCCGGTTCGGCGCGGTCGTCGAGGTGATGGTCGTCGTCGTGGTGGTCGTCGTCGTGGGTGCCGCCGGCACCGCCTCGAGCGCAGCGGCGAGGACGTGGACGGTCACCGTGCCATCGGTCTGCTGCTCGTAGGCGTCGGTGACGCGGTAGGCGACGGGCGTGGCGTCACCGGCGAAGCCGGCGAGCGGGCTGAACGTGACGACCCCGCTCGTCGGATCGATCGAGTAGACGCCCTGGCCGGCGACCGCCAGCGTGGTCACCGGGTTGCCGCTCCCGTCGAGCAACGATGCGGTGCCGCCCACCGGGACGGTGAGGGCCACGGTCTGGTTCGCACCCTGGTTCCCGGTCGACGTCTGCGCCGGCGCCGCCGGCGGGGCTGGAAGCGTGACCGTCGGGGTGTAGGTGCTCTCGTCGGTGAAGTCCCAGCGGTCGGTGATGCGGTAGCCGACCACGTTGGCCGGTTGGGGCGAGCCGAGGAACCCCGGCGCGGGTGTGAAGGAAATCGTGCTGGTCGCCTCGTCGAAGGCGTAGGTGCCGGCGCCGGCCGGGTCGCTCCACGTGGTCACGGGGTTGCCGACGTTGTCGAGCAGCTCGGCCGACCCGTCGACGGGCACCTCGATGGCCGCCGTCTGGGTCGCCGTGCCGACGCCCGTCGACGTGAGCGGCGGCGCGTACGGACCGCACCGGCACGCCGACGCGTGCGGAGCGGCGAGCACGAGGACGAACCCCGCCACGAGCAGGGCCACGGCCCCTTGGATCCCTCGTGTGGTGGCGTTGCGTCGTGTGCGCATCTCGTGCCTCTCCTCGCCGGGGCGCGGGCGCCGATGCCCGTGCTCGTCCGCCGCCGTGATCGGCTCCGAGGTGGACGCCGGCGAGGGTGGGCCCGACGTCGGGGTCCCGAACGGCGTCGAAGCGCTCGAACGGGTGACACGCTCGGGCGCACGTGGGCGACGCCGGCGTGGGTCGCCCGGTCCACCTGGGCACCCGATGGCGTCAGCGGGTGAGGTGGGCCGGGTCCTCGATGTCCTCGGGTCGGCACCACGAGGGCGCGTTGCGGGGGTTGCACCGGGCCGGTGTGCCTCCCGGGATGGCCACGACGTAGCCGTGCCCCCAGCGCGTGTCGGCCACCTCGTAGTCCGTGCTCACGAACTGCGCCCCGCTGGCCAGGGCCGCGTCGCGCACCGACGTGTCACCCGAGCGAGCCTCCTGGGTGTCGGCGTCGGCGCGGGTGCGGACGATGAACCCCTGCTCGACGAGCCAGCGGATCTGGTCGGCGTCGCCCACCGGGTCGTTGCGCTCGACGAACGCGCCCTCGGGCTCGCCCGCCGCCGCGTTGGTGAACACGGGCCGACCCTGCAGGGACGGGTGCCCGTCGGCGTAGCGCTGGCGCAGGTCGGCGTTGTCGAGCAGGAACAGGACCTTGCCCCGCGCGTCGGCGAGCGTCGGCCACGCCTGCTGCGTGCGGACCGCCGCCTCGAGCGTCACGTGGTCGCCGCGCACGTCATCGGGCGTGATCAGGCGGTCGTCGGGGAACACCGATCGGATCTCGCGGTCCATCTCGTCGAGCGCGGCGGCGTCGAACGGCAGGGGCGCGACGAACCCGAGACCGAGGATGTCGGGGATCGTCGGGCCGTCCTTCGCCTCGACCAGGATCGTGACGGGCACGTGTCGGGGGTTGGCGTCAGACCAGGCCCGGATCGCCTCGAGGCACCGCACGAACGTGGCGCACGTCGACTTGTGGTCGAGCTCGGGCACGTGGAAGACCTTCAACCCGGGTTCCGCGAGGTCGGGATCGCCGGACGCGATCGGTCGACCGACGGCGGCGAGCACGTGGTGGTCCTGCCAGCGGCCCCCCGCGGGATCCGCCCAGATGTCGATCTCGACCTGGCGCACGCCGCTCGTGCCCAGCTGGTCGGCCAGCGGCGCGTGCGTGTACTGCCACAGGTCGGTCACCCCGGGCACGACCGTGTCGATCTTGGCCTTCACGTCGGCGTCGGGTTCGACGTGGTAGCTGTTGTGCGATCCCAGCACCTGGATCTGGTTGAGGCGCAGGTCACCGTCGCGCGGGTAGGCCGGCGTCGTGGTGGCCGGGGCCCCGGCATCCGCCCCGGAACCCGACGACGAGCACGAGGCCACGAGGGCCAGCGCCACGCCCAGCACGAGGGCGCGACCGAGCCACCGATCCCGCACCCGCACGTGCTCCCGTCCTTCGCCGTGCCTCCCCACGTCGCCGAGTGTGGCCCATGGACGACCGCTCGGGTGGGCACCTCGCGGCGCCGACGGGTTCGCTCAGCCGTCGACGGCGTCGGCCAGGCGCTGGACCTCGTCGTCGCGCAGCTCGATGTCGGCCGCCGCGACGTTCTCGTCGAGGTGGGCGACGGAGCTCGTGCCGGGGATCGGCAGCATCACCGGCGAGCGCGCCAGCAGCCAGGCGAGCGCGACCTGCGACGGGGCGGCGCCGCGGTCGGCGGCGATCTTCGCGAGCGGGCCGTCGTCGGTGGCCAGCGAACCCGTGGCCAACGGGAACCACGGGATGAACCCGATGCCCTGCTCGGTGCAGAAGTCGAGGACGGCCTCGTGCTCGCGATCGGCGATGTTGTAGCGGTTCTGGACGGTGACCACCTCGACCGTCTCGCGTGCCGCCTTGATGTCGTCGACCGACACCTCGGAGAGGCCGATGTGGCGGATCTTGCCCTGGTGCTGGAGGTCGTGGAGCGCGCCGAGCGACTCCTCGAGGGGTACGTGCGGGTCGATGCGGTGCAGCTGGTAGAGGTCGAGGGTCTCGACCTCGAGCTTGCGCAGGGACATCTCGACCTGCTGGCGAAGGTACTCGGGCCGGCCCAGCGGCCACCACTGGCCCGGTCCGGTGCGCACCAGGCCCGCCTTCGTGGCGATCACGAGGCCCTCGGGGTACGGGTGCAGCGCCTCGTGGATGAGCTCCTCGGAGATGTCGGGCCCGTACGAGTCGGCGGTGTCGATCAGGTCGATGCCGAGGTCGACGGCGCGGCGCAGCACCGCGATGGCCGCGTCGTGGTCGCGCGGCGGGCCCCACACGCCCGGGCCGGGCAGCTGCATCGCGCCGAACCCGAGCCGATGGACCGGCAGGTCACCGCCGATCGAGAACGTCCCACTGGCGGCGACGGCGGTCTGGGTGCTCATGGGGATCCCTCCGGTGGTGGTCGCGGGGTCGTGACCGGCAGGCGAGGCCGGCCGCGGTCGAGCCTACGGAGCGAGTTCGCGACCCACTACCGGGCGACGACCCACCACACGCCGAACGACCCGCCGCGCCGGCGCGGAGGTCGCGCGCCCGCACGACCCTGTAGAACGTCCGCCATGACGGAGGTCCGAGCAGGGCTGCAGGGGGTGGTCGCGCGCGTGCTGGTCGCGCCCGGCGACGTCGTCACCGCCACCACGGCGGTGGCGGTCGTGGAGTCGATGAAGATGGAGTACGAGATCACCGCGGGGACCGACGGCGTCGTGCAGGCCGTCGCCGTCGCGCCCGAGGCACCGGTGCAGCCGACCGATGTGCTCGTGGTCGTCGAGCCCCGGGCTCCGGGTGCCGGCAACGACGCGCGGGTCGAGGCCGGCCCGGCGGCGGACCCGCACGCGGTGCGGGCCGACCTCGCGCTCGTGCTCGATCGTCACGCCAAGGTCCTCGACGCCGCCCGGCCCGACGCGGTGGCCAAGCGCCGCAGCCGCGGGCAGCGCACCGCCCGCGAGAACGTCGACGACCTGTGCGACCCGGGGTCGTTCGTCGAGTACGGCCCGCTCCTCGTCGCCGCGCAGCGCGCCCGCCGCTCGGTCGACGACCTCATCGAGCGGACGCCCGCCGACGGGCTGATCGCCGGCATCGGGCGGGTCGACGGCGTGACCACGGCGGTGCTGTCCTACGACGCCACCGTGCTGGCCGGGACGCAAGGGCACTTCAACCACGCCAAGAAGGACCGGCTGTTCGAGATCATCGAGCGCCAGCACCTGCCGGTCGTGTTCTTCACCGAAGGAGGCGGCGGTCGTCCCGGCGACACCGATGCCCCGGTCGTGTCGGGCCTCGACGTGATGGCCTTCCACCTCTTCGCCCGGCTCAGCGGCCTGGTGCCGCTCGTCGGGATCACCAGCGGTCGCTGCTTCGCGGGCAACGCCGCCATCCTCGGCTGCTGCGACGTCGTGATCGCCACCGAGGGCTCGAACATCGGCATGGGTGGACCGGCGATGATCGAAGGTGGCGGTCTCGGCGTGTACGCCCCCGAAGACGTGGGCCCGCTCGACGTGCAGGTGGCCAACGGCGTCGTCGACGTGGCGGTGGCCGACGAGGCGGAAGCGGTCGAGGTGGCGTCGCGCTACCTCGGCTACTTCGCCGGTCGCTCCGAGGCGTGGACCGCGAGCGCGCCCGAGGACCTGCGGGGTCTCATCCCCGAGCACCGCCGGCAGGCGTACGACGTGCGCACCGTGCTGCCCGTGCTCTTCGACACCAGTTCCGTCCTCGAGCTGCGGGCGGGGTTCGCCGGCGGCATGGTCACCGCGCTGGCGCGCGTCGAGGGCCATCCCGTGGGCGTCGTGGCCAACAACCCGATGCACCTCGCCGGCGCCATCGACGCCGACGGCGCCGACAAGGCGGCCCGGTTCCTCCAGCTCTGCGACGCCCACGACCTGCCCGTCGTGTTCCTGTGCGACACCCCCGGGTTCATGGTCGGACCCGAGGCCGAGGCGGCGGCGACCGTGCGCCACGTGAGCCGCATGATGGTGACGGGCGCCAACATCACGGTCCCGTTCGGCACGATCATCCTGCGCAAGGCGTACGGGCTGGGCGCGCAGGCGATGGCCGGCGGCAGCTTCAAGGCGCCGCTGTTCTGCGTGGCGTGGCCCACCGGCGAGCTCGGCGGCATGGGCCTGGAGGGCGCGGTCCGGCTCGGCTACCGGCGCGAGCTCGAGGCGATCGAGGACGACGGCGAGCGCGACCAGCTGTTCCAGAAGATGGTGGCTGCCGCGTACGAGAACGGGCGGGCGATCAACACGGCGATGATCGGTGAGATCGACGACGTCATCGACCCGGCCGATTCGAGGCGGTGGATCATGACGATGCTCGACGGCCGTCCTCCGGCGCCGCCACGCACGGGGAAGAAGCGGCCGAACATCGATACGTGGTGACGTCGCGGGCGGGCCGGCGCGGCGCCCCCCGACCCCGCGACGGCCCGCCCGCTACGAACCGGGAGCGCCCTACGGCGCCTGCGTCCCCCAGTCGGCGAAGCCCGACGGGTCGTGGCGCCCGAAGGTGCCGTGCTCGAAGAGGCCCCAGCCCTCGAGGCCGTCGCACGTGGCCCGGGCGACGTGGTCGACGACCGAGAACGGCACCCGACCGGCGACGGCCGGGTCGGTGAGGTCGTAGGTGGCGCCCTCGCGGAACTCCGCGCCCCGCCAGTGCCCGTGACCCCAGTCGGGATCGCCGCCGTACCCCGCCCCGACGTTGAGCGCGTTGAACGTGAGGGTGTCGACGTCGACCACGACCGGCTTGCCGTCCGGCGCGGTGCAGTGGATCGTCGCGTGCTCGGGATGGCGGGTGCCCGACCGGTAGCGGATCTCGACGCGGGGCCAGCCGAGCTGCTCGACGCGCCCGTCGGCCCAGATCCGGTTCGCGTCGTTGAGGGTGCGGAACCCGTCGGGCAGCTCCTGCACGATGAGCACGATGGCGAACTCCTCGAACCGCAACGGCACGTAGAGCCACCAGAAGCCGTCGAGCGGTTCGTCGGCGGCGCGGCCCGCCGGCTCGCCCTCGCCGACCGGGCGGATGCCCCATGAGCGGTCGCGGGTCCCCAACCACGTGTCGGGGGTGACGGCGAGGTCGCGCCCGTCGGCGTGGAGGGTGCCCTCCCACGTGCCGACCTGCGCGAAGCGCGACGCGTCGAGGATCGCCCGGGCGCCGCTGCGCATGATGTGGCCCTGCTCCTGGATGGCGGCGAACGAACCCTGCCACGTGAGGTCGAAGCCGAGACCGAGGTCGGCGCTGTCGCACACGATGCGGATGCGCTGGAGGGGCTCGATGACCTCGATCCGGTAGTCGCCGACCTGCTGCGCCATCCGGTCGTCGTCGAGGCGGTCCGAGAAGCGCACGGCGTGCTGGGCGTCGCCGAGGCGGAGGCACGCGTAGGCGTCCTTCACCCCGAGGTTCGGGTAGACGCCGAAGCCGGTGACGAGGAACAGCTCGTCGGTGCGGTTGTGGCCGTTGAAGTAGCACCGGTCGTAGAAGTTGCGATCGCTCGAACCCACGAGGCCGAGCGACAGCGGGACCTGGTGGATCGGGTACTCGTCGAGGGGGACGGGGATCACGTGTCGTCTCCGGGTCGTGGTGGTCGGGATCGGGCGAGGTCGGGCGAGGTGTCGTTCGAGATCGGTCGAGGTGCCGTTCCGCGGGTCGGGCGGTCTCAGGTCCAGTACGTGCCGGCGAGCATCGCCTCGAGGCCGTCCCGGTTGCGCAGCAGCTCGTCCACCTCGGCGACCGGTGCCATCTCGCCGAAGTGGATCTGGCGGGTGCCCACCCGGAGGAAGACGACACCCCACTGCAGCGCGGCGAAGGTCAGGAAAAACTCGAGGTCTCGCGGCGTGTACCCGCTGAGCGACTCGTAGATCGAGGCGGCGTCGTCGGGCCGCAGGAAGTCGGGCATCCCGGGGAGCTCGAGCATCTCGGCGATGTCCTGGAAGATGCGGTGCGAGTACAGCAGCCACCCGAGATCGAGCTCGGGGGGCCCGAGCGTGGCCATCTCCCAGTCGAGGACGGCCACCGGCTGGAAGTCGCGCCACATCACGTTGCCGATGCGGGCGTCGCCCCAGGACAACGTCGTCGGACCGGGGTCGGTGGGCAGGTGGGCGTCGACCCAGGCGAAGGCCCGGTCGATGAGGGGCGAGCGCCCGGAGTCGGCGACGCAGAACTCGTACCACTCGCGCGCCTGGGCGATGCGCTGGTCGATCGCTCGATCGCCGGCGGTCGTCGGGCGGAGGCCGGCGAAGCGGCGCTCGGGATCGTCGATGCCGTGGAGGTCCGCCAGCACGCCCACGGCCGCGCGAGCGAGCTCGTCCTGCCGGTCGGTGGTTGCGTCGTGCAACCAGTTGTCGCCGAAGGTGTACGGGAGCACGTCGGGCGGCACCTCGCCGTCGACGCGACCCATGACGAAGAACGGCGTGCCCAGCACGGACGCGTCGGGCTCGACCCAGTGCACGTGGGGCACCGGGACCGTCGAGTGCGCGGCCACGGTCCGGATGGTCTCGGCCTGCAACGGCAGGTCGTAGCCCGGGAACACCGGCACGTCGCCCGGGGCCGGCGCGATGCGGGCCACGAGCTCGTGGTGCGTCCGACGGCCGTCGTCGGCCCACTCGGCATCGAAGAGGATCGTCTCGCTCGACTGGCCGTTGGCCGAGGTCCCCGCGATGTCCACGATCTCCGGCGCCGCGTCGGCGGGTAGCGTGCGCGCCAGCCAGGCCTGCAGCGATCCCCGGAGCTCCTCGGGCTCGCGGCTCGAGCGGTGGGCCACCGACTCGGCGGACGGGACGTCGCCCACGGCCGGCGCGTCGAGGTTCTGCGTCATGTCTTCCCCCATCGGTCGGAGCGGCGGCGCGCCGTCCCGGTCGCAGGCGGGCCGTCCCCCATGCGGACCGCGTGCCACCCCCGACCATACCGGAGGATCTGACGGCGCGTCAGGAAGGGGTGCGCCCGGGCGCAGCCGTCACGCGGGCGCCGGTGCGGCCGGGGTCGGGCGCGCGGTGCGCACGAGCCGGTCGAGGACCTTGCGCACCTCTTCGGCCACGATCACCGTCGAGGCGACGCCGAGGCAGATCGCCCACTGCACGGGCGACAGCGGGACGGTGCTGAAGATGCCCCCGAGCCACGGCCAGACGACGAGCAGCACCGTCAGCAGCGCCACGAGGCCGACGGCCCCCCAGAGCGTGCGGTTGGTGAACGTCTCGCGGCGCACGATGCTGGCCCGCTCGGTCCGGGCGTTGAACACGTTGGCCAGCTGGAAGAACACGAACGTCACGAACGTCATGGTGAGCGCCACCGGCTCGCTCGTGATGGTGCGCCCGACGGCGAGCATGAGGATCGAACCGATGCCCATGTAGGCCGCGGCCACCCCGATCCGCCAGAACCGCGACGTGTCGAGGATGACCTCGTCGGGTGAGCGGGGCGCACGGTCCATCGTGCCGCCGGTGGGCTCGTCGGTCCCCAGCGCCATCGCCGGAGGGCCGTCGGCGATGAGGTTCACGAACAGCACCTGCAACGCCGTCATCGGCGCCGGCAGGCCGACGAGCGAGGCACCGACGATGGTGACGATGGCCGCCATGTTCGTGGTCAGCTGGAACCGGACGAACTTGACGATGTTGTCGTAGATCGTGCGCCCCCGTTCGACAGCGGTGACGATCGTGGCGAAGTTGTCGTCGGTCAGCACCATGTCGGCCGCTTCCTTGGTGACCTCGGTGCCGGTGATCCCCATGGCCACGCCGATGTCGGCGTGCTGGAGGGCGGCGGCGTCGTTGACGCCGTCGCCGGTCATCGCCGCGATGTGGCCGCGCGACTGCAGCGCCTGGACGACGCGCACCTTGTGCTCGGGCGAGACGCGGGCGCACACCCCGATGCCGTCGATCTCGTCAGCCAGCTGGTCGTCGTCCATCTGGTCGAGCTCGTGACCGGTGACGACGCGGCCCGTGATGCCGAGCTCGCCGGCGATCGCGCCTGCGGTCGCCGGGTGGTCACCGGTGATCATCTTCACGGCGATGCCGGCCCGGTCGCACAGCGCGACCGCTTCCTTGGCCTCGACGCGAGGCGGGTCGACCATGCCCACGAGGGCGACCAGGGTGAGCTCCTGGATGTCGTCGTCGCCGAGCTCGTCGCCGTCGGCCGGGGCCATCGGCAGGTCGCGGCGGGCGAGCACGAGCACGCGCGTCCCCTGGCTCGCCAGGCGCTCGTTGGCCTCGAGCACGCGCTGCTGGGCCTCGTCGTCGAGGGGCACGGTCGAGCCGTCGGCGGCGAGCACGGACGTCGACCGCGGGATGAGCGAGTCGACGGCGCCCTTGGCGAACAGCACCACCTGCCCGTCGAGCTCGTGGACCGTGGCCATGTACTTGGTGGCGGAGTCGAAGGGCACCTCGCCGATGCGGGGCAGGTCCGAGCGGAGCTGATCGACGTCCACGCCGAGCTTGGCGGCGAGCACGACGAGCGCCGCCTCGGTGGGATCGCCCACGACCTCGCCGGCGCGCACGCTGGCGTCGTTGCACAGCGCGGACGCGAGCGCGACGTCGGGCAGGGTCACGTCGCCGCCGTCCTCGGCGACGACGTCGCCCGCGGTGTCGTAGCCCTCGCCCGTCACCGAGTACGTCCGACCCGGGGTGATGATGTCCCGCACCGTCATCTCGTTGACCGTGAGCGTGCCCGTCTTGTCCGAGCAGATGACGGTGGTCGACCCGAGCGTCTCGACCGAGTGCAGGCGCTTGATGATCGCCCGCTGCTTGGCCAGCTGCGTGACGCCGATGGCCAGGGTGATCGTCACGACCGCCGGGAGGCCCTCGGGGATGGCGGCGACGGCCAGCGCGGCGGCGTCGAGGATGGCCTCACCCGCAGCGATGCCCTGCACCAGGCGGATGCCGGTGACCAGCGCGGCCGCGGCGACCGCCACGATGCCGAGCCGGAAGCCGAGCTTGTCGAGCTGCTTCTGCAGCGGCGTGTCGACCTCGTCGGCCGAGGCGATGAGCCCGGCGATGCGCCCCATCTCGGTGGCCATGCCCGTGCCCGTCACCACGAGCTCGGCCCGACCGGCGACGAGCGTCGTGTTCATGAAGCCGCACGACACGCGATCGGCGACGGCGATCGGCTCGGTCGGCTCGCCGGGGATCGGGTCGCGCTGCTTGTCGACCGGGTGCGACTCGCCGGTCAGCGACGACTCGTCGGCCCGGGCGCCGATGGCGGCGACGAACCGGCCGTCGGCGGGGATGCGGTCGCCGGCGGCGAGGAGGACGACGTCACCGGGGACGAGGTCCTCGGCGTCCACGGTGACGTCGTGGCCGTCGCGGCGGACCGTGGCCGTGGTGACGAGCATCTTCTCGAGCGACGCCAGGGCGCTGGCCGCGCGCCCTTCCTGGATGAAGCCGAGCACCGCGTTGAGCACGACGATGATGAGGACGACGATCGCCTCGGTCTTCTCGCCCAGCAGCAACGAGAGCACGGCGGCGCCGGCGAGGATGCCGAGCAACGGGCTCAGGAACTGGTCGAGGAGGCGTCGCCAGGCCGGCACCGGCGGCGTGCTGGCCAACCGGTTCGCTCCGTGCTCGGCGGTGCGGCGGGCGACCTCGTCGGTGGTCAGACCCCGGGCGAGATCGACGTCGACCCGTTCGGCGACCGCCTCGATCGACAGCCGGGAGGCCTCGTCGGTCGGCAGGAGCGGGGCCGCGGCCAGCTCGGCGTCGGGGCCGCTCGTCGAGGGGGACAGCGTGGTGGACATGGGTGCTCCGGTCCGGTCGTGCGACGCAGGCGCGTCGCGTCCGTTCCCGGAGGTCTCCCTCGCCCCGGACCGGAACCCGGGACCGCTGGCGCCGGGTCGCCCATGGGGGCTTCCGTGATGACGACACCAGCGCGAAGAGGTACTCCCCTCACGTTCCGGAGCACGGTAGCCCATCGGAGCTCGTTCCCCGACGTCACCGGCGAGATCGTTGGGCGCCCGCGCCCGCTCGGGGGGTCGACGCCCGGTACCGTGACGCGGTCACCTGTCCCCTGGGCCACCGGCGAGAGGCGCACCATGCTCATCGCGGAGATCATCGGCCCCGACATCCTCATCGTCGGCGCAGTCATCCTCGTCCTGCTGTTCGGCGGCTCGAAGCTGCCCGAGCTGGCCCGGGCGCTCGGCTCGGCGAAGAACGAGTTCGAGCAGGCGTCGAAGGACGCCGGCGCGAAGGGATCCGGGACGGCGGCCCCCGGCGCGACCGGGACCGAGCCGTCGACGCCGGCCTCCACGTCGCCGCCGTCGTCGTCGGCCCCGTCCTCGTCGGCCCCGTCCTCGTCGCCCGCCGCTGGCGACGACTGATCAGGACGCCGCCGCGCCCGGGAGCCCGTCGAGGTCGTCGCCGGCCGCGGCCGCGCGGCGCGGCAGGGGTGGCGTGACGGCGAGGTCGGGTCGCGAGTCGGCGTCGGCCAGCACGGATGCCGGCAGCCGGGGCGTGGCGAAGAGCGCGAGCAGCGCGGCGGCAGCCGCCAGCGCGAACACGATGGCCAGGCTCGTCGCGGACGCCGAGGCCTCGTTGGTCGCCGCGGTCGCGTCGGTGACCGACCCGATGGCGACGATGGCGCCAGCCGTGCCCGTGCCCACCGCGATGCCGAGGACCTCGGTGAGCTGGAAGGCCGCGGTGGTCTCGCCCTCGGAGCCGGCCGGCGCCGCCGACAACATCGCGGCGGACAGCGGACCGAACACGAAGCCGGCCCCGAGTCCGGCCAGGCTCCACGCCGGGATGGCGAGCAGCACCGGTACCTCGGGGCGCAGGACCAGCGCCATGCCGAGCGCGCCCAGGGCCAGCAGCGCGAGGCCGGTGCGCACGATCGGGCGAGGACCGATCCGGCGGATCCAGCGGTCCTGCAGCCACGAGCCC